>Ga0302252_1000052_pt1 | contig 164083 bp, 132 predicted proteins | sample AAG_RA_Leu_MG_FD_193511 | JGI IMG/M metagenome (GOLD analysis project Ga0302252, IMG submission 193511) | Enriched activated sludge microbial communities from anaerobic digester in WTTP, New Holstein, Wisconsin, United States - AAG_RA_Leu | ecosystem: Engineered > Bioreactor > Anaerobic >... | reverse complement strand
GGCCCGGTGGGGTAATATGCCTGTCTCGGTGAAGGGGAGTGTGGCCACAGACTCGACGTCTTTCATGAGCATGTCGGTCCGGATGCCTGATCTGAACATCAGCTCCCTGATGAGCCATATTCCCGGCGCTCCACCGCTCGCTGTGCGCGGGAGGGGAGGGCTGGCGCTCTCTCTGGTGGGAAATCCGGAACTGGGACTGCTGTGGAGGGGAGCGGGAAATCTCGAAAAGGGGGCTGTCACGACTTCGGGGTGGCTCTTGCCGTCCGGCGGCATGAACTGGCTTTCATGCCTGTCGATGAGCAATGTGCCGGTAGGCTCGATGGTGAATATGAAGAGCAGCCGGGGCGCCCTGAAGGGCATGCTCGACGAGGGCGATCTGCTGCTGCGCGGTCACGGAGACACTCTGCAGATGGGAGTCAACCTCTCGTTTCTGGGCGGCTCGGTGCTGGGCTTTCCTGTTTCTTCTTTCTGCGGCGACATGACCCTCCGCGGCAAAAACCTGTCGATAGCAGACGCCGATCTGAGCGGAGCACGGGGAAGGCTGTCCCTGTCCGGAAATGTCGACTCTGCAAAAGGGAATTTCGATCTCTCCACTCTGGGCTCAGCCCTCGATTTCGAATACCTTCTTTCCCATATGGACACCGGAACTCTCGGGATGTCCTATCCGGAAGAGCTGAGGCGCGAATGGACCTCGATTCAGGGGATAGGCGAAGTGAAGGGGAGGCTCAGCGGCTCTCTCGCCATGCCCCGCTTCAAAGGGCTTGTGGGCCTCAGGGAAGGCGTGCTGCACAACGAGGCGCTCGCCTTCAGGTCGCGCGTGGACAGCAATCCGGATTTCAGCCGCTTTGATGATTTCTTCCTCAAGATCGGCAGAAGCACATACGAAGGCAGGGGGAAGATAACATACAGGCCGAGGCTGGCATACGATCTGTCATTGAAGGCTGACAGGGGGGACATATCCCGGATCATCGCATTTACTCCGTGGAAGGACATGGCGCTGAAGGGAGAGCTCTCAGGAGATTTTTCGCTGAAAGGCGAGCCGGGCCGCCTTCTGCTCGACGGCACCATGGAGCTCGGCAAGGCTGTGCTGCTCGGACAGCCTGTCGACTCGGTGAAGGCGGTGATCCGATCACAGTCTGACAACGTCTATTTTGAAGACCTGGAAGTGGCGCTCCCTGAGGGCGTCATAAAGGGCAGCGGCACAGTGTCCAAATCCGGAGCGCTCGCTTTTCACTTCACCTCAACGGCGCTCCCCCTTTCTGAGCTCACTGTGCTCTCCCCGTATCTCGGGAAGGCCTCCGGAACCGTCAATATGGCGATGGATATAGGCGGGACGAAGCTGAGCCCTGAGATGACCGCCGATTTCACGGCCGATGACGTCTCGTTCCACAACCAGAAGTTCGGCCACGGCGAGGGAAAGTTCACGCTGAAGAAAGGTGTCATAGACATTGAGAGTCTCAGCCTCATCAATGGCGATGAAAAGTACAGGCTCTCAGGGCATATCAGCTTCCCAGGCGGAAAGGTTCCGCTCATGAAGGACGAGTGGAGAGCTTCTGCCACTGCGCCCCGCCTTGATATCTCAGGCGAGGTCGCGAACGGCAGTCTGACGACGATCTTCCACTTCATCTCAGACACTCTGAAGAAGGAGATGGTAGGCTCTGTCGACGGCACGTTCGCTCTTTCCGGCACTCTGGCCGATCCGGCCTTCTCAGTGGACTGCGCGCTGAGAGAGGGAAGGATAAGGGAGGTGCCGCTGAAAAAGGCCGTTGTCAGGATGAACTATGGTGCAGGGACGCTTCACATAGATGATCTGGTCATGATGACGAAGGACGGGAGCATGCACCTGGCAGGCGATGTCAACGGAAAAGACGGGAACAGCATCGCGCTTGAGATGCAGAACATGGATCTCAGGGTGCTGTCCACGCTGTATCCGATGAAGTTCCCGCTCGGCGGGATCATCGATCTGAAAGCGAAGATAAGCGGCATGATGCAGTTTCCGGACATAGCCTCTGAGATCAAGGTCAAAAACGGCTTCATAGGAGGCTTCGACTTCGAGGGGCTCCAGGGAAGGATCGAGGCGGACAAGGGAGTAGTGAGCCTGAAGGACTGCTATATAATAGAGCGCGGCAGCAAGGTGAGCCTCAGAGGCTCCATTCCGTTGATGGTGCAGGACAAAAAGCTGGTGAGCACCGCTCCGATGGAGATCAAGGCCGATCTGAAGGAAGATGATCTAGATCTGCTGTCGCTGATGATCCCGATGGATGGCAAGACATCGGGATCGTTGAACGGAAAGCTCGGCATATTTGGCGTATTTCCCGATCTGGTCATGGATGGAAAGGTAATGATCAAGAACGGCGAGTTCCAGCCGGCCTTCCTGAAGAAGCCTGTGACAGGCTTCGCCGCCCTCGTGCGGTGCGCCAACGAGAAGATCGACATAAAGAAGCTGGAAGGCAGGCTCGGATCTGGCACCTTCACAGTTGGCGGAGAGATCGATCTCTCGAAGCTCAGCTTCGCCTTCGGAGATCTGACCATAAAAGGCAAGGATCTCGCCATCTCCGCGAAAAAGTACTTCAACGGGATAGCCGACATAGACGCCACGCTGAAAAGAGAAGGCGACTCGCAGGTTCTTCTCGGCAGCATAAAGGCTAGAAACTCGACGATCCACATCCCCACTGAGGATCTGATGAGAGATCCGGAGGAGAATGCGAAGTTCATCAAGTCTCTGAAGGAGTCTGTTCCGCCTCAGCTCCGCTCGATACTGGTAAAGGTGGGTCTGACTCTCGACGACGACACGTGGCTGACGTTCCTGACCTCGTCGTTCCTGACGAGGGGCTCATTGTCTGTGATGGGGCGGATGCCCGATCTCGCTCTGGTCGGCGAAGTGGATCTCTTCAGGGGAACTCTGAACCTGCCGTTCCTCGAGACTCCGTTCAAGGTATATCAAGGCAAGGCGTATTTCGATGGCGAGGGATGGTCGCCGTATCTCGCCGTGGATGCCCAGACGACTGTCGGAAAGCACATAGTGTATATGGACCTCGAGGGGAAGATGGACAACCCGAAGGTCAACCTGACTTCCGAGCCGCCGATGCAGCAGGATGCGATAGAAAAGATGCTGGCAGGCAGCGTGTATTCATCTTTCGTGCCTGCAGGAGCGCTGAGCGCCGATGCCATGACGACCCGTCTCGCAGAGCGCGTGCTCGATCTGAATATCGTTCAGCCGCTGTTCCATGCCATCGGAAAAACTTTCGCGCTGTCGGATGTGTCGCTCGAGTATACCTACGAGGGAAACTGGTCTGTAAAGCTCGCCAAGGCTCTGGACCGCCGTGAGCAGATGCTCGTGACTTACGAGAGCCTGAAAGGCCAGTATGGAGAGCTTCACCGTCTCTTCGGCCTCGAGTACAGGTTTAAAAAAGGAATGCTCGTAAGGGTATCGCAGGACGAGACTGGCAAATCCTATTTCTGGTTGCAGACAAGGCATCCATTCAACTGGGGGAATTAAAAGAGGAGTATGTAGCTATCCGTCGAATCTTAATTAGACCTTTTTGAGCCTCAGAAAAGCCGGAGGGAGAGCCAGAAAGGGCTTAATCAGAGAGAAAAACTCAGCAGCTGTTGAGGAGGATATTATGTTTGACAGAGAAGGCAGGAGGGTTATCCCGTTTCTAGTCATATTGACTGTGATATTTCTGTTCCAGTGCACAGTATTCAGCATCGCGGACGCCCGCAAGAAGGCTCCGCCCAAGAATACCCAGACCACAGACACCACTGTAGAGGAGAATGTGTCGGGAGAGGTCATGCAGGCAGACAAGGGACAGCCTGCAGGCGGAGAGAAGACCGACACAGCGGCACCGCCTGCGCAGGCAGAGCCTGGAGGCGCTGCGCCGTCAGTCAACGACGGAGCCGCACAGACTCCAAAGGCAGATGGCTCCGAGAAAAAGGATGCCCCTGCTCCGGCTCCCACCCCAGAAGGGGGAGCGCCGTCAGCGTCACCGTCGACTGAGGGAGGGGCCCCGGCCGCTTCCCCGAAGGAGGGCTCAGAGACTCCCTCCGCCGACAGCACGAACACTGAAGTGGCGCCCCGTATCACAGCCATAGTGATTGAAGGCAACAACTCGGTCTCCACTGACGAGATCATATCAGTCGTCTCGACAAAGATCGGCGATCCGGTCGTTGAGTCGAAGATCCAGCGCGACATACAGGCCATCTTCGATACCGGGTATTTCACAGACGTGCGCGTCGACACCAGATATTTCATAAACGGCGTCAAGCTCATATTCCACGTGCTCGAGAACCCGATAGTGAAAGAGATTGTGCTCGACGGCAACAAGATTGTGCCTACATCGAAGATCCTGGAGAAGATGGAGACCAAGGTGGGCAAGGTGCTCAACACAAAGGAGCTCTACGCCGATCTCAACGCCATCAACCAGTTCTACGACGAGGATCTCGGCTATCTGCTGAGGCCGACTCACATCAAGGATCTGCAGTGGACCGAGGAAGGAAAGCTCGTGGTCTCGATCCAGGAAGGCATGGTCATCAAGGAGATCGAGGTAACAGGGGCGACGATGTTCCCTGCCGATCAGCTGAAGAAGTTCATCTCGCTGAAGAACGGCGATCTCTTCAATCAGAAGGTACTCAAGAAGGACACGGACAAGATCGCCAAGTACTATGAGAAGAAGGACTATATAATCGACACGATCAGACCGAACATAGATCCGTCAAAGGGCCTCGTATCGGTTAGAGTCATCGAGGCGGTCGTCGAGTCGATAAGAATAGAGGGCAACAAGAGAACTAAGGACTACATAGTCCTCAGGAACATGAACACGAAGGTCGGGCAGGTACTGAGAAGGAAGAGGCTGCAGAAGGACATCGAGCGCCTCAACAACCTGGGCTACTTCTCGAGCGTCAATATCGATCCTGAAGCAGGCTCCGAGCAGGGCAAGATGGTGCTGGTACTGAAGCTGAAAGAGCAGAAGACAGGCCTCGCGACTCTCGGCCTCGGGTACACAGGCGGCGGCTCCGGCGCCATCAGGTCCGGCGTCACAGGCGCCATCTCGCTCAGCGAGAGAAATTACCAGGGAAAGGGCATAGGCGGCTCGCTGCAGTGGCAGCGCGGAGTCAACATAGACTCGATCAGCGGCTCGCTCTTCATGTCGGCCATCAACGAGCACAGAGACTCGATCGGGTTCTCGATATACCGCAACCAGACCACCGATATCCAGCAGGCTGTAACCGGCTCGAACCCGGTCGTATACGCGCTGTACAATGACAACAGGACAGGCGGCGCCCTAACTTACGGGCATCCCCTCAACGACGATCTGAGCCTGTTCCTGACGCTGAAATCGGAAAAGCTGGAGCTCACGAAGAGCTCGAACTCGAACTACACGCCTGTCGGCATGGGCAGCGGCACTTCGAACAGCGCCATCCTGTCTGGTCTCTACGACACGAGGGACGATCTGTTCAACCCGCACTCCGGCAACTACGTGAACGCGTCATACCAGACAGCTGGTGGAATCCTGTCAGGAGACTACCAGTTCAACAAGGCCCAGCTCGAAGTCAGGCACTACGTGCCGGTCTGGAAGAACAAGACCATCGCGCTCAGAGCGTGGGGCGGCGTCCTCGACGGAAACGCCGGCTCGACAGACTACTTCTACGTAGGCGGCGCTGACACGATCAGAGCATACCAGGACAACACATACTACGGCACGAGAATGATCGTTCTCAACGCCGAGTTCAGATTCCCGATTGCGAAGATCAAGATACTGAACGGCGCCATATTTGCAGACGCAGGCAACGCCTGGTTCCCCGGCGGAAACTCGACGCTCTACACCGACGCAGGTGTCGGCATAAGGCTCGTGTTCCCGACCCTCGGCCTGGGCGTCATCAGAATCGACTACGCCTTCGGGCAGAACGGCTCCCGTTCGACTATAGGAATCGGGCAGACCTTCTAACGGAACTGTCCGGGAAGAGATCATACAAGGCCGCGACATCAGGCGGCCCTGTTTATGTCAGGAATGTACTGGAGTCAGGGGGATCCTGGCTCTTTGCAGTAAGGAGGAAAAGATGGGTAAAAACGTTCTGAAGATCATAATGGCAGTCGTTGTTGTTGCAGTTGTGGTAACAGGCGGCATATTTGGCGCGAAGGCCCTGCAGGGGAAGATGACAAAGCCCTCCGGGATAGGCTCGATAGACAGGGAGGCCATATTCAAGCTGGCCGCCTTCGACAAGGCGAACGAGAAGATCCAGAAGAAGGAGATGGAGCTCGGAAAGCGCTTCGAGACAGAGTCGAAGGGGCTGAAGCCCGAGCAGCTGCAGGAGCTTCGAATGAGGATGATGCAGGAGCTGGAGACAGCCAGAGCCAATGAGATCAAGCCTCTCTTCGACAGGGTGCAGGCCGCCATCGCCGTGATAGGCAAGGAAAAGAAGCTCAAGATAGTTCTCGACAAGAAGATCGTGGTCTGCGGAGCCCAGGATATCACAGACGATGTTAAGGACAAGTTCAGGAGCGAAGGCGATCTTCCCAGGCCTGAGGCTGATATGGGCGACACCAGCCTGATCGGCTATTTCGACCAGGAAGTGGTCGAGAATCTGAAGATATTCAGAGATGCGAAGCGCGAGCTCTTCGAGCAGGGACAGAAGATGCAGAAGGAGATCGAGGACAAGGCCAAGAGCGGGCTCTCCGATGCGGACAAGGCACGCATTATGGAGGAATACAACAGCAAGTTCAACAAGGAAAAAGAGCGCCTGATGACCCCGCTGATGAACAAGGTCGTCAGAACAGTTGAGGAAGTGGCAAAGGAGAAAAAGCTCTCCATGGTCCTCGATAAGCAGTTCGTCATGTACGGCGGAAAGAACGTCACCGAAGAAGTGACCGACAAGCTTATCGGAAAGACAGGGAAGTAACGGGCCGTTTTTGCGACCGATACCGGAAAGGTATCGAGATAATGAGGTGAGATGATGAAGAAGTCACTTATCATGGTCGTCGTGCTCTTCCTGGCTGTGGTGCTCGGCCTCGGCGTGTTCTTTACCCTGAAGCACCTCGGCGCCTTCGAGAGCTCATCCGGGAGTGGCACTGGTGATGTCCTGAAGGTCGCCATGGTGGATTTTACGAAGCTCATAAAGGTTCATAAGAGCTACAAGGATCTCGAGGGCTTTGACGACAAGATCGCCAAGCTGGAGCAGAAGATGTACAACGCCCCTTCCTCAATGCAGAAAATGGGCGAGGAGCGCTTCGCAAAGCTCGCTCAGTCCAAGAAGGCTGCCGAAGAGGAGCTGAAGCGTGAGATGGAGGCCTTGAGCGGGCAGCTGATGAAGGAGAAGGCGGGGCTCGAGGCCAGGTTTGAAGCCGATGTCAAGAAGCTCGAAGTGGAGATGCAGGCCCTGAAGGCCGAGGCCAAGAAGCGAAGCGCCTCGGCGCCGCAGCAGGCCCCTGACGAGCCTCAGCCGGTCGGTGAGCAGATGAAGGCCTTCACGAGAGATCTGCTGCTCCTCCGGGAGAGACAGGTGACGGCGCGCCGGCTCGATCTGCAGAAGAAGGCGAGAGAAAAGATAGATGCAGAGCGGGACAGGCTCGACAGCGAGCTGGCCGCATATGAGTCGCAGATCTCCAAGGAGAACCAGCAGGAGAAGCTGAATATCCAGCTCAAGATGCAGGTCACCAAGGATGACGACGAGATGGCCAAACTGCGCGAAGACCTGGCCCGCCTCAATGAAGAGGAGTCGAAGCTGAAAGAGAAAAAGAAGAGCGAGGTCGCCGCTGAGATCGAAAAGACAGGCAACAGCGAGATGGCGAAGATAGACAAGGATGTCAACGCCTACAAGGCCAAGATAGACGCGGATATCACCGCGCAGGTCAACCGCAGGCAGTCGTCGCTCGGCGGAGGCGCAGTGGCCTCAACAGGCGGCGGCGGCAAGGCTGTCAACATGAAGGATCTGCAGCAGAAAGGCGAGGCATTGAGCAGAGTATTCGAGCAGAAGAAGTCTGAGATGGCGTCCCAGCTCGCGGGAGCGCAGGAAGAGGCCAGAAGGCGCTTTGATGCAAAGAGAATAGAGCTGGAGCAGTCGATCAAGAACCAGGAGCAGCAGCTCATGAAAGATATAATGAAGAACAGGGAGAAGCTGGCCCGCGTTGACATGGCGCGCGTGGAGAAGCAGAAAGTGGAGATTGCGAACCTGCAGCGTGAGAGGCAGAAGCTGTATGACTCGATGCTTGAGGAGATAAAGGTGCAGGTGACTGAAGTGGCGCAGAAGGAAAAGCTCCCCTTTGTCGTGGGGATGTATGTCGTAAATGTAAATGCAGTCGATCTGACTGACAAGGTCTCGGAAAAAATGAAGGAAGCCAGTAAATAGCGAGCCTCTGGACTAGAGGCCTGGAAAGGAGCATAATGTTGAAAAGAGCGTCTTTTGTGTATATACTGATTGCATTCTTTGCGCTCCTGCTGATCTCGGGATGCGCCGAGAAGAAGGAGCCGATCATTGCCTTTATTGACACCGATCAGCTGCTGATAAAGTGGGATAAATACAAGGACTACGGCGACGCCTATATCAAGGAGCGGCAGGAATGGGCGCGCAGGCTCTCAGATACGTCCCGCAAAACGACAGCCGCAGATCAGGTCGAGTACATGAAGGCCATGCAGAAATGGGACTCGAAGATGAAGGAGATCAGGGACGAGATAAGGGCGGCGGCCACGAAGGTCGCCCATGACAGGAAATACGATGTGATTATTGACAATGCCACTACATCGCCGGTCATCGAGACAGGCGGTGTGGATGTGACGACTGAGGTCCTCAAGGAGCTCAGGAACCAGAAATAGCAGTTTCAGGCCGAGCGACGGAACGGGTAACAGAGATGGAAAAGTCACTGGAAGAGCTGGCGCAATACGTCGGTGGCGAGCGAGTAGGAGAAAATGTAGCGATAACGGGAGTCACAGGGCTTTCACAGGCCCGATCGGGATATCTGACCTTTGTTGACGACCCTGCAATGCTTTCGCAGGTAAAGGCCACAGAGGCTTCGGCGGTAATCGTGCCTCAGAAGACCGCTGATTTTCCGCTTCCACATATAAAGGTGAAAAACCCCCGCCTGGCCTTCGCCAGGTTACTCGGCCTCTTCCATCCCGGCAAACCCCGGAAGCCCGGCATACATCAGGCCGCCATTGTTGGCAGCGACGCCGTTTTTGGCAGCGACGTATCGATTGGCGCATACGCCGTCCTGGGCGACAGAGTGTCTCTGGGCGACAGGGTCACCATCTATCCGCTCGCCTGTATCGATGATGACGTATCGATAGGCGACGATTCGATCATATACCCGCACGTCTCGATCATGAGAGGGTGCCGGCTCGGCAGCAGGGTAACGGTACACAGCGGCGCTGTGATTGGCGCAGATGGATTCGGATTCGTCAAGGACGGCCGGAGCAGTGTGAAGATCCCGCAGGTGGGCAATGTCGTCCTCGGAGACGATGTCGAGATCGGCGCCAACACGACTATTGACAGGGCCACTACCGAGTCCACTTCTCTCGGGAGAGGCACCAAGATTGACAATCTGATACAGATAGGTCATAATACGAGAATCGGCGACGACTGCATAATCGTGTCGCAGGCCGGTCTCGCAGGCAGCATAGTTGTAGGCGACAGGGTCACGATTGCGGCGCAGGCCGGAGTCAGGGACCATGTCGAGATTGAATCTGACTGCATAATTGCCGGGAGAGCCGGCGTGACGAAGAAGGTGCCTTCAGGCTCTCTCGTCTCAGGCTTTCCGGCCAGGCCGCACAGGCAGGAGCTCCGTATCGAGGCCGCTATCGCAAAGCTTCCAGAGCTTCTCGCGCAGGTGAGGGAGATGGAAAAGCGGATTGAAGAGCTCTGCCTGGAAAGCGGGAAAAACCCTCCGCAGTGACATTACCTGCCATATATTCTGCAGGCATCAAAGATTTGAAACAGAAGGTAGTAATCCATGAAGAAAGCGCTTCTCTCAACCATCCTCATCGTGCTGTGCTCATTCACGGCAACCCTCTCCCAGGAGAACGGCGAAGTCCTTGTCAACGGAACGGTGGTGATCCGTTTTGCCCAGGAGAAGGGAGCCGATGTCAGGCAGAAGGCTGCCGCCGTGAGCGAGCGTCTCGATGAGAAGATGCAGGCTGGTGCCAGGGTCAAGGATATAACAGTCAGGCCTTATCAGAAAGCCCATGCCATTTACTGGGGCCCGACTCTGCTCACAGTCGTCGACGGCTTTCAGGCCCGGGCAAACAGCACCTCGACTCTGCTGCTGGCCCGCAGGTGGGCCGCCAACATCGCCATAGCGATTGGCGACAAGCCACTGAGGCTTTCAAAGGACAACCTCTCGATGCCTGTCGGCACCGAGCAGCGCATTCAGCTGAGCGGAGGACCGAAGAGCGAGCAGTCCAGGATAATCTCTTTCGACAGCTCCATTGTGGACGCTTCTGTGGATGGAGAGAACGGCGATATCGTCGTCAAGGCCAGATCTGCAGGCTCGGCCAGGATCACAGTAGGCAAGGGCAAAGAGCGCAACGTGATAAGGATCTTCGTCAAGGACTGGGCCGGAAAAATCCTCCCTCCTGTAGAGAAGGTCGTAACAGGAAACCCCACACCGCCTGAGGTCCTTCTCGAGGCGGCCATGTCAGGCCTCAACGAAGGTGTCTCGTTGAATCCGGGCGCCCAGGTCAGCCTGAAGGAGAGCCCCAGAATACTGACATCGCTGAAACCGGGGTATGAGCAGACTGTCTCCATCCCTGTAACGATAGAGGGAAAGGGATATTTCACAGTTGACAGTGCGGTGAAGGTGACTCTCAAGAACAGGGAGATCGCTTTTCTGGATCCTTCTGTGCTGATGATAAGCAACCGTCCGGAGGAACTGGAGGAAGACGGGATTCTGTTCCAAGGCACTGTAACGAAGGAGAGCCCTGCCAGAATCATGTACTCTCACAAGAACTCTTCGTCATCGAAGAGGAGGCTCTGGATTACCTTGAAAAATCCGAAGCGCAAGCCCCTCAAATTGTTCGTGGCAAAAGCATACGGCGGTCCTGACAAGTTCGAGATCCAGGCAGGCCACAAAGCGGCGCTGCGATACCTGGACATGGTCAGGACAAAGGCTGGATACGTGCTTGAGATGCCTCCCGGAGCGTATCAGGTATTTGATGAGTATGACATGTCTCCCAACTTCACATTATCAGGCCTGTGCAACCTCCAGCTGCTTGAAGGGGAGGCGCTGGAAGTGGAGGTCAGGAACGCCCAGAACCAGAAAACCCAGCAGCTCAAGCTTCTCCTGGAGCCGTTCGATCCGTTCAAGATCCACCCACACGGAATATTTCCGACGCCTCAGATAGAGATCAAAAAGCAGGTGGCCCTTCCCCACGAATCGCTGAACATCGAGGTGGGCAAGTGGCCCTGGCTGATAGACGCTACGACAGGCGAGCCGAACACAGGGAACTATGGAGTGCTGTACAATATCAAGGTCCGCATCCAGAACAAGGAAGACAGCGCCGTGAGGGCCATGTTTTCCTTCGTGCCGTTGAACGGCACGTCCATGGGAACTTTCATCATCGACGGGAAGCTGTACGAGACAGGCGTCGTAAGGCAGCAGGAGAGCTTTCCAATCACCGAGATGGAGCTTTCGCCGGGAGAAGAGCGTGTTGTCGAGATAGTGACATTCCCTGAGGCGAGCTCGTGCTACCCCGTCAACATCAGGATAGGAGTGTCAGACGGCATGCGATAGCCTGCCATTCTGGGAAAGCCGGGAAGAGAGAGATGAAACAGAGAACGATTGGCAAGGCTTTTCAGCTGGAGGGGATCGGCCTTCATACAGGAAAAGAGGTCCGTATGAAGGTCAGTCCGGCTCAGCCTGACTCTGGCATTGTCTTCATAAGGACAGATCTGCAGGACAGGCCGCGCATACCGGCCTCCTTTTCGGAGGTGGCAGGGGTCGACCGCTGCACGGCTGTCGGAAGGGGCGACGTGCGGGTAAGCACGGTGGAGCACTTCCTCGCTTCTGCATACGCTCTTTCAGTCGACAACGCCGAGGTGGAGATCGACAGCGAGGAGCTCCCGGCTCTCGACGGCAGCGCGACGATCTTCTGCCAGGGCTTCATCGATTCTGGGTCTGTCGAGCAGGACATGGAAAGGAAGACGCTATCCGTGAAAACCCCGCTCTTCGCGGCGAGAGGCGACTGCCTGCTCATGGCCGTTCCGGGAGATGAGCTCCGCCTTACGTGCATCATCGTGTATGACCATCCGATGGTGAAGACTCAGCTTTTTGAAATGACAGTCACTGCCGGGCGCTTCGTTTCAGAGTGCGCTCCGGCGCGCACATACGGCTTCTGGGAAGAGGTGGAGGGGCTGTACAGCAGAAATCTCGCCCTCGGAGGCTCCCTGGACAACGCGGTGGTGATAAAGCAGGACTGCTTCATGACCCCGCTCCGCTTCGACAACGAGATGGTGCGTCACAAGTGCCTCGATCTTCTCGGGGACCTCGCCCTTCTGGGGCGCGATCTGAAAGGACACTTCATCTCGCTCAGGGCCGGTCATGCGCTGAATATTGAAATTCTGAAACAACTCAGTGGAGGTGAACAATGCTAGGAATAAAGGAGATCAAAGAGATACTCCCCCATCGCTTCCCTTTTCTTCTCGTAGACAGGATAACGGAGCTCTCCGAGAAGAGGGCGGTGGGATTGAAGAATGTCACTATCAACGAGCCATTCTTCCAGGGCCATTACCCGGACCACCCGGTGATGCCCGGAGTGTTGATAGCCGAAGCGGTGGCCCAGGTGGGAGCGATCCTTATAATGAAGCCCTGCAAGGGTGAAGGGCTGGTGCCGTACCTGGCCGGAATAGACAAGCTCAGATATAGAAGGCCTGTCTACCCCGGCGATCAGCTCAGGATAGAAGTGGATATGCTTTCCATGAAGGCGAGAATGGGAAAGATGAAGGCCATGGTATTCGTGGATGGGGAGCTCGCCGTCGAGGGATCGATGATGTTTGCCCTGGTAAGGGAGAAGGAGTAGTACGATGATACCAATTGCACGGCCACAGTTATCTGAAAGAGAGAAGGAGCTCGTCTGCGAGGTGCTCGATTCAGGGATCATTGCCTCCGGCGAGAAGGTGAAGCAGTTCGAGGAAAAGTTCGCCCATTACGTGGGATCGAAATACGGCATGGCAGTGTCATCAGGAACGACTGCTCTGCATCTCGCGCTTCTGGCCTGCGGCGTCGGGCCGGGAGACAAGGTCATCACCACGCCGTTCTCGTTCATTGCGACTGCCAATTCAGTGCTTTACTGTGGAGCAGAGCCGATCTTCTGTGACGTTGACGAGGATACGTTCAATATAAAGGCTTCATCAGTAAAGGCGATGCTCGAGAAGGAGAAGGGCGTGAAGGCGATTCTCGTCGTGCATCTCTTCGGGCTCTGCTGCGAGATCGAGGAGATCGCTGCGCTTGCAGAGGAATACAAGGTAATGCTTATCGAGGACTGTGCGCAGGCTCACGGCTCGGCGTACAAGGGGAAGCGCGCAGGAAGCTTCGGAAAGGCGGGCATATTCAGCTTCTATCCCACGAAGAACATGACCACCTCAGAGGGCGGAATCGTTGTGACAGATGACGAGAAGATCTGCGAGCAGGTCAGACTGATGAGAAACCACGGGATGCCCAGCGAATATGAGCATACGGTGCTCGGATACAACTACAGGATGACAAACATCTCGGCGGCCATAGGCCTCGGGCAGCTCGAGAAGCTCGACGGCTTCATAGAGGCCAGGCGCAGCAACGCCCGGTATCTCGACGCTCATCTCGGCGGCCTCCCAGGCATAAAAACGCCTCACGTGCCGTCGGAAGACTACTATCACGTATACAATCAGTACACGATCAGGGCCCTCGCCGATCGTGAGGGGCTCATGAAGACTCTGAAGGAAAGCCAGATCGGCCACAAGATATTCTATCCCACGCTGATACCTCATCAGCCGCTGTACAGGGAGCGTCACATAGAGAAAGGCGATTATGCTGCTGCGGCAAGGCTGGCGAAGGAAGTGCTCTCCATTCCAGTGCATCCCGCACTGAAAGAGGAGGATTTGAAGAGGATTGTCGAAACCATTGGAGAATATTGTAAACTTAAGGCCTGAGGCGCTGTCTGTTTTATAAGCCTCTAACAGGGCGGGGTGACCCGCCCTTTATGGAACCGCTCACAGATGAGCCTGTGAGAGCTGTAAGGGTGGGTAAACTCAAACGAGAGAGGGAGATAGTATTGGAAAAGATCCCTGTAGCAGTAATCGGTATAGGAAGCATGGGCCAGAACCATGCGCGCGTTTTTTCTGAGATGCCTCAGGTGGACCTCGTCGGTATCGTGGATGTGGATAGAGAGCGCGGAGAGAGCTTCGCGAAGAAGTACAACACAACCTATTATCCGCATTATCAGGACCTCTTCGACAAGGTGAAGGCGGTGAACATAGCAACTCCCACGAGCCTTCACTATCAGATGGCCATGGATTTTCTGGAGCGGGAGGTGCACGTCTTCATCGAAAAGCCGATAACGATAGATCTGTATCAGGCTCAGATGATAGTCGATACTGCAAAGAAGAACAACATGATCCTGCAGGTGGGTCATCTCGAGCGCTTCAACCCTGCGGTGAAGGAGCTCAAGAGGATGCTCAGGAAGCCCCTTTACCTCGAGGCGCATCGCATATCGTACCCGACGAACAGGAATCTCGACGTCGGGATTGTATGGGATCTGATGATCCACGACCTCGACATAATGATCAACCTGGTCCATTCGCCTGTTGTTGAGATAAACGCCTTCGGGCTGTCTCTGTATTCCGACAAGGAAGACCTGGCGCTTGTGCAGCTCCTCTTCAAGAGCGGCGCGATTGCCAGCCTCTTCGCAAGCAGAATCAGCGGCGAGAAGCTCCGTCATCTGAAGATAATCGAGCAGGACAAGACTTTCAATCTGGATTTCATGAACCAGACTCTCTCGCTGGTGAAGCTTCCCAGCGAGCTTCACACCAACCCTCCGGAGTACGTCCCCATCAAGAAGAGTGAGCCCCTTCGGATCGAGCTGGAGCATTTCATGGAGTGTGTCATCACTCACAGGACGCCGATCGTGACCGGCGATGATGGCAAGAGAGCGCTGGAGCTCGCAATACAGGTCGTCAACAGGATGACCATGGTCAAGAAGAAGAAGAGTGTTTTTGGAAAGAAGCTCATGGAGATGGCAGGTGTGGCATAGTTCCCTGCGCTCATGAAAGGGGAGATCACCACGAAGAAGATTCACCACTTGGCAATAATCAAAGACGGTGCAGTTATTGAAGACGATGTGGAGATCGGGCCGTACTCTCTCGTCGGTGAAAACGTAACCATCGGCAGCGGGACCATCATAGGCTCCCATGTGCTTCTCGACGGATGGACAACCATCGGGAAGAACTGCCAGCTTTATCACGGCGCGGTTATCGGCACACCTCCTCAGGACATCAAGTACAAGGGCCAGAGGAGCTTCGTGCAGATAGGCGACAACAACATAATAAGGGAGTTCGTGACGATCCACAGGGCCACTCAGAAGGACATGGTCACGAAGGTGGGAAATAACAACTTCCTGATGGCTTATGTGCATATAGGCCATAACTGCGTGATCGGCTCAAATAACACAATCGCCAATGCCGTGAGCCTTGCAGGCCACGTCGAGGTGGAAGACAAGGCGGTAATCGGCGGCATGACAGGGTTCCACCAGTTCGTCAGGGTGGGCTCGATGGCGATGGTGGGAGGATATGCCCGCGTGGTAAAGGATGTTCCTCCCTACAGCCTTGTGGCCGGCCAGCCGGCGCGCCTCTTCGGCATCAATACGATCGGACTGAAGAGGCAGGGCATAGTGGCCCGGGTCCGGGGAGAGCTGAAGAGGGCTTACAAGGTCATCGGGCAGATGAACAGGCTTCAGGCACTGGAGGAAATCAAGAACAGCATCAACTCGAGCGATGAGCTGACTCATCTGATCGAATTTCTGCAAAATCCCTCCAAGATGGGCATCATACTGCGCTTCGGCGATGAGCAGGATTTCCACAACAATCTGAACCTGAATCCGGACTTTTTCCAATGAGTCCAGGGTCAGCCCTGATATCCGGGAAAAACTCTGTTTGCCGCACTTACAGTTGCCTGCCCCCGTATGGGGGGAATGTTGGAATACTGGAAGGCTGGAATGATGGGTTCCATATTCCACTGTTCCATCCTTCCAAATCGCAACGCTAAAGCGGAATTGTAGGATTTCCAGGGAAATACTTATAGTGCAGGTTCCGTGTCAGTATGTCTAAGAAAATAATGATAATGGCCGGTGAAGCCTCCGGGGATCTGCAGGGTGCCGCTCTGGCCGGTATGCTTTTTTCGATGAGACCTTCTTACGATATCTCAGGAGTCGGGGGCCCCAGGATGAGGGAGAAGGGCGTCAAGATCATCGAGGACAGCTCCGGCTTCGGCATAATAGGCCCGTGGCACGCTATCAGGAAGATTCCCTCTCTTCTGGCGCTTGTGAAGCGCGTCAAGCAGGCAATCGTCAGCGAGAGGCCCGATCTTCTGATTTTAATAGACTCTCCTGCAGTCAATGTGCGGCTGGCGCGCTTTGCAAAAGAGCACGGCATCGCCACATTGTACTTTTTCCCACCTTCCGCGTGGTATCCCAATGCGGAGCGGGCGCAGAAGATCGCCAGGATTGCCGACTACATAGTTCCGGCCTTTTCCTATTCGGTCAGTACTTACAGAAACGCCGGGGTCAATGTAAACTATTTCGGCCATCCTCTCGTCGACATGCTTGAGACCAGGGGCTCGAGAGAGGAGATATGCGTGCGCCGGGGCTTCGATGAGGGCAGGGATTATGTGGGGATAATGCCGGGGTCGCGTGAGCAGGAGATCTCGTCTCTCCTTCCGGTCATGCTCGACACGGCGAAGGCTCTGCTGGATGAGAACGGCAATCTGGAGTTCCTGCTCCCTGTCGCCGCGGAGACGCTGAAGCCGCTCGTTCATCGCTGCCTCAGGCGCTCGAAGGTGAAGGTCCGCCTGCTCGACGGCTGCTCGCACGACGTGATGAGGGTATCCCGCCTGATTATGATGGCATCAGGGAGCGCGAGCCTCGAGGCGGCCATCTACGGCACTCCGATGATCATCCTGTACAAGCTGGCCTGGCCGGACTGGTGCATAGGAAAGCTCTTCATCAAAGTGCCGTTCATCGCCCTTCCGAACCTCATCGCCGAGAGGAAGGTCGTTCCGGAGCTGATGCAGCTCGATGTTAACCCCTCAACGATTGTAGGGGAGATCAGGGATCTGCTGGCTGATACGCCGAAGCGGCAGGCCATGTTGGACGATCTGCGCGATGTCAGGTCCAGGCTAGGAGAGCCTGGGAAGGTTCTCGAGGGGATCGGCAGTATGATAGTATCGGTTTGCGAGGGAGAGCAGGAGCGCGAAGCATTAAAAGCATTGAGAGAAGTGAGTTAGCCATGAAGAAAAAATATCGGTACAGGAAGAGATCGGTCCCGGGCCTTTCAGCGCCGGGAGCTGACGATGTGACAGCGGATGAGGAGACTGGAGAGGAAGACCGGGAGGAGAGCACGGCAGCTGAATCTCCTGAGAAGACCGAGGCGGCTCAGGTCCCTCAGCCCGGGGTGCCTGGAAAGCTGGAAGTGGTGTTCGGAATGGGTCTCCTGGGATTGCTGACCGGATTCCTTTCCGGCTACGGAAATATGGAGATCATGCCGGCGGTCTTCTACAGCGTCATAGGCCTGGGAATAGGGCTGTTTCTTGGCAATATCCCCTACCTGAGCCTGAAATGAAGCTGACACTGTATCATACAGGTGATCTGCATGACAGGCGTCATGTATTTTCATTGATGAAAGCGCTTCCCGTTGACGGTGAGACTCTGTTCCTCGACAGCGGAGACGCCCTGGGCGGAAGCAACACGCTCTTCTATCTGAGAGAGCCCATAATCAGCATGATGAACGACATGGGATATTCAGCCATGGCCATGGGCAACAGGGAGTTTCACTACCTGAGATATGTGCTGGCGCTCCGCCGCAGAAACGCTTCCTTCCCCATACTGGCCGCGAATCTGAGAGATCGCACAGGCAGGGCCTCGTGTTGCTGGAAAGACAGGATTGTGCTCGATGCAGGCGGCATGAGAGTTGCCATAACAGGCCTGACGCCTGTGCAGTTTCCCCTGCGCTCGTTTCTGACAGATGTCACGGGGTTCGAGTTCAGCCCGCCCGATGATGCGCTCGTCCCAGTCCTGGAAGATTTCAGGAGAGAGGGAGCGGCGCCTGTGGTAGTCCTCTCCCATCTGGGCCTCGACGACGACGCAAGGCTTGCAGAGAATCTGGATGGAATAGATCTCATAATAGGCGGCCACAGTCACACTGTGACGAGGGAGCCGAAGATGATCGGCAGGACTGCCATCGTGCACACCGGGTTTCACGGGCAGTATGTCGGAAAGGTTACGTTGGATGTCTGCGATGGCAGAGCATCGCTCGAGGATTTTCAGCTGATCGACGCCGGTGCCGAAACTCATGTCTGCAGAGGCAGAGGAATTCCTCAGACGCCGGGGTCATGATCTGAAGGTGGATAATGGCTGACAGAGGCATACTCTTCATAAGCAACGGATACGGAGAGGACACTATCTCGTCCCGGATAATCCAGAGCCTCCGGGACAGGAGCGGTGTGCCTGTCTATGCGCTACCGCTCGTCGGACAGGGCCATGCATATATCTCCGGCGGGATAGAGACAGTGGGCCCGAAGAGGCTGATGCCGAGCGGCGGCATGATACCGGGAAGCGTCAAGAACCTGATGACAGATTTCTCGAGCGGCCTGGCGCGCCTGACCCTCGAGCAGATCGCCGCGATAAAGGCCATGAGAAAAAAAGTGGCTATGACAGTGGCGGTGGGCGACATATATCCGGTGATACTCTCCATGCTTTTTTCGGTCAAGCCGATTGTGATGGTCGGCACCGCCAAATCCGACTATTTCTACCATTACAACTGGTCCGAGAGAGCTGTCATGCGCAATGCCTGCGCAAGGGTGTTCACGAGGGACGAGCTGACTGCAGCGAGTCTGCGCAGATGTTCGATAGACGCCGAATGGGTCGGCAACGCGATGATGGACAGCCTTACCGTGACAGGTGTCGATTTCGGGCTCGAACCGGGGAATCCTGTCGTGGCGGTGCTGCCTGGGAGCAGGAAGGAAGCATACAATGACATCGTCGTTATCCTCGATTCGGTGGTGAAGCTTTCGCAGATGATGAATGGGAAGGTTTCCTTCGTCATGGCCGCCGCAGACTCTATCCCGGTGCCGTCGCTATTTGCTGATGCAGAGCGGGACGGCTGGATACTGATTGAGGGAGATCCGGAGAGGGGGGCGCTCTACGTGGCCTCCTGCGGCACCCTCTCGATGGTGATCTCCCAGGGCAGATTCGGCGACGTGCTGGCTCGCTCGACGATAGTGGTGGGCCAGGCAGGGACCGGCAATGAGCAGGCTGTCGGTATGGGGAGGCCTGTCGTGACTTTCGACAGCTCGGGAGGGAAGTCCATGGGCTGGTACAGGATGCGCCAGAAAGGCCTGCTCGGGGACTCGATAAGCGTCGTGGACAAGGATGGAGAGCGTATTGCCCGTGAAGCCTTCGATATACTGAGCGACAGAAACAGGTACAACTCGATGGAGCGCATAGGCCGTGAGAGGATGGGCCCTCCCGGCGCCGCCGACAGAATGGCCTCGTATATCGCAGACCACCTGTCTTGTTGTTAACATTTCGTTAACATGTCTTACTTTACTTTTGCGAGCCGCCTCTGTTATAATAACTATGAGGTTTTCTCGCTAGAAGGAGGAGAACGATATGGCTATACCGATTGGCCCTGGAGCAGGCCCATCTGCAAGCGACTACACCAAGAATGCACAACAGGTTGGTGCCCAGCGATTGCTTCTGGCACGCAACGAGGTTCCCGGTGAAAAGAAAGAGCAGCAGGGACCTTCCGATGTGGTAGATCACGTAGAAATTGCGAAGCAGCACGGTGCAGAGGCCGGCGCGCAGACCGGCCAGGCGCAGGATGCCGGCAAGAAGGAGTCAGGCGTCAAAGCCGAGGGAGAGACTAAAGATGCTCCCCAGGGAAACAACGCGCTCATGGTTGTCCCTGAAAAGCAGCAGCAACAGCAGCAGATACCACTCTTCATGAGTGATCTCTATGGACAGGATCCCTCCAAGTGCGGAGGAGGATGTCCCGGCGGCGGAACACCGCCATTGCAGCCTCCAGGCGGCGGACCATCAGGCCCAGGCGGGCCGGGCGGCCCCGGTGGCCCAGGCGGGCCCGGACCTGTTGGTCCCGGTGGACCCGGTGATGCGGGAAATGCCGGACCTGTGGCACCTCCTTCAGGGAATCCCACAGACTCGACGAATCAGACCACTGCGGCCAACATGGCGCAGATGTCCCAGAACGACGCGATGCAGGCGAACCAGGTATACTGGCAGATGGCCATGGAGCGCCAGAAGCACATGTGGAAGATCTTCTCGATGATGCAGGATCTGCAGACCGATATCATGAAGATCATCTCCGACGCGGCTGCCAAGCGCGCTGAGACGATGGACAAGATCTCAGCCAAGTGGGCGCAGGTGCTCGGAGCATAACGCGGCGCGATAACAGTCTCGAACGACACAGGGAACCCTTGATGGGTTCCCTTTTCCATGCCTGCTGAAAACCCGCTCTTTCGGGATCATTGAAGGCTGAGCTTCATCCTCTCTCATACTTGTGCCGGATTGCAAGCTCTCCCTCTCTCCACAATCCCCGCCTCTCCTTTCTTACACAGCTTATATTAACGCTCTGGGATTGATTGGGATTTGCTTTATTCATCTGGAAATTTTTACGGCTTGCAGAAAATATTCAGGATAGAGAATTCTTTGTGGTTTTTATTGGTTTTTTTAACTGTTTTTTAAGGGCGCCGCCTTATGATAGTTCATGGAAAGACAATCTGTGCAAAGGTGAGAAAAAGATGAATACATTATCAACAATAACAGGACATCGCAACAAAGGCCTGGCAGAATATGCTTCCAGAGGACTCGTGCAGTCAGACAGAGATTCCCGGAAGCCGATTGTCCTTCAGGAGATAGATGGCGGGAGGCATTTCGATGTCTCGGTTGGTGATGAGGTCACAGTCTCCAGGAGCGATATCAGCGAAGGCTTTCTGAAAGACATCAAAAAGAGGATTATAGGCTCGGTGGTTCCCGGAGGCTATCCGGATTCAGTGTCCTCAGATTACATGGCCTACAGAAAGTGGTCGCTGCTGCAGGATGTCGGCACATACGCAATCACATACTTCAATACTCAGTTAATGCTGGCAGCGCTCGGCATATCCTTCCCGGTTCCTGCAATAGCCGCAATGGCCTGGACGCTGAAAGAGGGCTCGCAGGGCGTGGGAAAGTTCATAGGCTCGTATCTCGCCCACAAGGTCGATCAGGATCCGAAGAAGTGGAATAACATCGGCAACGCCATCTCCAACGCAGGCACGGTGGTGGCAGACGCGCTGGCCTTCATACCTGGCGCCTTCGGGCCCCTTGCTCCCCTGTCCCAGATTATCAAAGCCACAGGCGATACCATAATCGGCGCGGCTGGAGTCAATATAGGGAAGCACCTTGCGAAGGCGGACAACCTCGGAGAGGTCCAGGCCAAGAACGCCAACCAGGATATGATCATAGGCACTCTCGGAACCGGGCTTGCAGTGGGCCTCCAGATGGCAGCCGCCTCGACAGGTATAGGGGCTGCAGGGCTCGCGGCAATCTATGTTGGAGTCGCCGCAGCCAGCTTCCTGGCTTCATACAAAGCCACAGGGGCGCTGAAGATGGAATATCCGACAGAGAACAAGCTGATGAGGATCTTCGAGGAGCATTGCAATACCGGAAAGATGATGTCGCCTGATGAGCTCGGTAAGAAAACGTCCATCAGGGATTCACTCAGTGACATTCTGTTCAAGGATGTGAAGCTGGGAGCGGGCTTCAGGGAATTCGCGGTAAAAAACCCTGATGATGCCAGGGAACTGCTTTCGATGTTCAGAGGCAGGAGCTACATCCTGTTCCGCGATAAGGGAAAGACAGACATAGCGCTGTGCAGGGATGCAAAGGCTGAAGACGTGGCGGAGGCCATGTATGTTGCGGCGCGCATCGAATCAGAGCTTGAAAAGACTTCAGGCTGTAAGGATGACAATAAGGCCGAGATGGAAATCATCAGAAGATCTCTTGATTCAGTCCCCTCAGGAAAGAGTCTGGTGGCGCTGCTCGGCAAGGCGGGCTGGGATACCGGGAGGATTCCGCTCCCTGTGGGGAAAAGGGTTGCCTGGAACAGTTCTTCCGACGACGGACAGAAGGCTCGCTTCGGCCTGGAGCGTGCAGCGTGAGCAGATAGTGCTCCTGCAGGCGAAAAGCCGGATATGCAGCGCCGCGACCATCCCCTGCGGCGCTGCTATATTTTACCCTTACGCCGGGCTACGGAATCATGTCCTCGTTCTGCATCAGCTGCATTCCCGCCATCGCAATCCACGCCATGAGTCTGTACAAATTAACAACAGACACGGTTTTTAACGGTTTTTCATTGAATTTTTAAGTAATTTTTAACGGGCCGCCTCTATAATGGGACCATAGCAGATAGATAAGGGAGGCATAAGACGATGATTAATATGATAAACAGATCGATGAACGCAGGAGCTCGGCCGGTAGTAAGAGCGCAGGACCCGGTGCTGATGTCAGGAGGCGCGCAGATAGCGCAGCCATCTGACAGCTTCCAGCTCTCCCAGACGAGACCTGAGCCCGTCATTACAGCCAGTGAGATGAGACTGCTCAGCAAGATAAAGAGGCACGAGTTCACAAAATCCTTTGTATCATGCGACGAAGACAAGGCTGTGATCTGCGGCTCGCTCGGAGTAACAGGCGGCATGGGTGCAGCCGCGATTGGCGGAGTCATGACGAACAGCCTGCCCATGGCAGGGGCGCTCTTCGGGGCATCGCTCGCTCTCATATGGGGAGTCTGGAGCGCCGTGAAGGGAAGCGAGAACTCGAAGCACGCCGAACAGGAGTATACGAAGTACTTCATGGCTCACAGTGAAGCCGAGAGCGTCAACAAGGCGATGGAAAAGTATCCCGAGCTTGCATATTCAGTCCAGGTCTAGGAGGTGAAGAGCTTGAATATTGACAGCGGAGGTGATATCAGTCCCAGACAGACATAAACAATTATTCCAATGCAGATTGTCGCTTTTCCAGAATCCAGGAGCGCCGTGAATAAAAGAGCGGCGCTTCTGTTTCTCAATCTTCTCTCCGGTCTTCTCTCGGCTCTTTTTCTCTGCAGGGCCTGTTCTTGTCTACGAGCGATCTTTTCAATGTGCAGTATAGCGCCATGAAGGTCCTGCACGAGCCCGAGCCGTCCACAGCTTTGAAATTGCAAGTGCTTTCATGCTGGAACATGTAACATGTATTCTGCTTTTTAACCTTCTCATCATCTTATTTTAACCGTTTTTTAAGAGTGCCTGTGTATGATGAGAGAGATGCACATCCTTGCTGTATGTAAGGCGCAGGCAGAGGAGCATCGAGGTGATTGCATTGTGACATCAGGATCAGGTTTCCGGGTGATTAGCGCATAGATGCCGGATATTGCCGCGCCCAGCCTGAGGAGGGCATCTTCACGGTGCGCGGATGATAATCCGATATCAGTCACCCGGCTTGGTGGCCCTTTTAAGGGCCACCTTTTTTCTGTGAGGCCGGTGATCCCACTGCTGCCGGTTCTAGCTTTTGAGAGCCTCAGGGTCGCGATCCTCGCTGGAAGACGCCTGGGGAAATGTCAGGGTGAAAGTGCTTCCTTTGCCTACTTCCGATATCACCTCGATCTCGCCGCCGAATTTCTTCACTATCTGGTAAGAAACCCAGAGACCCAGGCCCGTCCCCTTGCCTATATCCTTAGTCGTAAAGAACGGGTCCAGGATCCTTCCCCTGATCTCTTCAGGTATGCCGACGCCGTTGTCCGTGACGGTGCAGCAGATCTCTTCCGCACCTTCACCGCCGGTTCTTACGAATGTCTTTACTGTTATGCGCTTCGACTCATCTCCGCCCTTCATCAGAATGGCGTCCTTCGCGTTGAACACGAGGTTTGTAATGACCTGTGAGATCTCGGCCCTGTTTCCCTTCATCGGGCCTGCAGGGGTGAGCTCCCTGGCGAGCGCAATCCCTTCCTTCTCTATGTGCCTCTCGAGGAACTCGAGCGTATTGCCTGTCACGTCGCGCAGATCGAGCACCTCGTCGTCTCTCTGGCTCTGCCTCGAGAAGTTCAGAAGCTTCTCCACGATGGCCTTGCACCGCATCACCGCATCTTCCAGCATAGTGAGCCTCTTTTTTGCCTTCTCCTTCTGAGTCGGATCAGGGAAAGACTGCACATTCGTCAGGATCGCCACGAGCGGGTTGTTCAGCTCGTGAGCCACACCTGCCGCGAGCTGCCCGACTGCCGAGAGCTTCTCAGACTTGATCAGCTGGGCCTGCATGGCCACCAGCTCTTCATTGGCCTTTTTAAGCTCTGCGGTGCGCTCCTCCACTTTCTTCTCGAGCTCGGTGCTGTATTCATGGAGCTTTTCATCGCGTATGCGGAGCATGGCCGCCATGTTCTCCATCGAATCTGCCAGGCTTCCGACTTCACGGTACATCAGCGAGCTCTTCCAGGGAAGGGTTATGCCGAAGTTCCCGCCGCCTATCGAATCAGCCGATTTAACGAGCATTCCGACCGGCTTCGAGAGCCTTCCTGCCAGAAAGAAGGCCAGGATCAGGTCGACCATCAGCGATATCAGCACCAGAAGCGCCGTGGTCACGGCTATCGAGCGGGCCCCCTCGTTCATCTCTCTGACGCTCCTGCTGACCCAGAGCGCCCAGCCCACAGGCTCGACGCATGTATACCCGGCGATTCTCTCTTCGCCGCGGTATGTCGTGTATCTGGTGATTCCGGACTCGTGGGCGAGTGCCTTCGAAGCCACCGCCTCCTGCGACAGATTGATGATTTTGTCGCGCAATTCCGGATCGGGATGGGATATCACGAAGCCTTTCTGATCTATCAGCACCGCCTTTACCGAATCAGATATCTCTGTGAGCTCCATGATCTCTCTGATCCTGTCGAGATGAAGCGTTCCGACGAGAATGGCTTTCATGTCGCCCCTGCTGTCCCGGAGCGGCGTAGCGATGGTCAGCACCGCCCTCCCTGACACTTCTCCCTTGAATATGTTCGAGTAGTGCATCATCGGATGCTCGATCAGCTCTCTGTAATAGTCCCTGTCTCTGTGAGGCCGTCCGATGAAGCTCCTGCCGTTCATGTCCGGCACAGGCGCGCTGGATATGGTCACGCTGTCCAGATTCATCACGAAGAGGTGGCGAAAGCCGGGGAAGCTCGACCTCGTGACCTCGAGCATCCTGTTCATCTTTTTGGGCTCGAAGTCCGTATTCAGAGTGATTTCGTCTGCGAGAGTCTGTATCGCCTGCGTGTGCGACGTAATGTAGAGCTGGATCTGCCCGGCCAGGCCCTTCGTGAGGAGCATGAACTCCTGATTGAGCCGCTTCTCGACCTCCTGGTTTTTCTGGTGGTAATATGTGCCGCCCAGTATCACGACAGGCACTGTCGAAACAAGCAGAAAGAAGATTATAAGGATGCTTTTGAGGCTGAATCTGTGCACTGCCGATCCGACCTCTCCCAGGCGCTGGCTATCCCTTCATCAGCAGATAGAGGGATTCTATCTCCGGCGGGGGAGAGAGGTCGAGCTCCTTCTTCAGAATATCCACGCAGCTCTGGTAAGCCCTCATGGCGTCCACCTTGTTTCCCATCCCCATATGGCACTTGATGAGATAGAAGTGGGCCTTCTCATGGCAGTTGTCCACAGCCAGCAGCTTCTTCGCATAGTCGAGGCTTACCTCGTACTGGGCGCTGTCGTAGAAGTGTCGCAGGAGCGTGGACAGCGCCTCCTGGTACTTGTCTCTGAAGGACATGCGGTCGAGGTCCACCCACTCGGAGATATATCCTTCGAGCAGATCTCCTGAATAGAGGCTCTCAGCCTGCTGTAATGATGCCACTCCCTCAGGTATCCTGCCCTCTTTCAGTGCCCTGATCCCCTCCTGGGCGTGCATCCAGAACTCCTTCACATCTATCCAGATTTTGGCTGAATGGTTCAGGAAGTAGAACTCCTTCTCATGGGCTATTATCTCGGGATCTGTATCTTCCACGTATGGCTCGAGTGTCTGCCTGACCTGGCAGAGCGCGGTGTGAAGGCTTCTCCTGGCTTTCTGCGTCGGGAAGTCGCCCCAGAACAGCTCGAAGATCTTCTCCTCAGAGATCCTGTCGTTCCAATGGCTCAGTACATATGCGAGAAGGTACTTCGACTTCTTCGTCTTCCACTCTTTTTCGCCTATCAGGCTGTCGCCGGAGAACACCCTGAAGTTGCCGAGGCAGTATGCCCTGCAGCCGCCGTGCTCGGCTTTCGGAGTGAGGTCGGACAGCAGCTTCGAAGCCTTCTCCCTGACCGGCCCGAAAGAGCTCTGCAATAGCGGCATCAGCGCGTCCTGCATCGTCGCCGCCGTTTCACTGTCGAGGGCATCGAGAAGAGCTGTGAGCTTCCGCTCGTCTCCCCGCTCCAGTTCGGCGGCGCACACCTGGGGAGCGCGACGGGCCAGCGTCACGAGAGCATCAATGTAGTCGGCCCGTTCCTGCACAGAGCCTTCTGCTGCCGACTCAGACAGGAGCCCGAGCATCAGAGGCACGGCGATTCTCGATTCTGTGACCAGTATGTTGAAGAAGGAAAAATGCCTGATCAACCTGAGCGCTTCGTCCACACATTCCTTTGCCTTCCCAGACTCAGCGGCCGGCGAGGCCTGGTGAGCCCATCCCTTGTAGAGAAGCGTGGTGGCCCTCGCGTATGAGGCCTCCCACTGCCTGAAAGTCTCTTCCGCCTGATCGAGATATTGAAGGGCTTCGGAGCTGTTCTTCTCGAACGCCGCGATCTTGCCTCGCGCCAGCGCAACTCTCGCCTGAATATACCGGCTCGTGCTCTGTGAATACTGCGCCGCCTTCTCCAGGCACTTCTTCGCCTCTTCCAGGGAGCCTTCCACGAGTGCGACCTGCGTGAGCCCGAGCAGCGCGTCCACGGCCATCGGATCGCCCTTTTCATCCTTCTGAGACAGGCACTCCTGATAGGCCTGCCTTGCCACGAGGAACTGGCCGAGATCGAGGTATGTATGGCCCAGCTCGAGCAGAGCCTTTCTCTGCTTCTCCCTCGTGAGCTCTTCCTCTCTCACTTCGCCTATGTCATCAGAGTCTTCGCCCTCTTCTCCCTTCGCCGCCGCTTTCAGCAGTCCCAGCAGCGACGGGTCGTACGAGGTGCCTGCCTCTTTTTCGATTATTTCAAGAGCTTTGTCAACAGAGTAGCACTCCCTGTGCGGGCGGTTCTCCAGCAGGCTCGTATATGCCTCTGCCACGGACAGGATCCTCGACTCGAGCGGGATGTCCTCGCCCTTCAGGCCTGACGGATAGCCCTTACCGCCGTACTTTTCGTGATGGTGCAGAATTATGTCGATGACCTCCTGAAAGCGGGGCACCGATGCGAGGAGGTTCTTCGCGAAGGCCGGATGGTTCTTTATCTCGTTGTACTCTTCATCTGTCAGAGGCCCCTTCTTCTGCATGACCTTCTGCTTCACTTCCACCTGCCCGAGATCGTGAAGGCACCCTGCAACTTCGAGGTTTTCCATCCTCTCGAGGGAAAGACCCAGCCTGGAGCCAATCTGAAGGCACATGTGAGCCACTTTCTCCGAGTGGCCTGACAGATACGGGTCGCGGTTCTCTATGGCTATCGAGATCTGCTTTATCGTGTTGATGAATTCGTCTCTGAACCTGTAGCGCTCTTCCTTGTCTCGGTTCTGCGAGCGGTACTCTTCTATGCTCTTCTGGACGCTTGTAAGGAAGTCTTTCGTGCTGAAAGGCTTCTTCAGGTAGTCGTCCACTCTGAGCTTGATGGCCCTTACAGGGTCTTCCGTGCTTGCGTAGCCTGTCATTATTATACTTTTTAGATCGGGCTGCTTCTCCCTGAGGTTTGCCAGCGTGTCCAGGCCGTCGAGGCCTGCCATCCTGATGTCTGTGATGACCAGATCGAACGAGCCGCTCTTTATCTTTTCAATGGCCTCGTATCCATTCTTTGCCGTCGTCACATCGTAGTCGTTGTCTGTCAGAATTTCGGAGAGAATGTCAAGTACAGAAGGATCGTCATCTACGAGCAATATCCTGGCCACCACTAACCCCCCTTGCGAAATCTATGCCTTCGCTTCACAGTTCTGCGCAGATATGACGTTCTCCTTTCCGCGACAGCAATAATTATGCCTGCCATGGTGCTTATCCCGCGTCAGTTAACAATATTGTTACCTGACATTCTCTCTTTAACGATACATATGTGTTTTTTTAAGGTTTTTTTTACTGACCCCATATATCATGAAGGCAGATAAGGCAGAGAAGGAGGTGGAGCAGATGAATGTGAGCAGCACGCTGTGCTATACGATGCAGATGGACTCGATACCGTCCCCGTACAGCTACACGATAGTCGAAAGCGGGACCGGGGCTCTCTTCTGCGAGGAAGACAGCATCCCCCTCGATATCTGTGAGATTGCCGGCAGAATCAGGAACTGGCGGCGCAGGAAAGATCGTTAAGGAGGTTTACAATGCAGCAGGTAGGAGCATATGACAGATCGTTCATTAATTTTGCCCAGTCAATAAAGGACTTAAAGGTGCAGGACGTAATCGCCGAGGCAGAGAGTGATCCTGAGAACCCCTGTGACGTTGTCACTATTGCCTCTTACAATGTTGAGAATATGTTTGATAATGACGATAACGGCGGCAAAGGAGGAAAGAAGACTCCGCCGAAGAGCGACGGGGAGATGAAGGCCGTCGCTTCCACACTGAAAAAGGCCGATGCAGACATAATAGTGCTGGAAGAAGTGGAAAACAGAGAGATGCTCGACACCCTTGTCGACAAATACATGAAATCGCCAGAGTATCCGGAGCGGGTGCTGATCCCTGGAAATGACCCGAGGGGCATCAATGTGGCCGTGCTGAGCCGGTTTCCCGTCATGAACGTTGAGAGCCACAAGGATGACCGGTTCAGGGCGAACGAAAGCCATATCTACAAGAACCCGATAAAGTTCTCCCGCGATCTTCTGGAGACGGACATCAAGGTGGCGCCCAACTTTACCGTCACCGTCTATGCGACGCATCTGAAGTCTCAGATTGGCGGGGAGCGGGCAGACGACAAAAGGCTTGCTGAGGCTCAGGAGATCAGGAGGATCATCGAGCAGGACATGAAGGAATATCCCAACAAGGCCTTCGTCGTCGCCGGAGATTTCAACGATTCTCCTCAGTCGAAGCCTGTGCAGGCGGTGATAGGAACAGGCAGAAACGCTCTCGTAGACCCTCTCGCGCCTCTCCCGATGTCCGAGCAGTATACTTACACCTATAGGGGAAAGCAGGACAGGCTCGACTATATCCTGATGTCGACTGAGCTGCAGAAGGACTATGTGAGCGGCTCGGCGCACGTGATAAGGACGCCTGAGGCGGCAGAAGGCTCGGATCATTCGCCGATAGAGCTTTCGATAAGGGTTCCGGCTGAAAAGGCCGCATGAGCTGAATTGGAACTGGGATGGCACTTGATTGACTCGCTCTGTCCATGGTATTATGTAATCAGATTTCAGCGGAGGACCCTTTCTCTGCTGAATATGATCAGGGAGGTACGCAGATATGGACGGAGTGAAGATGTCAATGCCTCAGGGCATTTCTCCAGGCGACTACGCCGCGGCGCTGGACAGAGTCAAGGACGATCCCGGGGTAAAGATGCTTCAGCAGGATATCGTTACAGTCCAGGATCAGATGAGCGACATTGACAGGCTTATGAAGCTGCCAAGGGAAGAGCGGCTGCAGCAGGTTCCGAACAGGTATTACCCTGAAATAATCGAATCGATGCAGCAGGAGTTCGTTCATCAGAAAGACCTCGCATTCAAGACCCTGCTCGCAGGAGGGCTCCTTGCCACGGTAGCCACAATCGGGGCGGCGGCCTGCGGGGCGATTCCCATGTTTGCGGCGACAGCCCTCGGCTCAATGATGCCGGCCATAAGCTTCGGCTCAGGCCTGGGATATCTGAAGGCGGCCAAGAAGTGGACGATTCCGAGAAAAGCCGACAGGCAGCTCCAGACAGAGCTCAAAAATGAGATGTCCCAGCTCGAGGCCAGGAAGACCCGTCTGGAAGGGCAGAAAGAAGAGATGATTTCAAAAGCTCTGAAAAAGAGCATCCAGGATATCGGCCAGAATAGATCCGGCAAGGATGTGGTGGTGGAAGACGATTTCGTCGACGTTGCAGGCATAAGGCTGAAAAAGAATGCCGAGCCGACGCACGACTGCATGAAGTACGTGAGAGAATATCTCAGATGATTGCCTGACAGTGCGGCACAGTAAGAACACAGGGGCAGCCTCGGAAGGCCGCCCCTGTCTGTCTTTTCGATTAATGACGATTCTCAGCGCTTCCTGTAAGTGGCATGGAGCCCTGAGAAGGCCCGGCTGGCGTCGTGATTCGTAGCGCTGGCTGTAGGGTCGAAGAACTTCCACTTCCCAGTCTTCGAGTCCTTGTATTCGACCCAGTAATGGCCTCCGTTATAGCTCTTCGACTTGATATCGCCCAGCACTTTTCTCGCCTCGATGCCTTTCGCCTTGAACCTCATTATGGCAACATCTGCCAGATCGCAGCAGTTGCCGCTCCTGTCGTGTATGGTCTGCGAGTTGGATTTTTTATCGTCGAGATAGTACTGCCATTTGTAGCCTGCCATCTCCTTTGCGATACCCTCCGCGACATTGTCTGCGTCGCTTCCCTGTGAAGAGCCCATCGGAACGGTCTCTTCCGACTCGGAAACCTGATGGGTCATTGCCGGGGCGGTGTATCCGGCCATTGCATTACCTGTGTTTATCTCGGGACAGGCGTTCGCGGCAGAGCTGACAGCCGAAGAGGCCAGGAATGCCGACAGCATCTGCGAGAGGGCGTTCAGCCTGTTTACCATCATCTGCTGCTCTGCAAAGAGAAGGAATGAAGAGCTGCAGTCAGACATGGCCAGCTCTTCCGCCTCGTCTGAGAAGAGCGTATGGTCAGACAGTCCGCCGACAGGCATGTCAGGCAGAAAGCCGGCTGGTGCGCCTGCGAAGCCTGTTCCCGTCTGTGCCGTGATTCCGTTCCACGATGAAACTGCGTAACTGTTAATCATATTGTCCCTCCTGGAGAATGCCTTTCATTTGATTCCGAGATGATGATATCGCGGCGCCGTAAAATAAAGGCCAAAAAGACGCAAAAAAAACCTTAAAAGCGGGTACCGGTGTAAATTTGTTTCGGCTGGCAGAGCCTGCGAGGGAGCACTGCTCATGAAGGCTCACAGTGAGCCGGAAATTTTACAAAAGTCAATTGATAAATTAACAGCTTGACAGCTCTTTTGGGCTTTCTGTGGGCCTTTTATGGGCTTTCTGAGAGAGCTGTGAGGTATGATTATTACAGAGAAAAGAATTGCACAGGAGGTAAACAAAATGAATATTGGAAGCATAAGCGGAACAAGTGGAGGTTACGAGAATATCCTGGCTCTCCTGCTGCGCCTGCAGAGCGAAAATGCAACATCAGATTCATCATCTTCTGAAGGGCCCCAGTTTGAAGGAGATCCTCAGCCCCATCTTTATGGGAATGATTCAGTGGATCTCAGCGACGAAGCCAGTAGTTTTACAGAAGGTCCTCAGAAGCCCGGCGACCCTGATCCGATAGGCCACCCGAACGGTCCTGATACTCAGAATGGCGCTGGTCCTCAGAAGCCTGGCGATCCAGATCCGATAGGCCACCCGAACGGTCCTGATACTCAGAATGGCGCTGGTCCTCAGAAGCCTGGCGATCCAGATCCGGTGGGCCACCCGAATGGTCCTGGCCCTGGCGACCCCAGATAATGTGAAATGCAGAAAGCCCCTGGAATAGAGATTTTCCAGGGGCTTTTTATGTTGCGGCAGCTTCAATACTCAAGGGCATGACGCTGCCGTGGCAAGCCTTACAATGAGAGTGCCTGCTGCCGGGATTTCCGGACATGAAAAATTTACACCTTATTATTGTTTTTAAGCATTTTTTCAGACCGATTTTGTCAGATTTTTCAGACTCTGTGGGAAAATGATGGTGATACATGTTCGATGGAGATCACCGCGATGATGAGATGCGACAGAATCCCTGAAATGATGAGGCTCACAGCCTGTGAAGCGATCCGGGGCAATAGAATATCGTCAGCTCCGAAATCCGGTACTTCACAGTGCATAAATAGTAATGAAGACATGCACATAAGGGACAGGGGCCTGACAGGCGATCTTCTCCACGTTCTGAATTACGCCGGCACAGGCATTGTAAAGCTCTTCGAGGCAGCCAGAACAAAGATGTCGTCAGCCCGCTCGATTGCCGGAGCCGGCCTGGGATGCGCATCCGCATTTGCAGCGGCAGCGGCTGAAGGTGCAGTCGGGGCTGTGACAGGGCATCATATCAGGGCATCGGCTGAGCTGGCCGACGGCGTGGAGCTGGAAAGATACAGGGCCAGCGGCGATCTAATCGGTTCTGCAAATGGAGAGCCGGCTCTATCACAGAAGGGTCTCGAAGGGCTCAGATGCTCAGGAAGCTCTGAGTTCACCGAGAAAGGGCTTAAGGAGATTGCCGCCAGGGCAGGAGCATCCCGGCTCGTCGTTGTAGATCTCCGTGAAGAATCGCACGGATATGTTGACGGGAAGCCCATGAGATGGAGCGACGAGCACAACTGGACTCGCAGGGGCGCGGCACCGGAAGAGGTCAGGCGCGACGAGGAATGGCGCCTCCTTGAAGCAAAGCTCATGAGCGGAGGAAAGGCCTTCGTGCAGACCGAAGAGGAGCTCTGCCATTCCATCGGAGCAGTCTACGAGCATATTCCTGTAAGCGATCACAGCGCGCCTGAAGACTGTGATGTGGACCGCTTTGTGTCTTTCGTGAAAGGCTGCCCGGCAGGCACATGGCTTCATTTCCACTGCAGGGAGGGAAAAGGGCGCACCACATCGTTCATGGCGATGTATGACATGATGAGAAACGCCGGGGATGTAAGCCTTCACGACATAATTGAGCGCCAGCGCCAGCTCGGCGGCTACGATCTGTTCTCCACATCCCGGTACAAAGGCTCGTACAAGCTACCTCTCGCCGAGTGGCGGAAGGAGCTCCTCAGCGGCTTCTATCAGTATTGCAGGGACTGCGGTCCCGATTTCTCCACATCCTGGTCCGAATGGAAAGCCTCAGCCGCAGTGAAAAAAGCCGCATCGTAGAAAACATGACGGATCAACACTTCTGACTTCCCTCCTTATTGATAACATCGCTTTTGATTCAGTCTCCATTTCCACCTGTCGAACGCTCCGGGAGCGCACCGGCTCATGGTTTTCGGGCTGCGCGAACTTTTAACCTGGCTGTTTTTTTTTAAGCACTTTTAAGTTCTTTTTTAAGGTTTTTTTAATAGAGCTCCTTTAAGATATGGGAAGAGTAAGGTTTCGAAATTCAAGGAGGTGCATATAAATGACAGGTGCGGTTACAATGAATCCGATTCAGAGAAATGTCGTGCAGACGCAGAGCTGCACGAAGGCCGGCGAGATGCTGAAGATGTCCGGAAACGGCCAGAGCGCCGAGCCGAGAGATACAGTAGTGCAGGGAGCTGTCGAGGACGGCTTCTGGGGCGACGTGAAGCGCTGCGCCAGAAAGGGCGCCGACATCTCGAGCCACGCCTTCGGAGGCTTCGGAGGTCTCGCCCTGGCAGGAACGGGAGTGTATATAGGAGTGCTTGGCGGAGCTCTCGGCGCTGCATACCTGGGCGGCGGTCTCGGTCTTCTGAGAGCGGCAGTAGACTCGCAGGGCTTCCTGGACTTCTGGAAGACAGTCTTCAATACGACTACGACGGCAGGCAAGATAGGAATGGTGGCAGGCGGAATCGGCGTGGGATATGGCTGCTGGGAGGCAGGCAAGGGAGCAGGCTCTACAGTGGCTGCGGTGCCTGGGTATATAGTCGGCGGTCTCTGCGGTGTGGGAGTCGGAATTGCAAATAAAGTTCGCGGTGAAGGAGGCGACATATAATGAATACGATAACAGGATCACTTAATCAGGGCTTGACGGCAAGGGATCTGCAGATGCAGAGCCCTGTTCAGAAAGAGAACGCCTCCTCTCAGGGAGCGCAGATCGGCGATGTATATCAGAAATCGAACAAGGATGAGCTGACAGGAGGATGGAAGGCTCTGGACAGCTTTGCGAAGACTCTCGGCGGAGGGTTCTGCATGATGAGCGGCGGCATCGGAGGCTTCGCTGCCGGTGGAGCGTTGCTGGCCACAGGCAACATGGTGACAGGCCTGACTACCGGCACTCTGTCATCCGGGGCAGTCGCCTCGGCAGGTCTCTACGGAGGGCTTGCAGGAGCCCTGTTCTTCGGAGCGATAGGAGCGTTCGGCGGATATAAACTCGCTCATACGGCTGTGAAGGCGGCTCACAAGATCTTCACATCGGCGAACAAGGCGGAGACCGCTGCAAAGGGCTACATAGACGGAGATTCGAAGCTCACCTCGTTCCCGTCTTACGCGCCTGGCACTGAGCCCAGAATAACACCAAAAGAGAAGTGCATGCTCGACAGCATAAAGAAGGAGGAGTTCAAGAAAGGCCTCTTCGATGATGACGGGACCAAGTCGTTCGCTTCCATAGCGGCAGGCGGCATGGGCGGCCTCGTGGCAGGAGCCTTCACGATGAATCCTCTCGTAGGCATAGTTGCAGGCGTTGGTGTCGCTGCAGGTCTCTGGGCTGGGATCAGCATCCCGCAGGGAATAGGAAGAGCCAGAGATGCTAAGGAAGTCTGGGGAAGAGCCTTCACCGAGTCAAACGAGGCCAACAGCGTGGAGCTCGTATCGAGAAAGTACCCCGATCTGGGTTACAGAATGGGGATGACAGCGGCGGCGTAGCATGGTTTTTGGTCAGTGTGAAAAAAATTCAGGGAGGTATTTCATGGATATAAACAGATCATTCGCCCACTTCAATCTGAATCCCGGCTCCGACTCTGCAGAGTGCCACAGAGCCGATGAGGAGCCGCCGAAGGAGAAAGGGTTCCTGATATTCAAGGCCTATGGAGTGAGAAACACGATGATATCACGGGACTTCGTGCTGAACATAGTTCCGCTTGGATGAAGATTGCCGGACAGTATGAAAGAGGCCCGAAAGGGCCTCTTTTTTGCCGCACCTGAAAATGGAGAGGAGCTTCCGCTTCCTCATCTATGGACATAATCTACATCAGCGTGGATGTGTCGATATACATCTCTTCCAGCTTTCGCCTGTTTTCCCTGTTGATGCGCATTGCCTCGTTGATCTTCTCGTTCCCTTCATTGACCAGCTCGAGCCCGTAGTCTATATGGTCGGGGTTCTGGTCCTCCAGATAGAGCATCATGTTGGAAATGCCCTGGTTGTAAAGCTCAATGCCGCTGAAGCCCACTTCGAGCTCTTCCGAGAACTCTTCTATCGCTTCTTCAGGTATCTCTATCTCCCGGATCTCAGATTCCTTCTGAGCAAGCACCTGATGGATCTCGCCGAGAAACTTTCCATATTCTTCAATGGTCCACTCGCCATTCTTGACTTTTTCTCCAGCTTCCTTGAGCTGCATATAGCGCTCGTTGACCTTGGGAGGCGGACCGGTTTCAGTCTGTGTCATTTTCGGCAAGGCAGCGCTGCAACGTTCGCAGTAATTGGCTCCTGCAGAGTTTTTATAACCGCACTTTAAACAGAGCAATCTGGAGCCCTCCTTTCATGTTGTCGCTCATCTCTTAGTTCGTGATAGGGTGCTTTATTCCTTCTTGACCTTGTAATGCTCATTCTTTCAGGTGGCTGCAATTGCTATTTCACGTCAAAGCCCTCTGCTGTCAAGGGCATCAATGAGCAGTCTTCCGTAATCCAGAGTCACGGAACCCCACGACCCTCAGTCATAGCTTACATTCATCGGCTCGAAGATGTTCTTGACCATTCTTCCCATGCCTTTGCTGTTCACGACGAGCAGCAGCTTCCTGAACACCTCCACGTAATGGGAAAACTCCTCGATCGGCATCTTTTCGTTCAGGTAGATGAACTTCTCAGGGTTGAACTCGTTTATCGTGAAAAGGTTCAGCTTTGACCAGTCCATGAAGTCGTCAACCAGACCTCTGGCCTTCGCCATCTGCCACACCCTCGTGCCTGGAAATGGCGTCAGGATATAGACAGCTATCATGTCGAGCTTTCCGGCCATATAGTTATCGTAGATGAAGTTGTAGGTGTCGCCTATGTCTTCCTGCTTTTCCATCGGCGAGCCTATTATGAACGAGCCTTCGACCTGGATCGAGTACTTGTGGCAGAGATCAATGGCGTTCTGCATCTCCGGCACGGACAGTGTATGGTTCTTCAGGAACTGCAGCACCTTCGGCGAGCCTGACTCGATCCCCATGAATATGGTCTTGACATTCATCGTCTTGAGCAGATCCAATACCGTCTCGTCGATGAGATCGGCCCGGAGCGAGACCATGAAGGACATCTCCTCGTTGAGGCGCTTCTGCGCTATCAGCTCCACTATCTCTCTGAGCCTTTTCTTGTCGGCAATGAAGAGATCGTCCTGAAATATGGCGGCCTTTATCCCGTAGAGCTCTTTCATCTCCTGCAGCTCTTTCACAACATAGGCGGCAGGGAACTTCCTGTATTTCGTCCTGGCCATGCCGCAGAACGCGCACTGGTACGGGCAGCCTCTCGAGCTGGCGATCCACTTGACCTTGTCTCTGATGTTCCACAGATGCCGGGCAGGATAGGGGATCGTATCGAGCGGCTCTATGTGGGGGCGCGGCTCTGTGACCGCCACATCCCCGCCTTTGTGGAAAGAGATTCCCCTGATTTCTGCCAGCTGCTCAACAGGCAGATGGCCGTGAGTGGAGTACAGCTCCAGCAGCTCCAGAAATGTGGCCTCGCCCTCGTCTATCACGCCGGCGTCAAATGCTTCATGGAGCGTGTGGGGAAGAGCGGAGATATGCGGGCCTCCGAGCAGTGTCGTGCATTTCCCCAGCTTCTTGAGCCCTTTCGCCAGCTCTTCCGCGCGCGGGATATACCGGCTCATCGCCGAGATCCCGACAACGTCGGCGTCAATATCCTCCGCCTTGACAGTGCCGTCATAGAGCTTTATCTCGAGCTTGGACCTGCAGTACTTTTCCGCATACGACGCCAGGTAGCAGAGCCCGATGGGGAAGGCCAGCTCCTTGTAGGTCTCCTCGTTGATGCTCTGCGAAACAAGCGCAATTCTGATGCTGTCCAATGCGCGCCACCTCTATTCCTTTTCGCCGAAGATATCAGCCGTGAAGACGTAGATCTCGGTATCCTTGTCCTTCCAGGCATCCTGAGGGAGGCCTGCCTTGCCGCTGCAGAGCTGGCGCAGGAAAGTCACCTTGTCCCAACCGGTCTCGGTGGCCACCTGCGGCAGGAACAGCCCCGAGTTGAAGCCTTTCTTGATATAGACTCCGTGCGTTCCCATTATTATGTCATCGGAGCTTGCGACCTTTTTAAGCGGCGACATCACTGAGATCTCTATGTCTATGTCTTTAAGCTCCTCATATTTCACAGGGTAAAAGCGCGGATCCTGCGTCGCAGACGATATGGCGAGCGAGACGACTGCCTTGTAAATAGGATCTCTTCCCACCACGTAGCCGATGCACCCCCTGAGCTGGCCTTTCCTGTGCAATGTGACGAACATTCCCGCCTCTTTTTTGAGGTTTTCAGGGATATTGCCATCCTTGAAGAATTCCGGCGGCTTTCCGCTCTTCAGAAACTCCTCCAGAGTCTGCCTTGCCATCGAAAGCAGCATCTTCCTGTCATCCGGATTGATGAAATCCTCGGTTTTCACATGATCGCCCTGCACTGCCTCTGCCTCCTTTTTTGCGTCTGTCTTTGCCTCTTCTGTATAGAAAGCCACAGATGAGTATCCCACCACCTTGCCCCTGTCTCCTGTCACATCTCCTGAGTTGGCGCAGCTCTGCACCACAGGTCTGGCCTTCAGCTCCTTTGCAAGTTCGAGCGCCACCAGAACCGGACGGATGCCGCAGAACTCGCACTGCCCTGCCGCGGCTCCCTTCTCAAGGCCCTCTGCGTCATTTTTCTCGACGTATGAGAGTGCCTTTTTGTCCATCTTCACTGCCGTGTCATATGGATAGTAGTGCGACATGTCCGAGCTCGCCACCACGAGTGTCTTTCCAGCGACGAAGCACTTTTTCAGCGCTCCGGCCAGCGCCTTGCAGTCATCGAGCCCGGCGTCGCCTGCTATGATCGGGACTATGGTAAAGCCCCGGAGCGCAGTCTGCAGAAATGGGAGCTGAACTTCGAGAGAATGCTCCCGGCTGAACGGCACTTCGTTAAAATCGGCGCACCTGCAGGATTCCTTCAGCTTTTTCGCCATATCGGCGTTGACGGCGATCGAGCCGAGCGGTGTCTCAAAGGAGCCCTTTCCGTAGATTGCGAAGCCCCTGAAGTCCACGTGATGCGTCGGCGCTATCACGACGACTGTTGAATAGGGCTTTCCCTTTATGAGTTTATAGCCCCATGCAGCCACCTGGCCTGAATAGACATATCCGGCGTGAGGGCAGATGAGGGCCGCGATCGTGCCCTTTTCCTCTTTTGGCGAGGCCTTCTCCATGAATCCCCTGATCTGGCTCCGGAGCTCCGAGGCGTCGGAGGGGTAGAACTGGCCGTCATATTCTGCGGCCTTTACCGGTCCCCTTTCCGCCGGAGCAGCCTCGGACGGCGGCGACGGCCGGCTCTCCCTGGATGTGCAGCCGGTGGAGTTGAAGACGAGGAGCGTCGCGATAATAAGAAGCACAGTAAAAGCGCGCCTGGTCATCCCATGATCCCTGCCTTTTTTCTGGATTGAGCGCCGGATCTGCTCTCCGCGTGATTGCCGCTGCCTTTCAGGACCAGACTCCCGGGATTGCCCGGCCGCAGAAGCCGCATCTGCCGCCCTTTATGGCCATCTTTGTCACGACGTAGCTCATCCGCTCGATAATCACCTTTTTGCAGTCCGGGCAGACCGTGTTCTCGCCGACATCGCCCGGCACATTTCCCACGTAGGCAAAGCTGATGCCTGCCTGCAATGCTGTGGACTGTGCAGCTTTAAGCGTTTTAACCGGCGTGTTTGGCAGGTTGTTGAGCTTGTAGATGGGGTAAAACCTGGTAAAGTGCACAGGCACCTCACTACCCAGGTGTTTCTTTATCCATTCGCACATTTCCTTTATTTTAACGGCGCTGTCATTCAGTGTGGGGATTACGAGATTCACTATCTCCAGGTGCACTCCCGCCTTTCTTACAGTCTCGAGGCTCTCGAGGACAGGCTTCAGCTCTCCAACGCAGATGCGCCTGTAGAAATCTTCATCAAAGGCTTTCAGATCAATTTTAACGGCGTCGAGATGCCTGCAGATCTCCCTGAGCGGCTCCGGTTTTATGAATCCCGATGATACGATGGCCGTTTTGAGTCCGGCTTTCCTGCCTTCCTTCGCGACATCGAGCATATACTCGTAGTATACAGTCGGCTCGGCATACGTTCCGACGAGGGACCTGCATCCGCTCCGCCTGGCCTCGGCGGCTGCCTCCTTCGGGCTCATGGACACTGACTGCACGTTTTCAGGCCTGGCCTGCGAGATCTCCCAGTTCTGGCAGAACCGGCAGTTCAGATTGCACCCTGCCGTGGAGAATGAGAAGGCCTTAGTACCGGGAAGGAAGTGGAAGAAGGGTTTTTTCTCGATGGGATCGGCGTGGACCGAGCATGGGTTTCCGTAGGCGAGCGTGTAATATGTTCCCTCCCTGTTCTCCCTGACGCCGCAGTAACCCCGCTCCTTGTTGCCGACTCTGCATTCCCTGGGGCAGAGAAGGCACTTCACCTTGTTCATCGCCAGTTTCTCATAGTAACTGGCTTCTCTGGCCTTGATAGGCTGAGCTCCGGCCCAGGCCGGAAATGACGCTGACGGGAGCAGCGAAGACAGCGATGCGCCTGCCGCGCAGATTGCCGAAATCTTGAGGAACTCCCTTCTCTTCATTGCTCTTTCACTTCCTCCAGATCTGTCTCGATCATATCTCTCCTGTCCATCGAGCCGAGCTGATGGTCGCCGTCTGCCGCCGTAATGAGGTATTGAGGGTACCGTCCTTCGTCCTTCAGGCTTTTCAGGCCTTCCTTCTTTCTCTTTGACTCGATTATGTCGAGAGCCCGCGCGTCTATTGCGACAGGATCGGTGCCTGCAATGATCGAGCCGTAATTCCACACGCCTCCCGGGTTGTACGACGGGCCTCCGTCGAAGATCCCCTCGAGGGCGTCCATGATGAGGAGCCTCGTCCTGTCCCTGATGGGCGCCGCCGTGTTTATGTCAGCTATGTACGGGTTGCCGGCGTTGGGATGGTATTTGTTGGGGTTGTCAATCGAGCCCAGGCTGTTCTTGAGGCATCCGGATATTCCGCAGACATCGTGATCCTTCAGCACAGGGACGTTGATGAGGGCCGTAGACATGCCGATTATTCTTGAAAGGCAGCTCGCCACTTCTCCCGCCATCGTCGGCTCCTGCTCGTAGCCGATTCCGGGCTCGTCTGTTCCGAAGCACAGCGGGCCTTCCTTTTCCCCGGTGCGCCTGATCGTGAATCCGGCAGATATCAGCTCTTCTGTGGTCCTGTCGAAGATTATAATGTGCCCCGGCTCCACGCCTGCCGATTTAAGGCCTTCAACGATGGCATTGACGACCTGCGGATGGGTGGATAGGCGGCGTCCTGAAAGGCAGTTCACCTTTATCGTTACCCTGTCATCTGCCGAGAAGAGGCGCTTCCAGCCCTGTTCTCCCTTCTCACCTGTGAGCTTCTCGACTGACAGGCTGACCATCCTGCGCACCAGCGTATCATCGACTGCACCGTCCTTTTTCATCACCTTTCCGGAATGCACTTCCACAATTCTGCTGAAAGATTCACTTTTCTTTGTTGAGGGCGGCGGCGATGCGGCGGCGATATGCTGATTCTGCAGGCGGGCGCATCCCGGAATGCCGATAAAGGGGACGCCGAGTGAAAGCCAGGCCAGCCTGGAAAGAAAGTGCCGTCGACTGTGGCGTGATGACATGGTTATCCGCGGCAGGGCATGGATGCCCTGCACAGCTCCTGTGGTGAGGCGTGATCTCCTTCATATTATAGGTTAAAAGTCATGCCCTTGTAAAGGGCGGTTGCTCGACCTATCTGTTCCTGAAATAGTCGTTGAGCTTTTCGGGGCGGTCTTCATTCTTGCTCCAGATCACACGGCCCGAGCTGGCGGCAGGGAGGCGGCCCTTCACATTTGCATCAGCGTGCGCGTTCCCTGTGCATTCGATGAGCCAGTCGTTTCCGAGATTGATATAGTAATAGAATCCTCCGGCAGGGCATGAGGGGAGCTTCGTGAGATACTGCGGTGTAAGCTCTGAGAGCCTTCCCGGGAACCGGCCCTGATGATCGGCGCTGTATTTTCCGATGGCCGTGCTCATCTCCCTGAGATTTTTCGTGCAGCCCATGTGCAGCTTGTACGACGAGCGGCTGCCCAACAGCACGATCGATGACGAGGACAGGAATACGATGGTCACCAGCCAGAGCGCCACTATGAACTTGCATACCAGAAGATATTCCAGGTAGCGTGAGGCTGCCGCCTCGAACCGGAGCGGGCGGATGAACTGGATGTATATGAAGCTCGGGTTGAGAAGCAGCACCGCGAAGAAGAATAGCAGGAGGCTCAGAGGCACGGAAAGCAGGTAGCCCAGCACATATGTAAATACTGCAGCGACGGCTATGATAAACCCCGTTGCGATCTTCTTCACTGCCAGGGCCGCCATGGCGTCAGCTTCACCGGTGGCTTCGTAGGCCTTCCTCAGCTCCACGGCGTATGAAAGAGGCATGGCGATTACTATGAGACTGACGATGATAATGACTATGAACCCCCCCAGCCCCCATATGGTAAGCAGATACAGCAATACCGCCATGGCGATGCTGACTGCTGTATAGGCAGTCAGGCGGGTCCATGGGCGCTCCGGCTTTTTTTCAGAGCCTGCATCCTGATTGCCGAAGCTCGAGACGGCCCTTTTTTCGAGAGGGTAGAAGATGAGTGCTGATGTCAGCATGGAAATTGCAATCGCAATGGCGCAGACGACCAGGAACTTCCAGAGCGGTACGAGAGGTGAGTAAAACACCCAGCCGTAGAACGAGAGGCCCACGAGATAGAGCAGCGAGAGGGCGTAGCAGGGCAGCCGGAGATCACGCGCCGCCTTTGTCTGCTCGGCAGGGGTGAACAGAATGTTGAAGATCCTGACCAGGAACAGCACCGAAAGAAGTGTTGTGATGATTATGAAGCCCTCGCTGATCACTATGGTCAGCGCCTTGGGGTCCGTGTTGATGCCGATTCCTTTCCCGTAAAGAAACCGGTCGTGCAGGAAGGCTCTTGATATCAGTATCATGACTGTTCCGGCTATCAGCCCTGTTACGGCCAGGAGCGCCTGAACGCTGCCGGCTCCCTTTCCGTCTTTCAGCATGGCAGTGCCTACTGCCTCCAGAACCAGTCTCCCGAACCAGACGACGAGGAAGAGAACTGTTCCAATGCCGCAGGCGACGATCGGAATGACGAGGACATAGCTGAACGTGCAGGCCGATGCTGCAGACGAGAGCATGACAATAATTGAAAATGCCAGGGATAACAGGAACAGAAGCCTTCGCATCGCGGTGTACCTCCCTTATTCTGTCGTGCTTTCAGATCTCTCGGGCGCTTCTTCCGCAGGGCCCCATGAGAAGGAGAAAAGCCCGCCTTTTTCAGGCGCGGCTCCATCGAGACTGAACAGATACAAGCTCTCCGCCCCTTTCTTGTTGACTGTCACCGGCTCCGGAGAGCTTTTTTCCATCTGATGCCCTGCAGGAACTGTGACGCTGTACAGCGCTTTCTGCAGCGGTCTCCTGCAGAAGTCGTTCATTGCTATTATCCAGCCGAACGATCTGCTGCTCCCTGTCTGCTGGCGGTATGACAGCCTCAAAGTGCCTGTGGAGCCCGGCGGAATGGCCAGTGTAAAGCAGATCGCCGACCCGGCTCTCACGAATCCCCGCGCCCTTCCTGTTTCGTCGCGAAGGGACAGCGCCGACGGGAAGGGATGCTCGCTGTCGACGGGAAAGGGAAATATGAGAGGCAGCAGCACCTGGCGCGGCGAGTTGCTGCTGTATCGGAACAGGCATTCCCCCCGGACTTCGCTGTCTGATACGGTGAAGGAAAGGGTTTCTTCGACAGGCGTTATTGCCGATATGTCCCACAGGCTCCTGACAAGTCCGACGAGAAAAAGCAGCAGCGGGATCAGGAGGGCTGTGCATATGATAAGTACGGAAGTCTTGACACGGCAGGGAATCATCAATTTCCCCCATTGATTGAATTTCCTATCTAATCAGCCGTTCCCGGCAGCCGGGCTGAGTTTGAAAAGAGCCGTCACTCTGTCTTGAACGAGCCGCCTCCGCCTGCCTCAAAGAGCTCAGGCGATACTCCATACGAGTTTGATTTGAGGTTCTGCCGCTCCTGCGCGAGCGCGTTCAGGCTGTCCCGGAGCCTCGACGCCGAGTCATGGCACTGCTTCCGGCACGCCGATATCTCAGAGGCCATGCTGGGAGTGGCCGAGAGAGGGAGAACCTTGATCAGCTTTTCCAGAGACAGAGAGAAGTTTATGGCTTTTTGAATGCTGTCTGACAGGACTCTCTGGTGATACTGGGCGTCAGCAGGCGGTGTTATCCTGTCCAGAGCGCTTTTCGTGAGCTCGAGCTCGCCGGTTATCTCTTTCGGCGACCTGAATCCCATCGAGCGGATGCTGCTGTAGCTCTGGTTTATCGCTGCAGCGTAGCTGTTCAGCTCCTTGAGGTTTTTGGCGAGCCTTCTGTCCACTTCCTTTATCTGGCCGAAGTAGCTCTTCATCTGCTGCGACGGGCCGCAGCCGGTGATCATGAAAAGCAGAAGGACAATCAGAGGAACGGTTTTTTTCATGGATCTCTCACCCCTCATAGCATTTCTCCCTTTTCCGCTCTCATCCCTCTTTCCGCTGGTGTGTCTGGCTGGATGACTGCGAAAAGGTGTCTCACTCTTTTCAGAGAAAGGAGACACTATGGAAAAGGGAAGGAGAATGGCTCTCTCTGCAATATACGTCGCCATCGGCGCCTCCTCGATGATCACCCAGGCGGTGGTGATCAGGGAATATCTGGTCGTCTTCTATGGAAACGAGCTGATGGTGGGGATGGTATTGGCCATGTGGCTCGTCTCCATCGCTATCGGGACGGCCCTCTACAGGTTTCTGTCAAAGAGGCTGAAGGATCAGAACAGTCTTTTTTCCCTGCTGCTCGTCTTTTTTGCGCTGCTTCCCTTTGCGGAGATCGCCCTGATACGCTCTGCCAGGCTGATTCTCGCAGTGCAGCCCGGAACGGAGCCGCCCTTCCTCCCGTCGAGCCTCTTCATCTTCCTCACGAATCTTCCCTGCGGCCTTCTGATTGGAATCCTCTTCCCTCTGGGTTGCCAGATATTCTCACGAATCGACAGAGGCTCGGGAACGGTGGCCCATGTATACAGCCTGGAGTCGCTCGGCGCGCTGGCAGGGGGAGCGCTTTTCAGCTTTTTTCTCGTTACAGCTCTGACTCCATCAGTCATTTTTATGGCAACGGCTTTGATTCTGATGCTGATGCTGCTCTGGTATCACGCCTGCGTGGCTGAGTTTCGGAACAAAGCCCTGCTTACACTCTTTTTTGTGATCTGCATCACCGGAGCTCTGACGGCCTTTCCTGCGGCCCAGCGCTTTGAGCTCCATTTCAGGGATCTCCGCTGGAAATCCCTCGTCGGCGGGCTTCCTCTCCTCGCATCGTGCGATTCGCCATATCAGAACCTGGCGATGACAGGTCAGGAGGAGCTGTACAGCCTCTATGGAAACGGTCAGCTCGCCCTTTCCTTTCCGGATCCATACAGCAACAGGATGGCAGCTCATCTTATGGTGACAGGCCATCAGTCGCCGTCAAGGATTCTTATTATCGGCGCCTGCTCGGGCGGCTTCATACGCGAATGCCTGACCCATCATCCTCAGCATATCGACTACGTGCTCTTCGACAGGGCCATGCTCTCTATTATGTCGCCATACCTGGGCTCTTACGACAGGGAGGGGCTTTACAGCAGCAAGGTCAGGATAATCACGACTGACGGAAGGTTCTGGGTGCGCCGCGCTGAAGCGGTCTATGATCTCGTAATCCTGATGGTCCCGGATCCCTCTACGGCTATGCTGAACAGGTTCTATACAGCAGAGTTCTTCAGGGATCTGAAAAGGATCATGGCGTCAGATGGCGTTCTGGTCTTTTCCCTTTCGTCTTCCGCCAACTACATCGGGCCTGAGACTTCCGACTATCAGGCTTCAGTCTACACCACGCTCCATTCAGTGTTTCCGTATATTGAGATAAGTCCGGGCGACAGATATGTCTATTTTGCCGGCATGTCCCGGGAAGCAGTCACATCCGATCCTGCAGAGCTTTCCAGGAGGCTGATGAAGCAAGGTGTCCCTGAGCAGCAGTTTCCGGCTGCCCTCTTCGACGATCTGTTCAACAGCGAAAGGGTGGAAGAGGCCAGGAGAGTGGTCGAGCGCCCCGGCGTAGCTCTGAATACAGATATGAAGCCTGGTACATATTTCTACAACCTCGTGCGGTGGGACAGGATGTCAGGCGCCTGCCTGGCCCCTTTCTTCGCGGCTGTAAGGGGAGTCAACGCACTGATTCTCGCAGGGATTCTCGTGGCGCTGATGCTGGCGAGGCTGCTGATAACGACCATCCGCAGGGAGCCTGAAGACAGGCGGATCCGCTTCAATCTGAGATTCGCTGTGGCAGTCTTCGGCTTTTCGAGCATGGCGCTCGAGGTGGTGCTGCTCTTTGCATTTCAGAACGTCTTCGGATATCTCTATCAGATGATAGGAGTTCTGGTGGCGTCCTTCATGGCAGGCATGGCTCTCGGAGCGGCGCTTGCGCGCAGAGCCGGGCGGGAGTTCCGCCTTCTGATTGCAGTGCAGCTTATGCTGGCAGTCTTTTCGCTAGGAATACCGCTCTTTCTGACCTTCTTCTCCGGAGCGCTCTCCGCAAAGGTCGGGGTTATAGCCGGCGAGATGATCTTCATGGCGATCATGGCCTTCATGGGTCTCGGAAACGGACTCGGCTTTCCTCTTGCGTGCAGGCTCTACACGGAGAAAGAGGAGGAGATCGGCGGCGACGCGGCACTGCTGAACGCGTTTGATCACGGCGGGGCTGCCTGCGGCAGCGTGCTGATCGGGACGTTCTTCGTGCCGCTTCTCGGAATAGCCCAGTCGTGCATGTTCATCGCGCTGGTAAATGCAGCGGCAGCGCTTCTGTGGATCGGGAAAAAGCAGGGGGATTGCCGGCGCTAGCCGCACTTCCTGAGGCTCTTGGTCATCACGAAGGTCAGCATCCTTCCGATGATATCGACCTTCATCTTCCCCTCAGTCAGTTCCTTGATCAGGATGATGCCGCGGCCGCGCTCATCGAGGAAGTCCTGCAGCAGCATGTCAATGTCGTCCACCTTCGGAGTCTCCTCCAGATGGCGGAACTCCTCCTTGAGGCTCACGGCTTTCTCATGGGTCAGAAGCTCTTCCGCCTCGAACTCCCTGATGAACTCAATTACCTTCTTGGAAGAGACGATCTTCTCCTTGATGAGCCTTTTCAAGAACTCGGTGAACCTTGGGTTGTTGATCAGCTCGGCCTTCAGCTCTCCCTTGACGAGGATCTGTATCTTTGTGGGCTTGATGGTGATCTTTACGTCCACTTTCTTGTTCGAATCGTATTTATGGGCGTGCTCTGCAGTGTTCGTCACCGCCTCATCTATCAGCAGCACGAGATCCTCCACTGTCTCAGGCTCGAGCCTGAGCTCGCTGAAATGGGAGCGGAGATGCTTTACCAGGTCGTGAATGTTCCTGGGGTCGCTCTTTACGCTGATCTCGAGAAGGCTGAAATAGTCACGTCTCAGTGTGAGAGGCACCGGTGCTTCGCTGAGTTCGTTTTCGTCTTCCTGTATGTCCCGGTAGTCCATTGTCTTTACCACGGTTTTCCTCAGATACTGTGCTGTCCCTATATTTCTTTGAAAAGGCCGTCATCTCCTCTTTGTCATATGACTGTGAGGGAATCCTCAGCGGACAGCACACTATCCCTTCCTTTCATCTGTGCTTTTTTCAGGGCTTCCTTGGCCTTCTTGATAAGCTCGATCGGGCTTTTCGAGTCTTCCGGAAAGCCGGCGTAGCCTGCGCTCACCGTTATGGGGAGCTCGTCCATCCTGATGTTCTCTCTTACTATCTTCAGTATGCGCTGACCCATCAGGTAAGCGCCCTGCTTGTCGGTCTCCGGAAGCAGCACGGAAAACTCGCCTCCGCCTGTTCTGCCCAGTATATCGACATTTCTGATGTTGGTCATGAAGAGCTCGCTCGCCTTCGTCAGCAGATCGTCGCCCTTGTTGTAGCCATACTGCCTGTTGATGTGCTTGAAATCGTCTATATCGAATACAATTACCGTGCAGGGCCGGCTGTATCTCGTGCAGCGCGCCAGCTCCTTCTTGAGAATCTCCTGGAAATGGATGTCGTTGAAGAGCCCTGTCAGGTTGTCCACGTTCATGGACAGGCCCGGAGTCCTGTTCAGGAAGTTGTCGTCGACGAGAACGAAGGGGTGGCAGTTCAGGATATCCACCATGTTCTTCGGAGTGAGCTGTGTGCCGCTTATGTATCCCACGAAAAGCAGGAAGTTGCGCTTAGACGTGAAGTGCCTGAAGAGCTCGAGCTCCCTCTCTGTTATCGCTTTTCCCTTTCCAACGCTTTCGAACAGCCACGAGATGTCTACTATCATGCGCAGTGATGACCACCCCTGAAGGCACGTGTCGTCGATGTACATCTGCACCTGCCCGAAGAACGCCTCGAGGGAGAATTTGCTTTTTTTCAGCAGGTCCTGAATATTCGTTATCGTCAGATACTGCCCGAACTTGATATTTGCATCGAGAGGCCTTCCCTGCTTTTTGCAGAGCTTTGCTATATCCGCCTCTGCCTGCGGGCTTCCTGCGAAGATGCACTTTTCATTGTCGCTGAATCCCTGGGCGATCAGATCGGTGAGCTTCGGCGCAATGGCACTCTTGTTCTTCGATATGTAAAGCACGTATGAGCCGACCTTCAACTGCACGTTGTCATAGCCCAGCCTCGCGTACTGCTTGCCGAAAAAGTCCTGAACAACAGGTTCTGTATCCATCGAAAGTGTTTCTCCTCTCTGCTGCAGCTATGTGCTGAAGCCCGTCGATCTCATGTATTCCTCTGTGGACTCGCGGAAGGCCTGGTAGCTCTTCCAGTTCATCGTAAGGGCCGTGTTGAGGAATTCGTTTGCCTTCCTGGCCTCTCCCAGGCCCTCGGTGAGAAGAGGAATGTCCTGCGGGTGATTGCACTTCATCAGAATGTCCACCGAGAAGACAAATGTCTCTATGCCCAGGAGCCCCATCTCCATCTCGGCTTTCATCTCTTCGACCATGTCAGGCGGGATCTCGATGGCTCTCGCCTCTTTCAGCTGAGTGGAGAAGAAATTCCTCATCTCCTTCAGCGATTCATGATATTCATCGGTGGTGATCTGCCTCTTCCTGAAATTGTCGACCAGCATCTCGATCATGATGAGCCGGTTCGTCAGCCTCGGCGGTCCGCCGCTCTCAGAAGAGAGCTTCGCTCCGCATCGGTTGCACAGTCTGGAACCGAGGCTGTTTTCACATCCACACGATGAACAGATCATTGGCGCTCCTGTGGCATTGTAGCCTGTATATGTATTCAATCTGCCGATGTGTTATCCTCCTTGAGCGGCGCACATACTGTATCGATATTGATGCCCGAAATGCCGGCCAGGACGATAACAGCCATTCTGATGACCTCAGATATTTGCGATGCCGATGGCCGCCTTTTCCGGCGCGGGATTCCCGGATCAAAGCCGATATTGAATCATGTTCAATTCCTGGACCCTCCTGCCAGGCGTTATGCCTTTGGCTTCGCCGCTCTGTGCAAAAGTGAGAAAAGCTGCAATGAATCGCAAAAAATTGTAAAAGGAGGACTTTAATGAAAAAGTAAAGAATAATTTAATACTTTATTAACAAAAGGAGGCCTGGATGAGAAAATTCTCCGTCTATCTGCTGGTGGCGTTCGTGACTATGATGGCAATGTCTCTTCCTCTGGCAGCTCAGAACGATGTGACCATAACAGGGACAGTAAACTCTCCATTCATAGACAGCGATGACGCTACAGTAGTAAACGGCTCTGTGGTCGGAAACCCTGAAAAGAAAGCCGACACTCACCGCAGACGCTCCCTCTCTTCGCGCGGCGGAACGATAGTGGATACCGCAGCCAGATATCTCGGCACACCCTACAGATGGGCCGGCACGACGCCTTCGGGCTTTGACTGCTCAGGCTTTGTCATGACCATTTTCTCTATGAACGGAATCAATATCCGGAGAATGGCCGATGAGCAGTATTACAGCGGCAACAAGATATCCCGTGAAGATCTGGTGGCAGGCGATCTGGTGTTCTTCACCACCTACGGGCCGGGAGTCACCCATGTGGGAATATACGTGGGGAACGATCAGTTCATACACTCGTCGAGCAGGCGCGGCGTCACTTACAGCAGCCTGAACGATCCTTACTACAAGGCCAGGTTCATCGGCGGAGCCCGATACTGGTAACGACCCCGAAGGGGGCCCGAACGGGCTCCTTTTTATGTACGGCCGGAATCTTTACACCTCATTGCATAAAACCCCGTAAAACAGGTAGGAATAACGCGGTCCTTGGTATAAATCCATATAATGTGAACGGACAAATTACAGTATTGGGGGCCCCATGATGAAGATACAGCAGTTTCTCAAAGAGATTACAGCCAGAAAGCGCGAGGAGATGGAAGATGTTCTCCTGATCCACGTGGACAGCTACTACAACCTTCTATATTCGTTTTACAACCTGGGGCTTCTGTCGATGGCCACGGTGCTTCAGCAGGCAGGCTTCAAGGCGCGGTGCATCTCGTCGGGGAACATATTCTTCCTGAACCAGCACAAGATGAAGTCGATGATAACGAAGTTCTCGCCCAGGATTGTGGGGCTCTATGTCAACTCGGACAACATCCACAACGTCATCTATCTCGCCAGTGACATAAAAAACTGGGTTCCAGGAGTCAGGATCGTGGTGGGAGGCCCTCTCGCGACGATCAAGAAGGAAGAGTTGCTCAATATCCCTGTATTCGACTTCGTCGTTCCCGGAGAAGGCGAGATCCCTCTCCTCGGACTCACCGAGTATTACATCAAGGGAAAGGGCTCTCTGAAGGAGATCCCGAGCCTGATCTACCGAGTCGACGGGAAGGTCGTGATCAATCCGAGATGCGAGCCTATAAAGGACCTCGATTCACTGCCGCCTATAAACTACGATCTCGTAAACGTCAACTATGGCTTCTTCTATTCAACAGGAAGAGGCTGCCCGTTCAAGTGCTCGTTCTGCTTCCAGGAGGTGCACGGAAAGGGATACCGCTTCCATTCGGCGGAGCGGGTCGTCAATGACATAGTGAGGACCGTCGAGAAATACAACTCCAAGACGGTCAACATAGTCGACGATACTTTCATAGCCAAGCCCGAGAGGGTCGACGAGATCTGCAGGGGGCTCATAGAGAAGAGAAAAGAGAAAAACCTCGACTTCATCTTTTTCTGTGAAGGCCGCGTCGATATATTCGACAGGCACCCCGAGCTGCTCGAGAAGCTGAAGGACGCAGGGATGGCGCGCCTTCAGATCGGCGTCGAGACGGGAAACCAGGAGATACTGGACGCATACAACAAGAAGATCACCATCGCGCAGATCGAGAAGGTCATGGAGCGCATAGGGAGCATCGGGGGATTCAGCGCATACGGCAACTTCATAATAGGCGGGCCTCATGAGACGCGGAAGACCTTCGAGAAGAGCGTTGCGTTTGCAAAAAAGCTGCTGAACATGGCGCCTGGAGGATTCGAGTGCGCCACCTCCTTCCTCTGCCCGTTTCCCGGAACGGATATCGGAGAGCATCCTGAGAAATACGGCCTCATCTGCACCGATCAGGACTGGCGCAAGGGGCTCACGATGTCGGACGCCAACTGCTATTCAGAAACTCTCTCCATCAACGACATCCGTGCGATGGAGAGGGAGTTCCTCGATGAGATCGGGAAAGAGATGAGGAAGGTCGCCATCGCCATGGACCCTGCAATGATGGAGAGGCATTTCAACTGGGCCCTCCGCTACAAGATGCACACGCTCTACTACCTGAATGTGTTCATGCAGGCTCCGATCCTGGAGAGCTACTTCTCAATCAAGAAGAGCGCAAAGTTCAGGCGATTGCAGGATATTCCCGAAGATCAGCTCACCGAGCACTTCCCTCTCAGAATCATGGAGAAGCGTCTTTACAGCAATGGAGGCGATGTCATAGAGCTGCCGGGATACTTCAGAAAGGTCACGATCCGCAGTGCCGCAGAGCGGACAGTCTATGAGTACAGCGCGGGAAAGATGAACATAGGCGAGATTGCAGACGCGTCGATAGCCGATCTGAAGAGCGATCTTTCCCGTGACGAGTTCATCCGCTCTGTGATGCTTCCGCTATACAGGAGGATCGAGAAGAGCTATCACATCGTTTTCTACCGTTAGTATTGTTGCCGGTGAGGAGGAGATGCATATGAAGCGCAGCAGAACCGCAGTTTCTGGAATGTTGCCCGTTCTGGCAGTTTTAATTATACTGACAGTCTGCCTGTCCGGAACTGGATCCGCCCAGGATGACCCTTACAAGATAATAAGCACGCAGGCCGATCTCAACACCATTATCGCGCAGGTCCGGGGCCTTCTGCTGGCCAACTTCGGCATCACCTTCAAGCTCCCGATCAGGAGCGCCCTGGTGACAGGCGCAAAGCTCGACGAGCTGTACAAGGGGGCCTACAGAGGCGCCGAGATAGGCCTGTACCGAAACTCCGGCAACTGCCACGACATCTTTATCATGACAGACATGAGCAGGGACAGCGTGATCGGCACTGTGGCCCACGAGATGACCCATGCCTGGCAGACTGATTTCTGCCCGGCCGACCAGAATCTCGTGCTGAAGGAAGGATTCGCCACATGGGTCACCTACAAGATGATGCAGAAGATCGGCGCCTACGCGTATGCCCAGAACATAATGGAGCACGCCGATCCTGTCTATGGGGTGGGATTCAAGAAGATACTCGAGTGGGAGGATTCTCTCGGCGAGCGCGGCGTAGTCGAAAAGGTCAAAAAGGCCCGCTCACTTGCTGAGTAACTCGAGCGCTTTCTGGAGCTGAACATCCCTGTCCGGATGTGAAGCGGCCCGGCATCCACCGAGGAACAAAGCCGTGAATTCCCTGTCCTCAGAAGGAGAGCTTCAGCCAGTCTGTGCTCTCGAGGGCCTTCCCGCTCTTCGTGTCCCATATTCCGAATGAGATGTTCAGGTCTTTCACATTGTTGACAAGAGATACAGGGATCCTGAACTCTATGTCGGTACTGACGGCGCTCTGAGGCCCCTTCAGGTCGTCGAGAGGCTTCATGTCGCGGTTTGACCAGTCTTTCCTGAACCTGGACGTGTCTCCGTAGCTTCCATAGACTGCAGCGACCTGCACTTCGCCGATCCGGTCCGAATCGATGTCGATATTTGCATAGTACCGCAGCGTCGAGTCCTTTATGGCAGGATGCCCTGTTCTGAGCAGTATGTAATCATAGTCATTGATCCTGGTGTAATTGACCTCGGAAATCACTGAAAGATTATTTCCCTGAAGTCCTGTGAGCTTCTGATAAGGCATGCGGCTCCAGTCATATGAAAAGCCATCTATGTAGAGCGGCAGATCCGGCTTTGACGCCGCGTCGAGAGGGTCTGTGCCGTAACGGTATTCAAGGCCATCCACCGCAGCATCTCCATCGGTGTCTCTGCTGTCCGGATCCGTCTTCAGCATGGCCTCTGCGGCATCGCATATCCCGTCGCCGTCACTGTCTTTTAAAAGGTCGTCCAGGTCCAGGCTCCTGGTGCCGATCAGATAGTCCCTGAAGAAAGCGGAAAAGTCCTTTCCGGTTATCTCGGAGAGCTTTCTGATAATCGTCGTGTTCGTGACACTCCCGTTCCTGAACTGCCCGTGCTCCTCATAAAGTGTCCTGAGCAGATCCTTCATGGATTTCCGACCCTTTGTCGCCTTCTCTATCTCCCTGTCGAGCATGAAAGACACGAGCGCTCCCTTGTGATAATAGAGGTACTGCTCATGCTCGAACTCTCCCGGCAATCTTTCTGAGCCGTCTGTGGGCCCGTCGTACCGGGCCTTATCTTTCTTATAGATACTATTGTATTTGTATGCGATCCTCCCCAGGGGGGGCTCGAAATGGAGATCCATGAATGAGAGAGCGCCATAATACTCGTTCGTTCCTTCCAGGAACCAGAGGGGCTCGATATTCATGCCCAGAGGATAGAAGCAGTTGAAGGTATGGAAGATCCGGTGGCTGTACTGGTAATATGTCCAGTATCGGCTGTCCACCGCCTCTCCCTGGCTCAGGCCGTTTTCGTTCAGATACTGCCACTCGGCAGGCATGGGCTCCCGGGCCTTTGCGAGGATGGAGAGGTGAGATCCCGGCCCGGCGGCGCCGAAGAGCGATTTGACATACCCGAAAATCTGAAAGCATCCTTTGGATACGCTGTCCCTGAATCCGGCGTCGAAATGGCTGTCCATCGCTATCTTCACCGTGGTGCCGCTGATGTTCCGCTCTGCGATCACGAACTCTCCGCAGCCGTAGGTGGCCTCGATGAAGAGCCTGAAGTCTTTTTCCACGTACAGTCCTCCGGTCTGCTTCCACGGCGTCACCGCCATCCATCGCGAAGGGAGCCTGAAGAGGACACGGTACTCGCTGGCTGTTATGCCTTCCGGGATCAGAAAGGTCCATCCCGAGTTGGAGAGGAGGTAGCTTTCGCAGAGGTAGCCCATGTAACCGAGATTCTTCTGATTCATGGAGAGATCATATTCAACGGTGAAATCCCGTGCAGAGCCATTGGAGACCTGATAGCATCTGTCGTCGCGGACCGTTTCAACAGCGCTCCCGTCCGAGGTTCGGGCCTTCACGTTCTCAAGCTCTATCAGCCGGTCTCCGTCATAATAGCTGTGCAGTTTCAGACAGGCGCTGCGCTCAGGAAAGTTATTGAACTGAGCCTTTATATGCACGAGATGTCTCGAAGGATCCACCACATGCACTTCATAATGTAAAGTGAAATCCGACGCGCATGCAGGAGGCTTCCAGATGACGATGAGGATTATGGCTGCATACAGGCAGATGAAGGGTTTCAGTCTTCTTGTCATTGAGCCTCCGGATGTCAGGTGATATTCGGCAGATGCCATTTCCTGTAGTAAGAGACAAGGCGGATGGTGGTGGTGAGCAGCGCGCACAGAATGATGGCGGTGGAGAACCCGAGTCCGCAGTAAAGGCATGACACGAAGAGGATCGCGCCTGCCAGGGCCGCTGTCAGGTAGATCTCCCTGCAGAACACAAGAGGGATCTCATTGCACAGCATATCTCTGATGATGCCTCCGCCTGTGCACGTGATGGTCCCCATCATCACCGCGATGATGAGGTCGAAACCCTTGTCTGCGGCGTTCTGGCATCCCACTCCCGCGAAGACACCCAGTCCGAGGGCGTCGGCTATAACGATGAGGTTCGTCAGGAACTCCCTCCTGTCTTGCCCTGCTGATTCACCGATCTTTGATTTCAGGGCGTACTTTATCACGATGAACGTGAAAAGGGCAGGTATCACGGCAGCAGCGATGAACGACCTGTCGTTCATCCAGAATACCGAGCCGCATCCCAGCATGATATCGCGCACCGTTCCGCCGCCGTTGCCGACGATGAAGCCCACCAGCACGACTCCGCCGATGTCCATCCTGTACCTGATCCCTGCCAGAGCCCCTGAGATGGCGAAAACAGCAGTTCCGGCAAGCTCAATGAGATATAGGAGGCTCATGATTCATCATCTCCGGCTCAATTTTTTTTGAGCACCCGGCCGCTTCTCCTGCCGGTGGGCGCTCCGTTCTCCACCGCCCTGACGCCGTTGACAAATACATCTTTTATCCCCACGGGATACTGGCGCGGATTCGAATAGTCAGCCATATCCCTTATCCTGCTGTAATCGAACAACACGATATCAGCGGCTGCGCCTTCCCTGATGACACCTCGGTCCTTCAGGCCGAATCTGGAGGCTGGGAAGCCCGTCATGCTGTATATCGCATCCTGCAGTGACAGCACCTTTCTGTCGCGGGAGTATCGCCCGATGACTCTGGGGAAGGTTCCATAGAGCCTCGGGTTCGAAAAGCCCGTTCTGGTAGGAATTCCATCAGAGCCGATCATTGAGAACGTTTTTCCTAGCAGAGTCTCCACGGCGCCCTCGTCTATGCAGTTCAGCATCGCTGTCAGCACGTTCTCTTCTTCAGCCACCATCTTCTCAGCAGCCTCACATGGCGGGAGCGAGAGCTCATCGGCAATCTCCATGATACTTCTCCCGATCCATTCAGGATGGCTCTCTGACGAGACGATGACTATCTCAGACGGCTCACTGTCGAACATGGGGCTGCCGCGATCCGGCGAGAGGATGTTCCACTGGAGCACTTCCTTCAGGGCCGTGGCTCCGGAATCGTACGGATAGAGATCGGCCGTGACAGAAATGCCTTCCGTGATGGCCCTGTCGATGAGATCAAGGGCCGTGCCGAAAAGATGGAAGTTATTCCTTCCAATGGCTTTGAAATGAGATATGTGGGCCGGCACTCCTGTGGCTCTCGATATGGCCAGCGTCTCTTCGAGAGCGGCGATCAGATGGCGCCCCTCGTCTCTCATATGGATCGCGAAGAGGGAGTCATAACCTTTCATCACGCCGATTGTGTCGATGAGCTCTCCGGTACTTGAGTACCGGCCTGGAAAGTATGCAAGGCCAAGGGAGAGGCCCAGAACGCCCTCTTCCAATCCCTTCTCTACGAAGGATCTCTGCGCCCGGATCCCGGTCCCGTCGAGAGGAGCTGTCTGATCACCGGCCACAGCATACCTGAAGGCGCCGAGCCCTGCCAGGACTCCCACGTTGACCGTGGCAGGCCTTTCATCGAAGAGCTTCATATAGGAGGAGAATGTGTCCCAGGAAGGCATCCTGGAAAGGTCATGATAGAAGATGGTCTGCTGAAGGGCTTCTTTATAAGGAGAAACGCTGAATCCGCAGTTCCCTGCAAGGGACGTCGTGACGCCCTGCCTGATCTTGTAATCCATGTCGGGAGTCAAGAGCACGGAGAAGTCATCGTGGGTGTGGACATCGATGAATCCCGGGCTTGCCACGAGCCCTGAGGCGTCGATGGTTTCGGCGGCCTCAATGCCGTGATCGCCTGCTGAGTAAGCCGCGATGCGATCTGCGGCTATTGCGATATCCTTTTTTTCGGGCAGAGAGCCTGTGCCGTCGCAGACAAGCGCTCCCCGGATCAGATAATCAACATTCATACGATCCCTCTCTTGAGCTGCGTACCGGATAGTTACCCGCTAGTCCGAGTTCTGCCGGTGGGCGCGGCGCAGTCGAAAAGGTCAAAAAGGCCCGCTCACTTGCTGAGTAACTCGAGCGCTTTCTGGAGCTGAACATCCCTGTCCGATGCCGTATCTTCGAAGGGGTTCTGCGGCACTGCCACGTCAGGCTTGACACCCTCGCCGCTCTTTCTCAGCGTCCTCCCGTCAGGAAGCTCGTAGTAATGGGTCGTGACTGTCAGCACGCCGCCGCCTGACAGATCGAACCTCTCTGTGCAGGCATACCGCCATTTAGTCGGCGTGCCTATAACCTTCCCCCTCTTCGCGTGCCTCAGGGCCTCGGCCATTATCGTGGAGGCACTCGAGCTGTACTCGTTCACGAGGATGCAGAGAGGCAGGTTGAAATAGCTGTCATATTTGGCCACGTAGAGCTTCTGCGTATTCTTCAGCACCTCTGTGACTATCGGGGTCTCTTTTGAAAGGAAGAGCCCGGAGAGCGAGATGGCTGCCTGGGGATAGCCCCCGTTGTCTCTGAGGTCTATGATTAGCCCCTTGACCTTCTGGTTCCTGAGCTCGGCCAGGGCGGCCTGCGTCTCCGGCTCCAGCCTGTATCCGAGGTATTTGAACTTCAGGTAGCCGATCGAGTCTTTCATCGTCGAATAATATATGTTCTTGGGGTTGGGAGGCAGCGGCACTCTCTCGAGCGTGACATCGCGCCTCTCCTTCCTGTCCTTCGTCTCGACTGTCAGCGTGAGAGGCGTCCCTATCTCTCCGATTACGAGCTCTGCGAGCTGATGCAGCTCAAGGGACTTCACTTCTTTCCCGGCCACTTTGACGAGCATGTCGCCCGCCTTGATTCCGGCCTTCTGGGACGGCATGCCTTCTACTGTCTCGACGATGAGGAAAGAGCCGTCCCTCGTCTTCTCTTCGTCCACAAGAAGCCCTATGCCGCCTTTGAATGATGCCTCCATGAGCTTTACATGATATGCGCCTGGAGGGTAGAACTTCGTGTTATCGTCCTTCAGCGACGCCGCCATTGCGACGAGCCCCTTCGACACCAGCTCATCCTTTGTCACTGTGCTGTGCGTGGCCAGGGCGGTGTCCACCAGCTTTTCCACGGTCTTGAGGTCTTCCTGACTGTTTGAGGTGAACAGGGCGTACCTGAGATTCTTGGACGGGATCTTCTTCGCGTCCAGCTCTGCGGCTATCGCGTCTGTGAAGCTCTTGAGCAGCGCGTTGGACGAGACCTCTCCGACGTATTTCGTCATCAGGATCTCGACGACCCTGGATGCGTCGGAAAAGCTCGAGCCCTGCTGTGCGGCCTGCGGGGCCCCGCCTGCGGAAGTCAAGAGGCAGAAGGCTGATATTATGAGCAATGCGGCAAGTAATCTTCCAGACATGTCCCCCTCCGTGTATGGCTTAGAAGTTCGCTGTGACGGCATTTCTTCCTCCCATCTCCGGCCCGCCACTTGGCTCGGATCTGTGGAGCTTGGAGGTGTTTTGCAGCCCTTTCAAGAAATACCTCAAAATTTTGCCGTTATTCCCATAAGAAAGAGGAATGTTCATGCACTCTCTGATGCTTCTCATCGCCGCTCTATGCATTTTTGCGCTTGCGTACCGATACTATGCCGCATTCATTGCGGCAAAGGTTCTCGTGATCGATTCTTCCCGCGTAACTCCAGCCCACACGATGGAGGACGGGCACGACTATGTCCCCATGAACAAGTGGGTCCTGTTCGGCCATCACTTTGCGGCAATTGCCGGGGCAGGCCCGCTCATAGGTCCGATTCTCGCCGCGCAGTACGGATATCTTCCAGGCGCTGTGTGGATTCTGCTCGGAGGCGTGTTTGCAGGCGCGGTGCACGACGTGATAATCCTTTTCGCATCTGTCCGGTTCAAGGGGCAGGCGCTCTACAAGATCGCGCATAAGCTCACAGGGCCTGTAACAGGAGTGGCGGCGTCGCTCGCGACTCTTTTCATAATCATAGTCTCGCTGGCCGGCCTGGCCGTCGCCGTCGTCAATGCGCTCAAGGACAGTCCCTGGGCCTTCTTCACCGTCTTCATGACGATCCCGATAGCTGTATTCATAGGGCTCTACATGTTCGTGTGGAGGAAGGGTAAGATTGTCGAAGGCTCGATCATCGGAATAACCCTTCTCTTTCTGGCCGTAATCGCCGGCCCATTCATCATCAACACGCCGTTTGCCGGTTTCTTCAACTACCACGAGCATACATTGAAGATCATGCTCCCCTTTTACGGCTTCCTGGCGGCGGCGCTTCCTGTCTGGCTCCTTCTCGCGCCCCGCGACTATCTCTCCACATACATGAAGATCGGCACGGTTGCCCTTCTTGCAGTGGGAGTCGCGATAGTGAATCCCACGCTCCAGATGCCTGCCGTGACACAGTTTGTCCACGGCGGAGGGCCTGTTGTTCCAGGTCCGGTCTGGCCTTACGTCTGCATTACGATAGCCTGCGGCGCCATTTCGGGCTTTCACTCTCTGATCGGTTCGGGTACAACGCCAAAGATGATAAACAGCGAAAAAGACATACCGTTTATAGGTTATGGCGCGATGATCGTCGAGAGTTTCGTCTCCCTCATCGCCCTGATCGCGGCGACATCTCTGAACGTGAGCGATTACTTCGCAATCAACGCCACTGTCGACGGCTGGAATAAACTGGGCATGCAGGTCGTGCAGCTCCCGCATTTCGAGCAGGAGGTGGGAGAGACCCTGATGCACAGGACAGGAGGTGCCGTGTCTCTCGCCATCGGCATGGCAGCCATCTTCGACAAGATTCCGGGCATGTCCGGGATTATGAAGTACTGGTATCATTTTGCCATCATGTTCGAGGCGCTTTTCATCCTGACCACAATCGACGCAGGGACAAGAGTCGGGCGGTACATACTCTCAGAGTCGCTGGGTCACTTCTATCAGAAGCTCGAGGACACGAAATGGATTCCCGGAGTGCTTGCCACATCAGCGGCGATTTCGCTTGCCTGGGGTTACCTGCTCTATCACGGCGAGATTGCCACGATCTGGCCGATGTTCGGCGTGGCGAATCAATTGCTGGCTTCAATCGCGCTCGCAGTGGGAACCACTCTGATCATAAGTTCAGGGAGGAAGCAGTACGCCTGGGTCACGCTCGTGCCGTTTCTCTATGTCGCCGTCACGACGATCACCGCGGGGGTGCAGAACATAGGCATTTATGCTTCCAAGGGGCTCATGGTGAACTGCGCCCTGACTCTTTTCGTGCTGATCCTGGCCGTGATCATAATAGGCGATTCTGTCCGCAAGTGGACGGAGTTGCTGAAAGGTAAGGCGCCGGGGGTGGAATTTGGCGCCGAGCCGGCCGAGTGAGAGGGAGGGTGTGCGGAAATGAGCGGGAAATACGGTCCGATAATGGAAAGGCTTTATGCATGGGGCTCAAACGGGATAAAGAAGGTTGAGGGCGGCTTGAATGACGGCACGGTTCTGATATGCAGGGCTCCTCATATAGGCACTGAAGCCTGGTTTCATAAACTATATCAGCCTGCTCTGAGTGAAGATGAGATCGGGCTTGTGGCCGATTCGTTGAAAGTCAACATGCCTGATGATTATATTGAGTTTTTCAGAGAGTATAACGGCATCAACTTATTTTCAGATGCATTGAGCATCTGGGGGTTGAGAAAGTCTTATTCAAGAACCGGTGACGAGGTATATCAGCCTTATGATGTCATATCCCATAACCCTGAGAGAGCCGGAAAACCGGGCTCTCTTCTCCTGATCGGCAGTTACTCATGCGATGGCTCGTATATCGCATATAATCCGGCAGAGGACATGATACAGGTATTCAGATGTGACGAAAAGCGAATCAAGATCCTGCACAGGTGGAGGAATCTATCTCACCTGCTGGAAAGTGAGATAAACAGGCTGTCTGTGCTTTTTGATGAAAAGGGGGTCAAACGGGACAGGGATGCTCTTACTGTCCCTGCCGCCAGTGAAACCGGAGAATCCGGCAATGCCTCCGGAATGGTGAATGCAGTAAAGGAACCATCCAGACCGCGCAAGACCTCCAGGCGCTCCCGCGCGCTCAAGAAGACTGACTATTCGGTTCTGAGGAGTAAAATCGGCTATGACGAGGTTTCATTCGGAAGCTGCACAGTCCGTCTTTTTAAAGATGAAGATATGTCTGAAGCCCAAATCGGCTATAGCGTAAACGAAGAAGGCCGGCCTTTGACAGGCGGCAGTGAAGGCGACTGGAAGGAGAGCTGGCTTGTCATAGCATATGAGGATCTTTGCGGTGATCCGATCTTCATCGATACCCGTGAAACGGGCTTTCCTGTCTATACAGCCGCTCACGGTGAAGGCTCCTGGGAGCCTGAAAAGATAGCCATCTCATTCGACAGTTTTGCGAAGGCATTGACATATATGAGAGAGGTATCGAAAGATCGTGAGAATCCCGAAAAACTGGAAAACAATCCTCTATCTGAAGAAGAGAAAGAATCTGTCGTGAAGAGGATAACCTCCGACAATGGCGGTTTTTGCCCCGATTTCTGGTTCGCATGGCTCTGTAATTTCGATTGATCGATAAACCCGCTGTCTTGTCTACCAGCATGAATTCTCTCCAATCATCAGATCTCATTGATGGATTGTAGAGTGCTCATCTGTCTCTGGCCCTCCCTGCGATGTGGTTTATATGATCTCCAGACATTCCCGGTGACCGGCCCCGAAACAGTGATGATCCGAGCTGAAAGATTAATAAGAAATGTGAGGATGATTGCTTGTGATCACTATTCCAGGTATTGTTCTAAAAGCTTGACTTGGAGCCGATTCTGGTAGTGATCGGCCTGGTGATCCGGCCGGCTGGATGGATAGTGATCGCTCTGCTGATCATGGCGGAGGGCAGTCCTTCCGGAATGGATTCTGCACATACTGCATGGTCTGAAGGTTGAAGGGACTGCGCCTGATGACCTGACATTCACCTTCGGGCCCTGTTCCAGCTCGGAAGGGCAGCCGTTCATGACCTACAGCGGCGGCAGAAAGGTTCTGTCGCCCGAGCCCGAAGCGCCTCCTGAGCCAGGAGGACTGAAGAGAATCAATGCCGCGTAGCGCCTGATAGACTCAAGATTCGAGCTGTATAGAGTCTGAGAACCAGGCACGGCACTGAAAAAGCGTCTCAGCACAAACCTGCCATCACGGATTCTGCCGTTTCTCCAGCGATATCGCGCCTGGACGGCAGTTGCTGATGCAGAGGCCGCAGCCGTAGCAGAGGTCGGGATTGTATCTCATCTTTCCGTCCTCCAGGCTTCTCGCCTCGAACTGGCAGCGCTTCACGCAGGCGCCGCAGTTCGTGCACAGATCCCTGTTGTCTGTCGCGATTGAGCCGGCAGGGATGACGTGCTTTGCCGTTCCGAACCTGACAAGACCTGAGAGGGTCTGGCAGAAGCACGAGCAGCAGCTGCATATCTTTGTCACCTTGCCAGGGTCTTTTCTGAACGTGTATGCCATGTGCACGAGGCCTGCCCTGTGGGATTTTTTCATCTGCTCGAGCGCTTCTTCCGGTGTGGATCCTTTATCATCCCTGCCCTGCAGCGCCTTGTCGGCAAGCTCGTCGAGGTCAATGCAGCCTGAGACTGTTGTTTTGCAGTTTTTTCTGTCTTTTCGACAGCCGCATCCTGTCAGGGCGAGCTTCCTGGCATTGCGCAGGATCTTCTCCATTTCGCCGAGATCGAGCACTTTCAGCTCTGCTTCGATTTTGACCTCGACAGGTATTGTAGTGGCAGAGCTCAGCCTGTTATATCTCTTCAAGCTCAGACTCTTTCCAGTCATTCTCATAGCGTCTCTGCGATCGCGTTTTCATATCTGTTCTCCTCTGAGGCCGCAATCCCGGCCCTGTCTCCGCCTTTCGCGACAGCGGCCTGCGGCAGTTTCATCCTTCCAGAATCGCCACCGGCAGCAGCAATCTCCGCTGTCTGCGTCCACTACCCGCCGCAATCCCGGCTCTATCTCACCGCGAGCTTTCTGCACAGGATCAGCGGATTTTCCTCCGCCGCCTTCCTGTAATCGGCTTCGCTGAGGCCTGCTCCGAGCGCCACTTTTTTTATCATAACCTCGTCGAGCAGGTCTCCGGGGGCGTGGGCGTCCGAATTGACCAGCATTGAGGCGCCTGCGAGCAGAGCCATCTTCGCGACGTGCCCGTTTGTCAGTGAGTGGCCCCGCCTGGCCGAGATCTCTATGAAGATGCCGTTCTTATTTGCCAGCTCCGCCTCTTCCTCTGTGATGAACCCTGGATGAGCCAGGACATCCACGTCTGGCGACAGGACGGCCGCCCGGTCGGTGCCGGGCTCGACAGGCTCGACAGGAGTCTCGCCGTGGACCACCACTATCTGCGCGCCCAGTACCTTTGCCTTTTTTGCCAGCGCCGCGATATCAGCCGCAGGGACGTGGGTCAGCTCCACGCCTGCAAATGCGTGGATGCCCCAGGCGCGGCTGGCCAGCTCGCAGTCGGCGCGCACTTCCCTTATCACGCGCTCCATCGTGCCTGCGCCGGCGTGATCGGTGACGCCTATCGCCTTGTATCCCTTGACGTGGGCTCTCCTGATGAGCTCGATTGGCAGCAGACCTCCGTCACTCAGTGTGGTATGGGTGTGAAAGTCATATATGGCCATTTCCAGTTCCTTTCCTGCAGGGCTCAGCATCTCAGGTTTGTCTGTCTCTCCTCACAGTTCTGCCTCTATTCCTTTTTTCCTGGCCTTCAGGCAGGATTACGGGGCTTTTCGTGCAATTTCGAAACAACCGGCATAGATGAAAGAAGTCAGAGCCCGACCATTTACCAGATATAATGCTGAATATTTTTCAAGGAGATAGCCATGAAAAGAGGTAAGCTGTACGCACTGTTTGTGATATTGATCCTCGTCCTTATGATACCGTCCTGTCTTGCCAGGGAGGGCGGAGGCGATCCTTCGGCAGCAGACGACGGCGGCTCCTCGACTTCAATTGCGGAGGACGGCAGCCCGGCAGATGAAGGCGGCGGCAGCGCTTCGGGAAAAGAGGTGGAGTCAGGCGCATCGGCTTCAGGCGGGAAGGCTGAGTGGACCATCCTTTATTATTTCGGCGCAGACTGCGATCTGGAAGCGTCGATGCTCGACAACCTGAAGCAGATACTGGAGATTGGCAGCTCGGCAAAGGTCAACGTGGTGATGCTGGCCGATCGCTCTCCTAATAAGGACGAGGAAGAAGGCTATTGCAGGGAGGGAATCGCAAACCTGAAGGGGTGGTCGACTGCAAAGCTGCTGTATGTGGAGAAGAATCACCTGAAGGAGCTGGGAGACTGGGGCGTCACGAACCTGGGAGACGGCGCAGTGCTTAAGAAGTTCCTCGAATGGGGGATGAGCAGGTATCCGGCAAAGAGATACGCCCTGCTCTTCTCCGACCACGGGGCAGGCTGGTCGGGAGTCAGCGCGGACGAGCATCCTGAAGACGACATGCTGACCCTCGACAGGATCACCAGGGCTCTCGACAGTGTGAAAGGCAAATACGGATCCTTAGAGATGATAGGCTTTGACGCATGCCTGATGGGAACGCTCGAAGTGGCCTGCGCACTGAGGCCGTATGCAAAGGTGATGATCGCCTCTGAGGAGACGGAGCCTGGCGATGGATGGAGCTACACGCCTGTCATGAAGGCGCTCGCAAATGAGCCCGGGATGGATGGAGCCGCTCTGGGACGCCTCATCGCGGCTAATTACCGGGACTATTTCCTGAATTCAGCTGACAAAGACCTGAAAGAGCGAGGCAAGACGATAACGCTTTCAGTGATATCTCTCGAAAAGATCGGCGAGGTCTCCGATGCGGTGGACAGACTCAGCAAGGCACTGATCGCCTCGATGAAGGGCAGCGACAAGAATCTCTGGAAGGAGATAGGCAAGGCCCGGTCCGGCTCCGAGACATACGGCCTTTCGAGCGATCCTGCCGACTCCTATTATCTGGTCGATCTGGGGCATCTCGCTTCTATTCTGAAAAAGAATCTGAACGATCCGGCAGTCGGGAAGGCCTGTGAGGAGCTCTTCTCTGCTGTGAAGGGCGCCGTATCCTTCTCGATTCATGGCAGCTCGCGCCCCAACTCGCACGGGCTGTCGATATACTTTCCGCCGTATAAGAAGGTGGCAGAGGATATCGACAAGTATCGCCAGATCTCCTTTGTCAAATCGACTTCCTGGGGCCCGTTCATAGACAGCTTTCTCGGCCTTGCTTCAACAGGTCCGGCCCAGGTGGCTATGGGGCCTGTGTCGTTGAGCGAGCGCGATGTGGAGAACGGGAAGACCATTACTGTAAAAACAAAAGTCTCGCCTGAAGATGTGGATGAGGCATACTTCGTGCTCGCTCAGAAGGACGGTGATGATCTGGTGGTGATCGGCCAGGAGCCTGCAGATATATCTGATGACGGAGTGCTGAAGGAGGAATGGAACGGCTGCTGGTTCACGCTGGAAGATGCGAAGCAGGTGCTGATCTGCCCCATCTCGGCGTATGAAGAGGTAGAGAACAGCGACCGTCTCCTGCTGTGCGTTCCTGCAAAGGTCCGCTATAAGGGCACTCAGAAATGGAGCACAGTCACGCTCCGGTTTGATTATGCAGAGAAAAATGATGAGATTGACTGCGACCTGCTGTCGGCTTCGCTTGACACAAAGTTCGGCATCAAGGACATCGATCTCAAGTCCATAGACGCGATAAGCCCTCTGTACCTGATCAGAGGAAAAGACGGCTCTGAAAAATTCGAGGGATCAGATGACAAGGAAGATATCCTGACATTCAAGAGCTCCCGCACCATAAAGGTTTCTTCAGATATGGTGCCTCCGGGAAAATATATGATAGGATTCAGGGTGATCGATCTGTCTGGGAAGGTGAAGAGCGATCTGATGGAAGTGACTGTAAAGTAAGAAGCGGGCCCCTGCCCGGCAGGAAAGGCGTTCCCGGGGGAGAAACTAAAAGAGGCCTGCAGGCCCCGATGCACAAAGAGAGAGGAGCATTCCACAATGAGCAGCGAGCCTTATAAAATCATCTTCTCGATGGTGAGAGTAAACAAGTTCTATGACAAGAGGCCTGTCATAAGGGATATCTCGCTGTCGTTCTTCTACGGCGCGAAGATCGGCGTGCTCGGTCTGAACGGCGCAGGGAAGAGCACGCTCCTCAGGATAATTGCCGGAAAGGACTCGGAATACAACGGCGAAGTGGTCTTCTCGCCAGGCTATACAGTAGGGCTGCTTGAGCAGGAGCCTGCTCTCGATGATAATCTCACGGTGAGAGAGGTGGTCGAGCAGGGCCTTCATGAAGTAGTGAAAGCACTGAAAGAGTATGACGAAGTCAGCGAGCGCCTCGGCGAGGACATCTCGGACGACGAGATGAACGACCTGATAGAGAAGCAGGGCCGTCTGCAGGAGCGCATCGAGGAACTGGACGGCTGGAACCTCGATTCCCGTCTCGACATGGCGATGGACGCGCTGGGCTGCCCTGACGGAGCCACGCCGATTAAGATACTTTCAGGCGGCGAGCGGCGCCGCGTTGCGCTCTGCAGGCTTCTTCTGCAGAAGCCCGACATCCTTCTGCTCGATGAGCCCACGAACCACCTGGACGCCGAGTCCGTGTCGTGGCTCGAGCAGCATCTGCAGCAGTATGAAGGCACTGTAATCGCCGTCACTCACGATCGCTACTTCCTTGACAACGTTGCAGGCTGGATCCTCGAGCTGGACAGAGGCCACGGCATCCCGTGGAAGGGCAACTACTCGTCGTGGCTCGAGCAGAAGGAAAACAGGCTCAGAGTCGAGGAGAAGGCCGAGAGCGACCGCCAGAAGACTCTTCTCAGGGAGCTCGAGTGGATCAGAATGGCTCCAAGGGCGAGACACGCGAAAGCCAAGGGGCGCATAAAGGCCTACGAGTCTCTGCTAGGCCAGGAGGTCGAGAAGAGGGCAAGAGAGCTCGAGATCTACATCCCGCCGGGGCCGCGTCTCGGCGATGTCGTGATCGAGTTCAACGGAGTGTCGAAGGGATATGCCGACAAGCTGCTGATGGAGGATGTGACGTTCGCGCTCCCGCCAGGCGGGGTGATCGGCGTGATAGGGCCCAACGGCGCCGGAAAGACGACTCTCTTCAAGATGATCGTGGGAGCCGAGAAGCCCGACACAGGAACTGTCCGGATAGGAGAAACGGTCCAGCTTGCTTATGTGGATCAGTCCCGTGATGATCTGGACCCTGACAAGACTCTCTGGGAGATGATCGCCGATGGCAAGGACACGCTCGAGCTGGGAAAACAGACTGTCAACTCGCGCTCGTACGTGGCGCGCTTCAACTTCTCGGGCGCCGATCAGCAGAAGAAGGTGGGCATGCTCTCAGGCGGGGAGCGGAACAGGGTGCACCTTGCGAGGCTTCTGAAGTCAGGCGCCAATGTGATACTGCTCGACGAGCCCACGAACGATCTCGATGTGAACACGATGCGCGCCCTCGAGGAGGCGATTGAGAACTTCGCCGGATCTGTCGTGGTGATCAGCCACGATCGCTGGTTTCTTGACAGGGTATGCACTCACATCATGGCTTTCGAGGGAGACAGCCGTGTAGTCTTCTTCGACGGAAACTTCACTGAATACGAGGCCAAAAAGAAGGAGCTTCTCGGCGAGGAGGCAATGAAGCATCACCGCCTGAGGTATAAGAAGCTTACCAGGAGCTAGGTGGAGCGTCTGGGAGGCATACCGTCAGACGCCGATGCAATGTGTGACATGAAAAGGCCGCTATGAGCGGCCTTGACTGGCACTCCGTCACGAGCCGAAGGGCTACTTGATCGGAAGCGTCACGCCTGCTATGTTCACCTTGTTTTTCTCGATCTCTATGCCGGCTTCCGTGTTTCCTGTCTTCAGATGCTCGATCGAGTCTTCCAGCTCTTTTTTGACCTCTTCCTGATGCTTCTCCTGTTTAGTCTTGCCGGGGTGGAGTTGGTAGACGCCGTCCTGCAATGTCAGGTGATTCTCGTTCTCTCCCTTGATCAGTATGTCATCGTGATTGCCGGCAAATGAAAATTCGAGGACGTTGTCCGTGGCCATGTCGTTTGCCACCGAGAATGAGCTGTCGCTCAGATACAGCTCATGTCCTTCCAGCTCCGCGACCGGGCTCTGGAACATGTTTGCCCTGGCGGTCCACCCGTCTTCCTTCTTTTCGAGGACTTTCACGAAGGCTCCCACATCGCGGGTAGATGCCTTTGAGAGGCCCAGAGCTGTCAGGAGGGTCCTGTCGCCGTCTTTCCATACCTTCCCGTCAGTGTGCCAGCTGCAGTCATCTTCCCCGAGGGCCTGGGCGTGGACGCCCTTTTCGTCCTTCCACTGGATGAAGTTCCAGTTGCTGGCCATCGTGCCTGCCAGGTAAGGTCTCGGCGCCGACAGGGTCACGAACTGCACGTCCGGATCGCTCGTCTTGTATCTCGAAAGCGGCATGAAACTGTCGTTGTTGAAGCCGCCGTCCATCTTCAGGTATTCTCCGGATTTCTCCACGATCTCGGCCCACATGTCAGAGCGCTTTTCGTCCGGGGTCTTGTCATCTATCACCTTTGCATAGAGGTTTTCTATCTCTGCCCTGAGCTCCGGCGCATCCGGACGCTTGAATATGGACGCTATCAGCGATGGGCTGAAGGTTCCGGACTTCGGGGCGCCTGATATCTCAGCGCTGTCCTGAGTATTCTGTGAAACAGGCTGCTGAAAGGCTCCTCTCTGTATCGCCATCATTCCCGTAAGCGCGTCTGTTCCCCTGATCTCCATATCTCCGTCCCCCGATCTGTTTTCTTTGATTATATCTCCACAGGGCGGCAGGCCGCAACTTTCAGGCGGCAACAGGCATATTAGTGACTGCAAGAAGCATTGGCCGGATTCCCGGATTGACGGGTATTCTCACGGGACATGTTTCCGTCATGCCTGCGGGCTTCAGCACCGGCCTGACAACTGTACGTCTGCCTAGGCATGGGCCTCCTTCGGGCCTTTCAGCAGGGACACTATGCCGGCTATGACGAGGATGAGCCCTATCAACCCGCCGAAGAAGAAGATGGCACACGATGAGCCCACCACTTTCAGAAGGCCTGGACTGAAGTCTTTCATGAGCATCAGTCCTCCGCCTTCGGTATGGCTGATCGCGAGACGATAGTCTCCCTTTTCTGCGGCTTTAAAGGTGGCGATGCTGACTCCCTTCTGATTGCCCATGTCGAAGCTTGCGTTGCTGCTCTTTGACAGAGAGACTGAGACGCCTGATGGGCCGCTCACCGAGATGTCAGATGCCGTGATGGACGAAGCCTTGTCGGCAGTTCCCTCCGCAAAAAACGTGTAGTCGCCTTTATCGAGGGTGAGCGTGCAGGCTCCCTCGCCTTCTATCACGATGGCCTTCTTGTGCATGTCCTGCAGTCCTGTGGCCAGGATTGCGATGAAGACGACCAGGCCCAGCGTTCCGATTAGAAATCCCCCGATGATGAAGAGACAGCCTTTGACTGACATCTGTTTTTCCCCCTGTCCTGAATGGAGGCCGCGTGAGCCGCTGCTCTCATGACCTGTGGCTCCTGCTATTCTGGAAACCGATACGAAATTCCTGTATGGCGAAGCCTCGGCTGTCAGAAGAAGAGGGACGTCAATAGTAATACCATATGGACTGATAGTCCTCGGGCCTCTCTCCTCTTTCCGCGAGTCGCATCAGGTATGCGTTGACAGGCACATCGCTGTAGAGATAGGTCTGCGACGATGCCCTGGATCTCTGCCAGTGCCTCATCTCGTAGATTCTTCTTCCATCGGCGGTGATCATGATCAGATCGTGATCATCGGTTGCTGAGAGGCGGTTCTTCCCAATGACAGGTATGTTGAACACGGGCTCATCGGTACGGATGAGACCAGGGCTTAGCCGCGCCTCTTCCTTCCACTCCTGCAGAAGTCTGGCCAGAGGAACGATGAAGTGCCCCGCTTCCTTCTTCCCCTTTGCGTGAAAAACATAGTAGGGGTCGATTCCGGCCAGCTTCAACGCCCTTCTGAGGGCGACGCTCTCGAACCTTCTGCTGTTCTCCACAGTAAAAACCTGCTGGTTGTATAAGCTGATGCCTGTGCCCCGCTTCACGCGATGAACCGCTTTCATCATCTCCGGCGTGATCTCGTAAGGGTGCTCGGCATGCGTCACTATGGTCAGTTCCTGCCTTCCCGGCCTGTGAGCTTTCCTGAGGATTCTGATGAGACGGTCTGTGAACCGCTGGGGGAGCACGACAGGGGTGCGGGTGCCTATTCTGATCCTCTCGATATGACTGATTCCGGAAAAGCGGCCCAGAAGATCATCTATGATCTCGTCGTCCAGCACGAGCGGATCACCTCCTGTGATCAGCACTGCCCTGATCTCGCTGTGATCGCCGAACCAGGCAAGAGCGTCGTCGATGGCCTTTTGAGGCGCCAGCGCGCGTGGTGAAGAGTCCTGATCTATCTCCCAGTTTCTCTGGCAGTACATGCAGATCTGCGCGCAGGCCCGGTATGGCTTGAATATGGCGATCATGGGGTATCGCCTCGTCACGAGCTCTACAGGAGAGGTCTCGCGCTCGCACATGAAGTCCATCTCTCTTCTGTCGGAGCTCTTGAATTCCCTGACATATCGGGCCGTGGGGATGACCTGGGCCCTCAGGGCGTGGTCATTGATGCGGTGGCTCTCTCTGTCCAGAAGTGATACATAGTAAGGAGTGATGCCAAACGGTATTGACTTCCAGACGGCGCAGTCTATGGCTTTTTCCTCATCAGCAGTAAGCTCCACCAGCGAGCCCAGAGCGGCGGCGTCTTTGATGATATTTCCCAGATGCCACCGATAATCTTTCCAGTCCGATGCCGTCGCCTTCAGAGCCGACATGATTCTCCGCGCGTTTCCCTTTCGTCTTTCCGCCACTTCGCCATCGAGGCCACATGGGTATCCGTGATAGATCCGGTCGATCGAATCGACGGCCGTCTCTTCGAGGATGCATTCGCTATCAGTTGATGGGCTGCTCTGCCTGCCCGGCGAGCCGTCTTCCGGAAAGAGAGCAGGAGTTCCCTTCATTGCGAGAAAGAGATGGCGTATCTCCTCCAGGAAGTCCCTGGCAGGCCGCTCTCCCCTGACAAGATCCGTAAGAGCCTTGAGAAAGCTATGGCCTGTCCGTGCCTCGTTCCTCTCTGAGAGGCATCTCCTGAAAACACATAGAGCCGAATGCGCCGCGACGCGCTCGAGAGGGTGGAGATCTCTCCGCTCCAGCTCTCTTTCGAGGTGGAATGACATCCCGACAAGGGCGTTTCGAGCCTCCCCGGCGCTGTCACTGGCAGCGATGAGAGCCCTGATTTCGGGGAGGATTCCTAGCACTTCTTCCGTGAGGGCGGAATCGGTTCCGGATTGAAGCTTTTCCATATGTGCCGGCGCCATGAAAGGGCTTCTTCCTTCTCTGCGGGATTGCAGCCATTCCTGACGGCAGGAACGGCAGGCAGAAACATTCTCCATTCCTTTTGCCGCTACCTCTTTACAACGTACAGGCAGGCGTGATAAAATAGGAAAAGATATCAGATCTGTGAAGGGGGGTTTTTACATGTCCTTTTCGATGAGCTTCAGCACAGGTGGTTATGGCTATAATAACTACCATATGCCCCATCATCACCATCATCACCACCACCACCGCGGAATAGGCTATGGCTATCAGATGCCGATGCCAATGCCCCAGCCCTGTTACGGGCCCTATCAGAACATGAGGATGTACGGCAACATGTCGACAGGCATGATCGGCTATCCTCAGTACAACTACTGCAACCCCAACAGCCGCTACAACGAGATGGTCGGAGGGGTGGCAGGAGGCACGCTCGGAGCGGGCTTCGGAGGGATGCTGGGACTCGGGCTCTCTGACGGCGATCCCGGATGGGGTCTCGTCGGCACATTGCTCGGCGCAGGCCTTGGCTACAGCGCAGGCCGGAACCTGGGATCGGGCAGATACTAGTCGCAGCTTCAACTGAGAACATCAGGAGCTTCCGGGATATCCTGAAACTGATATCCCTGGGGCTCTTTTTGCATTGCGGACCCTTTGCGATCCGGAGGAACCGGAGCGTCGGGCCGGCAGGTATAGGGCGTCCATGCTGAGAAGATCCATGAGAGAAAGGGGGAGTAGTCATGTGTAGTGAGAACAACAGTGAAGGAGCGGCAGGGGATCTCTTTGCGTATACGCGCTCGGCGGGTTTGAACGATCTGATAGATCAGGCGAAGAAGATCTATGAAGACGATTTCGACCCCGACTTTTTCATCGACGACTACAGGGAGAAGATGGAGGGCCTGAGAGAGCTCACGGAAAAGATGAAGAGCTTCCATGCCGATCTGATGAAGATTCAGGAGGACTCGCCTGTGATCACCGAGCAGAGCGGGCGCATGGAAAGAGGCTTCGCGCAGATGCTCGACGGGCTCAGGATAATGGAAGAGTTCATGGATTACAACGAAAAGGAGAAGATCGTGGAAGGCCTGACCATGGTCAAGAAGGCCAATGAAGATGTATTTTCCGCCATCGATATGATCAAGGAGGAAGATTCCAGGCTTCCAAAGTATTCGAAGTCGCCGTATGTACATGAGCTGATAAGAATAGCCAAGGGGGTGAAGGACAAGGGTTTCCCCAGGGAGGCTCTGAAGGAGAGGCTGGACTGGATGGCAGGCTACTGTGAGAATATATACAAGGACTTCCAGATATACAAGTCTTCCCGGTGCGAGACCGAAGCAATCCAGGCGAAGCTCCCCGACATGGAGGCGGCCCTCTCGAAATACCGGGACGGGCTCAGGGAGCTGGAGGAGTTTTTTGTCGACGATAACAATGGCCATCTTGAGAAGGGCATCGAGCTGGTCAGGGACGGAAGTGACGGGCTCGTGCAGGCTTATGAGCTGATCCACTCCGAGATAAAGGGCTTTTCATCGAAGCTCTGCGTCAAGTGCGGCGAAGAAAACGTCATCACGGCAAAATTCTGCGTCAAGTGCTCGGCCATACTCCCTGAAGGCCAGGGAAGAACGGATCTCGGGAACCTCGATCTGAAGGTCGCCGAGGATGGCAGGAATACTGATGACAGGGTATACTGCTCAAACATTCTCGTGCTGATGGAGGCAATTAATGATTACCGGGCAGGCCGTTCGAGCAAGGACGCGCTTCTGAAGGTCGTAAACTGGATGGATGAGAAGATCAGGGAGGGCTCGCAGGCCATGACGGCAATGGAGATGCCCGAGTCTTTCCAGAGTCCCGAGGAGCAGCAGAATGTCCTCGTCACGAGAGAGATGCTGGAGGATGGAACGGCCCGTCTCGGCGAGGCTCTTGCTGTCATGAGGCAGTTTTTCGATACAGGCGATGACGCATGTCTCGCCGAAGGTCTCGAGATGGCCCTGCAGGCTCAGGATACGCTGTACCAGGTGCAGGAGCGCAGCAAATTCGCAATGACTCCCGAATAAAGATTTCTTGCCGCCCCCCTTTACTTTTTTGGGAATTGTCGTGATAAAGTCATTGGGATTGGAAGGGGTATATACATATGGCAGGAGAAGGCTTTAATACTTCTATTTCCACTGGAATTATGAAGGGAGAGCAATCTTCCTCCTATCTGAAGCAGGTCCAGGGGAAATCATCGGCGCCTGTGCATCAGGGTTTCATGCCGCAGGCTGCAGGCTCTTCGACGCAGAATGTCTACCTCATGGCCATAAGAAGCATGCTGGGCCAGGGGTTTTTTAATTATGTAAGCGTTGAACAGAAGGAACAGCCTATGCAGCAGCAGGCTCCCGGCGCGCCAGGCAGGAATGCCCAGAGCGCGCAGCCTGACGGGTCAGGCGCCAGGCCGCAGGGAGGCACGGGAAGCAGAGTTCAGAACGAATTTCTCGCCTCCACGCCTCAGTATCTGCTTCCCCAGTTCGGAAAGAACCAGTCGAGAGAGAGAGTTCCTCTTAACGACAATACTTACCAGAGGCAGTCGCCCGAGCGCGGGCAGGCCCCGTCTGAGAGCTCAAGAGGCTTCCTGAGATCCACAGGCGGCGAATCAGGCCTGCCGCAATCTCCCGGCTCCATGAAAGGCGCCCACTATTCAGGAGAGGATGTGGAGAGCCGTCTGCTCGAGCATTACCGCACCACGTTTGCTTCGTCGCGCGACACTTACCGCTCCCGGCTGCCATCTTCGCTTCAGGACAAGACTCCGCCGTGGGAAAACCGCTCCCAGAGCGGCACTTCCCGCTCACAATTGCCGCCTTCCCCTCAGGAGAACAGGCCTCAGAGCGGGCTTTCGCGTTCGCAGTTGCCGCCTTCTCCGCAGGATAGCAGGCCCCAGAGCGGCACTTCCCGCTCACAATTGCCGCCTTCTCCTCAGGAGAGCAGGCCCCAGAGCGGCACTTCCCGCTCACAGCTGCCGCCTTCTCCTCAGGAGAACAGGCCTCAGAGCGGGCTATCACGTTCGCAGGAGGCATGGCAGCCTCCGACGGCTCAGGGGGGCTTCACTACACCCGGAGCTAGAGATCATGCCAGAGCGCCTGGCGGGGAATCGTTCCATACGGAGACCGGCCGCGCGCCTTCGCGATCAGCCGATGAAGGGGGAGGCTATCATCTGAAAATGAGAGCTCCCGGCGCTGAGAAGGAAGCGCTGGAAAAGGCTCCTCTCGATATGAAGCTCCCGAGCTCATTCACTCTCGGCGACCGCTTCAAGACGAAGAGCGGCGAAGGACAGCCCGGCCAGGGCCTGTCAAGGGCATTCGGCGAAGAGTTCATGCCCCGCCCGTCGACGCGTCAGCCCGCTTCTTCGGAGAAGAGTGGGCAGCCTGAAGGAACAAGACACGACGACAGAGCTGAAGGGCAGAAGACCGAGTCGTCCCTCTTCAGCAGGACAGGCCTTCAGGGCCCGTCGCAGGAAAAGCAGCCCCACGGAGCCGGCATATTTGACAGCGGCCGGGACATGCAGCTCCGCGGGCGGATGGAGCCTCCGAAAGAGCAGCTCCGCTCTGAAGCTGAGGAGCGCGAGGAAGCCGTGCTGCAGAAAAAGGACGATCTGCGCGAGTTCAGGGAGGCAGGCCTCAAGGAGGCGCCTGGAGCCAAGACCGGCGGAGCTCTCTCCAAGCCCTGGGAGAGCGCCCTGAAAGCTCTGAGGCAGCAGGCGATGGACAGTCCGGAGGAGATGAAGACCCAGGAAATGCCCGGGAGAGAAGAGCATCAGCAGGAAGGCGCTTCGAAGACCAGATTGCCTGGCAGCGACAGGTCCAGACCTGACATGCCAAGAGAGCAGGGAGAAGCGCCATTGCAGCTCAGGACCCCTGTCGAAAGGGAGAATCCGCTTGCAAGGCTCAGGGAAGAGGTCAAGCAGAAGCTCGAGAGCCCTCTCTCGAACGACAGGCCGATTGCCGACCTCGCAGCCAGAAGCGAAGGCGTGCAGGGCCAGGTGCAGGCCCAGAGGAAGGAAGAAGGCTCAGACACGAAGCCTCAGGATTTTCAGGAGAAGGCGTTCGGAGACATGGGAAAGAGCGAAACGAAGACCCCGCAGCAGGAGCGGGCCTATACGGCGCGCTCTCTGCAGCAGAAGAGCTCCCAGGAGAGCCAGACGAGGAAGCAGCACGACGTACCTGTGCAGACAATCCGCGAGTTCGGTGAGAACGCCACTCTGGGAGGAGGGGCCATAGGCGCGTCCGCCATGGCTTCCGACATGTCCCAGTCCGCAGCGCTTCCTCAGGGGAAGTTCGATGCCGGCAGGGTCGAAAATCAGAGCAACCAGCGCACAATAGAAGAACTGCGCCGGCATGAGCGGCAGTTTGGCGAAGGGCAGAACGGGCAGGAAGAGCAGTCGATGAACGAGCAGGCTGGAAAAAAGGCTGAAACGCTGATTCAATCGAGATCTCAGCGCTCGGAAGGCCAGCAGCCCCAGTCGGCATCCCAGCCTTCGCAGCATCTCCAGCAGCAGGAGAATTTCAGGCGGGAAGTCAAGGAGCAGGTCGTGCGGACCGCCACAATGACCACTGATTCGAAGAAGCAGGAAGAGGTGGCCCATACGACAACGGCGGTGAAGCACGCCAGCACATCCATCGAATCGATTCTGAAGAAGTCGCACACCGATGTGTGGACCGGCGAAGAGATGGCGGCGAAGCTTATTGCCCTGCTTATGAAATCTGCCAGCAACTACACCTATGAGCATTCCACCAGAGTCATCGACCTGTCTGTGGCTCTCGCCCATGAGATGGGCGTCACTGACGAAACTCAGCTCAAGGAGATCGAGGACGGAGCCATGTTCCATGATATCGGCGAAGTGGAGCTCGACCTGGAAAACGCCCCGCCGCAGGTGCGCGAGCGCCTCTCGCGATACATAGGAGCCGCCGATCTGAAGAACTGCAGCTTCCTTCACGACATCGGAAAGGTCAAGATCCCGGACAGCATTCTGTATAAACCGACACGCCTCACAGATGAGGAGTTCGAGATCATAAAGCAGCACCCCGTAATAGGAGAGCAGATCCTGAAGCCGATCATTCCGCTGCAGCACGCCCTCCCTGTCGTGCGCCACCATCATGAGCGCTACGATGGGAAAGGATATCCCGATGGAATCTCCGGCACTGCCATTCCTTACGCGGCGCGCATCGTAGCCATCACGGACTCATTCGATGCCATGGTTTCAGACAGGCCTTACCGGAAGGGGATGCCTATCGAGAAGGCCCTGTCAGAGCTCAAAAAGGGCGCCGGAACGCAGTTCGATCCTGAGCTCGTAGAGGCTTTCATAAAGGTGGCTGAGCGCGAATACGGCAGTTGAAACATACTGCCGTATCAGCAGGCTTTACAGGCGCCATCAGGAGATTCCGGTGGCGCTCTTTATGTTAACGGCGGCGATTTGCTTCCCTTTAGGAACGCCTGGCATGCACCATATGAACAGGTCGTTCATATTTTGTTAACAATTTTGTAACATTTCTCTCACCAAACTGATACAAAACTCCAAAATATTTTTACAGATTCCTGGTATGATCCTGTACAGGTGATGCAGCATGAAAAAAAGACTTGTCCTGTTACTGGTATGGTACGTAATAATATCTGTATCCTGCCAGAAGAGCTGTGTCTCGGCTGACAGAGCCACCTCGAAGACTGCAGACAGCTCATTCTACGAGATGGTCATGCCCATCGATAATCTGAGCCCTCAGAAGACACCCTACCCCGGAGTCGGAGTGACGCCTGTCGATACCGTGTGGTGTGGAAGCTATTACTTCTATTACTATAATTATCAGCCGCACAACGACGACGAGAGGGCCACATATGTCTCGCGCTCGACAGGGAGCGGATGCCATCCCGGAGTGGATATCTCTGCCAGGATCGGCACGCCTGTCCGGGCAGTCGGAAGCGGCACGGTAATATTTGCCCAGTGGCGGCTGGGATGGGGGAATCTGCTGATCATAGAGCACGATATCCCCGATGAGGGAGTCATATACTCGAGCTACGCCCATCTGTCTAAGATAAAGGTGGTGAGCGGCAGAGTTGAGAAAGGGCAGTGCATAGGGTACACAGGAGATACAGGAGCGCCCTATCCCCATCTCCACTTCCAGATTGACAAAAATTCATTCCCCTATTATCCGTCGAACACCGACAGCTTTCCATATTCGAGCCCGTATCATCCTGTGAACCGGGTAGAGCAGCAGAAGCAGGTTATGACCAACACATACGATCCGCTGCTCTTTGTTGAGAGTCATTCCCTGAAAAGGCAGTCTGCCAAGATGGAAGATCGCTAGAGGCCTGCCGGACCGGGAGCGGCTGCAGGCAGTCTGTCCAGGTGAAGATCCGGGTACGCATGAAAAAATGGCCACAGTTCATGAAACAAAACGTGGCTTTGTTTTCATGCATGTCTGCATATATGCGGGATTAATGCAGAAAGTAAATGCAATGACGGCCGGCACCAGAATTTTAGTTTCTCCGGATTCTTGATTACATGGCACCTTTTGTGGTAATATAGATTTTAAGTGCATTTCAGAGTGAGCTTCTCATAGAAAGGAGTCAAAAGAATGACGAAAAGAACATTGCAGCTGCTGGGCTTAATTGCACTTATCGCTGTCTTTGCCCTGAACGGCTGCACCAGTACCACGGAGAACACTTTCGGCTATGGATCGGGGGGGAGCAGCAGCGGGACCACAACCACTCCTGCAGTTTCGGGAATCACAAACCTCAACAGCCCGGGGAACGCAGCCCGCACAGGCGACTGGATTCAGCTCAACGGCACCGGCTTCGGTGTGGCTCAGGGTGGAGGAAATGTCAAGTGCAGCTTTGACAGCGGCACATCCGCCAATGCTACTGTATATAACAAATGGACCGATACGCAGATTATCTGCCAGGTCCCTTCAGCGCCAACAAAGGACTCAGGCTTCACAGCCCGCGACATGGTGGGCGTGGTAGTGGTTACTGACACAGGCTATTCGAGCTCTCAGTCGTCGATAACCTTCAACCCGACACCTAACCCGACACCGACTTCAACTCCGCCATCTCCATCGCCGTCACCGTCAGTGTCGCCGTCAGGCTCACCATCACCGTCAGTATCGCCATCGCACTCTCCGTCTCCGTCTCCATCTCCGTCAGCGTCGGTGGCAACTCCGAACGTCACCTCCATCGAGCCTACGACAGGCATGGTCGGCAAATCGATTCTCATCAAGGGAACCGGCTTCGGATCAGCAAGAGACGGCAGCCAGAGCTATGTGGACTTCCTGCCTGTCGATGGAGATCATTACGGCATTTCAGAGGAATACTCGTCATGGAGCGATACGCAGATCATATGCATAATACCTGAAATGGACACAGGATATCAGTATGTGGTAAGAGTCAACCGCGTCATCGGCAAGATCACCTATGAATCATCATATGAGCCGTCGACTGCCAACACGCTGACTCTGCAGGCGTCTCCTTCGCCTTCCGCGACAACGGCATACAAGGATATGAATATAGCGCAGGGAGCCGGAAAGAGGATATCATACATATTCCTGGCCATGTTCTGCCTGTCCTGTCTGGTTCTCGCGAGAGACAAGTGGGGAATAAGTAACAAGGTGTGAGAAAGGCATTGCAGTTCCTCTTCCTGATATCGCTGCTGATTATCGGATGGGGATCAATAAACACACCTGATAGTAAAGATATATTGCTGTATGGAAGCACGTGGGAAGTTTACTTCCCACTTTTTTTATTGTACGCGGTCTTCAGGTGCATCGGCAGGGATTTCAGGACCGGCGGGTCGTGGAAGGACCCGGTTCTGTTCTTCGGGATCTGGGCCGCCCTTTCCGCGCTCTGGAATCCTCTCAGGGATCTCCGGCTTTTCCAGAACTCCTATCTTCCGGCCCTCGCCGGCTATTTCATCTTCCGGTACCTGCTCGACAGGGATTTCACATCGATGAGAGACAGATTCTTCCCTTTTTTCTGCGCCGCTGTCTCGCTGATGACTGTGAGGGGCTTTCTCGAGCGCTTCGTATGGCACGCGACCAATACCGTTGACTCGACGTTCATGCATCACAACCATCTGGCCATGAGTGTCATGCTCGGAGTCCCGCTGGCTCTGTATCTCTATAATGCTTCGCCGAGGCACAGGGCATTCTACCTGATCAATCTCGTGATCATGCTGTTGGGCCTCGCCCTTTCATTTTCAAGGAGCGGATGGATTGCTTTCGTGCTGATCGCCGTCTACCTTTTCTGGAGGGTCAGAGACGCCGGGATGAGAAAGTGTCTTGTTGCAGTGCTGCTGGTTTTCGTTGTGACGCTCTCTTTTTACTCCGGAACGAGGGCCCGTGCAGTTACTGTCGCGAACCGGTCAGATATAGGAGTTCGCGCCAGGCTAGGGATGTGGAAGGTTTCAACTCATATCTTCAGAGACAACCCTGTCATGGGAATAGGGTTCTCGGACGCCACATACACGATGGAAGAGGAGTATTACGCAAATAAGCTGATAAAAGAGAGGAAGATTGGCGGTGTGAGCATATACAATCCACATCCGCACAACCTCTTCATCCAGGTGCTGCTGTATCTCGGCATGGCCGGCTTTCTGCTCTTTCTCTGGATAATCTGCAAAGTCTGGCTCAATCTGCGTGTGCTGGAGAAGGCCGTCCAGGGTGAAATGAATCTGGTAATCTGCATGAAGGCCTCCCTGATTGGATTCCTGGCCGTCAACGCGATCGACACGATGTTCTACAATGCCCAGATGGTGCTGTTCATCTTTCTGTTCATCTCTGTTGTCTTTGAATGGAGAAAATTCGTCGACAGGCATCAAGCGCCATCATAAAGCCGTTTATGAATGAGCATCGAGAAATATTGCAGCCGGCTCTGGACATACTTGACAGAATGTGGTAGAATAGTCCCGAAAAAGCGGAAGTGGTGGAACTGGCAGACGCGCTGGGTTCAGGGTCCAGTGTCCGCAAGGACGTGGGGGTTCAAATCCCCCCTTCCGCACTGAGTAGAAACCCCGTGGTTATGAAGACTGCGGGGTTTTTGCTTTATGTCTGAAAGTTGTGAATCTTTCTCAAATAATACGTGTATTTCTAATAAAATAGGCACCACAATGGCACCGTGTCACCGGGATAAAATCCCACAATGGAGCCATTCTCCCAAATGACCGGATCTTGGGATAGAAAATGCCGGATAAGCCCTGTCGAGACATGATCTCTCGGTGCCAATACGTTGCCATCGAACCCCTTGAACACGCATGAACATTCTTGTTTTCCAGAGATACTCGATTTGCGACAGGTTGATCTTATCCGGCATAGAATATGTGGTGAATGTCGAGGGCGCCTGACTGTGAGTATGTATTCACAATCATTGATACAAAGCCCCTCGCGAACAAAGCTGCATGGACAGAAATTTCGGACTTGATATCGTGCGGGCCATTGCGATTCTCGTCGTGGTGGAGCAGCACGGGCGATCCATCATCGGGCCTGTATTCCCTGCCATAAACCGCCTGGGGGCTACCGACGGCGTCGATATATTTTTTGTTTTGAGCGGATTCCTGATCGGCGGCATACTGCTCAAATCCTTTTATGAGGATAGCGTTTTTGACGTAAGGAAGTATGTGAACTTTCTGACCAGGCGGTGGCTGAGAACGCTGCCGAATTACTATCTCGCGCTGCTGGTCAATCTCGCGGTGGCACTTGTCTCCACGAATCTGGGAGGATTCACGCCGGCCTATTTCTGCTTTCTGCAGAATTTCATCCCGCCCTTTTCCGATCACCGCTTCTTTTCGGAGTCGTGGAGCCTTTCCATCGAGGAATGGTTCTATCTGGTCTTTCCGATGGCTATGCTCTTCTTCGTGCTCCTGAGGAGAAAGGCCTCGAAGGATCTCTTTCTGCTATGCCATATAACACTTTTTATTGCCGCTCTGACGGCAATGAGATATGCCAGCTATGTCCATTTCACCCATCACGGTGGAATCATCGACAACACGACATGGAACACGCACTTCAGGTGCGTGGTGCTCATGCGCCTCGACTCCATCGCAGTCGGCGTGCTGGGAGCCTTCATCTCGCGGCGTTTTCCCCTGCTTTGGCAAAACCAGTCTTTCCGGTCTGTGACCTTCGCCGCAGGGCTTGTCGCCGTCACGGCCCTGGACAGGACCGCCATACTTTCAGGCCGCCTCAGGGACCCCTTCTTCAACTGCGTGCTTTATTTCCCTCTTTATTCAATGGGCGTGCTGCTTCTCTTCCCGATGCTGAGCTCTCTGCAGAAGAGGCCGCAAAGCCCTGTCGGAAACGGAATTGAGACGATCAGCAAGATCTCTTACTCGATGTATCTCTGTCACAACTCTCTCATAGTCCAGCCGCTTGCCGGATTCATTGCGGGAAAGCCTCTTCCCGCCGTGGTCGCCGCTTATTTCGGATACTGGGCTGCCGTTCTTCTCGTTTCATACGCTGTATACAAATGCTATGAAAAGCCCATATTGCTCTGGAGGGACAGGAAGGTTCCGGCGCTGCGTTTACCCTGATGTAGTTATTACACTGCTACTGTGAAGCCGATAGAAAACAGGCACTGAAAGGCGGAACACTGAAGACAATGGAGATTTGACGCCATCTGTTGACGCCGGCGCTCAGTTCTTTCTCTGCTGATATCGGGCCTGTTTTGCTTACGGCTTCGGTGAGTCCTTGGCCAGCTCGGCCAGCTTTTCCATGCGCTCCGATGTCGGCGGGTGGGTGGAGAAGAACTTCTCGAGCGCTCCTGGCTTCGACTTTTCGAGAGACTTCAGATGCTCCATCGCTTTCACGCCGTACCATGGGTTGATGTTGTTCCTCACCAGGTGGCGGCTCGATATGGCGTCGGCCTGATACTCGTCCTTCTGGCTGAAGCGCACGTTCATGATGCTCGATGTCACCTGTCCCACCACTTCTGGCAGATCGCCCTGCTTCTTCGACAGCAGCTGGATGAGGGCTCTGAAGGCGGCGTCGCGCTCCAGGCTCTTTATCGAGTCCCTGTCCTCCACATGGCCTATCTCGTGGCCCAGCACGAAGGACAGCTCGTTGTCGTTTTTGAATTCGTTGTAAAGGCCGCGGGTCACGTAGATATGCCCGCCAGGCAGCGCGAAGGCATTCACCACGTCCGTGTCTACGAGCTTGAACTCATAGGTGATGTCCTTGCGCGTCGATGTCTTTGCGAGGGCTTCCCCGAGCCTCTGCACTCTGGCCAGAGCCTCCGGGTTTTCCCATACCTTGTACTGCTTTTCGACCTGCGCCGCGACCTGCTTCCCTAGCTCGACCTCGTCCTTTGAGCTTATCAGCAGGTAAGAGAGCTCCGTGCTGACCGAAGTTTTTTCCGTTCCCGGCGGCGTCGGGGGATTATTTGTGCAGCCGGCCATGCCGAGCAGTGTCGTGCCTATGAAGACGCCTGCCATTGTTTTGCGCAGCCACGCCGCCTTTTCGATATCGCCGGCGCTCTCGGCTCCTTCGGCTGCCGGCGCTGCAGGCGCGACACCGCACATATCGATATTGGCGATGACCTTCTTCGGATCGGGCCACTGCCTGGCCGGGCCTGGAGTGTAGATGTCCTGACAGCCTTTTTCCTCGCTCCTCGGCGTTGGAGCTGTATATCCTGTGAGAGGGTTTCCAACTGTGCTTCCTGAAAGCGGATCAATACTCACTGTAATCACCTGCCGTTATTTATTGCAAATATTATTCTACATGAAAGCGAAACATTCTGCAAGTGGATCACCTGGCCTCATGAAGGCTTTTCCGCGTTCCGGAGGCCTTATCCGTCTCGTTACAGAAATGTTAATTTTCAACGTCATACCTGATGTTCACACTGTCAATCAAAAAGGGGCACATTTACTGCGCCCCTGTCAGTCAGTAATTATGGCAGCTGGAATCCAAGCCTCCGGGAAAACCCGGAGCCGGCGTTTCCCCCCGGCTCAAGCATTTGCCAGGAACGGCGACTGGGAGAAGATCGTAAAGAGCGTTTTGAGCTCCCCCTTGTCGAACCAGATCCCCATGCATTTCGGGCAGAAATCTATGTACATATCTTTCAGCTCTGGCGGGAGGTTTGTCCAGCGCACCAGCTCGATCTTGCAGCTGGGGCAGCCGCCTGTGGCCGGCATGTCCCTGTATGAATCAGGTCTTGCCGTTCCTTCTTCGCCATCTTTGTGCTCAGGGTGAACTTCCCCGAAGACCATATCCAGCTCTCCGGCATTTAGCCACATGCCCTTGCAGACAGAGCATTTGGCGAAGTGCATGCCCATTATCTCTCCCCTGTGGAAATCTGTCTCTTTTGCGCAGCGCGGGCAGTGAATCTTCTCAGTGGACTTTGCAATGCCTTCTATGCTCTCCTCGTCCAGTTCGCCGGCTTTCATCGCCTCTTTCATCGCATATTCGAAGATCTGGGAGAGCTCTCCCTTGTCAAACCAGATACCCTGGCATTTGGTGCACTGATCGAGATGGAGAGTGTTCTGAGAGAGCTCGAATTTAAGAGGCGATGATACGAAGGAGCCGCCGCAGTATGGGCATACTCCTGTGAGTGGCTTTCTGGAGTCCGGATGGAGCTCTTCTTTGATATCCGAGACGTCTACGGGGTGCTCAATGGCCTTCCCCAGAACCTCTTCGGCCTCGCTGTAATCGATTAGAAACCCTCCGCATTTCGGGCATCCCTTGACGTTCATATCCATCACGAAGCTCGAGGCCTGCTGATTCTCTCCCATTGAAGCGCCGCAGCGCGGGCATGTGCTCTCCATAGTGTTTCCTCCTTATACTGTTTCGTCTTATCTCCGATGAGCCGCCGGCCGGCACGGAGTCAATAGGCTTGTGGCAATCTGCTCTGTATTATTCCGGAATTTCGCCAGTATCACCGGTTCTCCTTTACCTTGCAGCGTCATGAATTTCCTGGTTCTTTTTGAGGAATTCGATGGCCTGCCTGAGCTGCACATCCTTCTGCCTGCCGACCAGGTTTGCCTTCATCGGCACCATTATATCGGGCTTGAGCCCTTTCCTGTTTATTATCCTGCCTTTGGGCGTCAGGAAATATGAAACAGTCAGCTTCAGCGCCGATTTGTGCTCGAGAGGATAGATCTGCTGCACCGAGCCCTTCCCGAAGGTGCGATCACCGATAAGGGTTCCTGCCCTGTTATCCTTGATGGCTCCTGCCACGATCTCCGACGATGACGCGGAGAACCTGTTGACGAGCAGCACCATCGGAAGCTCTGCCATCATGGTTTTTTTCGCCTTGAAATCGGTGATTACCCCTTTTTTATCGAGTCTTTTAAATACCGTCTTGTCTGGCGTGATAAAGAGACTCGACACGTCCACGGCGGCATTCAGGTATCCTCCGCCGTTGTTTCTCAGGTCGACGATGAGGGATGTAATCGGGTTACTGCCCCTGGCCGTGCTGGAGCCATCAGGGGAGCCGGTGATGGCAGGGCTCTCAGGCTGCACTATCCCGCCTTTCATTGCTGTGATTGCATCGATGAGCTCCTGCTCAGTGCCTGTGCCGAACATCCTGATCCGGACATACCCAACATTGCCTTCCAATACCTTATACGACACTGAAGGGACGTTTATGTTGTCGCGCTCTACATTGAAGTCCAGGAGATGATCCACGCCCTTTCTGCCGATTGAGAGCTTCACCTTGGAGCCCTTCTCGCCTCGGAGCTTCGCCACGGCCATGTCTATAGTGATGTCTTTTGTGGATTCGTTCTGTATCTTCTCGATCACGTCGCCGCCGTGAATGCCTGCCTTTGCCGCCGGCGTTCCTTCAATGGGCTCGATGATGGTGAGCTTTTTGTCGTTCTCGGCATCCAGCTCGATATAGACGCCGATGCCGCCGAAGCTCTTCTGCTGGAGCCTTTCGAGGAGCATGTTGTAGTCCTTTGGCTGAAGCACTGCCGTGTACGGGTCGTGGAGCCCTCTCAGAAGCCCCCTGATGCCTGCGAAGATCAGAAATTCGCCAGGCACCTTCGATTCATACTTCTTTCTGAGACGCTCCATGAACTGCCTGTCGAGCTTTTCATCAGCAATGGACGGCTCTTCCTTGACATCCGCGTCCTTGAACAGCTTTTTCAACTCCTTCTCTATCCCCAGCATGAGCTCTGTGTCGGTTATGTTCTTGACAGAGTTTTCCTTTATGTGTGAGAGCACTGTGTTGAAATAGGCGTTGTCAGGAGTGAATCCGAGCTTCGATGGATCTTTCAGATAGGGCTTGTAGACCGGCGTGGAATCGCTCTCCTCGCCGAGCGATCTGTAGCCCAGAGGCATGTCTCTAAGCGTATCCCATTCGAGCGGATCCCAGGGGAAATATACTGCCGAGCCGGCTCTCTCCTGCAGAATATTTCTGACCGTCGGGTTCAATGTGTACGACAGGCCTATCAGGAGGACCAGAAATGTAAAGAATACAATCGGGATTATGCGTTTCATAGCTGTCAAACCTTCTCTGCGCTGAAGTGGGGCCCTGTCTGTATTGAGGGTCGCTGTGTCAGAATTCGTGATTGTCCGGATTTACCCCTGTTTTTTGTACACACCGGGAGCGCTGTTATTATTCCCTTTTCCGCCTTTTCACGGAGACTTTATATTAACGCTCAAAATTCCCGCCATTCTGTGATGACGGAAATTTTGATTACCACAGCTTTTGCTGTTCCTGGTTCCCAGGACAGGTGTCGTTAATTATGCTGATGAGTACAAAATAAAGTGATCAGTAATCTCATTCAGGGAGGGTTCATCATGTATGACATGGAATATCAACTGTCAATATGTGTTACCGGATTACTGCGATCGCGATGCTTGCCATAATGATGCTCGCCGCGGCTTCACTCCCTGCCGGGGCGGTTTGGGAAGATCAGACCGTCTGGGGAGCCTGGATCTCCCCTGACTGGTTCTTTCCCGGCACGAGGAAGTACAACGAGTTCGACGTGCGACAGACAGCCTCGAAGCTTCTCGATGAGCTCGCCGCCCAGGGAGTCAACAACATCTTTCTGGAGACCTTTCTGAGGGGCTACACGATAGCGGCCATCCCCGACAAGACGAGCGGCCTTCTCAATATCCCCGCCGACGGTCCGGTTCCTAAGAGCCAGCTCCCGATCTACCGACATCTGAACTGGAACTTCCGCGTCGAGAACGGAAAGCCCATCGACACGCTGCAGATATTCATCGAAGAGGCGGCGGAGCGGAACATCAAGGTCCACGCCTGGGTGCACTGCTTCTACTGGAAGATGGACAACAGGGATATCGTGCTGCCGTGGCACACAGGCATGACAGTATGGAACGGCATGCTCGTAGACTATCTGAACAGCCAGAGGCGCTTTTTCCAGTCGCGCGGAAACGTCTCGTCCAGAACGCTCGATCTTCTCAAGGAGTGCAGCGAGCTGTTCTCCCGCTCCTACGATGACTACGAGCTGGAGCGGATCCTCGCAAAGTACAAGGTCAGGAACAGCGGCAAGCAGCTTGGCAGCCTGATCACATATATCATGGAGCTGGGAGGCTCGCCGCCTGATTTCATCCTGATCGGCTCGCAGGACGACCCGTTCCCGTCAGGCAAAAACAAGCATCTGGGCGCGATATACATGGATCCCGGAAACGAGAAGGTGCACGAGGTGTTGATCAACGCTCTCGATTCAATAGCGCGCAGCCACCCCGGCCTCGCAGGGATCCATCTCGATCATGTCAGATTCGCAGTCGATTATCAGGGCTTCCCGCCTGAACTGCAGAAGCGTGAATGGGATACGATCTACTTCAACCAGTACAACGACGACTCGATGAAACTGTTCTATCAGTATGAGGAGATCATCAGGAAAAGAAGAGCCGTTATCTCAGATTTCGTCAAGGATGTCACGAGCCGTCTGGGAGGCAGCATGGCCGTTTCTGCCGCAGTGCTCCCTGCCGACCCTCCTGTGCCCGGTGAAACAGTCTATTTTTACTCGAAGAACAGCTTTGGAGGCCAGGACTGGTACAGATGGAACGTCGATTTCGTGGTGCCGATGATGTATGGATATATCCCCTGGAGGATCAGGCAGACTGTCAAGAAGTGGACTAACGATCTCACGCAGATCTACGGCGAAGAGGTGCCGATTCGGATATTTCCCGGCGTCAGCCACATCCAGAAGGCGAAACTGGGGCTTCTGGACCGCGATACGTGGGTCTTCTTCGATCTCACCCTCGCAAGGGATCTCCGCTTCGAAAAGAAGGTATCTGAAGACGTGAGCCTTCCGAAGGGAAATTAGGCCGATCCGTCACCCTTTCAGCTGCCCCATTGCCTCCCTGACCTTCGTAGCCCTCCTGTCTTCAGGAGCCACCTCAAGAAACTTCTTCATGACCGGCTTTGCCTCGTCGTAGCGCTTCATCTGGAAGAGCGTGCCTCCCAGGAAGTACAGGGTATCGGCATCGTTCGGCGAGAGTTCGAGGGCTTTCTTCCACGAGCGTACCGCCGCTTCGCTGTCGCCCTTCTTTTTGAAGGCCAGGCCGGCGTTGAACAGCGCCTGTGTATCTTTGGGGTTCAGCAGCACCGCGTGCTCGAGGTACTTGATGGCTTTGTCGTTGATGCCCTTGTTGAAGTAGAGGGTTCCGAGCAGCGTGAAAGGCTTCGAGGCCTGCGGAGCTTTCTGGCAGGCCTTTTTATAGAGCGCTTCAGCCTCATCTGTCTTGCCTTTCTTCTCTGTCAGCTCTCCGAGCAGCGCGTAAGCGCTCCCGTCTTCAGGATTCAGCTCCATCGACTTTCTGCAGAGCTTCTCGGCCTCTGCGTTTTCGCCTTTCTCGAAAGAAATAAACGCCAGGTTCAGGTATGGCTGAAAGAGCTTTGCATCCCTCTCCACGGCCATCCTGTAGTATGCCGCAGCCTTGTCGCGCTGGCCCTTCTTCTCCAGGATCATGCCTATGTTGTTGTATGGATTGGCGTAGGAGGGATCTGCATCTACGGCCTGTTTGTAATATCTGAGCGCTTCATCAATCTGCCCTTTGGTCATCAGCGCGTTTCCCTTGTTCTTGAGCTGTTCCGCCTTTTTGCGGGCTGATTCGTCGGCCAGCAGCTCTGAAGGCCTGTACTCCGATGCAAATACTGCAGGGCCTGCCAGTCCTCCGGAGGCGGATTGCGGTGTCTGCCGATCGATCAGCAGCGCTGAGAGAATCAGAAAGAAAGCGAGAAATGCAAAAGCGGCCCGCATCGTGATCACCATCCTGAAATATCAATATTGCTCACGTTTCTGAGTATAGCACATATGAGCCGGGGCAGGCAAATAAAAATGCAGGGGCATCTCAGAGACTGCCCCTGCAGGCGATTACACTGTTCTATCCGGCTACGGCGAATAGATCTCCATGTTCACGGCGTCGCTGTTGCCCACGCTGTTATGCACCTTCACCGGCACTGTGCTGCCCGGTGTGACGGTGACAGGTATCGTGCATGTGATCGATGTGTCGCCCCACGATGTGACCGTTTCCTGGTTTATCGTATCGAATATCACGTATCCCGCCGTCGTGCCGGTGCCCTGGCTGCTCCCGAATTTGGTGCCTGTGATGGTGATCGTCGCTCCGAGTGCTGCCGATGTCGGGGATATGCTCGTTATCTTTGGCCTGTTGCTCACAATGGTGACTGAAAGCTCGTTGCTGTCTCCGTTGTATTGTGTATGGACAACGAGCGTCGTCGAGCCTTCAGGCGCGGTACTCGGCACGATGAACTTTATCGATGTGGATGACCAGTATGACACTGTAGTGACTTTTTCTGTTCCAATCATTACGTATCCAGCAGCCGTGCCGGTCCCCTGCGAGTCTCCGAAGCCCGTGCCGGTGATAGTCGCAGTCGAGCCCATGACAGGCGATGAAGGCTCCACTTTGGTGATTGCCGGCACGGTCAGGGTCACGGTAATGGGGATGCTGTTGCTGTCTCCTCCCAGGGCCGTGTGTACCAGCACATTCTGAGATCCTGTGGGGGTGCTGGCGGGAATGGTGCACGTTATTGTCTTGTCTGCCCATACGAGCCCCGTAGTAACCTTTTCTGTGCCGATCATGACGTAGTTGGGGTCCTGGGTAGAGCCGAAGTTGGTTCCGGTTATCGTAAGGGTTGCGCCTCTCAGTATGGTGGTCGGAGAAACCTTTGTGATGGCCGGCTTTTTGCTTGCCACTGTAAATGTGTAGCCTGTGCTGTCGCCGCCAATGCCTGTGTGAACTATCAGCGTCTGGGAGCCGTCGGTGAGCCCTGACGGCACCGTGCATGTTATGGATGTGTCAGACCAGATGAGCCCTGTGATTACAGAGACCGTACCGATCATGACATATCCGGCGCTGCTGCCGGAGCCCTGTGTGCTGCCGAAGTTCGTCCCTGTTATTATGATGGCCTGTCCCGGCGTCTGCGTCGTGGGGCTTATGCTCGATATCACCGGTATTTTCGACGTGTCCTGGGCAGGCACCGTATTTATGCTCGACTGTGACGACGATGACGCTGCCGAACCGGCGCTGTTGGCCACGTTGACGACGATCGTATACTGCTGCCCTGCTGTAAGTGTCGGAAGAGTGAATACGATCTGCGAATCGCTCCACGATGCGTATGATGCAGGTGAAAGAGAGGAGCCTCCGCCTGCAGGGATGATCGACACCGAGCTCATATTGCTGTCGCGCTGGGCTGAGCCATCAGGGCTGCCGCTGATGAGCGCCACCTCGCGTGAGCTTCCGAAGCCAGAACCTGCGATGGTGCAGCTTCCCCCTGATATGAGCGGTGATGACACGGCTGTGAGCACAGGAGTCGCCGGCGGTGTCGGCGTTGAGCCACCGCCTCCCCCTCCGCCTGAAGAGCTCCCGCCTCCTCCGCCTCCGCCGCAGCCGTAGAACAGTGTGGCCGAAGCGGCGATGATTATGAGGATGCTGATTGCGAATATCGAGTCTCTCCCGTGTCTCATGTGAACCTCCTGATCTGTCGCCTCTTTGTTTCCCGTAACAAGAGATATCTCAAAATCGATGCTCTAATTACTATATTGTTACAAGAGGGCAGGCGGTACTTCTCGACGATATCAAAAATATGCGTGAAGCCGCAAGGCTCATTCCATAAGGGAAAAAGGCAGGTCAGAGCCCGCCTTCGTGGATTCAGCGCGGTATACGGCCGTTTAGCCGCATTTGGAGTATCCGCAGGTATGGCAGCTGAAGCAGCGGCCTACCACCTCCGTGGGGCTGTTGCATTCAGGACAGAGCGAATGGAACTGGTTGTGGTAGTTCTCTTCCTCCTCGGAGGGCATCTCGTCGAGCGGCACCGGCTCAGGCCTTGCGGCGCTCTTTTTGCCTCCCGGCTCTTTCTTCTCCATCACCTTTTCGATGATCCTGGCTATCGCGTCAGGGCATGAAAGTACTTTGACGTTGGCCCTTCTTATGCACGAGACGCACCGGATCCCTTTCAGCTGGCTCAGGATCGAGTTGACATCTATGTCGGCCCGGAGCGCGATCGATACGAGGCGGCCCACTGCCTCTGACTGGGACGGGCATCCGCCGCCCTTGCCTGTCTGCGTGAAGACCTCGCAGATATTGACATCATCGGAGTTCACTGTGACATAAAGGTTTCCGCACCCGATTCCCACCTTTTCGGTCGTGCCTGTCGTAATCGAAGGCCGCGGCCTCGGCAGAGTCTTCCTGTGCTCTGAGAGCTGCGACACTATCTTCCTGATCGGAGTCTTCTTGGTCTCCTCCTGGATGTTCAGCACCTGCCTGTCCCTGCTGCCATAGCGGTAAATCGTTATCCCCTTGCAGCCCTCCCTGTAGGCAAGCATGAAGACCTCGCGTATCTTGTCGCGCGTGGCCTCGAACGGGAAGTTCACTGTCTTCGAAACGGCGTTGTCCGTGTATTTCTGGAACGCGGCCTGCATCTTCACGTGCCACTCAGGCTCTATGTCGTGCGATGTGACAAAGAGATTCTTTATCTCCTGCGGGATCACATCGATCGTCTTCAGGCTTCCCTTCTGCGCGATGGTCTTCATCAGCTCAGGCGAATAGAATCCCTCCATTTTTGCGACCTTTTCGAAGATGGGGTGTACTTCGATCAGCTTTTCCCCGTCGAGGATCTCCCTGACGAACGACAGCGCGAAGAGGGGCTCCACGCCGCTCGAGGCGTTGGCGATTATGCTGATGCTGCCGGTCGGAGCGATCGTCGTGAGAGTCGCGTTTCTGACCCGTCTCCCGCCTTCAGCGTCGTAGACGCTCCCCTCCCATTTCGGGAAGACGCCGCGCTCTCTCGCCAGATCCTCAGAGGCGTCCATGGCCTTGTCCTTGATGAACTTCATCACGTTTTCGGCCGTTTCGAGGGCTTCATTGCTGTTGTAAGAAATGCCGAGGTTGATCAGCAGGTCTGCAAAGCCCATTATGCCGAGGCCGATCTTGCGGTTTCCCCTGGTCATCTGCTCTATCTTCTGGATTGGGTACCTGTTCGCGTCGATGACGTCGTCGAGGAACCTGACAGCCGTTTTTACCACGTAGCCGAGGCGCTCATAGTCGATCTCAGGGAGGCCTTTCCTGTGATTCACCATCTTGACGAGGTTTATGCTCCCGAGGTTGCACGATTCATACGGGAGAAGAGGCTGCTCGCCGCAGGGGTTTGTGCTCTCTATCCTTCCAAGATGAGGCGTAGGGTTGTCCCTGTTGATCCTGTCTATGAAGACGATGCCGGGCTCACCGCTCCGCCAGGCCATCTCGACGACCAGGTCGAATACGTCCTTGGCCTTCAACTTCCTGACAGTCTTGCCTGTGCGCGGGTTCACGAGCGGGTAGCTCTTTCCCTCCTCCACGGCTTTCATGAACTCCTCGGTGATCGCCACTGAAAGGTTGAAGTTGTTGAGAGCGCCGCGCTCATCCTTCGCCGTAACAAACTCCAGTATGTCAGGGTGATCAACACTCAGGATTCCCATGTTGGCGCCTCTTCTGGTGCCTCCCTGCTTGACCACGTCTGTTGTGGCGTTGAAAACCTTCATGAACGAGATCGGGCCGCTTGCAATTCCTCCTGTGGAGGCCACAGGATCGTTGGCAGGGCGGAGGGCGCTGAATGAGAAGCCTGTTCCGCCGCCTGACTGGTGAATCAGCGCGGTCTGCTTTATCGCCTCGAAGATCGATTCCATCGAATCCTCTATCGGGAGGACAAAGCAGGCCGAAAGCTGCTGAAGATCGCGGCCGGCATTCATCAGGGTCGGCGAGTTGGGCAGGAACTCCATCCTGGACATCAAGGCGAAGTAGCGGTTTGACAGCTCCTCTACCTCTTCCTTTGTCTTGCCGTAATTGTACTCAATGCTCGATATGTTGTCAGCGACACGTCTGAACATGTCTTCGACTGTCTCGGCGGCCTGGCCCCGATCGTTTTTCCTCAGATATCTCTTTTCCAACACCACCTTTGCGCTGTGTGAAAGCTCGATGGCACTGTGCTCAGGCGGCGCTGCGCTCTGGTTCTTTATCTCGTCTATGTCCAACATCGATACCTCCTGCATTGTGGATTGAAAGTGGTGCGTCTTCCAGTCAGGCCGCGGCAAAAAAAAGCCCAGGAACAAATGGTGTGATGGCTGATATTTTACCCCTCTTCACGAACTGACTGAATACCAAATGATCTTGAAACGTTTGTCTATAGGGAAACCTGAGCGTCCGCTGCGGGATCTGTGTCAGGTTCATTATTTGTTTTCACCCCTGGAGGGCGATCCTCCTGTCAGGATTTCTTCCACTTAGACGAAAAATCCTCGTCTTTCATTACAAGGATTTTTTTCACTTCAGGCCTGTCAGGACTTGACGATCTTATCACAGCGTCCCATCGGTGTCAAATTAAAGTGAAGCTTCAAAACTGGCGTTCTTCATGTTGATGATGAGTTATTTCTCCCGAATTCGCATGATTTTCATCCTTTTGTGCAGGACAGCAGAGTCTGTGCTGCATAAAAGGCCCGTGGCTATGGGGGAATCCATGTCGTGTGGCGTTATACTATCCAGTATTATGGCAATATGCTGTCTTGCGGCATTCATGGAGCGGCTGGTAACCTGAAGGGCGCTCTCCGGATGGCATCTTCAGAGCACTGCCTTGAAGCAGTCGCAAGAAGGATTACTGCCCTCATGTATTAAACTCTTTTAGAACGGGAACCTCAAAAACTTGACAGGAAGGGGTCGATGGCATGCAATGTCCAAAGTGCGGGCTTGACAATATTCACGGGGCTATGTACTGCGAGGACTGCGGCACTCTGCTGCGGACGAGGGAGGCTCCGATCGTGTCTGTTCCTCCTCCGCGCCAGCCGCCGATGCGCGAGCCCAGGTATCAGGCGCCTCCGCCTCCTCCGCCTCCACCTCCTCCGCCTCCCCAGCAATATCAGGAGCAGGTGCAGATGCCGCAGGGGCGGTTTGCGCCTCCCACGATGCCTGTCAGACCCCCGGCTCTCGTATGTCCCCGGTGCAGGAAGGAAAACGTCACGAGCGCCGTTTACTGCGGCGGCTGCGGCATATCCCTGACAGGAAAGGGCGGCATCGCGACCTCATCGAAGTGCTACGGGAAGCTCGTGCCGCTCGGAGGCGGCATCGATTACTATCTGGATCGCGACAAGATGCTCATAGGGAGAAAGAGCGAAGGAGATCAGCTCTTTCCGGAGATAGATCTGGGCGATGTGGACAACGCCACCGGGGTTTCGAGAAAACACGCCGTGATTGTGCGTGATGAGCTTCAGACTTTCGTGGAGGATCTGGGAAGCGCCAACGGCACATTTGTAAACGATGCCAGGATAGAGGAAGGCGTGCAGCATCCTATTCACGACGGCGACACGATACGCTTCGGAGGATACAGCGTGGTACTGAGACTCACGAAATAGCTGTTTTTATATTAACGTTGATTATGCAGGTGAGTATGGCCTGTTGCTCTGATAAGGGAGAGGAATAGCCCTTTTTGCCGAGAAATACTATGGATCGACACATATCAGAGGGGGAGAGCGATGGAAGAAAAAGTGATACTCTTTGCGGACAAGTCAGAGGGGGCCCGCAAGAAGGCGGCTTCATTCCTGAAGAAGCATGGCTTCACGGTCATCGCTGCAAAGGATGGCATGGAAGCCCTCCAGAAAACAGTGACTGCCACTCCGGATGCGCTCGTGGTCAGCTCGCGCCTCCCGGTTGTCAACGGCTCGTATCTTCTGCAGTTCATGAGGAACGACCCGCTCCTCAGGGATCTTCCAGTCATGGTTCTTTCATCGAAGGACGAAAAGCTGGATATCGCAGACAGCGATATCAGCTCAGTATTCACCGGCTCGACTTCTTCAGCCGAGTTCGCATCTGCAGTGGAGAAGCTCGCCGCTCACAGGAAGCCTTCGAAGAAGCCTGCGGAGAAGAAGATGACTGCTTCTCAGAGCACGGCCTATCTGCTCGAGCGCTCATTCGAAAACTACAATTCCCGATGTGAGCAGGAAAGCGCTTTTGACAATCTCAGGAAGATAGGCCTGAAAGGCCTGGATTACGATAAGACCATCGAGAATGTTCTCTCAGAGGTCTCCAGGATGATTGAATTCGATTCACTGATATTTTTCATCTACGACAGCTCGAGAAGCACCATGATCGTCAAGTGCGGCCGTCCTGTCAAGGAAGACTACGTTGACAGGCTCAGATTCATAATGCTGGAGCGCCTGGCCAAGAGAGGCATCCATTATGACTCAGGGCAGCTCGACATAAAGGAGTTCAAATGCAGCGGCACCGGACCGTTTGTATCGTCAGACGAGATTCTCTTCATCGGCGATCCGATAGTTATTGACGACCAGATCCGCGGATTCACAGGGATCACAGTGTCATCCCAGAAGGAGAAGAAGAAGCTCGACGAGCGGGCCGGGTATATCCGCACGCTTCTGCACCATGCCTTCGTCGTTATAGAGACCTCCCATCTGCGGGACAACTATATGAGGCTCTCGACAACCGATTCGCTGACAGGCATTCACAACCGCCACAGGATAATCGAGACCCTCAAGAAGGAGCTGGTCCGCGCGAAGCGCTATTTCCTCGATCTGTCGCTTGTGCTTTTTGATATCGACAACTTCAAGACCATCAACGATTTTTATGGCTACCAGGTAGGAGATGTGATACTGCGCGATCTCGCCCGCCTCACCGCTGAGACGATGAGAAGCATTGATGAAGTGGGAAGGTATGGAGGCGAGGAGTTCCTCGTCATACTTCCCGAGACGAACCTCAAAAACGCGAGCATAGCGGGAAGCAGGATAAAGAACAGGGTCATGAATCACGTTTTTCCCGGTATCGCAAAGGATATCAAGGTATCGCTGAGCATAGGCATAACCAGCTATCTTCGCGATGTTGACATCAGCGTGGATGATCTGCTCCGCAGAACGGATCAGTCGCTCTACGAGGCGAAAAAGAAGGGAAAGAACTGTGTCTATGTGATGAGCAAGTAGGGAGGCATGCCTCTCTTTTCCTCCGACGAGCATGAGGGGAGGAAAAGTATATGAAGGTATTGAATTGTGTTGAATACCGGGACGCAGTTCTGAGTCCGCGGTGCTTGATTCAGTGATTAGAACGAATATGAATAGGAGGTTGCGGTTATGGGATATACCCGGAAGGTTTTAACGGTGAGCATCGTCATCTGCACGCTCATCTGCCTTCTCCTTCCTGCAGTTGTTTATGCTCAGGCGCAGAGTGGAGAGGCCGGCACGAAGGACAAGGTAAAGGAGAATGTTGAGGCTCTTAAGAGCACCAGCAACGTGATAAGGCAGGAAGCTGCGCTGAACCTGGGAAGACTCGGCGATGCCGCGGCGGTTTCAGCCCTCATCGACGCCACGCGCGACAGTGACTGGGATGTCCGCATAAACGCCGCCTGGGCGCTCGGCCAGCTGAAGGACAGCCGTGCAGTAGGGGCCCTCTCGTCCCTGCTCAACGACAACGTGCCGGAAGTAAGGATGAACGCCTGCTCAGCGCTTGGAAACATAGGCGATGTGTCGGCCGGCTACGCCCTCACGAGAGCCCTCAGGGACTCTGAGGCGATAGTCAGGAAGGCGGCTGCCGCGGCAATCGGAGTAATCAAATACCAGCTCGCAGGACCCGATCTGGTGGCCGCGCTGAAGGACAGCGATCCTGATGTCCGCAACAACGCAGCGGCCGCGCTGAAAGCCATCAACTATCCCTCAACGGAGACCACGATAGTCAACGCGCTGAAGGATCCCGATCCCCGCGTGAGAACAAATGTATCGACAGATCTGGGCAACACGGGCGACAAGTCGATAAGCCCCCAGCTCATCCAGATGCTGAAAGATCCCTCTGCTTCAGTGAGGAGGAGTGCGGCAACAGGGCTCGGAGATCTGAAGGATACGACAGCCATATCACCGCTGATAGCCCGCCTCGACGACGGTGACAGCACAGTCAGAGACGCTTCCAGCGATGCGCTTGGCAAGATGGGCTCCGCAGCGGTCAAGCCCCTTGTAGCCGCTCTGAAGACAGGAAGCACAAACGTTCAGATTGGCTCAGTAACAGCACTCGCAAAGATCGGCAAGCCTTCGGTACCGGCCCTCCTGGCGGCAATCGACGGCGCTGCAAAGGAGCTGCAGCTCAGAATCATCTGGGCCTTCGGCGAGATCAAGGATCCCGCGACAATTCAGAAACTGATCTCCTTCTTCACCAATACAGACCCTGAATATCCGAAGGCGTCTTCCGAGGCCATCGGCAAGATGGGCAGCGCGGCTCTCGAGCCCCTGAAGGAAGCGATCAAGGACAGCGACCCTGCAATAAGGATGGGCGCGGCGATGGCGCTCGGCTATATGCAGGACCCTTCAGTCGTCGAGATCCTGATAGGCGTGCTGCAGGACCCTGATGAGAAGGTCCAGAAGGCGGCCTCTGAGTCTCTCGGCAAGATGGGCGACAAGGCCCTCAAGCCGCTGATGGAAGTCGTCGGAACAGGCGATGATGTCACCAGAGTCGGCGCCATTAATGCACTGTCCAAGATGGGGAAGCCGGCCACAGAAGCTCTGCTGAAGGCTCTGAAGGATCCAAATCCGAAAGTGCGCTCCAGCGCGGCCCTCGGGCTCGGCCAGATGGCAGAGAAGTCTGCGGCGCAGGCGCTGCTCGGCCTTCTGCAGGATGACAAGGACGAAACGGTCAGAGTATCAGCCGCCTGGGCTCTCGGAGAGATAGGCGACGCGTCGGTGGCGACATCGATGTCCACAGTGAAGATACAGGCCGCGGGAAAGAGCGACAAGACTCTCTTCGACGCGATAGAAAAAGCTCTGAAGAAGATCGAGACTCCTAAAAAGTAGAGAGCTTTCACAGGCTGAAACAAAAAGACTCCGGTACGACGCCGGGGTCTTTTTGTTACGGTTTTCCTGATACAGAGCTTCAGCGTTGAAGAGGCTTTCGTTTCGCCGCTTCTCAGGGACAGCCGCTGCATCCTGTCAAAGGGCCTGCCCTACATCTCCTCCACCGTTGAAATCCCGAGGAGCCCGAGCCCTTCCTTCATCACGTGGGAATAGAACTGCAGCAGGATCAGCCTGTTGTCGCGCTCCTTCTGCTCCGTGGCACCCAGGACCTGCACGGCGCCGTAGAAGGCGGAGAACTGCACCGCCAGCTCGTACAGATAGGTTGCCAGCACGTGAGGGTAGCAAGTCTCGGCAGCCTCCTCGACTGTCTCAGAGAAGGCGGCGAGCTTCTTGATGAGCCTGACCTCCTCGTCGTGAAGGGTCACGCCTTCTGTTCTGAATGTTCCGGGCTCCGCTCCGGCCTTTCTCAGAATCGAGCGCGCCCTTGCGTAGCTGTACTGCAGATACGGGCTCGAGTTGCCTTCCAGGGAGAGCATCTTGTCCCAGTCGAAAGTCACCGTCTTCTTCCTGTTCTGCGAGAGGTCGTGGTATTTGATCGCGCCGAGGCCGACGACCTTCGATACCCCGGCCTTCCTGTCGTCGCTCCACTCCCTTCCCTCGACTATGTGCGAAGACTCTTTCACCGCCTGATCGATCACGTCTCCGAGGAAGATGACCCTGCCCTTTCTCGTGGACATCCTCCCCTCAGGGAGGACTATCAGTCCGAAATATACGTGGTCGCACTGTGTCTTGTAGCCCAGCAGCTCGAGCACCTTGAAGACCTGCCTGAAATACAGCTGCTGCTCCTCGCCTACAACGTAGATGATTCGCGATGGGTTCCAGTGCCTTATCCTGTAGATGGCGCAGGCCAGGTCGCGCGTGGCATAGAGGCTCGAGCCGTCTCTCTTCTGGATCAGCAGCGGAGTCTTGATGCCATAAGCGTCCAGGCGTACGAGGAGCGTTCCCTCCTCATCCCGCTCGAGCAGTCCCTTCTGCCCGAGCATTTCCTTCACCTCGGCCATCTTGTCGTTGTAGAAGCTCTCGCCGAGCACCTCTTCGAAGGTTATCCCGAGGAGTCCGTAGACGTGCTCGAACTCCTTCAGGCTCAAGTCGCGTATCCACTGCCAGAGCTGAGTTATCTCGGCATCGCCCTCCTCGAGGGTCTTGAACAGTCTCCTGGCCTCCTCCTCGAGAGGGTTGACCTCTTCCGAGCCTTTTTCCTTCAGCTCTTTTCCGATTTTCTCGGCTTCTTCGTGAAAGCGGGTGTAAAGCGAAAGCAGCTCCTGGATCGGGTTCGCCTCTATCGTCTTCCTGTCTCCCCAGTGCCTGTAAGCGTATATGAGCTTGCCGAACTGTGTTCCCCAGTCTCCTATGTGGTTGTCTCCGATCACCTCGTATCCCGCGAAGCGCAGCAGATTGCAGAGCGCGCTGCCTATGTTCGTGGACCGGAGATGCCCGATGGAAAAAGGCTTCGCAATATTTGGCGCCGAGTAGTCGATTACTATCTTCTTTCCGGCCCCTCTGCCGGTTCTTCCGTATTGAGGCCCGATGGACAGGAAGTCGTGCACGACGGCGCCGCAGTAACGCTCCCTGTTGAAGAAGAAGTTCAGATACCCTCCTGAGGGCTCGACGCGCTCGTAGATCGACGACGGTGCAAAAGAAACCTTTTCCGCCGATTCCTTCGATATCTCCGCCGGGTTCTTCCTGAGCGTCTTGGCCAGCGCGAAGCAAGGGAATGCGAAGTCGCCGGCTATATTCGGCGGAGGGCTCTTTATCTCTTCCGCTTTTATATCTGTTCCGAGAGCGCCGGACAGGAGCCGCGCCGCCTCCTGCCTCGCTTTGTTCTGTGTATATTCAGTCATGGCATGTATCCTTTCATGATGGAGTCGATAAGGCAATTTCCAGAGCTGGTGATTTCATATGATTGTAAGTGAAATGCCCGGCTTTGTAAAGAGTAACGGCATTGATTGACTTCCCCTCCTATGGCTTTTATAATGATAACATATCACTGAAGAAATTGCAGCGGGAACACTGTTGAGCATTATCAGGCAGCAGGAATTACAGTGGAAGAAGTTCTGGGATTATTTAGGAACGCTGAAGAACGGAGCAGAAAGCCTGGAGGTATACTATGGATAAGCTTGAAGCCGTTGAAAGATTCATTTTTCTCATGAGACAGATTCCTGATGACAGGATAGAACAAATCATTGCGATGGTGGAAGAGTATCTGGAAGAACAAGGTGTAGTCATAATTGAGCCTTTTAACAGAAGCATTGCAAAACCTGAATTCCTGCAAAAACTGGATGATGCAGAAAAGGCGGCAAAGCATGAGGAGCTTATCTCCCATGAAGAGGTGCGAAGGGAGATATTCGGCCAGTGACATACGATGTAAAATGGAACAGGAAGGCTAAGAAGACACTCGATAAGCTCCATCCTTCAATTCAGCAAAGAATATGGACAGGAGTTGACAGATTAAAAGAAGAGGCCAAAAGGATGAAGAAAATGTCGCGTCCTGGCGAGGAATATTGTGCAAGAGTGGGAGATTACAGAATCATTTTTGAGGTGGCAGAAGATACGATAGTCATTCAGGAAATAGGACATCGGCGCGAAGTATACAAAGATTAAGAGAAAATCAGGGACAGCTTGCTACTTTTTCAGGCCCTTCCACCAGGTGAGGCAGGCGTCCCAGTTCGAATAGCCGTAGAAGCCGAAGCCCGGCGAGATGTCGCCCATATCTTCGATTACAGGGGCGACTTTACCGCCGTTTCCGTCCGACTTCCAGAGGCTGGTCCTGTTTTTGCCGTCTACGCGGTAAAAGAGAATGAAGCTGCCGTCCGGAGACCATTGAGGCCTTTCCTCCCGGAAGGACGAGTCTTTCACGAGCTGATGCCTGTTCGAGCCGTCCCTCTCGACGATCCATATCCTTCTCTGACTCATTCCGGCTTGTGCCGCGTCTCCGCCCCCCACAGAGCCGATATCGGGCCCTTCTACATAAGTTATCTGCTTCCCGTCAGGAGACCAGGCAGGCGAAAACGCCGATACCTGAGGCGCGGTCACGAGGCTCTTCGCTCCTGTTGACAGCTCTATGACTGCGATATGCTTGTCAGTCCAGGTCTCGCGGTTGCCGCCGTCCGTTATCGCGAGATATTTCCCGTCAGGTGAGAATTCGCGGAAATCATCGTATATCAGCATCCTCATGTCAAGCTCCCTCGGTTTCCCTCCCTCTGCGCCTGCCGCTTTGAACTGAGCGCCATCCGCCATTCCAGACAGGCCGAAGCCGAGCTGAATCCAGAACAGCAGCTCTTTCCCGTCTGGAGTCCAGTCGCAATACCAGATACCGTCAGGCGACTTCGAGCCCATCGAATAGACTTCTTTCGCGTCTGTTCCGTCGGCGTTGACGGTGCCGATGCTCACTGCCGAGAGCTCTCCTGCAAGCCTCTTCCCGTCAGGGCTTCATCTTCACAGTTTTCCCGCCTGCTTCATGATTGCGTAAGCGAGGTCCTTCGCCCTGTCGAAGGGGTGGAATATCGCGTCCCTGTTGATATCGCCCTGTCCTGCTACGCCGAGGTAGGGGAATCTGTCTATTGTAACAGGCTTCATCCTGAGAAGCATGCAGAAATCGTGCAGGTATTCGAGCATCTGGTGCGGATTGGAATACTCGGCTACGCCGATGAGCCCGCAGGGCCTGCCTTTGAGCGGAGACTCGACAGTTCCGTCGCCGAGTGTCTCGAGGTTGAAGAAGAGGGCGATGAGCCTCTCGATGAGCATGTGGAATTTCGAAGGCGGGGCTCTGAAATAGAGAGGCGCTCCTATTACCAGCGCGTCGGCCTGCATCATCCTGTGCAGGATTTCTGCGCAGTCGTCTGATACAGAGCATTGAAAAGGCTTCCCTGAGCAGTGGGCTGAGCACAGAACTCTGCATGGGTTTATGTTTTTATCGATGATGTTGATGATCTCGGCTTCCACGCCGCTGTCGATACTTCTCATTTCGCAGATCACGCGATCCACAAGTGTGTAAGTGTATCTGCTGGCTCTCATCGAGCCTGAGATGCCCAGTACTCGCACGGTATCACTCCCTTTCCACCGGCCCTCCGCTGTTGAAACATCGGCGGCGGGCTTGATAAACGGGATAATTCTTTTTCTCCGGTCATTCACCTCCAGCATGCTCTGAAGATTCGATTGCAGGCAAAAAGACAGGAGCCGGGAAGTTCCCTCCTTTTTCGGCCTTACTGTGAAAGGGAACAGTTACACGGCAAAGACGATGCCGCACCTTGCCCTTTCAGGCGATAAAACCCTCGAATGGAAGGTCCCGGATATACGACTGTCATCTGAGCTGCAGCGGCTTGGCGAGAAAATTTTTCAAGCCTGTATGGTTTTTCCCGACTTGTGTCGAATATGTTCCTGTTCCCATGCTATGATCGTGCCTGGCATTTCCACTCCAGGCATCCGAACGAGGTGAAGATATGTCGAGCGATAAAAAAGGAGAGCCCTGCTGCCCGCCTTTCGATATTACGCCGTGGGACGGGAAGACCCACGTATGGAAGGAAAGGCTTTTCATCAAGGACTCCATCCCGCTTTTCATGCACATGCCATGGCCGCCGATGATTGCTTCCACGATGGGAAAGATGTGGAAGATGGCCCGGGACGCCGGCGCTGCCCCTGAGATGAAGGATTTTCTTGTTCTTTCGCACGATCCGTCTCCCTGGAAAGGCGATTTCTATATGTCGGTCCTCAAGGAAGTTCCTGGAGCCAGGAATATAAGGCTTTCCGGGACCTATATGACCAGAGTGTTCGACGGCCCCTATAAAGAGGTTCCGCAGTGGATCAGAGAGATGAGCGCCTATGTGGCTGGAGAGGGCAGGAAGGCAAAAGACTTCTATTTCTATTTCACAACGTGCCCGAACTGCGCCAGGATATACGGCCATAACTACTCCGTCGCCTTCGCGCAGATAGAGTGACGGCATCGTCCTGCCCGCATGGATGCTGAGGTGAGACAGATGCCGCCGCCCAGTCAGCCTGATGGCCGGCGGCGCTGCACACAGGAATTGAATGCTGTTTCTGGAACTTGGCCTTTGACATGGATGCAGAAAAAAGCAGTTTTGTCGTTACAGACAGAAGTAAGCAGCTTCTGGTGACAGGCACCGCCTGCCTGGCAGGCTTCATCGGCGTATTGAACAGTACAATCGTCAACATCTCGCTCCCTGCCATAGCTCATGATCTCAACGTGGCTGTCAGTATCGTGTCACTGGTGGTCATCGTGTACTACCTGATGCTCACGAGCACCCTTCTTCTGTTCGGCCGGCTCGAGGATCTGATGGGCGTCAAAAAGATCTTCATGGCCGGGTTCATTGTGTTTGCATTGGGCTCAGCGCTCTGCGGGGTCTCGGCAGGCCTCTCCATGCTCGTGATATCGCGGGCATTGCAGGGTCTCGGGGGAGCAATTCTGGGCGCTACAATGATCGGAGTGATCACCCGGTATCTTCCGTCGTCCATAAAGGGCTGGGGCTTCGGCCTCGTCACGACGGCTTCGGCGCTGGGCGTGACTCTCGGCGCGCCGCTCGGGGGCTTCATCACGGCTTATGCCGACTGGCACTGGATCTTCTGGCTCAACGTGCCTTTCTGCTTAATAGCAACGCTGCTGGTGCACCTGTCATTTCCGGAAGACTCGCTGCGAATAAGTGGAAGAGATGTGTTGCGCGCTCTCGATATACCGGGTATACTGCTCTCTTTTACCAGCCTTTCCTGCCTGATCTTCGCCCTGAACCTGGGCAAGGACTTCGGGTGGCTTTCCCCGGTGATTATCGGGATCTTTACGGCATTCCTCGTCTCGCTCATGCTCTTCATCCTGCGCGAGAGAGTTACAGGGAAGCCTCTGCTCGATCTCACGCTTTTCAATGGCAGGGATTTCGTGCTGGTGAACCTCTCCAACCTCTTTGCATATATGTACCTGGCAGGAGCCAACTTCGTAATGCCGTTCTATCTGTCCACCGTGAAGGGTATGAAGGTGGATGTCATCGGCCTGCTGCTCCTCTTTGTCAGCGTTTCTCTGTCGATAATGAGCCCCATAGCTGGGAAGATGTCCGACAGGGTGAATGCGCGGGTCCTGACGAGCCTCGGAATGCTCCTGCAGTTTGTCGCGACTCTCTATCTGATGCTGGCCCTGAAGGGCCCCGGCCTGCTGTTCGTAGTGGTGTACCTGATCTCCCAGGGCGTATCGTACGGGCTCTTTCTCTCTCCGAACAACACCCAGGCCACAAAGCTCGCTCCTCCAGGGAAGGAGGGGATCGTTTCCGGAGTAATCAGGCTGAACTGCAACCTCGGTCAGAGCCTTGGCGTGACCATAATGAGCACCGTATTCAGCCTTTCGACTCCTCATGGATATCACGGATGTCCGTGCCCAGCCCACAATCACGTCCCGCTGGGCGATCTCTTCGCAGGGTTCCAGCACTGCTACGGCATCGGGCTTCTTCTGGTCGGACTGTCATTGCTGACGGCTTTCCTGTCTGGAGCCCGTTCTGCTGCTGCGACGGAAGAGAGACAGAAAGCCGGTCCGGATGCCTGAGCGCCGGCTCATTATGCTGTAACTGTATGATCGACGGTGAAAGGATACCTGGAGCACAGCAACGAAAGCTGATTCGTCAGGCATTGAAAAGTCATATCTTTTCGGAGTGTGGAGCTGATGGGAAAACGGGGCTTCCTGTCTCTGGTTGTGGCTCTGAGCCTTCTCTTCTCATGGTGCAGCGCGGCGTCCGCCGATGACGACGAGCTGGTGATTGTGTTCTCCTGCAGAGGGAAGACATACAGGGACGGCGACACCATTGTGGCTGCGCCGAATGAAAAGCTTTCGATATCTGCCAAGGTATTCGTGAAACAGTTCAAGGTCAAGGGCGGGGTCTGGAAAAAGAACAGCAGAGGCGAATGGCGATTCTTCAAGGAGATAAGGGGCTGCACGGTCGGAGTCGGAGTTGGAAAGATGTCTCTCCAGATCATGAAGGAGGACTTTTCATGGAATCTCGATGGTAAGAGCCGGATAGGAGCTGAGAGAACCCTTTCATGGACGGTCCCGGCTCTCTCCGGCGGTTCCCATCAGATTGCATTTGCCGTGGCTGAAGTCGGGCAGGTGAAGACTGAAGGCACGGCATCACTCCACGGCTTTCATGTCGACTACAACCTTCCGGGAGCAGGGAAAAGACGCTTCTCAGGCAAGGCGGCGCTTCGGCTCAGGATCGAAAAAGCTTCTTGACAATTTCGAGAAAATTATTATAATTTAATCTGTTTGGCCGACTATCCGGATGTGAGCCGGTTTCTGAAGCCAGATGACCAGATTGTGAATCTATTATTAAGATAAGGCGCACTTATTCACTGGATGTGACTTTTTCACGGGAGGGATGAACAATGCCTATATACTGCTACAAGTGCGATCAGTGCGGCGCGAAGATTGAGAAGATCCAGAGATATGGAGAGTGCTCTCATGAAGAGTGCCCGGACTGCCAGGGCAGGATGGAGCGAGTAATCGGCCCGGTGGGGATAATATTCAAGGGGAGCGGCTTCCATGTGAACGACTACAAGAGCAGCGGGGTCAGAAGAGAGGGAAAGCCTGAAGACAATGCAGGCGAAAAGCCTGAAGATAAGAAGACCGAGTCTGCCACCCCTGATGCCGCTACTCCTCCAAAGGAAGACGGAGCGAAGAAGGAAAACGCCACTGCCCCTGCAAAGGCCGAGGCCGCACCGGCCAAGACTTCTGAAAAGAAAAAGGAAGTCGCATAGAGAAGCTTTTCGTAAAAAACAAGACCGCTTTTCTGCACAACGGCATGGGAGCGGTCTTTTCTTTCTGATCGGAAGGGATAGCAGGGTCAAATCTGCTCTACAAACTTCAGGACGACTTTCTTCTTGTTCTCGATGTAACTGTCCATCTCTTCCCTCGTCGCGAACTTCCTGTTCTGGGCTTTCCATTCCTTGTTGCTCCTGGTCAGGCGCGAGAACGTCCTGGCCCCGAAATAGATGGACGAGATAAGCGTCTTTGTCAGAAACCTCGATTTCTGATCCGGTTTCTCCTTGATATAGATCCTGGCTACCACTGACTGGCTGTCGTAGAGGTTCCAGGCGTTCTTTTCCTTGTCAAATTGCCATTCCATCAGGTCATCTCCACATCGTGGGAGCTCCCTGCGGAGGGCAGGGCTCCTCTGAGTATCACTAAGAATACGTGAGCAGCTGTAAAAATCCTCTTTCATAAGTCTTTTCAATTATTTACCTGCCAGCATGATTAACGGCACCTGCCCTGGGAACCAGGAACAGCAAAAGCTGTGGTAATTAAATCTGAGTGTTAATATAAAGCCTCCAGGCCTGCGGCCTGAAGGCTTTTCAGTATTGACGCGATCTCGTGCCTGTTCTACCAGGGCAGGCCGCCCAGATGGGCAAGCTTCTTCTTGTCCAGCTTGACGCCGTCTATCACGACATATTCAGGCACATCGTCGACCTTTGCCGGATCCTGCGAGGCGCTTTGAGCCGCCTCATCGGCGACGTTCTTCGCCGCCTCTTTTATTATCTCGGATTTGATCCTGTTCAGTTTGTCTTCAACGGCGGTCTTCTGTTTCGAATGCTCGGCCTGCTGCTGCTGAAGCTTCTGAACCATGGCCTGGTCGACCTTTTTGTTTGAAACCAGTATCCCCTTAAGCGCCGCAGGACCAAGAAGCGCCGTTCCGATGAGCCCGAAGAAGACAAGAGCGTTCATGCCGCCTGCCGCGGCTCCTATGAAGAATCCGGCTGCTGCGCCGCCCATGCAGAGGATCTCGAGCGTCTTTATCCCCTTTTCCTTGAACATCTCGCTGTAGCACTCCCTGTACAGCTCGGGTGCCTTTGCGATCCTGTCCTTCCTGTCCATGGCGAGGAGAGCGCTGTCCTGCTGTATCGTGCTGTCCAGCTGGCAGATCTGGGCGTTTGCTTCGTCTATCTGCTTCTTTGTCTCGCTGTCCTTGTCGAAGCTCTTCAGGATCTGTGCAGAATCCTTGGCTGAGAGCCCTCCGGACGGTGTAATGCTGTTCATCTCTACCCTCCCTATTCGTTTTCCTGCCAGTTGAGAAGCGCCTTCAGCGCTCTCGTCTGCTCGCTCACCGCGTTGTTCTCGCGATGCGACGGAGCCATGGCAATCTTGAACTCGCCTGCCGATTCCTTCTTTTCTATTGCCTTGCACGCCTGGTAGCTGAAGAAGTCTCCCTGGGCAATCTTTTCCATCAGGAGAGGCATGATCTTCCCGCCCATGCCCACTATTTTATCAAAAGCCTCTGTCTTGCAGTAATCAGCAGGGTTTCCTGACATCCTGACTCTCGGCTGATGTCTGAACGTCATCCATTCTTCATAGTGCTCTGCGAACTCTTCCTTCACCCTGTCCGGAAGCTTCGCCTTCCTCTCGCTGAGAACGGTGAAGACTCTCTGCGGAATTTCCGGCTCTTCATGCGTTGGCACCGGCTCAGGCCCTCCCTGTTTCGTGTAGTATTTGACTATCTTGCCGTATATATCGCTTTCCAGCTCGTCCCTGCCGTGCTCGATCCTGAGATCCTCGCCGCACTTGCTCTCCCACCTGGGGCCGTGGCCGGGGCCCGATATCGAGCCGTGCGTGGGGCCGTTCACATCCGCCCAGTGAGCCACTTCCCCTCCCTCTGCTGGCTTGAGGCCGTACCGGGCATAGAACTTGTCAAAAGCCTGCTCTGGAGAGACATTTGGATACATCTCAGGCGGCCAGAACCACTGGTTGGTCTCGCCGACTGTCCAGGAGATACAGTTGTACTGCGGCGTGGCTTCTGCCGTAACGACCGCCTTGTCCACATCCAGCTTCGGGAAATATTCGCGGAAAGACGCCTTTTCCTCTTCCGTCATCGTCCTCGGGAGGGCAGGTGCGCTCTGTCCCGCATCCTTTACCGCCTCGAGCCCGGAAATCGCCGGCGCCTGCATCTGCATGGCCTTCAGGGAAGGCTCTTTTGTAACTGTCTGGTCTTTGACGAAGACATCCTGCACGGTCTTCTGCTCCTCTTTGCCGGAGCCTGCTGCCGGGCGGATATCCTGCATTGGCACTGGTCTCATCGGTGACAGGGGATCCATGATACCACCTCTTGATGCGCATTATGGGCTCATTCAATCATAGCAGAATAGCCCTCTCGCATCAATGGAGTTTTGGTGCGGTTGCAGGCCTTTTCGCCTGCCGCTGATGGATTCAGCAGTCCATCATGGCCAAATTTCTTTATCACTGAGGCTTTCAGGCGACTTCTGTCCAACTGTTTACAATTCGTCCAAAATCCGGCCATACTTTAGAAATACCGGAGGTGCATAATATAGACAGGGACAGTATAAACAGAGACTGATGAACCGGGATACCGGGAGGAGAAAAAATGATAGAGAGACTGTACACGCTGCAGGGTCCTTCAGGTTTTTCGACTGACATGTTCCGACGTCTTTCAGCAGAGAGGACAGGCGACTATGTCCGGCTGATGGGCAGCCTCTCCTGCGTGTCAGGTTTTTCCACATCCTCCGCGCCTCCACAGATCTCCAGACCGGACGATCTGGAAGCAGGAAAGAATCAGTTTTCCGCGCCATCTTCACCGCGCCCTGATTTTGCCTCTTTTCTATCGAGATATATGGAAGAATAGCGCTTCCAGAAGCGCCGTTTCTATTTACTGCACAGGCCATGGAATCCTTCCCTTTAATCCGCTCGCAAGATGCATCGACCTCGGCCCCGTGGTTATGGCAGAACTTACCGGCAGGGAGATGATGTCTTGGTAAAAACAATCATTGCAGTGATTCTGATTGCTCTTGCCCTTATCTGCATGGGCTCGACTGTCTTTGAGTTCTTCGCGGCCAGAGGGAAGATCTCCATATGGTCTGAAGATGTGATGGGGGCCTGCGCCTTTCACGGGCTCTGCATGATCATCGCGGCGTTCCTGCTCTCCGGCTCCGCGCTGAAAAAGGAAAGCCCTGCAGTTCAAAACAGTGAGGAATGAGGAGTAGCCATGTGGTACTGGTGGGTTTCAGGAATAATATGCTGGCTCATGTCGGCGGCGTGCATAATAAGCACGATTGTAGAGCTGAAAATGGGCAAGGTCTCTCCCAGAGGCCCCAAAGCCGTGGATTTCTGGGGAGCTGTGGCTTTTCACGGGGTAACGGCGGTCCTGACTCTGTGGCTCATTGCGAAGGCTCTGGTTCATTGAAGGGCTGTGCCTTTTCCTTCATGCGCCTTTCAGCCTTGTGATGCTCCCCGCTTCTGCAATTGCACCATCTCGAGGTTGAAATATTCTCCAATGTAAGGCTGGAGGCTCCTGGCGAGCGTGCGATCCGAAATATCCAGGCTCTCAAAGGCGCGCCCCATCACGACGAAGTCTCTCCTCGTGTCGCCGTGCCGCTTCAGGCAGGGGAAGTAGGCGCAGGGCAGGAACGCCGCCCTGAAGAGAAGCTCGAGAGCCGCAACGTCTGCGGCGTCTACAATCACTTCAATGTATGATATGTGCTCGCTCCTGATCATCTGCGCGACTTTGCGGTACAGCAGCGCCGGATCGACGGCCAGCTCGAAACGCTCCTCGATTATCGTGGCAAAGCGGTTGTCAGGATATACTCCGGCAAAGATCAGCACTTTTTCGTCGGGGTCGCAGATCAGCGTGTTCGGCTCCTGGAACGGATAGAAGTTGTTCGACAGGAGCCTCCGCTCGCCGAGCCTGCGGAACTTCCTCGCCACATAGCCCGATGCGGTGATCATCTCGAGAGGAGGCATCTCCTCGTATACGCTCCGGGGGAGGACTGCCTTCTCGGCCATTGTGAGGGGAGGCAGACTGAGCCTGCTGCTGACAATCTCGAAGAACGGCGCCACCTTGGGATGGAGAGGGAAGCTCGTATACCGCATCTCCTCCAGCACTCCCTTGTGGAAGAAAGCCGTGACGTAGCTCAGCTCTCCCGCTGCGCCCGTGATCGGGAAGAACCCAAGCGCGGTGAATCCAGCTTCTTCTGTCAGCGCCATCTGCCTGGCTGACAGGCACCTCGATGTCGTGTAGACGATGTCGGCCTTCCCTGAAGTCTCGGCTGTGATCCCCGACAGGAGAGCCCTTTCGAGATTGTCTCTGTCCTCAGTCCCGCCGTCGCTGTGCATCCGGGATATCTTGCACATGAGCTGCTCGTTGTCGTAGAGCAGCGAGGCGAACGCGGCCGGCCTCCCGTCGCGCTCTGCGATGAGCCACAGCTCATTCTCCCTCGCCAGGGAGTCTCTGAGATTCCGGTAGTCGAGCATGGCCGGATCGCGCCAGATATCGGAGGCCCACAGCTGGTAGCTTTTGAGCAGGCTGAAGGCGTCGCCTTCTTCTGCGCGTCGGAACGTTATACTCATGAGCCTCTTTTCTATCCCGGCTCCTTTTCGTCCTTCTTCCCGGCGAGAGACGGCTCGAGGCGCGCCAGGCTTCCGAAGTAGAAGGCCACCAGCATCACTCCCCCGCCCTGTATAAGCGCCACGCTCGAAGGAAGTATTATATCCGCCAGCACTCCGAATAGAAAGTATGCGACGGGGAACGTGAAGCTCACCAGGGCGTTCATTATGGCGAAGAAGCGCCCCTTGATCGACGGCTCGACGACAAACTGGAAGAGAGACACGAACTTGACGTTGTTGATTCCCAGGAAGATCCCGGCTATCAGGAGCATGGCCATGTAAAAGTACATGTTGATGATCAGGCCGGGCAGGAAGAGGCCGAGTCCGAGCACGAACAGGCAGATTGCGCCGAGCCTGATCGTGCCTTTTTCCGTGGAGAACCAAGGCGCGGCGAAGGTGCCGGCGAGAAGGCCTATCCACAGGGACGCCTCGAGCGCCCCGAGCACCGATGCGTCGGCGTGAAGTATCACTTTCGTGTAGACAGGCAGGATCACGAGCGTAGGCGTGGCAAAGAAGTTGATGAAGCCGAAGCCGAGAAGCACTTTTTTGAGCGTCGGAAAGTCCTTCAGGATCGACCATCCGGACCCGCCAGATTCCTCCGCCTCTGCCGGCTGCGGTGGTATGGCGTGGCGGAACCGGATCGCCTGGTTCACCGCCGCCGATATCAGATAGCTCGCCGCATTCAGGTAGATCACCGCAGGGATGCCGATTTTCGAGATGAGAAGGGCTCCGGCCACCGCGCCTCCGAAGCTCGCCAGATACTGAGTGGAGGACTGAAAGGCCACTGCGCTCTCTATGTCGTTCTCGTCGACCAGCTCGGCCACGGCCTTGTTCACAGTCGGGTTGAAGAAAGCCTCTGTGACAGCCACGAGCAGCCCTGCCAGATATACTGCCGGAACGGACAGGAACGATCGCTGGAGAGCCCACCCCACCAGTGCCACTATGACGAATGCTGCTGCATCGCTTGCCACGAGCACGGGCTTGCTGCGACTCCGATCGACCACCGATCCGATCCATTTCACGAGCACGATCGACGGGATCGCCCCCATCACGAGAAAGGTGCCCAGCTCTCTGCCGCCGCCTCCCTGCACGGCAGAAAGGATCCACCACACTATGGCGATCTGGTACATCCTCGTGCCTGCCTGGGAAAGGCACTGGCCGATCCACAGCAGCAGGAAATCGACATTTCTGAATATGACAGGGCTCTTAGATACGCTCATCGACTATCCTCTTCAGCTTTCCGCTCACGGCGTGGCGCGGGAGCGACCCCGGCTCGTGGAGCTCCACGTCCATCGCGACTATGGCCCCTGTCCCGAGGCGGTATCTGATCATCTCTATGCTATCTATGACGGTCTTTCTGGCGATCTCTGCAAAATCTTCCCCCTGCTTCGGGCTCTCGACTCTGAGGAGCAGATATTCGCCTTCGTCCCCGCTGCGGGCCACTAGCTGCAAGGCTGTGACGGGATGATCTGCAAGCGCTGCGGCGACATCCCTGTGGCGGATGTTAATCAGGCCTACAACCAAAACATCGTCGGTCCTGCCGAGATGCTCGAGCCTCCTGCAGGTCCTGCCGCAACTGCAGAGGCCAGGCACTATCCTGCCCTCGTCGCCTATCTCATATCTTATCAGCGGGAAGTTGTGCTTCAGAAGGCTTGTGATGACTATCCTTCCTGTCTCGCCGTCCGGAACGGGACTGCCCTTGTCGTCGACTATCTCGATGTAGTTGAAATCGTCTGCGGTATGATGCAGCGCGCCTTTCATGTCCCTGCACTGCCAGGCTATCTGCCCGCCGTCGTTTGCGCCTATCACAGATGAGATGGACGTAACTCCCAGCTCGTCTTTCAGCCACGAATAGTCTCCTTCGCTCATCGGCGAGCCTGCGAACAGGATCTTGTCGATCTTGAGGGAAGGCTCGCTCTTTCTCGCTCTCCTGAGAAGCGGCACTATCGTGGTCGGGATGCCCATCACGGCGTTAAGCGAGAACTTTCTGCACGTGTCAATGAACGCCCCGTCCGTCACCTCGCTGCCGAAGGCGAAGGACGTCACGTCGAGGCGGCACGCTATATGATCGAACGACACGAAGCTGCCGTACATGTTTCCGGCTATGAAGCAGTTGGCGAGCCTGTCGCCGCTGCGGAGCCCCATTGCCCTGAAAAGCCTCACGGCGTTCCCTATCATCTGATCCCAGTCGTGGCCGTCGTAGATCGAGTATGTCGGCTCTCCGGTCGAGCCTCCGCTCCTAGAAACGTAGCCTCCCGAGCAGGGAGCGGTTTCCATGATGCCGCTCCGGGGCGGCATGCTCCGCTCCATCTCGTCTCTCGTGAGGGCCGGAATCTTCGGAAGATCGGCCACAGTGTCTATTTTGAGGCCTTTCAGGCGCTTGCTGTAGAACTCTGAGCGCCTTGCGTGATCGATGAGGCGGCGGAGCCTTTCGTTTATCAGCCCGAGCCTTTCGGACGGCTCTGCGAAATCCACAGGCTCATAGTCGTCGCCGAAGCCTTTCGAGCGCGAAAAGACGATGTTGACGAAGTGAGGGATGTCATAGCCGCCGTCGTGCGGGTCGTCTATCTCGCCGCTCTCCATCTGCCCGACATCGACGATCCTGATTACGCCCGCTCTGGCGAGCTTTTCTTCCAGGCCTGAGCGCTCTTTCAGCGACGAGACGAGCCCTGCGGTCTGCAGGTAGCCTCTGAGCGCTTCGAGACAGGGCAGGATTTCAATGATCTCCCTGTAAGGGACCACCTTGATCGTTCTGTGCAATGGCGAAGTCTCGATAGTCGGATCGTGATCGAGTATGACAGTCCAGTCGAGGTTGCCGGGCGACTCTCGGAGGAGCCCTTTCCCGCGAGCCTCAGCCAGCTCGAATACAGTTCTGAGCTTTCTTATCTCAACGGCGGACTCGAAGTCGATTTCACCGCAGGGAAGCTCTTCCGCCTTCTTCTTCATCGATTCGGCGAGCGCTTCTGTGAGCTCCTCAGCCTCTTTCTGTCCCTGCACATATATGAGCTGCGGCGCCGTGCAGGCGTTCTGATCCCATATGCTTATCTCGTCGGCGAAGGCCTCCGCGAGCTCGCTGATGCCTCTTTCCTTCAGGCCTTCTGCCGTTACTATCGACAGCGAGAGCTTGGGGCCGAACTCGATTAGTCTTGTGCGGGCCGGAAGATCTTTTCTGAGGGCCTTTACCGCCTCCTCGCCTCCCCAGACGACTATGCCGTCGACGGATTTCTTCAGCGCCTCGAGCACGGCCTGCTCCCGTGACGAAAAATCCAGCACCGCTATAGAGCGGGAGATCACTCTTTCTGTGTCGCACTCGTCGAGGCTCCTGATGAGCGCCGGGAGGAAGATCCGCTCGTCGGACGACATCTTGAAGATGTTGACGTTGCCTGTGATGAGGCCTGCCACGAGCGAGCCTGCGGCGACTGTGAAGACATTCCCCGACAGGATGTGAAGAACTGTGCCGAGCGGGTGCCATGCGTACGCTGTGCGGCGCCCGCTGTCATAGTGCCAGAAAGCGCCTTTCGTGACGCCTCTCAGCTCGGATCTGAGCTTCCGCTCCATCAGATCGCCGTTGAATAGAACCGCAAGCTCGTCAAAGCCCTTCCTGATCATCTGAGGCGAAAAGCCTGTCAGATCGGGAAGGATGCGCTCCATCTCGATGCGCGGCGCGTAATTTTCATCACACCAGAGCGCCTTCATGCGCTCCAGCAGCCGCAGCACCCTGTCTGTCGGGTAGCGGGCCATCTCTTCGCGCCGCTCTTCAGCAAGCTTCATAATCTCCGCCACGTCGTCAGCGGTCAGAGGGGCTCCGTCGCTCCATTTGCCAAATATATAACGCATCGTCATTCCTTCCTTTTCACAATCTCGGCTGCATGAATGGCGCAGCCCTTGTGCTTCACGAGGCCTCCGCGGCCCAGCAGCGTGAAGGTCGGCGAATTCCAGCCGCAGGGGCACTTATCCGCGTCTATCCTGCCGACATCGGTCGACAGCAGCGCGAGCGTCGGCATCATCGCGTTGAACGGCGTGATCAGCTCGAGCAGGCCTGCTTCGCCCGGCTCCTGCACCTTCATCGTGACAGGGTCGCGGATCAGTATCCTGTTGTAGACAGGGATGTGGAACCTGTGAAGGCGGCATTCGACATAGGGCGCGCTGTGCTCGGCCATCCCGTAGCCATCCCGCATCTGCGCCTCGTCCATGCCGAGCACTCTCGAAGCCAGAGCCCTGAAATACTCTCTCGTGACAGACTTGTTGTCAGCAGTCTTCCAGCCCCCGCCTGTGAGCAGGAGGCTCCCGGGCGGCAGCGCGGCGATGCGCTCCTTCTCTTTGTCGAGCGCTTCGAGCAGCTCGTAGATGAACCTCGTGATCCCGGAGATCCTGACAGGCTTCCCCTCGTCCACGTATTCCCTGAGAGTCCTTATGGCCTCGTTGACCTTGAACTCCCACTGATCCTCGCTGTTCTTCCTGATGGCGTAGAAAGTTCTCCCGGCAGGTGCGAACTGCTGCTCGTTTCTGACCGAGAATGCTATGCCCAGATCCTGCGCCTCGTCTGGGTCGTAGACCATCTGAAGGTAGTTAGTCTGCTCGTCCGATACGAGCCCCTCCTGAATCCAGAGCAGGCGCAACTGCGCCTGCACCCTGTCGAGGCTCTCCCTGTCGAACCATACCTGCGTCTTCTGGCCTCTCGTGCCTGAAGACGTGAGGGTCAGGAACGCCTTCTCCTCAGGCATCGACAGCAGGAGATGGTATTTCATGGCAGTGACGCCGAGAGGCGGAATCCGCTCGATGTCCTCCTCAGTTTCGGTTGATGCCGGGTCGAAGCCGTATTTCTGATACAGCCACCGTATCTCGGGGCAGTGCCCGCCGTGAAAGATCGCCATCTCCCTGCATGCCTTCACCATCATCCCGCACTTGGACTCGGTGTAATTGAGAGGCTCATCTATGCGGCATATGCCTTCATTATTTGGAAAATCGGTCATACCTTGTGGTTCCTTTCATAGTCTTCCTTTATCACCGCCGCCAGCTTCTGCGCCTGCTCAGTATACAGCCTGATCTCGCTGAAATCGACCTTCGCCGAGGCCAGCGCCTGGAAGCGGAATCCCAGCCTGGACGAGCGGTGATACGGCACGAAGCCCGCGATGAAGAACCCCTGCTCGGCCAGAGTGTCATACAGCGTTCCCAGCCCGTACAGGTCGAGGGGCACTTCGACGGCGGCGTACTGATAGCCTTCCTTTTTAAGCTCCCGCCAGTCGCTGATGATGTTGTCTATCGCTGTGAGGCCCGGCTCTTCCAGGTCGAAGAGCACTGAAGCCTGCAGAGGCTCGCAGTTCATCAGATACGAGCCTCCCTCCTCGAGCAGGTTGAAGCGCGGCGCAGGGCTCCAGGATACGTTGAGCGGCTTCAGCAGAAAGCCAGTCATCTCGCCGATGTTGTTAGGGAGCAGCACCTCGTCGCCGAAAGGCTTCTCGATCTTCGGGATGACTGAGTACAGGATTGAGAAGCGGTTGCTCTCGCGAGGATCCTCGCCTATTCCCAGCTCCTCGAGCCTGGCCTGAGTCTCCATGGCCTGGCAGCCCACGAATAGAGCCACCTCGCAGGGGCTGTACTCGGCCACGAGCTTCTGGCTCAGCACGTGGTTCGTGACGAAGTCGAAGAAGCAGTAATGCATCGGGATCGTGTCTGAGATCTCCATTATCCTCGTGAGCAGCTTTCTGAAGAGCCCCCTCCCCTTCACGGTCGGGTCTGTGAGGCCGAGGCAGGGCTCGTATACAGGCGGGTTGTCGTTCCAGCGCTTCAGCCCCAGATGCCCGACGAGCCTCCCATCCTTCAGCGCCGCTGCGACTGAGATGAGATTCCCCTTCTTTATCATGCCGGCCATCTTCTCAGGGTAGTAGACCATCTCGTTGATGTAGTTGTATTCGTAGACGTGGTAGAAAAGCTGGCTCAGCGCTCCCTCCTCGCCTTCCATCAGCGGGCGCACTGTGATTTCGTCGTCGCCGATGGCATCTTCCTTTTCCCCGGCAGCGGTGCGCTCAGGCATGGCCCCCCTGCCGAGCCTCATCCGCAGCGAGACTACCTGCCCCTGCCTCCCCCTGTTCTGCACCGATATCTTTTCGAAGAAAGGCGAAGCGCCCTTCCCCTGCGAGAGCTCCATGCCGAGCCTTGCCGTGTCGCTGCCTATCAGGGGCACTCCCCTGTTGAATATCTCGACGGTCATCGTGCCGGCCGTCTCGCTGAGGGCGAACCGGAGCTGGTGGCTTGACTTGCCCAGGCTGTAGTTTCCTATCACCATCGAGAGCGCCCTCGACGCCTTGTCTCTCAGCGCTTCGAGCCTTCTCTCGTCGGCTCCCAGACTCTTCGAATATGAAACGATAAAGTCGAGGGCAGGTCCGATCAGGGATCTGCGAGGCGGTATCATCAGATGGAGCTTTTCATCGTCTGCCATAGCGCTCACCTCCTGAAAATCTGAATATGGTGCAGCGTCTGGTGCTTCATTGAAGGGCAGGTCATTTCAGAACGACTGATATTATATACCTCCAAATCCGTTTGTCAAGCCCGCCAAAATGGGGACAGCTTACTATTTTTCATGGCAGTCCGGAAAATGAGGACGAACGATCGCACTCCCTGGGCAGCGGCGTATCAGGAAGGAATCGGGGAAGCGACTGCAGCGCATCATGACAGCGCTCTCTGAGAAGTCATGTCACTGCGCGGCAGATGTCAGTCTTTCTTTGGGCGGAACTTAAGAAGGAATTTGAAAGATTTTCCGCAAAACAATCCGTGTGGATCACAGGATGTTTTTCGACAATCACGCTGCCTGCTGGGATGAGATGTCCCGGTGCGACAGATCGCGTCTCGGGACGATCGCCGCGGCTCTGGATCTATTTCCAGGCGCGCGCGTTCTCGATGTCGGGTGCGGCACCGGAGCCTTCACGGCGTTCCTGCTCGAAGAGCCCGTCCAGCCTCTCGATATAGTCTGCGCGGATTTTTCCGAGAAGATGCTCGATATGGCGCGGATTAAGCTCGCCGGCAGGGAGGGAGTCTCTTTCTGCTGCGTCGACGTCACCTCAGACCCGATACCGGGGAGGGTTTTTGACAGGATCATATGCTATTCATGCTTCCCTCACCTGAAAGACAAGAACGCGGCGCTGTCGAACTTCAGGGCGAATCTGGCAGACGGAGGCCTTCTTGTCATAGCCCATTCTGACGGCTATCAGAAGATCAACGATTTTCACAGCAGATGCAAGGGCCCGGTGCGCCATGACACGCTGCCTGATCCGGCTCTGATGAGGAAAATGCTCGAACAGTCAGGCTACACCGACATCGTTATCTCAGATGAGCCTGATATATATATCGTCAAAGCAAATAAGAGGACATCGGCTTCCGGCGCCGGGTAACCCCGTTCCCTGATCTCCGGCGGGCTCAATGCTTCCCGCAGCTTATGAAAGGTGGTATCATGAAAAGACTGTTTTATTTCATTGCCGTAATGACTGCCGCGCTCGCGATAGTGCTTCTGCACGGCCCTGCAGAGGCCGAAGAAGGCATGTGGACCTTTGACAACCTCCCGCTGAAGGCTTTCAAGTCGCTTTATGCCTTTGAGCCCTCGAAGGAATGGATAGATCACGTCAGACTGTCGAGCATAAAGTTCAAGAACGGCTCAGGATCGTTCATAAGCGCCACAGGACTGGCTCTAACAAACCACCATGTGGTCCGGGGAGAGCTGCAGAAGCTCTCCACGCCAGACAGGGACTATGTGAAGGACGGCTTTTACGCGCCCTCGATGGATAAGGAGCTGAAATGTCCCGACATGGAGCTGCGCGTGCTCGCCGGCTTCGAAGACGTGACCGGAAGAATCGTGAAGGCCTCGCAGAATCTGGGGCTTAAAGAATCTGCCGCTGCCAGAAAGAAGCTCATCGCGGAGATGGAAAAGGAGCACTTCGAGAAGACAGGCAACAAGGCCGAGATAGTGACTCTCTATCACGGCGGCGAATACTGGCTGTATTCGTACAAGACCTGCAGGGACGTGCGGCTCGTGTTTGCCCCTGAGAATCAGGCCGCTCATTTCGGAGGGAGCTTCGACAACTTCACGTATCCCAGATACGCTCTCGATTTTGCAATATTCAGGGTATATGATAACGGAAAGCCGGCTGTTATAAAGGACTTCTTCCCTGTCAACCCGGCAGGCGTCAAAAAGGACGAGCTGGTCTTTACCGTAGGACATCCAGGCACCACTTCACGGCAGCTCACCGCCGCCCAGGTAGTCTTCCTGAGGGATGTGTACTATCCGGCGGCGCTCGAGCATACCCGCCGCGCCATAAAGGTTCTTGAGGATTATTCAGCCAAAGGTCCTGAGCAGCGCAGGCAGGCATTTGCGCAGAAGAGCTCGCTGGAAAACAGCCTGAAGAGGGCCGAAGGCGAGTATCCCGGCATCACGAGCGACAAGACCACAGCCAGCTTCCTCAGCCAGGAGAAGGCTCTCCGAGCAGACCTCGCGAAAAAGCCGGAGCTCCGGAAGGAGACAGGCGATCCCTGGAAGGCGATTGAGCAGACGACAGCCGGGTACAGAGAGCGCTTCAAACCGATGTACTACCTCTTCAAGGAGAACAGGATGCTCAGCCAGGCTCTCCAGCTCGTCATGCTGGCTGAAGAGACGAAGAAGCCCGACAGCGAGAGGCTTGCGGCCTACAGGAGCTCAAAGCTGGAAGGCCTGAAGGACGAGCTGCTGTCTAAGGCGCCGGTTTACAGGGACCTCGAGAAGGCGCAGCTCGCCGATTACCTGGCGGAAGTGAAAGAGTATGTCGGCAGGGATCACCCGTATGTCATGCTGCTGCTCGATGGAAAGACTCCTGAGGCAAGAGCCGCCGAGTTGATTGCAGGGACTGCTCTTGACAGGGTGGATGTGAGAAAGGAGCTGCTGGAAGGCGGCTCTCTGAGCATCGGGCGCTCAGGTGACACGCTCATAGCTCTCGCGAGAAAGCTCGCTCCATTGAGGAGAGAGATGATACTGTGGGGCGAAGAGAATTATACCGAGGCGCTTGCAAGCCAGCATGAGCTTATCGCCCACGCCAGGTTCGAGCTGTATGGCAAGAGCGTGTATCCGGACGGCACGAGCACCCTCAGGATGGCATATGGGACGGTGAAAGGCTACCCTTACAACGGCACGCTCTGCCCGCCGGTGACGACCTTCTTCGGCATGTACGACCGGTATTACAGCTTCATGGAAAAGGAAGGCGAGTGGGCGCTGCCGGAAAGGCTCATAGAAAGGCAGGGGGCGCTCAGGCTCTCGACTCAGCTCGATTTCGCCAACACATGCGATACAACAGGCGGCAACTCGGGCTCGCCGGTGATCAACAGAAAGGGCGAGATAGTCGGGCTCAACTTTGACAGCAACATGGAAGGCCAGTACGGCCGCTATATCTATCACTATGAGACAAAGCGCGCGATTGCGCTCAGCATGGCCGGAATGGTGGAAGTGCTGCGCTCAGTGTATGGAGCAGGAAAGCTGGCAGATGAGCTGACCGGCTGTGTTCAGGGGAAGTAAGGGCCTGGCAGGGTTCAGCAGGCAGGCAGGGTTCTCAGTTTTCACAGTTTCAGCCGCGGTATCCCCAATTCTCGGGCCTCTGCTCGAATCCGTCCGAGCTGTGGAACTCATCGACAGGGAACGAGTCAAGGTTCCAGATCCTGTATTTCCTTTCCATCGATGATTCGGACGAGGCGAACCTCTCGTAGGCTTCCCTGTCTCTGATGAAGCAGTACAGGTGCCCTGTGCCTGAATTCGGCTCGTAGTCGCTGTGCCTGCAGTTCTGTCCGGTATGAATGAGATCTCAGCAGCTCCAATCCCGTCGGTATACTGTGCCGTCAGGTGAGCCGGAAAATATTCCATCGAAGCGCGCCTCCGGAACGTTTATTTCGCCATATGGCAAGTATACTATGGAATGGCTGCGCGATCAATGCCATTCAGCCGGATTGACTGGAAGGCATGGCGGTGGAAGGAGAACCTCTCCTCTGGTAATAATTAATCAATAGGAGTTTTCGATGGGGGAATCATGCAGCCTGGCGATGTGGTGAGCTACAGATTCAAGGTGATAAGAAAGCTGGGCGGCGGGGCCTACGGCACTGTTTACCTCGTGGAGAGCATCAGAGAGCCCGGCAGGGAGTTTGCCCTGAAAGAGATTGTGGAGCACGATCTGTCGCCGGAGGAAAGGAAGGACGCCGTAGAGCTTTTCCGCCGGGAAGCGAAGATCCTCATGGGGCTCCATCATGAAGGGCTTCCTGCAGTCTTTGACGCTTTTTCAACTGCAGATCCGGAATCCGGCTCGGAGCTTCACTACCTCGTGATGGAAAAAGTTGACGGTGAAACACTCGAGGCGAAGCAGAAAAGAGGAAATGCCCCTTTCCCCATTCAAACAGTCATACCCTGGGCTATTCAGCTCGCGAAGATAATGCAGTATCTGCATTCTCTGCAGCCAGATCCTCTCATATTCAGAGATCTCAAGCCCTCCAACGTCATGTGCGACGACTCCGGCAGGATATGGCTCATCGATTTCGGGATAGCAAGGTACTTCGCTCCGGGAAAGCTCCGGGATACCTATGCGCTCGGCACGCCGGGCTTTTCGCCTCCGGAGCAGTACGGGAGCGGCCAGTCTGATGTAAGGAGCGATATATTCTCATTCGGAGTTACGCTTTACAGGCTTCTTTCCCTCCAGGATCCCGAGCAGTTCAAATTCAAGTTTCCTCCTCTTAAGACATATGCCCGCGATCTGCCTGACTGGCTCGGGGACATTGTGATGAAGTGCATCGCCATCAATCCTGGCGACCGCTTTCAATCCTTTTCGGAAATTCTGCAGATCCTGGAACAGGAATGGAATCCCGCGCCGGCAATGCAGCAGGCGCCTTCCCAGGCGGCACCGCAGTCTTTTCTGATGATGGTGCTGAACCCGATTACGATTCCACAGAAGATAATGGCGTTTCTCGTCACTCTGGCATGCACGCTGGCTGTCATAAAGCTTATATGGCCTGTGGCGATGTGGTTCGACAGCAGCGCCTCGTGCATCGTTCTTATAATCGGACTCCTGGCTGTCTCTGTGCTGCTCTCCCATATGGGGAGAATGGTGGGATGCAACATCAGTATCCTGGAGGTGTCGATGGTGCTTGTCTCCCTGCTTATTCTTTCGGCGATAACGGTCCCCAGCTTCCTGAGAGCGCGGCAGCAGGGAGAGCTCACGGCGTGCAAATCCAATCTGAAGAACATAGGTACCGCCCTGGAGCGGTACCAGACGGATAACGGAAAATACCCTTCAAAGCTCGAGGAGCTTACGCCCCGCTATATAGAGCTGCTGCCCAGGTGCGCCAGGGACAGAAAGAGCGACTACTCATATTTCACATCCCAGTCACGAAATGCCTATACGATGTACTGCATCGGAAAGAAACACTCAAGGATAAGCGGAGGCAAAGAGAATTATCCTCAATATGACAGCATTGAAGGGCTCATCGAGGAAAAACATTGAAGCCGCAGCAGAATGAAAGGATGCGCCATGCAGCGTTTTGACACGGTGGGGCTCGGGCAGTGCTCCCTCGACCATATCTGCCTCGTTGACGAATATCCACATGTGGATGTGAAATGCGAGGTCGAAGGCTTTTCCACGCAGGGCGGAGGGCCTGTCGCGACAGCCCTCGTGACTGTTCAGCGCCTGGGGTGCAGGACGGCTTTCATCGGGAAGATCGGCGCCGATGCAGCCGGGGCTGAGATAGCTGATGGCCTCAGAGCAGAGAGAGTCGATATCTCCTGCCTTGCCGTCATGGATGGCAGAACGTCGCAGTCGGCTTTCATCGTCGTTGAGAAGTCGAAGGCGACGCGCACCATATTCTGGACGAAGGGAACCGCCTTCCCGATAGACCCGGAGGATGTGGATCCTTCTCTGATAGAAAGCGCGCGCTTTCTGCATCTCGATGCGCTCAATATGGAAGCTTCCCTGAAGGCGGCAGAGCATGCCAGGAAGCTGTCGATACCTGTGATGGTGGATACCGGGACTTTCAGGGAGGAGACGCTGCCGCTTCTCCCGCTGCTCGACTACATTGTCGTGGGGCATGGATTTGCAAGGGGCTGTTCAGGGACCGATGACCTGGAGCAGTCTCTCAGGGCTCTGGCCCGGCACGGCGCCGCGATGGCCTGCATAACCCTCGGCGACAGAGGGTCGATCGCCCTCGAGGATGGCAGAGTTTACCGTCAGAAAGCTTTCGCTGTGGACGCCGTCGATACCACAGGCTGCGGAGATGCGTTCCACGGAGGGCTGATTTACGGCATATTGAAAGGCTGGCCGGTTGAGCGCAGGCTCGAATATGCATCGGCGGTGGCGGCCTTGAAGTGCAGGGCGATCGGCGGCAGAGAGGGACTTCCGACTGCCGATGAGGTGGAGGCTTTCCTGAGAGAAAGGGGCTCGCAGTGAGGATACTCGTCGATGCAGATTCATGTCCGGTCAGGGATATCGTCGTCAGAGTCGCGAAAGCATTCGCGATATCTGTGCTGATGTGCATAGATACCTGTCATGTCATAGACGACGGATATTCAGAGGTCCTTACAGTCGACAAGGGCAGGGATTCTGTCGACATCGCCCTGGCAAACAGGACTGAAGCAGGAGACATAGTCGTCACAGGCGACTTTGGTGTCGCCGCGCTGGCTCTTTCCAAGGGCGCCGTCCCTGTGAGCCCCGGCGGACATATCTTCAATTCCGATAACATCGACAGACACCTCTTCGAGCGCCATCTCTCCGGAAAGGTGCGACGTGGAGGAGGAAGGACCTCGGGCCCGAAAGCCCGTAAAAAAGAGGAAGACCGCCATTTCGAAGAATCCTTGACAAAACTCGTCCAGAAAAGTAGGGACAGTTAACTACTTTCTGCCGGAAAAGTGGGGACCTCTTACCAATTTTCTGAGACCAGGCCGATCAGGAGCAAATCGGGCCAGTCTGTCAGAAACCAGGCCTGCCTGCCGATATTGTGCCGAAAAAAGCAGGGACAGCTGACCACTTTTTGAAACCGGGCCGGTCAGAAGCAAATCAGGCCAGCCTGTCTGAAACCAGGCCGGCCTGGCGATATTGTGAGATCTGGCGCGTCAGCTCCGCTTCACTGTGGATTTCATTTCGCAGGAGGGGCGAGAAACAGCTCCCTGTTGAAGTCCTGAACCACACTGTCTCCCTGTATGAAAACGTTCAGAGGCCCGTCAAATCCGTTCCTGTGATTGTATCCGACCCATTCGGGCCAACTCACCGAGCGGCTCCACATCGATGTATCAGTCTTTCTCCTCTTTTCATAAAAATACCTGGCAGGGTCGAACACCCTCTGCTGCTGATTGCCGTCCTCATCACGGCCGCCGACCATCACGCTCTGATGGTTGGTGGAGGAGTCGCCCCTTATCCCGTCTCTGTCCTTGACATATCGGCTGGCTTTGAAGGCGCTGTCTCTCGTCTCCACATCCTCCCAGGCATCGACTGTATCTACAGGGATGCCGGCCCGGTCGAGCATCTCTCTAAGCACTTTACTGTGTTCTCCGCATCGCCCGTGCCCCTCTTTTATCGCCGTGACGGGGTCTTTTCTCATGAACCAGTCAACCGATGTCTTGAAGGCCGGCCAGGCCGTATCGTTCTGCTCGAGAAAGCCCAGATAATGGCTGTAAAGTGTCTCGGACTTCGATATGTCATCCATTTCGTGGATTCTCGGAATCTGATTAAGGGCGGATCCGAATTCGCCGAATGTATTTCGGGCTGTTCCGCTGTCTCCGCTTCTGTATTCGCTCTGCGCTTTCGAATATGCGGATTTCATGAGATTCTTCTCAACAGCTGCCTGCTGCTCGGCTGTCAGTTCCCTGCAGATTACAAACTTGCCCGGAGGGAGCGAGCTCCAGACCCTGCCAAGCTCATTGGAGTCCATGGAAAGCAGCTCTCTGAAGCAGGTCTTCGTAAGCCTGCCGTCTCTGCCTGCCCTGTCCTTGTATATGATCGGCCTGTCGAGCGGGCTTGTTGAAGGCTTTTCCTGATCGCCGACCTTTTTCTCTTCGCCGCACTCAGGAGAAGGGAACTCCATCGGAGATCTGAGCAGACTGATATGACCGGAAGCTCTGTTCAGCGTATCCTGCATGTCCCGGCGCTGGACAGGTGAGAGGCCCTCAATTGGCGTGATATCATCATCATTTGGCTGCGCTATACTTATATTTCTCTTCAATAATTGAGAATCATTTGCTAAATTATTATTAAACTGTTCGACAGGCTGGAAAAAACTTGAAAACAATTCATTTAGCTGTTTCATCGGTTCCTCCTGAAGATAAAAATCATATTCTGTTAATATATATACTATCACTTTTTGGTCCCCTGTTAAAGGTAAAAATGCACAAAAAATGTAAATAAAACGTTGCATTTGTATGACGATAATGTCATAAAGTTATTACGAGTTATTACGAACAGAGAAAATTGGCGCGGTACATAATGTCACAAAGACGGATCTTCAATGAAGCTTATTGCACTGTCTCTATGAAGGCCTGAATATGGTTTCGCATCTATACTGCAGAGAGCTCGGGGCTGTGATAGTTCAGTGCCTTATCTGCAGGCTGGATCTGCTTTCTCCGGTATCGTGACGTGTTCACACTCGTTCTGAAGAGCCTGGAATATCAATCTCTGCAGCTCGGAGGTTTTTTCGTCGCCTCTGCATCTTGCCGCACCGGACAGAAGCTCGCGGTATTCCGGGCTCTCCGGCTCTAGCTCGGCGGCCTCCTTTGCGGCGAGGTATCCCTGGAAGAAGGCTTCGCGCTTCATATAGAGCAGGGCCGCTGCTTTGAGACATTCAGCGGCTTTGGTGTTCTGACCGGCCGATCTGAAATGCCCGGCCAGCAGCGTCATTATCATGGGATTCTTTACCCCCTGCTTGAGCATCGAATCCAATGCCTTCAACGCGCCCTTCCCGTCACCTGACAGCAGGGAGAGAAGGCCTGAGCTGATTCCCGGAGAATTGTCGATTATATTCCTCGCATCGAGGGCTTCGCTGCTTTCCGGATTATCCGCAAGAGCCTTCTCGATATGAGCCCGCGCCTCGTCTCTGCCGCCCCGGCGCAGCAGCAGCAGGGCGCACCGTATGTGCATATGCGCGGCTTCCTTCAGCTTTCCCAGGTTCTCACAGCATCGAGCCGCCAGGTCAAAATCCGTCACGCTGTTCTCATCGAGCTCGCACGCTTTCAGGATCTGCTCGAGAGCTTCGCTGTACCGCCGCTCTTCAAAGGACGTGTAGGCGTTGAGGTACATTGCGCGCCCCCTTATGGAGGCCCTTCTCTCCAGATACTTTCTTATGTCCCTGCAGCCGAGAAACGGCGCGTCCTCTTTTCTGTGATATATCAGGATATAGCACGGCAGCGCCCTCGAAGGGCTGACGACGGCTCTGCCTTCATATGCCATCGCGGTTGAGCTCCCTCCGTCCAGGTTGATCGCGTGCCTTGCTCCAGTGCCTCCCATAACATGAAGAAACCGCTCCATTGTGATGTTCTGAGATACAGTCACCAGAAGCAGCTCCCCCTTTTCCGTGACTGCCATGGCAGAGCGCCTGGTGGGCCTGTAAAGCGACGAGCTGGTGAAGCCCTCAATCAGGGGATGATAGAATGGCTTCCCATTGTATATCAGCGTAGGGCCACACCGCACTCCCCAAGAGACTGCGCCCCACTCCATCTTCCTCGATCTCAGCCCTGCAGTCAGATGGAGGTGCAGAATGCCTTTCGTATCCATCAGCAGCGACGAGCCAAGCTCTCCATCGCTCAGCAGCGAGCTGTCTTTTGATGTGGCGCAAACCACTCTGCCGCTCTCCATGTCGAAGAAGGGGCCGTTTATCGCGGCGGCAGGATTATACAGCTCCATCATGTCTTCCAGAGAGATGGCCGGATAGTTTTCAGTCGATTCCTGGTAGCCCGGAGCAAATGCAGGAGTGACAGAGAGGCTTGGATCTTTCAGATCGGCCCTGATTATGTTGACCTGGACTCCGTCGATGGTCGGCTTCTCGAACGAGAGCGGAGATGCCTGCCCGGTCCTGAGGGATAGTATCATGAAAAGGAGCAGCATCATCATTGAAAGGCTGGTGCGGCGTCCGGGATCGTGTGCGTTCTGAAAACCCCCAGAGCCTGAAATCTCAGACTGAGAGCAGTATGAGAAATGCTGCTTCTGAACTGATTCCTGTGAGGTATGTAGCTTCAGCCGAGGCTCGGTCAAAGTCTGACGCTCCCTGCTATTGCCTTTTCTGCGCCATAATCCGGTTCTGGATATCTTTCAGGTGCTCTTCGGCGCGCGTCATCTTTCTTCTCCTGCACTCATTGCCGAGGAAATCGCAGTCCTCGAACAGCTGCCCGCTGTGGCGCTTCGCCTCGGCAGGCGGGAGGGACTGGTAGTATTTCTGCTTCTGCGAAAGATAGTAGTCCATCACTTTAACCGTCTGATCTTCCAGGGCATTGCGGCGCGGGCCTTCAGGGATGCGGTCTGACCGCTCCCAGTAGTGCTCGAGGAGCGCGAATATTCCCTTTGTGTCCTGTGGAGCCGACTTGACGGACTGTATCAGCTTCTTTTCGACAATGCCGTATTCAGAATTGATCTGCCTGTCGATTACGGCTTCAGTTCCTTTCCGCCGGCCTTTTTCGATTTCGAGCAGAGCGATGCGGATCCGGGAATCGTCGGGCTTCAACTGGTGGGCTCTCCACAGCCACGCCTCGTATCCAGCGTCCTTCTTCCTGTTGAGTCTCGTCTTCCTGGAGGCTGTGGAGCTGGTGAAGAGCTCGCTCAATTTCTCGAACATAGGCGCGTCGCGCTGCAGAAGGTCTTCAGCAGTCCTCGGCTGATAGCCTGAGAAGCTCGTGGAAAGCCCTGAGAGAAACCGCTTCCCAATGCCCATCTCACTTGTGAACTCGCCTTCAGGAGACAGGAATGCGGCGGTCGATTCGGCAAAATACTCTCCCTTGTTCGTGCCGGCGTATGATGTGATGAGAGCGGAGCCTTCTCCCTTTTTCGCCTTGCTGAAAAGCGACTCCACCTTCAACTCGTCGCCCATCGCGTCATCGAGGGCGTGGGCGAATTCGTGCCTGGTTACGAACGATGAAACCGGAGCTGAGATGCCGTCGTTCAGCATGTCCTGGCGCAGGAATATCATGTTGCTCAGCGGGAAGTACATACCGCCAGTGTCCTTCTTGAGGTCTTTGGCGCTGTCCTCGTCGATGTGGTACTTCTTGAAGGCCTCGTCGATCTTCATGTTGTCGGGCAGTATTACGATTCGCGTGCCGTGGTTGTGGACCAGCGAGATGGCTTCCAGTCCGTATGCCTCGAGCTGATCTGCCACGATCCTGCGCGTCTCCCTGTCTGGCGCGCTGTCTATCATCGAGTTTATCAGCACGCGCATCCGCTCGCGCTCGTTGACGGGAAGCCTCGTTCCAGGCGGGAGAGGCCCCAGGAGCGGGCGCTCTTCAATCTGAGCGGATGCAGGATCTTCAATGGTCGCGATGTATCGTGGAGATGCCGAGGTTCTGGAAGACTCTGCAGGGCTTTTCTGAATTACAGGTTCCGCATTGGCGTGTGATGACCTGGCAGCAGATGTCTTTTCCGCGGCCTTCTTTTCCGGCGCTGCAACAGATGCGGTTGTGATGACTGAGTCGGTCTGGTCGATGGAGGCAGGCGCTGAGGTCTCTGTCGTATCCGCATGGGAAATACGCCTCTGCGTAACAGGCAGATATACAGACGCTCCCGGTGTCAAAGCCCCTGTCTTTTCCAATGCCACAAAGCCTCCTGATGATACACTCCGAAGAGTGCTCATGGTGACTGTATTCAAATAAAGTATAGCATCCGTGTTCCGGCGAGTCAATTGACACGATGTTACAGTACGGATCGGTTTTCAGTCCGGCTGGCCCAGGCAGCCCCAGGCACTTTTTTAATCTCAGCTGTTGTATACTTGCTAATATGTCCATGAACCATCGGGCCCCTCGATGGATGAGTATCTGGGGCAGTTCTGATTAAACATCGGCGTGTGAAAATCTCCCCGGCAGTAGACAGTATATGCCTCCGGCTCTGTCGAGTGTACATATTCATACTTGCTGTATCTGCTGTATTTGCCGGCAGGGCATTTCGGGATTTCATGAATATAGATTGGGACCAGTTTCTGCAGATCATCAGGGTATTTCCCGCTGTTCTGCTTTGCATATTCATCGAGAGCCGAGCCGAAGTTCTTGAGGTTGGCGCAGCACCCTGTACATAATGCGCCTTGATAAGCGCGCATGTGGTTGGAGAAGAAGACATAAGAAACATAGGCAGCTACGGCAATAACGAGAATGATATAAGCTATTCTGGCCATGTTCACCTCATCGTGTATCCAGTCCCTGTATGGAATCATACTGGGGATAGTTGCACTGGCTCATCGGACTGTGATAGTCTCCAAGGCAGTATACAGTATATGCCTCCGGCTTCGATGAGTGTATGTATTCGTATACGCTGTTTCTGCTCACAGGGCAATGCGGGATCTCCCTGAGATACACAGGCGTCAGCCTGAGAAGCACGTCAGGATATCTGCCGTCGTGCTGCTTCGCGTATTCTTCTATCGCCATGCCGATTTTCTTGAGGTTGCCGCAGCAGTGGACGAACCTTCCGTTTGTTCTGGCCCGCATATAGTTGGGGTAGACAAAGAAATATCCGAAGATGGCAAGAACTATGGCGGTTACTGTGATCAATCTGGCCATGTGGACCTCCTGAAATGGGGATCGATTCCATTATTCCCCGAAGGTCCGGTTTTAAGACAATCTCATTAAATATCCCAGGCTCTCCATATCCCCTTAGTTACACCTCTTTGTTTCTCTAATAATTCTTCTCAACTGCAAGAGCCGAAAACCATCTTTTCATGTTGTATCAGTACTTTGTAATTGACATTAGTGCTGTAAGAAGATACAATATGAAGGAAATGATGAAAAGGGGGGGCTGATAATGCAGATACGCGACACAATGCCGATTGCCATGGGGGGACACAAGGGAGTCAGGCATACTGGAGGGGCGCAGCCTGACAGCGCTCCTCCAGCAGTTCAGTGCCAGGACGGCTTTCAGAGATCCTCCGGTGGGAGCTCGGCCATCCTGTGCAATATCACAGGGAAGACTGGAGCGATAATGGACTTCTCCGAGGTGGGAAAGGAGACCTGGGCTTTCCCCACGGAGACGCACCCGATGCTCAATGTGGAGCTGACTGCCGACAACAAGCTTCTCTGCCAGGATCAGCAGAAGATATATTCTCTCAACAGGACCACAGGCGAAAAGGTCTGGGAGGTGACGAAGGACAGAGGAGGCATAAGCGATTTCGCGTTCCTGAAAGATGGGACTGTCTTTTCCGACCAGGCTGTCAACGGGCAGGTCGTCTCGCTCAACGGAGTCAACGGCAGGGAAAAGTGGCGCCACGATACAGGGGGGCTCGGACACACGCAGCTCATCGCCTCGCCAGACGATCTCTCCCTCTTCGTGAGCGGTCTCATGACTAAAGGCGGCGATTCGCAGAAGGTTATAAAATCTCTTGATCCCGGGACCGGGAAGGTCCAGTGGGAACGCCAGTTTCCTTCCAACCTCGTGTCGAACATCTCGATAAGCGGGGATGGAAAGACATGCGTGGCCGAGGTGAGCGACGGGATAGTGGCGCTCGACGCGAAAACAGGCGCTGTGAAGTGGGAAAACCACGATCTCGACAAGGTAAAAGGCAGTTACATGGCGGCAGTCGGCGCTCACGGCGAAGTGTTCTTCACAGGGAAGGATCTGAGGCTCAGAGCCATAGACGGCGCAACGGGGAAGCAGAAGTGGATGCTTCCCATCACCGACGACATGAGCGGCGTGCCTATGCTGGGCCCGAACAACGAAGTCTATCTGTACGGCAGAGGAAACCTGACCGCCGTGGACGGTAGCAGTGGGAAGACCATGTGGAAGCATCAGTCGAAGGAGCAGAACCTCCACAGCATGGGAATGGGCCCTGACGGAACGATCTACGCTTACGGAATGCAGTCGAAACAGCTTTTTGCCATTGACGGCAGGGATGGCTCGGTCAAGAACAGCTACAGCGTCGCAAAAACCTGGTTTCAGTCGAAGATGAGCGACGACGGCTCCGTATATTATGCCGGCGACGACATGAAGATTCACGCGATCAAGGTGGTTCTGCAGGAAAAGGATATCCAGGAGATCGCTGCAAAGCTTCAGAGCGCTTCAGAGCCTCGGGAGAAGGACAAGGTGGAGCTGGCAGGCGACTGGCTTATCATAGGCGGAGTCAAACTGCCGGTGAAATGAGCTCGAGAATAAACAGGCGCTGCAGGGAATTTTTTCTTTGCGTGCACTGTATCAGATTAAGGCGACGCAGCCCCGTAACAGGGGCTGTTTCACAGTCTGTGAAAAAATTTCTGAGGTAGCCGGTTATCGGCAGGAAGTTCATGAAGAAAGTGCAATTTAGAATATTCACTTTTTAGAAAGACAAAGGAGGAAAAAATGAAAAACAGATTCGCAGCAGTATTATTGATTCTCGCAATCGCTGTGATGTTCCCTGCCGTGGCGATGGCGCAGGACACAGGCAGCACGAAGTATGATCTCGACAAAGTCGAGAACGTTGTAGTAGAGGCGCTGAACAAGCTCAACGTCGACAAGCTGACCCAGGAGAGCTCAGCGGTGTTCGCAAAGTACAAATTCTCAGACGCCGATGTAAAGCAGCTCAACGACGATACGAAGACTTTTACCACCGCGCTTGATAATTATGCAAAGGCCTACAAGGCGGCTCCAGCCAGTAAAAAGGTTCCGGCCCCTCACGACGTTCTCAACACCTACTGTACACAGCTCAAAGCCTTCCTTGACAAGTACAAAGTGACTTGTGAGGACATCCTGACAGTGAGCAAGTCAGCAGCTCTGATGCTTATGAATTCAAAGGAAGACCCGAAGAAAGGCGGCGATTCGCCGGCCAAAGTAGTAGATTCAGATGTGAAGCTCCCGACCCAGGATGAAGTTAATGCGGCGTTCGACAGCCTGATCGCCTTTTCACAGAAATACAACATCATGGCTGCCGATCTGGTGCCTGTGATAAACAGCATCAGCGATATCGGGCTGACAGTTCTGGAAAACAGAGTCGATATCCAGAAGGCCAGCAAGACAGAGGGATACTGGAGAACGAAGCTCACGGCGTTCGGCGCGTCGAAGGATCAGGCCGACAACCTCTTCAAGAGCGTGATGGGCCTCAAGAGAAAGTACAACATCAAGACGGCCGATATCAAGAATCTTGGCAGCCAGCTGTGCACGCAGCTCAAGATCAACCCGACATCCGACGGCGATAAGGATTCCGACAAGTCGACAGACAGCACGTCAGACAAAACAACAGACAAGTAGATACCATCTCTCCGGAACAGCCGGAAGCAACAGAACAGACATAAAAAGAGCCTCTTGCAGGGGCTCTTTCTTTTTGATAAGTGGGGACAGTTAACTACTTTTCTGGGGAAAAGTGGGGACAGCTTACTACTTTTCTGGGGAAGAACTGTGGAAAAACCTCGCTGAAGCTGTTGTTTGAAGCAACCGGCTGGTCAACTGGCTGAAGCAGGGGCAGCCGGCTGCTTCTCTGTGGCAGATGCAATTGGGTACAAATGACTCGATCATTCAACGCTTTCAAAATTGGGAGAGCCGGCTCTCATTTCTGTCAGACAACAGTCTACAATTGCTGAACTGTTTTGATAATTATTCAACAAAACCTGTTCTGGAGCTGAATATGTTGACTTTGATCAAGTGCACCTGAGGATGGTTATTGCCGCAGCATGATATCGTATAGCCTTTATGATCGTTCGAGACGTTGTAGTCATAATCGTAAAAGTTGATGCCATAGAGCTTCGCATAGCGTGATCTGGTCTTCTGGTTCCAGTTCGCCGCACTGGACGTCAGTCTTCCGGTCATGAGAGCTGTGAGATGGTATTTTGCACCTGTGCATTTCGGCAGAATGCTCATACAGGAAGGCGTGAGGGCCTTCAGTGAATCAGGATAGTTTCCGTCGTTATTTGTTGAATACATTTCAAGAGCGCTGTGGATATTATAGATGTTACTCTTGCAGAGAGTTATGTTGGTTGGCGCGATCACGAGAGGCACATTGCCGATCAGCATTGCAAATCCAATTACGACCAGCACCAGTGTGGCAAGGAGGGCCGACGCTATCTTTCCGGAGATCTTCGAGCGCTCGGCTATACTGAAAACGGCAGCACAGACTGCAAGCGGAGGGATGAAGAAGATCGCGACTGTATGCCTGTCGGCGGCTCCCCGCAGGTGATTCGGCAGCAGGACTGCCATCAGAGCGATGAGAAGCCCGAGAATAACTGATTTCTCAAGACTTTTGCCTCCGCAGATAATACAGCATGCCAGAAGCAGGCCCAGGATTCCATAGACGAGATACGGCGGAACTGCCGTAAATACTGCAGTTCATCCTGAGCAGGCTTCTGCCGGCAGACCTGTTATCAGCAGCAATGAGATGGCAAGTCCCAATCGCAGCACTGTTAAATCCCCGCTTTCTTGCAAATGATCACCTGAAGATATATGGAAATAATCTTTTCATACAGCATACCAAAAACATGTATTTTTGCCAAGAGGGATGCTTTCCTCGCTATACGGGATCGATTCAATATGATATCATGAAGAAAGGTGCTGTGGAGATCCTTAAGTAACATCTGCGATAAAATAGACTGGAAATGCTTTTCGTGAATCGAAAAACAGGGACAGTTAAATTTTTTCTGTGGAAAAACTGTGGAAAATCCGATTGAGACAACTGGTTGCTCAACTTACTGAAGCAGGGACAGCCGGCTGCTTCACCAGGGAAACAGAGGCCGTGGACTGTTTCGTCTTCTCTATTTCTCTCACAGAGGAATCGTGACGGAGATCAAGAACCCTCCTGATATAACATCATCGCCGTCAGCCCGGTAGAAGTCCCTGCAGACCGGCGGCTTGGTGGGCATACAAAAAGGAGGCGTCATGAAGAAAAGCTGTATCATCCTCTGCATCATCGTCCTGTCCCTCACTCTCCTTTCAGGCTGCTCAAACAGCGGCAACAGTGCCGGTGACACGGCTTACTATTCATCAGGCGCTTCGACGGCCGATCTGCTGCACCCCGAGTATGCCACCACAGATGTGCTGACAGATGAAAGCTACGGATTGACCGATCCGCAGGGAAACCTCGTGGTGGTGCTTAGCGACATACATATGGGCGACCAGCGGGCCATAGACGAGGGCTACGGCTGGTTCCGCGCCAATGAACCGCTCCTGGCGGGCTTCCTGGCAAGCCTGGCCGCCAGCCCCGCCGTGAAGGAAGTCGTCATAGGAGGAGATTTCTTCGATGAATGGGTCATCCCGATGGATCACGACACCTTAAACGGTTTTGGCTCTGATCAGCAGGCCGAGTCAAAGTTCGTGGACTCCGTCGCCGCAGCCAATCCAACCATCATCAGCGGAATAAAGGCCATCATGAGCGCAGGGAAGAAAGTGACATACGTTCCCGGCAACCACGATATGCTCGTCACCAGCGACGACATCAGCAGGATCTTCCCAGGCATCAATCAGTCTCGCGATGCGGCAGGCCTTGGCACATATTCTCCTGGCGGCCTTCCTGAAGTCCTGATAGAGCACAGCCACCGCTATGATTTCTTCAATGCTCCGGATATGTATTCGAACCGAATCCCTTACTCCAAGGAAAACTACACGAACAACTCTTCGGCGATAATACCTCCGGGCTTTTTCGTGTCAAAAATTGCCGCCTCGAACAACTTCCAGACTCCGGCGATCCCAGGGTCTCTCGGCGCCACAGACTCCCTGATAGGGCCTTTCTTCTACTGGACCGCCTGGAAGCTGATCCTGAGCCAGGTGAATCCATCCCAGGATTACAATGCCAAGATAATAAAGACTGGGATCGACGGTTACACCGGTGTCTATTCCATCAACGATCTCGTGCCTCAGGTGACCCTCTCAGGCATACAGCAGCCCACGCTCTACGCATATATCGAAGACAACTGGAAGAACCGCCAGACGCAGAATCAGGTGAACAGCCTGATAAGCGTTGTCAGCGGGCTTCTTGTAGGCTCGCTGAGCGTGTGGTGCGACCTGCAGTCGAATACCCAGTATTTCTCCCGCGACACGAGCAAACGTATCGTGGTGTTCGGCCATACCCACAAGGCGACGATGGGCTCGCGCCTCAACTCTGACAGCCAGAAGTGCATCTACGCCAACTCCGGCACCTGGATTGACAAGGGCGATCCAGCCTGCACATTTGTCATTATAGATCCGGACCTCAAGATCGACGGCTCTGTCAATGAGACAGTCACTGTCTATCAGTATACGGCGTCCCAGACCATGAAGCAGCTTTACCAGGACAGCATCACTGTGAGAAAATAACCGACGGAGTCTGCAGAGGCCGGCTCGGAGTATTTCTCCGGAGCCTTAATTGGCCGCGCTTACAGAGCTGTTGATAAAGCAGATAAAAGTTCATGGAAATGTAACACTTTTTCATCTCTGTCATGATATACTGTAGATTGAAGGCATGAAGCTGAGACACACCGACATGAGAGGCTGACATTGTACAACTCCCCTGTTTCACTTCCGCAGCTGAACCTCGGCGGACTTCGCGATATTTCCGGCGAAGTGCTGAAATCTCTGAGCAGTGAAGAAACGCAACCATCACAACCTTCAGATACTGTGACGCTCAACAGGGAGCAGAAAGAAGCCGGAAAGTCTGAGAAAGCAGATTCGGTATCCGTAGCCGCTCCTTCGGACCCTCAGGCAGGGAAGAAGAAAGAACTTCTGCTGTCGCTGATTGAAGACCATACAGGCAGCGCTGATCTCGACAGGCTCACCGCTAAGCTGAGCTCCTTCACACTGGATATGATACAGAAAGTCAAAGCCCACGGAGTGACAGTCCATATCCTCAGAGACAAGCCCGGAGAAGGCGATATCAAGCCGACAGATCTGGGCTTCGGGCACGATCTCGATAATAACGGAAAGATCGAGGTGGGGAAGTGGGTTGATCTGGACGGCAACGGCGCGGAAGATCCTGGAGAGCGGGAGGATTTCACATCCGGAGGCTATTCCTGGAATACGGTGAACGGAGCTTATGACACGAAGACAAATATCCTTTTCTATAAAGAGGGGGAGGTAAACGACGCCAGCGACTACCACGACGCCAGCATTCTGCACGAGTTTTCACACTCAGTCGATGACGCGGTAAGAAATGATGAGGGCTCGTCCGATTGGGGGCAGCAGATCGACAAAAACTTCAAGGAGGCCGGCGAGAAGAAGACCGGACATGGCTTCGTCGACGGCTACGCCGCATATGACAACGCCGAATATCTGGCTCAATCGACGGCTGCTTACCTAACTGACCGCGACATTCCTGACGATCCTGCCAACGATGAGTCGCTCTACTTCGCTCCTGACAATATCACAAGAGCCCATCTGAAAAAGAAGGATCAGGCGATGTACCTTTTCCTCGACGAGAAGTTCACAGGCCAGGGATAGCATTCAGGCTCTCCGACTGCCTGATTGCTTCTCATTTTAGCTCTGAAACATCCCGCGTCTCCTGACATTCCGCCAGGCTATTCCGGAACATTCTGATCTGCCCGTTCCACATCCCCGCTTTCCAGATCCGGAAAAGAAAGAATCCATGTTTTACTTTTCTTTACATTCCTTAATACTGGCCTCACACAGATGCCTTATGATTATCTCACAGGAGGGGGAGGACGAGGACAGAAACCTGTCTGCCCTCTCCAGGAAGGAGGTAAATGAAATGAGGACAATAATCGCGGTGTGCTGTCTCCTCTTCGTTCTGGCTTTAGTGTCGTGTGGATGTGGTGGATCGGGAGGATCCGGTGCTGCCCCGGTATCGGTTACATCACCTGTCTCCTCAAAGGATTCTGTCAGTCTCTCCAGGCCTTCTTCTTCAGATTCAGAAACAGTCTCTGCTGTCAAAGAAAGTCTTCCTGTACCGGCTCCTCTCGAAAGCGCCCGGTCGTCCTCTGCAAAAGCAGGTGAATGGAAGATCTGCACGCGCTCCTGCGGAAGGGATACGGACATCTGTTTCGTAGATTCATATTCAGGCTGGGTCACGAGCCTCGAGGGAATCATTTATCACACTGATGACGGCGGCGCAACGTGGAAGAGCCAGGAAACAGGCTCGAGAGACGAGCTTTTCAGCGTCACTTTTTTCGATGGCCACACAGGATGGGCTTCAGGGAACAACGGCGTGATCCTTGCCACGACAGACGGGGGCGGCAGCTGGGCTCACCAGGTCAGCGGCACGTCGGCGCAGCTGTTTGACATACAGTTCGTCGACGGGCAGAACGGATGGGCAGTCGGAAGCAGCAGCACAATCCTTCATACCGTTGACGGAGGAGCGAGCTGGGCTGCCCAGGAAGCCGGAGTGGACACGGCGTTCAGCGCAGTCCATTTCGTCGATGAGAGGACAGGATGGGCTGCAGGCCTTGACGGTGTCATCCTCTGCACGACAGACGGCGGCGCGCACTGGACATCACAGAGCACAGGGATTACAGACTGTCTCGACAGTATATATTTCGCTGACGCCCGGAAAGGCTGGGCGGCCGGTGACAACGGCAGAATCATACACACAGATGATGGAGGCGCGACATGGAGCACTCAGGCTTCCGAAGCGAAGCGGTGGCTGAGAAAGATTGCCTTCATCGATGCTGATCACGGCTTTGCAGTGGGCGATTCGGGCACAGTTCTCGCCACATGCGACGGCGGAGAGCACTGGAACGCTCAGAAATCGACTGCGCACTTCTCATTCAGGAGCATAGCGCCCGCCGATGCGGGAAATGCCTGGGTAGCCGGCCTCGGTGGCATACTGCACACCGAAGACGGAGGTCTTACCTGGAATCAGAAGGCATGGAATCTGATGTTCATGGGTCTCTCGTTTGCCGATGCTGAAAACGGCTGGGCAGCAGGCGAGGATGGCGTTATAATCCATACGAGTGATGGCGGAAAGAGCTGGCAGGGCCAGGAATCTGGAACGAGGCGGGAGCTCTGCGGCACCTTCTTTACAGACAGCCTGCACGGCTGGATAGCAGCAGGTGAGGGCGGGGACCCCGGAATCATGATGACAGTTGACGGAGGCGCGAGCTGGAGCTTTCAGCCTGTAAATGTAATGTCCACCTATCTCTGTGTCAGGTTCGTCGATCAGAACAGCGGCTGGGCCTGCGGCAGCATCGGAATGATTGTCCACACGACAGACGGCGGTAAGACATGGGCTCCCCAGGCTTCGCAGACAGGCGAGCACCTGATGCGCCTGTTCTTCACCGATTCGTCAAACGGCTGGGCTGTGGGCTGCGGAGGCACGATAGTGCATACTGAGGATGGCGGAAAGACGTGGGCGCTTCAGAGCTCTGGAGTCTCTACGACCCTGCAGTCGGTTTTCTTCACAGACTCAAAGACCGGCTGGGTTGCCGGCGAGGGCGGCGTGATACTGAAGACCGATGATGGTGGAAAAAGCTGGATTGCACAGGTATCAGGGACTTCCAGCTACCTTGAGGATCTCTTCTTCACAGATTCACTCACCGGCTGGGCCGTAGGCGTGCAGGGCACCATCCTCAGCACAGTAGACGGAGGGGCAACATGGGTTGGCGAGAAGAGCGGCGTGAGCGATGATCTGCGGCAGATCGCCTTCCCGGACAGCCGCAGCGGAGTAATAGTCGGTGATAACGGCGTGATTCTCCGTTCATCAAGATAGGAGTCAGGTGGGGCCTCCTGCTGATGAAGCGAGGCGCTCCCGCAGAGGAGCGCCTCGATCTCTGTACGCACTGCTTCACTCAATCACATCTATGACGCGGCGCAGCTTTCCTGTTCTTTCCGAGCGGGCAAGAGCTCCTGGGCCCGAAACCTCTATTTCGAGCGGCCAGACAGTGTTTTTTTCGATGAAGCCCCTCAGCGACGGTCTTCCATTCAGTATCTCCGCCGTTAGCGCCTCGCCCAGTCTCCTGTGCTCCCCGGCAGGCGCCTCAGTCTCCACTCTGATTATCAGCAGGTCCTTCCCGTCTTTTCTCCTCTTCTCCATCTGGATGGCGCCTGTTATCCGCCCCACTGATGCAGCGGCCTGCTGCACGAAGGCATAGTCTATCGAGTCGTAGCCTATCCTGAGCACGTCGTCGCCCCTCCCGAGCAGTTTGAAGCGCGGTGTGGTCCTTCCGCAGGGGCAGGGCTCATCCATCCAGTATGCCCTGTCGCCTACCTGATAACGGATAATCGGCGTCAGCCTCCTTACGATCGGCGTGGCATAAAGCATGCCAGTCACGCCAGGCCTGCAGTTCTCTCCTGTGTCGTCGTTCACGATCTCTGTATAACATTGATCGTCGTGGAGATGAAATACTCCGGGAGGGCATTGCAGGCACTGATAGCCTATGTACCAGGTATCGACAGTCCCGTATCCCGGCGCAGCTATCAGCGATACTCCGAGGCGCTCCTTCAGTTCGGCCCTGTCGGCGTCGTACAGATGCTCGCCGCCGTAAAAGACTTTTTCGATGGCAATGCCGTCCAGATCCATCGTCATCATCTTCCTGAGGCAGTCCAGCACGCTGCTCGATATGCCTGTGAAGACGTTGATTGAAAAAAGCCTCGTCACCGAGTGAATGAAGTCGGCGCCTGTCTGGTTCGAGAACGGGAAGTTCGTGCAGCCATACTGCTGCAGCATCCTGTTTATATGAACGAAGGTCATGTACAGCCCGCCGACAGCGAAGAGGTTTGCCACCCTGTCTTCCTTCCTGAGGCCCAGCGCGTAAAACCCTCTGGCGTTGGGCATCGTGAGAAGCTCCATCTCGTGATGTGAGAAAAGGGCTGTCTTAGGGACTCCGGTCGTGCCTCCGCTCTGGAAGACGTTGACAGCGCATCCGGTGTCGGTGACGAGCTCACTGCTTTTTGGCGGGAGCAAGGCTCTGAGCTCGGAAGAAGTGAGGGACGGCACGTCCTTGAGCGGGAACTCGGCATCACCGTCAAAGGCTTCGCAGCGCTCCCTGTAGTAAGGCACCTTCTCCCTCGCAAAGCTGATATATTCTGCAATGCTCTCTCTTATCGCAGTGGCCCGTTCCTCTCCAGGCAGGACCTCCCACCGATCGTATATCCGAGGAGAAAAGACTTCATCGAGAAGCGCCATTGTGATCTTCCTTTCCATTTCTATTAAAGTCAATTATGCTGGTTGGTATAATTGACCGATTCCATGCCTGAGAGTGCCTGGCTGTCGCCGTTCCTGGATAAAGGGCGGTCAGCTTTTTCTGCTTTTGCCCGGAAAGTGGTTAACTGTCCTCACTTTCGGCTGCCCTGCTTTCGAGCCCCGGCATGTTTTTTCCACAGCTTGTCCACAAAAAAGTGGTTAACTGTCCCCATTTTTTCAGGAGGTCCCGAAAATAGCCTCTGTAGTCATATTTTTCGCCGTTTATCGTGATCTGCTCGAAGTCGAAGCGGTTGCCGACTTCTTCGTCCGTGCCGATGAAATACCTGGCGGCGGTGCGGTCGTCGACTTCGTACATGTCGACTCCGTAAGTCCTGCACTGCCTGAACCCGTCCCGCCCTGACGGGTTGAAGGAGAGCTCTATGAGCTCTGTGCCTTTTTCATCGGCGATCTCCCTGAATGTCCGCACATCAGGGAGCACCCATGACGACGATGTGACGAAGAGCCTGGCTTTCATGCCGGGATCCCACTTTTTACGCATCTCCTCAACCCACTGCCTGGCAGTGAGAGGCCTTTCCGCGACGTTCGTCTCGATGGCGTGCCAAACTCCGTCGTCGCCTTTCACCATTGCGGCGACGTGAAACCTCCACTCGGTCTTTCCTCCGCTGCCGAGGCAGCCGGTCACGAAGAGCTTCCTGATGCCGTCTTCCGCGAGGCCCATCCGCCGCGCGAGAAGATGGACGGCCATCGCCCTCCCGAAGCAGAAGCCAATCTGGTTTTCAGGGTCGTATTTCTGAAGCGCCTTCAACGACGTGACATCTCCGCCGGCCATCAGATCATAGATCTTCTGCTGCTCTTTCGCTGTCAGGCTCTTTTTCGTCTCGGGCCACCTGTCCAGAGCTTCCCTGTAGAGCTTCATCTCTGCGCTTTCGGAAGTCGGCTGACAGAAACAGGCGCCCTGCAGCGCGGCAAGAAGTGATATGAATGCTATAAAGGCTTTTACGGCTCTCATGGGTTCCTCTTTCGGCTGATTACTGCGGGATGGCCGGCTTGAGCGGGATGGTGAACGAAAAGGAGGTGAAGCACTCTCCTTCAGAAGATGATTCGTTCCATATCCTTCCGCCGTGGGCGTCTACTGCTATTCTGCAGAAGGCGAGACCCAGACCGCTCCCTGACTTCTTGTCTTCAGAGTCGTCAACCCTTGCGAACTTGTCGAACACCTTCTCGCGCCACTCAGACGGAATGAAGCTCCCTGTGTTGGCCACCGAGATGGTCAGCGACTCTTCGCCTGCTTCTGCCGATACCGTTATGGAGCCCTCAGTAGGCGTGTGGGCGATGGCATTCGCCACGAGGTTCTCCAGAGTCCTTCTCAGGAGATCTCCGTCGCACTGAATGGACGGGAGCGGAGCGCCCTGATTGAATGCCAGCCTGATCTTCTTGATCGAGGCCTGCGCGGAGAAATCTTCTGCAATCTGGGCGATGGCCGCGTTCGGATCCCACTCTGACATCGTAACGGAGAACTTCCCCTCCTCCTGGGCGTATACATCCAGGATGTTGCCTATCATCGTCAGCATCCTGTGGCCTGCGCCCATCGATGTGTCGAGCAGATCCTGCCCGTTGTCGTCTATGACGTCGTTATACCGCTTTTTGAGCGTGGAGCACGAAAGCATGACCGATGACAGGCTCGTCTTCAGATCGTGCACGATCGTCGACGACAGGAACTCCTTGAACTCCTGCAATTCCTTGAGCTTCTCGTAGTTGCTCTCCAGTTCTCTCGTCTTCTCGCTCACCTTGATCTGCAAAAAGTCTATGTAGCTCCTGGAGAGCGCCGCCGATATCCCTGCCACGGAGCTCACCAGAACGAAGAACACCGTCCGCGAGACTATCATGAGCGGCTCCTGAGGAATGCCCTTGCTTACGTTGAGAGGTATGAAGCCTATAACGATGCCTGAAAGAACCGCCGTGATGAGGCCGGCCGTTGGGCCCATCAGGAAGTTGGCAAGTATTATCGGCACATAGAATACATGCGGGAATGCCAGATATGTGCCGCCTGTGAAATAGACGAGGGCAGTGCTCATTACGACCAGAAGGGCTATGATAAGGAGCCTGAGCCCCCAGTGAAACCGCTCCGGCGCATAGATCTTCTCCACGAGCGAGATCAGGTGAATGCCCGGAGGCTTTATCCTGACCGGGTGCATCAGCGTGACAGGGCTCTGAAGATGCTCTTTCAACGTGGTATCGTCGTTCATTGTCAAATACGGTACATTCAGGTTTTATATAACATACTACTTATCTCACCATCCTGTCAATCTCCTGACTGCAAGCTTCGAATCCCGTATTTCCGGACAGCGCTGCAGTGTTCAAGTGGCCAGGTGGTCGAGGGATCCAGGGATGGAAGAATTCTTCTGATCTCTGACTCTCTTGATCCATTGTTCCTCCGAGATTTTGTTCTCTTGGACCCTTGATCTCTGAAACAAGTGGGAAAACCTGATCCGAAACCGGCGTTAAGGGAGGATACGGCCGATAGTGTCTGCTGATAGAGTCGAATGTGGATTGCCAGGAAGGCTCAGAAACATTATACTGAAAGAGGTGTGGCAGCACATTGATGAAATCAGACAGACGAAGACAGCAGACTCATATAAGGGACTGGATGAGTTCTGGGCCGAGCCGGGTTAGAAGCGGCGCTGTGTCAGTGGATGAACCACTCGTCCTGGTGGAGAGGATCGGGTATGAAAACGGGCGAGCCGGCGTGCTTCTTCGCTTTAGGCCCCTTTTCCTGGCTTCTGGCCGGCGCCTCAGACACCTCTGGAGCGGCCTCCATCTCATTCAATGCCTTTCCGGCAGATGCCGGCGCAGTGTTGACCGCCATCACGGCCGCCTTTGGCTGCTCCGGTGCCGGTGAGGTCTGAGGCTTCGGCTCAGGACCGGGAGCGCCTTTTGCCATTGCGAGCGCCATCGATATGGCTTCGTTCGGGTCGACTCTTCCCGCTCCCTGAGTGTTGCCATCGAGATCAGGCATCTTGTCGGCTGTCTTCGTGATGATCTCCTTGATCTGGTCGTGCGTGAGATTTGGGTTTGCAGACAGCAGCAGGGCGACGATTCCGGACACTATCGGGGTGGCCATCGAAGTGCCTGAGATGGCGAGATACTTGTCGCTGATGTGGGGCATGTCCTGCATGTCCAGCGTTGCGCCTGGAGACAGGGTCGAGAAGATGTTGACTCCGGGAGCGAGAACGTCGGGCTTTGACAGGTTGTCAACTGTCGTCGGGCCTCTGCTCGAGAAGTCAGCGATTATGTCGTCTTCGACCTGAGGAGTCTTCTTGTCGTCGAACGCCCCTACCGTGAGGACTCTGGGATCAGTGCCGGGCGTACTTATCGTCTTCGCGCCCGGCCCTTCGTTCCCGGCCGCCGCTACGACGACTATGCCGGCGTCGATGGCCTTTTCGGCTGCCTGCGCCCACGGATCGTCCTTGTAGCTCTTGACGGCGTAGTCGCCGAGTGACATGTTTATCACCTTGATGCCGTACTTGGCCTTGTTGTCGATGGCCCACTGGAGAGCCTTGATGGCTTCCGATACGGATGTGATCCTCACGCCGATCAATTGGGCGTCAGGGGCGACGCCAGTGATCTTTCCTGCAGAAGCCTTTCCGCTCCCTCCTATGATGCCGGCGACGTGAGTGCCGTGGCCGAAGGGGTCGTAGCTGTCTGATTTGCCCTCTGTGGAAATGTCCTTCCACCCTGCGATCCGACCATCCAGGTCTTCATGCGGGTATATGCCAGAGTCTATAACGCAGACGCCCACGCCTTTTCCCGTGAAGCCCTGCGCCCATACCTTGTCCAATCCGAGAGTCTCTGCGTAGACGTTCTTCTCCTCAACAGGAGGCCCCTTCGTTTCCGGCGGAGGCATCAGAGCCTGCGGATCAGGGAGCCTCAGTTTGTTGTCGACGCGCACGTTGGCTTCCTGCGGAAGGTTTTTGAGGAACTGCTTCACCTTCTTGGCATTGACCTCGACTGTGAAGCCGTCTACGAGGGGAAGCTCGGAGGTTACCTTTCCCTTGAGCTCTTTCAGCGATTTCTCGACATTGGCGCGGTCGCTTTCCGAAAGGCCTGACAGGATGAGGGGAACCTTTCCTTCTGTTGTGAGATCCATTGCACCGAAGAGCACTGTATCGCCGTAAAATGGAATGGATGTAAGATCTTTCTGTGGTGCCTTCTGTTGAGGGCGTGAGATGGGAATCTGCTGCGATATCGTGTTGCGGGAGCTGTCTATGTTCATGAAGTATGCTCAGGCGGTCTTCGCCGCTCCTCCTTGGATGCTTTTCCTCAGTGCTGTGTATATGTTCCCGTAACTAGCATACCAGAGAGGGCAGGGCCGGTCAATATGAAAAAAGGCAACATGGTGTTAACAATATGTTAACATTTGGTCTTGCCGAGCCGTTATATACCTGTTCCGAAAGAGGATATTTCATGAAGATGGCAGAAGTCATTCAGGATTTTCGAGGCCGCCGCGCCAGCGCTCAGAATAAGCACCATGCTGAAAGAGTGGTTGTTCTGAAGGCGCCGGGTTTTACAGACCCCTCTGCGTGGCATGCGGCGCCGTTAATGTTGATGAGTAACAGGATCGGGTGGTATTATGATATTCAGAAAGCTTGCAATCATAGCTGTCGTGGCTCTGCTTCTATGCGGATGCGGCGGCGCGAAAAAGAAATCAGACGAATACTTCCGCAAGGGCCTCGAGATGGAGCGGAGCGGCAAGACCACCGAAGCCCTTCAGCTCTATCAGAAGGCCGCGGAGGTCTATGGGAAGAATGTCAAGGCCCACGAGCACATCCAGGATATCCTCATTGGCCAGGGCAAAAAGGAGGAGGTCCTGAACAGGTACAAGAGCCTGATGACTGAAAACCCGAGAGACGGACATTACTGCTATCTCTATGGAAGGCTTCTGGGCTGGGACAAGGGCAAGGACTATTTCAAGAAGTGCATCACGATAAGCCGCAAGAGCCCCTGGGGATATTACGGCCTCGGGATCTCCCTGCAGGTGGAGCAGCAGTTCGAAGACTCGATTGATAACCTGCAGAAGGCCGTCGATCTCGATCCGGGCATAGTGGACGCCCATCTGCAGCTCGGAAGGACATATGCCATGACAGGCAGGCTCAAGGAAGGCGAGGCCGAGTTCAGGAAGGCGGTGGAGATCGATCCTGCCAGCGCCGAAGGATATTTCTACCTGGGAAACATGTGCCTGATAAACGGCAGCCTGGGAGAGGCGCAGATGGACTATGAAAAGGCCCTCTCCATCGATCCGGCTTCAAAGAAGGCCCTTTCAGGAATGGCCAAGATATACCTGCTGAAAGGCGATGGCAAGGAGGCCATGAGAGTATTTCAGAAAATGCAGAAGCTCGATCCGGAGAGTCCGGCTGTGCAGGTGGGGCTTGCAAGGTCGCTCTATCTTCAGGATAAAAAGGCCGATGCGGTGAAGCTTCTCAGAAAAGCGCTCTGGACGGGCTCCACGAACGAGATACACTACCTGCTGGCTCTCGCCTATATGGATCAGGGGAAGTGGAACGACGCTCTTGAGGAGTTTTCGAAGCTCGAGGCAGGCGCTAAAAATTTCCCGGGCATTCACAAGGCCAGGGCACTCATCCATCTCGCCAACGGACGTGAATCGGAAGCCGAAGCCGAGCTGGCAAAAGAGGCGAAGGTGAGCCCGAGAGACCCTGAGCTCTGCTACATCAGGGGCCAGATCCTCTTCCGCTGCTTCCAGATTCTGAAGGCCGAAGAGCAGTTCAAGGCAGCCCTCGAGATAGACTCTCGGTACTATCCGTCATATCTCGGCCTCGGGCAGATCGAGGAGTATTTCAAGGAATATGCGAGAGCCATCAACGTCTACGAAGAAGCGCTTGCAGTCTTTCCTGGTGACGTCGAGATCCTCTATCGCATGGGCGACTGCTATTCCTGGCGCGGAGCTCCCGGTGATGAGAAAAGAGCCTGTGAAAGCTGGAAAAAGGCATTCGAGCTGGGCATGGACGACTGGAGCCGCGTAAACAGTGACATAGCAGTTCAGGGGCTCAGGGACGTGCCTGAGATGGCGGAGCTGCTGAAGAAATATCAGCCCAGGCCCGGCGCAGTTACCAAATACAGGCATTCGCAGCTCATGTCCACTACAGACATCATATCAGGGGTCGTAAACAGGGCTTACAGAAGGCAGTGAATCCATGGAGGTGCTTAGGTGAAGGAGCTTCTCTCACAGGCGTCACAGGCCTCAATAGAGGGCATCGTAGCGGATATAGAGAAGAAGACGAGCGCCGAGATAGTTGTTGCGATATCACGCCACTCAGGCGATTACAGGGATGTCAGCTACCTGTCAGGCAATATCCTCACGGCTCTCTCTCTTATCGTCCTGGTAGCCTCTCCTGTCAACTTTCACATGTATGATATCATTCCGGTGACTTTCGTCTCGTTCTTTGCCGGATTCTACCTGTGCCACTCACTTCCCGCGCTCTGCCGCGCCCTTACCACAAGGCGCCGAAGAAAGGAGCAGGTAGTCAGGGCGGCTCACAGGGTGTTCTTTGAGGAAGGCGTCTCTGCCACCAGGCAGCGCAACGGAATACTGGTCTACTTTTCCATATTTGAAGGCCTCGCCGAGATAGTTCCTGATGTGGGAATCGACGGCGCCATCGCCGGAGCTGAGTGGCATAAACTGCGCCACACTCTGAACGGGCTGATAAGGTCAGGCGCCGGGACAGAGGTCCTCCTCCAGGCTCTCAGCGACGGGATGTGCTGCCTCTCGGCGGCTTTCCCGCCGGGCGACGACAACTCTGATGAGATTCCGAACAGGCCGAGGATAGTGCAATGAAGCGGCAGTTGTTTGCAGTCACAGCGGTTTTCCTGATTATAGCGGCGCTGGCCGTTCCTGCGCTGTGCCGAGTCGGCGGAGGTCAGAGCTACAGCAGCGGCCACTCAGGCGGTGGAGGCGGCGGCGGCGATTTCGGGCTCGTCTACGCGCTCTTCAGACTGCTGTTCTATCTGATCTTCCAGGTGCCTGTAATAGGAATACCTCTGCTGATAATAGTCATCGTGGCTGTCATATGGTACAGGAAGAACGCGGGGAGCGAGCTCCCGTCTACTTTCTACTCGTCTGAGAGCAGCGGGGCGGTCGACAGGCGAAACTTCACGCTGTCCCAGAAGATAGACGAACTGAAGAAGGAGAGAGATCCCAACTTCTCGCGCCCGCTCTTCATGGATTTCGTGCAGCGCTTCTATGTCCGGGTGCACAATGCCAGGGGAGATCACAAGTGGGAGCCCCTCGAGCCTTTCATCGAACCGTCGTTCCTGAAAGCCCTCGAAGAGGAATCCAAATCGGTCTTCCGCGTCGACAACGTCATTGTCGGGTCAGCGGCGATCAAGGAGATCCTGATAAACGAGCCGGCTGTCACGCGCATATTTGTCGAGTTCGAATCGAACTTCACCGAGTATACGGATGAAAAAACGAAGCGCATCTATTATTCCCGGGAGCGCTGGTCGTTCAGGCGCGGCGCTTCCGTGCTGTCAAAGGGTCCGCGCGATATATCGAACTTCGCATGCCCGAGCTGCGGCAGCCCTTCCGAACTGAGGAGCGACGGCACCTGCCCATACTGCGGCAAGGTTGTCAATAACGGAGATTTTCACTGGACCCTCTACAACGCTCTCGTGCTCGAAAGGATGGAAAGGCCTCCGCTGACCCTTTCTCTCGGCGGAGTCGAGGAGGGCTCAGAGCTTCCAACGGTGTTTCAGAACAACTTCGAGGCTGAGCGAAGGAATTTCATGGCCCGCTACCCCGACTTCTCGTGGCAGACCTTCGAAGGCAGGGTAAGGGAGGTGTTCCTGAAACTGCAGGATGCCTGGATGAAGCAGCAGTGGGAGCTTGCCCGTCCGCTCGAGACGGACTACCTCTTTTCAACGCATCTCTACATGATCGAGCGGTTCAAGGACGCAGGCTATGTCAACCATCTGGAGGACATACAGATCCTGTCGGTCATACCTGTCAAGATTGAGCGGGATGCCTACTATGAATGTGTCACGGTCAGGATAGGCGCGAAGATGAGAGATTACACAGTCGATGGAAGCGGGAAAGTCGTGGAAGGCGACAAAAATGTGCTGCGCACATTCTCCGAGTACTGGACTTTCATAAGGGCGGCAGGCTTCACGAAAGACAGCACCGATGAGGAGAAGAACTGCCCCAACTGCGGCGCGCCGCTCAAGGTCAGCATGGCAGGCGTCTGCGAATACTGCGAGAGCAAGGTGACATCAGGCGAATTCTACTGGACAGTCTCCCTGATCGAGCAGGACGAGTCATATTCAGGTTGATTTTCTGCAATCGAACTTTTTTGCAAATTCTCCCGTCTTACATTTAGAATCTGCAGATTCGAGTAAGACAGGGGAGGATTTAACAGATGCCGGATGGTGCAGCAGCATGTTTGGATGCCGGCGATCTGGCCAGGCAGTGGGGTGGAAAGGACGCGCTGATCTTGAAAGATGCAGTGAGCCGTGAGGAGGGCCTTCCGGGCGAGCTGATAGCCCGCGTGAAGGAACATGATGGCGCAGCCTTTGAGCTGTTGATCGCTCGGACCCAGAAGAAGGCCTTCGGCCTTGCCTGGCATATCGTCGGTGACTACCACAGGGCGGAGGATCTGCTTCAGGAAGCATATCTCCGAGTATTCCGCAACATACACACACTGAGGAGCCCTGGCGCATTCAAGGCCTGGCTCGCCCAGATCATTACAAACCTCGCAAAAGACTCTTTTTCCAGCAGAAAGTTCCAGGAGATCCGGTATGACGAGCTCCCTGAGCAGTCAGCGCCGGATTCTCCCGCTGACGGGGCGCTTCTGGCAAGGGAAGATGTCCGTGAAGCCCTTTCGCGCCTGTCGATGATAGAGCGGACTACCCTTATTCTGCGGGAATACTACGAGCTCTCGTATGAGGAGCTCGCGCAGGTTCTCAGGATTCCTCTCGGCACGGTCAAATCCCGCCTCAACGAGGCCCGGAAGAAGCTGGTCGCCGGTATGGAAAGGAAGGAGGCATGAACATGGTCTGTGACAGAATCCGTGATAAGATACTCGATTCGCGCGATGAGCGCATGGAATATGGAGACAGTGTGAAGGGCCATCTCGAGCAGTGCGGGGAATGCAGGCAGTGGGAAAAGGACATGGCCGACGCTCAGCAGGCGCTTTCAATGCTCGAGGTGCCGCCGCTTCCCGGGGACTTTGCCGCAAAGCTTGCCGCCCGCGCCGTCGAAGAGCATCAGCAGGGCTGGCTGCCCCGCTCGAAGCGAGCGCTGTCTTCGTTCATGGATCGCGCAGCCTCTCTGCTTCTGGGGCCCGCCAGGGTTCCCCGGTTTTCCCTGAGAGCAGCTCTCCTCTGGAGCGCTGTTCTCGCTTCCGTTGCCGCAGTGTCGTCTTTTACCATGATGTACTGCGAGCAGGCCAACCTGAAGCACTGGATGACAGGCAGCAGGTCGCTGACGAGCATGCAGGTTTTGAAAAACATCTGCTGGCTGCCGTTTGTCAATGCAAACATGGATGGAAGGCAGATGCAGACGCTGATGGGCGGAGTCGCCATACTCTCGATGATTGCAATAGCTCTCGTGGCCTTCAGGGTGCTGAATCTGCGGGCATTTTTCTCCGCAGTATGGAAGCGAAGAAGGATCCCTCCAATGGCGGTGATTCTTCCGCTTCTCGGGATCGTCATCACAGTCATTGCGATGAACTACTCGATGGTGTTTCTGCAGATCCTTTTCGATTACAACACCACACCGCGCTTCAGCGACCTCATTGGGCCGTATTTTCTCAGCAATACGCCGCTTCCGCTGCCTCTGGCGATGCTGATCAACTGCGTGAACCCGCTCATATCTCCCGGTCTGGGGTGGGTTCTGACAATCGCGGCGTTTCTTGTGCTGATGCTGTGCTCGGCAAGAAGTGTACACTCGATGGTGCGGTTCTTTTACGGCTCCATCGCATGCGCCGCCCTGTTCCAGGCCGTGGCGGCTAAGGGAGTCTGTTACACCCACTACGGCTTGCTTTCATCGATCTGGAGCTATGGAACGTCAGGCATAATATCTCTGAAGGCGCTGAGCTTTTCAGCTCTTCTAGCAGCGGCCTTTTCTGCAGCGGCTTTTGTGCTTGTGCTGTCCCTGCTCAGCTTCAATGAAGGCGTTTCAGTCAAAGAGATGCAGAGAAAGAGAATGATGCCGTCCGCTGCAGTGCTTCTAATCTCTTCCGCAACTGTGGCAGTTCTGGTTTCTCCTGTCGCAGGTGATGTGATGAGGATCAGAACGGAGCTCTCAAAGGACGTGGAATATGCGTCGAGATTTCTTTCATCAGCCAACCGGGTGGAAGAGCCTTTCACAGTGGTGGCATTTACGTCAGACTGCGTAAAGGCTCCGGACAGGTATATGAAGGGAAGAATCAAGTCATACAATATCCCTTCATTTCTCCGTGATGAGAAGCGATACAGTGAGATGGAAGCCGCGCTGTCCTCCGGTTCGACGCCGAAGAGTTACAGGGCCATCTCGTACCTGGTATCAGCAGATCTTGCCAGGTGGGATCAGCGCTCTTACATTGCCCACTGTTTCGGCTGGCTGGAGACCCACGGCCGGGAGTCTCTATGGATGAAGTACAGCTATGCCGAGACCCCGTTCTACAACGGGATGAGCCGTGACGAGATCGACAGGTACCTGACCAGGATAACAGATCCGTCGAAGTTCTTCCTGGGCGAAGATGTCAAGGCCGGCCTTGCATCTGTATATGCCTCTCTCGGCAGGAAGCCCGGTTTCTCTTTTAAAGGAGGCAGCGATACTTCGGCTGTGAGAAAAAGGAACACCTTCTTCTCGGGACCTCTTGACGGGACTGTGAAGGGCTCGCTCGTGGTAAACGGCATGCCTGCCTCCGGCGTGGATGTCCGTCTCTACACTCCATATAACTACTACTACTACGACAGTTCACTTCGCTGTCCGTCAGAAGACGATTTCCTGTACCAGCTCGATCTGTCGCTGTGGAATGAATACAAGACAATGGCCAGGAACCCTTTCACCGGATCTATGCACGGGTTCAACAACACCTTCCCGCTCATCACGGCGAAAACTGATCGCAGCGGGCGCTTTGAGTTCAGAAACCTCGCTGAAGGCAGCTACTACCTCATCACTCGCCTGCCTGGAGTTGTCACGGCGGTGACCCAGAAGACTCCGGTCGGGATTATAAAGCTCACGTCCTCGAAGAAGACTGCGGATCTCGGCGCAGTAAAGCTCGACCTGGAAGGAGTGAAGTAACATGGAAGACCTGCAGGGAAATCAGCAGCTCGATGCAGGAACGGTGCTGGACAACAGGTACAAGGTCGTAAGAACCATAGCCGAAGGCGGCATGAGCGTCGTATATGAGGTGGAGGATCTCAGGCTGGGCGGGGTGATGGCGCTGAAGCACATGAGAGAGCTGGTCGTGTCCGCAGACTGCAGGGATCTGATCATGCGGCAGTTCATAAGAGAGGCTGAGCTTCTGTCCAGACTCTCCCACGTCAACCTGCCGAAGGTGACAGACCATTTTATATGGGAAGGCGGGCGCTTCCTCGTGGAAGAGCTGATAGCGGGGAAGACCCTCGAGGCGCTGATGGAGGAGAGCTCGCCGCGCGATGAGCAGGAAGTGATCTCATGGGCTCTCCAGATCTCAGACGCCCTCGACTACCTGCACCGGCAGCAGATAGTGTACCGAGACCTCAAACCTTCGAACTGCATTGTGACTCCGGAAAGGAATATAAAGCTGATAGACTTCGGCCTCGTCAGGATCTTCTCGATGGGGAAGAACCGCGACACGATAATAATGGGGACGCCTGGATACGCTGCTCCCGAGCAGTACGGCCAGGAACAGACCGATCCGCGCTCCGATGTGTTTTCCCTCGGGGCTCTGATACACCATCTGCTGACAGGTCACGACCCGACAACGAGCCCGTTCCTGTTCCCTGCCGTCAGGGAAAGGAATCCGGGGGTCTCGGAATCGCTCGAGCGCATCCTCGACAAGGCCCTGTCCATAGATCCTGCGGCGCGCTTCCAGAGCGTGGATGAGATGCGGCAGATCCTGAAAGGTGAGCGCGTCATGATGGAGGAGGCAGAGCGCTTCACATACGGGCGGAGCGCTCCAGACAAAAAGCAGTACACGGTATCCACTTGCATCTCTCTGCTGGGCGGAGCGCTGGGCGTATTCCTGCTCTCGGCCAACCCGATCTTCCCCTGGTATTCCACGCTCGCCATAGGATATGCGCCTTTCTGGGTCTGGCTTCTCGGCTCCGATTACAGGAGAAAGAAGAGAGAGTGCAACATGGTAGTCACCGCTACCGGAAAAGGCATCCACTATCACGACGGCGAGAAACAGTTCTTCTCGCGCTGGGAGGAAGTGAAGGATCTCAGGTTCAGGAGAGAGCGCTTCACAGGGATCAGAAAGGCTCAGGTGACCACGGACAAGGGGAATTTCTCGTTCATGATCGACGGCGAGAGGTCTTCGACGGTGCTGGACTGCACGCCCATTGAGAGAGCTGAGAGACTCTGCGAGTTGCTTATAAAGCAGGCCAGGCTCATCATCACGCAGCCCGGAAGCGAGATATACCACAGATAAAATCGGGGACAGACTCCTATATTAACAATTGCCAAGGGCAATTGTTAACAAAGTTAACAATGTTAATTAAAGAGTCTGTCCCTAATTTATTCTTCGAGAAGCGTGTCTGTGCGGAGTTCGAAGGCTGCACAGGGGCACGTTATGCCCCAGTTCTCGAGGATCTGCGGGTGAATCTCGCCAATTACGCCGAGAGACTGATTGTTCGCCTTTATTTTCCCGACTCTTCCGGAGATGAACGAAGGGTGCTCAGCCTTCTCGAGGCTGTATTCGATGCCGAGGTAGTACATCAGCGCCTGCAGCACGCTCGAGAGCTCTGAGAATGTGGCGCTGCTGTGGGCGATAAGCGCTGCGAGATGGTATTCCGTCCTCGTCATGTCGGCGGTCGCCGAATCAGGGACTGCCACCTCGCCTGTCTCGAAGATCCTGTGCGGGTACTCGCTCCTCTGGTTCTTCGACTCTATCTCGAGCAGTATCGGAATGAGCCTCGAGCGCACGACAGAGTAGCTCTCGCTCATTATGTTCTCTATCTCCAGATTTGGAGAGAAGTCGTTCATCTTCGCCGTCAAAGTGTCCCTCGAAGTCAGCATGTAAGTCATCACTTCCTGGAAGGACATACCTGTCATCAGCTCCCTCAGCGTGTCGGACCAGCTTATCACAGGCGCCGCCGCGCCCTTCGTGAAGCGCTCGGGCATCTCCGGTACGAAGTTGTTGTAGCCTCTGCTTATGCAGTAGTCTTCGACGAGATCGACTGCGTGCAGGTGATCGAGCCTGTAAGCCGGCGGCCTCCATGTTGTAATGTTCTTTGCCTCGTCGGTGGCAGTGAGCTCGAGATCCATGGCCTTCAGCTTCTCTATCAGCTCGTCCAGGCTTATCTCCTCACCTGTGCACTTCTGCGCGAAAGACAGCTCCAGCTCCACCTTCCTGTCGAACCGGAAGGGAGTCACGGTCTTCGAGCCATCCGGGTAGACCACCGAGAACGGAGTGATCTTCCCGCCCCTGTCGTGTATGTTACAGGCCAGGATGTTGAGCGCCAGCGTTATCGCATCACGCTCCAGCCCTGTGGCCTCGACGAACAGATGATTGTTCCCCGGCACGACTCTCCCGAGGTCGTTGCTGTTTATCACTGGAGGGAACGAGAGAACCTTGTCCCTGCTGTCAGTGATCAGAGGATATCGCTCCTTCCCTTTCACGAGCGGGGCGTACTGGATTCCCTTCGGGTGCTTTGTCAGGATCTCGTCGAGGGTCATCTCCTCTTCGAAATCGAGGGGAGCGAAGCGCACCGAGTCGGGCCTGACTCCTCGATAGTGGACGGGGAGCCGCATCTGCGATGCGTCATAGATCCCTATGGCTATAAGGTCGCGCGAGCGCCCGTAGTTCTCGCAGAGCTTCTCCTGAGACTGGATGAGCTGAGCGAGAAGCAGGTCGTCCACTGTGATCCCTGTCACCATGAACCCTCCGATGAACGGGCGTATGGCAGTTACCGATTCGTCGACGATAATCGTGTGAGAGTCTTCAGGCTGGGCCTCGAAGAACGGGTAATGCACGGCTTTTTTATAGCAGCACGTCCTGATCTGCCTCGCCGTTCCCTCGGAGGACCAGAGATCAGGCCTGTTCGTGTCGTTGTTCTCGAGCTTCAGCTCACAGGTCTCCTCATCGAAGCTCTTCATCTCCGATTTGGCATACTCGAGCAGGTTCTCGAGCGCATCGAGCGACAGCGATGAGTCGCCTATCAGCGCGAGGAGGTCGTTTTTGTTGCATGTATATGAAGGCATCAGAGCACCACCTTTGACTGTCTTAAGAATTCGAGATCGTGAGTAAAGAGCTCCCTTATGTCGTTTATCCCGAGGGACACCATGGCCATGCGATCGACGCCGAGGCCCCAGGCGATTACAGGAACCGATATTCCGAGCGGCCTGGTGACCTCAGGCCGGAACAGGCCGGCCCCTCCCAGCTCCATCCACCCGAGCTTCGGATGGCGCGCGTGAAGCTCCACCGACGGCTCTGTGAACGGGAAGTACGCAGGGGCGAACTTCGTCGTTTCCGCTCTTGCCACCTCTCTCGCGAAGAGGGCCAGCAGTCCCAGCAGTTTCTTGAAGTTGATCGACGGATCGACGACTATCCCCTCGACCTGGAAGAAATCGGTGCCGTGAGTGGCGTCGATCTGATCGTATCTGAAGCATCTGGCTATGCCGAAATATTTCCCGGGAACGATTGGCCCGCCTGCGAGCGTCCTGGCCGAAAGGGCCGTGCCCTGGCTGCGAAGGACCAGCCTGAGCGTCTTCCTCGCGTCGAACCTGTAGCCCCACCCTGTCGAGCCCGTGTCCCCGCCGTTCTGATGGGCGGCTGCCACGTTGGACAGGAACGGCTCTTCTATCTTCTGCGCATACCTGGGCTCTTTTATGAAGTAGACGTCGTGTATGTTCCTGGCAGAGTGGAACTGCGGCATGAACAGCGCGTCCATGTCCCAGAACTCAGTCTCGACGAGCGGCCCTGTCATCTCCATGAATCCGAGCGACACGAGCTTCGCCCTCGTGCGGTCGAGATACTGCCTGTACGGGTGCTTTTTCCCTATCTGGAGCCTCGGAGACTTCAGCGTGATGTCGTACTTCCTGAACTCGCAGCTCTTCCATTCTCCTGATTTGAGCATCTGAGCGGTGAGCTGGTTGACCATCGGCTTCGAATGAACGTAAGGAAGCACCTCGGTGCCTGATTCGGTTAGGCTGTAGCGCATGAGCGGCCGTTCGTCTATTCTGTATATCCCCTTCTCAGGGCTTCTCTTCCTGAAGCCTGACCGCACCTCTCCCTGCTCTTCAGCGGAAAGCTTTCCGATCAGCACCGGCGACCGCTCGCTGAGCTTTTTGAGAAGCCCCTCCCTGAAATCCATGAAAGAGAGATCAGCGCCTTCGGTGTATATCAGGCGTCCTCCCTCGCCGAAGGCCAGGGCTCCCCTCTTTTTGAGCTCTCCTATCGCAGGGCTCACATGTGACTGGTCGAGCCCTGTGAGCAAGGGGATCTCAGGAAGAGTCAGCGGGCTGTCGCCTTTTTCCTTCAGCGTTCTGATGATCCGGCCTTCAGGTATCCCCTTCGCGGCGAAGTCCTCTCCTATCCTCGTGAGCGACGCCGATTCCTCCTTCCCCTCTTCTTTCGATGAGAGGAGATTCTTGTGCGCGAGCCACTCAATCGCTGTTCGGAGCTGGCTCTCTTTCAGCGCGGACTGAGCGAGAAGCTCCTCATGGGAGAGCTCCCTGCGCTCCCTGAAGCACGCCAGCGTCTGCATCTCTATCGGATGAAGCCTTTCGGCAGTTTCCCTGTGTTCTGACATATCGATGTCTCCCTTGTTCAAATATACTGAATATTAACATATCATCGGAGATCCTGGCAAGGCCTGCGGTGACCATCATCGGCTCAAGTTTTCCCATCTACTTCAGTGATCAAAGGATCGAGAGATCAAGGGATCAAGAGAAATGAACCTGGGAGAACAAGGGATCGAAAGAGTCAGGGAGCAGAAGAATTCTTCCTTCCCTGGATCCCTCGGCCACTTGGCCACTAGATCACTCCAGAACCACCTGGAAATACGGGATCCTATGGTGACTGTGGGAAAAGGGAGAGAGAGAAGAGTGGCTCCTCTTCTCTCTCTGAATTTCGCACTATAAGTGAAAGCCGCAGATGTTACCAGGGTGTCGTTCCAACGGCGGTGGGGTTTGTTCCCACATTGACCGTCGTGAGCACTGAGTTTGAGCTGGTGCTGATTATAGAGACAGTATTTGAGCCGCTGTTCGCCACATAGGCCTTTGTGCCGTCCGGGCTGAATGTGACGCCCCTGGGGCTGGTTCCGACGGCGATTGTCGTTATGACGGTATTTGTGCCGCCGCTGATGACAGACACCGTGTTGTCATTGGTGTTCGTGACGTAGATCTTGCTGGCATCTGTCGGACAGCAGGCCAGGTCGAAAGGACCGTTTCCAACCGGGATGCTCAGTGTCTGCGAGGTGTCTTTCACTGCCACGCGTGTAACGCTGTTCGTCGTCGAATTGACTGCATACAGGTAAGAGCTGTTGACATCCATGTCTATGCCGCCGTCGCCAATATTCGGTATTGGAGTTCCGAGCGTAGGCGAGGTTCCGGACATGTTCAGCACCGACACGGTCAGGTTGGTATTTGTCGCATACGTGGTCAGCCCGTCGTTCGAAACGCATATGGCGACAGGATTTCCACCCACGTTGAAGTCATTTGTGACGTATCCTGTCGTGCTGTTCAGTACCGACAGCGTTCCGCTGCCGTAGTTGGCGAGACAGGCGAAGCTGTCATATATAGGGCTGTACTGTACGCCGTAAGGCTGTGTGCCCACATCTGCAGTCGCAACCTGGACCATGTTCAGGATGTTGATAAGCGATATGGTGTTTGAGTTTCTGTTTGTCACGATGGCAAGCGTGTTCTTGCCGTCCACAGAAACGCCGCTCGGTGCGCTGCCCACTGCAATGGCGCTCTTCTCACCTGAGCCGCCGGAGAGAGGTATCGATTTGTAAGAGTTGTCGCTGAGGCCTATGGCTCCTACAGTATTGTCTCCTGTGTTGCAGACGAAGCAGTAGCTTCCTGATGTGGAGCCCGACCCGCTTGATCCACCTGAGCTTCCTGAGCTGCTCGAACTGCCTCCGCAGCCTGCGAGCATCAGGCATGATAGCAGCAGAGCCGCCAGGATCGTGCACGTTACGGGATGCAAAAGTCTTTTTGTCATTTAGATTACTCCTTTCTCTTCGCAAATCAAGAACATATATAATTAATTCATTTTCTCGAAAGTCCTGCAAAAATATGGCACGCGATCATGCCATACAGGATATTAACGTATCTGACCTCATTTTTGTTGTGGGGTATCCAGAAAAAAATATGTGCTCTTTGTCTTGGCCTTTCCCTCTTTCTGCTTGGCCCTGTTTTTAGCCTGCACGAGAAAGGTCCCCATCTCGGACGGATCGCTGAACTCCCTGCTCTCATTGGAGATTATCCCTATGGATACTGTGGTGACAGGGAACTCCTTCTTTTCGCCCTTCCTGTCGGTGCTGACGTAGAACCGCCTCGCAGCATCCTCTTTTCTGAAGCAACCCGACACCTGCTCGTCGAAGAGCTCCATGATCTTCTCTGCAAGCTCCTGATAGCGGTCGTTCGATGTCACGATTATGAAGTCATCGCCGCCTATGTGTGAAAGGAATGTGCTTCGATCGCCTGCCGCCTCGACTGCATTTCCCAGAATCTTTCCGGAGAGCCGGATCATCTTGTTGGCGCTGTTGAAACCATATGAATCGGCGTAGGCCTTGAAGTTGTCTATGTCGACGTGCAGCAGGGCAAAGCACCTGCCCTGCCTGAGCCTCGATCTGATCTCCTCCTCGAGGGCGTTTCCTCCGGGAAGATGGGTGGTCGGGTTTGAGTCCCTGCTTCGCGTGCTCTGGCGCAGTATGGCCTTGACCTTGGCGAGAAGCTCCTTGGGGCTGAAGGGCTTGCAGAATACGTCGTCTATTCCACGGTCCAGCGCCATGATCCGCTCTTCCTCGCTGCAGCGGTTTGTCAGCAGGATTATGGGGATCTGGTACAGCATGGGTTTCAGTCTGATCTCCTCGGTAAGACATGCCTTTTCGCCGCCTGGCGGTTCGATGTCGAGGATTATCAGATCGGGAGACTCGTTCAGAGCCTTTTCGATCACATCTGCAGAATCAGGCGTGTTGAATGGCTCATATCCGGCCTTCTCGAGAACGGTGGTGAGGACTTGGGTTATATGAGGATCGTCGTCGACGATGAGAACTCTGTGCTTTCTCAAGAATCCACTCCTTCTATCGGGCTGTGCAGGTGGTCCTCCACAATGGGAACAACACGACACTGAAATCTTTCGCTGTTCGAGTTCTATTTCCTCGAAGGAAAGGAGGATTTCTCAAAAATTCCAGGTAATTTACTATGGTGTGCCGCAGCTTTGAGGCAAGGGAGACACGAGACAGCCTCATTTTCATTTATGAAGGCTGGAAGCGGCACTGCAGAATCCGGAGGCCCTGTCAATGGATGATCCGTCCGAGCTCTGGGAGCGTTACAAGAATCAGAAGGAAAGGTCCGTCCAGGAAGCCCTTCTCGAGTATTATCTTCCTCTCGTGAGGCAGATTGCCATTGGCATAATCAGAAAGCTCTGGTCCGGCATCGAGATTGACGATCTGATAGGCGACGGGACGCTCGGGTTGATGCGCGCCATAGAGCAGTTCGATCCGTCGAGGGGGATCAAGTTTGAAACATATGCCACGCCTGTTATACGTGGGGCGATATACAACGGGCTCAGAGATCTGGACTGGATGCCGGAGCGCACGAGATCGAAGGTGAGGGCTCTGCAGGGTGCCATGGAGAAGTTCATGATGGAGCACGGCCGACCCGGTACAGAGGAGGAGCTCGCCAGGGAGCTCAAGACGACTTCGAAGGAAGTGGCCGATCTGGCTTTCGATCTCTTCTGCATGTATGTTCCTTCTCTCGATCAGCCGCTCTCTGAAGGCGATGAAGACGAATTCTCGTTCCTGGACGTGCTGGAAGACAAGGATGGCAACGACCCCGCCTCCGAGTTCGAGGCTCAGGAGAGCAAGAAATTCCTGGAAGACGCGATGGAGACCCTTGACGAAGACGAGAAGACCCTCGTGCGGCTCCATTACTATCAGGGAGTCTCTTTCGAGGAGGTCGCCGAGAAGATGGGAATATCTATGCAGAAAGTCTCGCAGGTCAACAGGAGAACGGTGTTCAAGCTCAGGGACTGGCTTTCGAAAAAAGACTACTGACTCACAGAGCGGCTCGACGCTTTTGAGCTTCCCTTCACGATATCATCCCCACAGATTACAATCAGCGTCAGATAGCACGATGAGATGTCCTTCAGCGATTCTGTCTCGAAGCGCATGAGCGGCATAAGATCCTCCACAGCCGAGTCGAGCTTTTTGTCTCCTGACGAATGGGTGACCTGTATGCCCGACGGCTGGCCGTTCTCGCCGAGCGCGACCTTCATCTCTATCGACACTGCGCGCTTTTCCTCAGGCGGCGTGATTCCCTCACACAGCGAGAGGGCTTTTTCCTTCGTGAGCGGCTGATCGTTCGGAGGGAGGATATAGAGTTTGCAGCCGTCCATCGCCATGGCCGCAACCTTCTTCTTGCCATTTCCGTCGCCTGCTGCATTTCCGGTTCCTGAGCCCTGGCCTCCTGTTCCGTAGATATCTGCGGCGGTGCTTTCAAGCTTCCCGCCGTTTCCTGAGCCGCTCTGCTCCGGAGTCCCGGAGGCGGAAGACCTCTGGACAGGTGCCCTCCTGTAAGCCTGGGATATGTCAGGGAGAGTCGGAGCCTCCTGCGGAGCCGGCTTCTCGTCATCCACCGTCACATCGTACCTGACCTCCCGCTGCAAAGGCGCCTGAGTGGGGTAGGTGAGTCCAGGGAGCGGAGGCGGCGCCGTCTCTTCTTTTTCGGAGGTCTGCGCCATGGCAGGCGCAGGAAGAGTCGCCGCTTCTCCCTGCTCTTCGTCGGCATCCTTCGTCTCCCGGCTGTCAGCCGATCTTTCCTGCCCGATGAGATCGGACGATACCATGATTATCTGGAACCGGAGGTTTTCTGCAGCTTCATGGACCATCCCGGGGTAGAGGAGCGACACGATGAGCAACAGCGCGACGTGAAAGCCCGCCGAAAAGGTGAAGGCACTGTGAGTGGCCGTCCACCCTGGAGGTCTTCGCTTCTTTGCCACATACTCTCTCACGTTGCAGAACCCCGCTTTTTCATGTTGACTCATGGCTTCTCACAACTATACCACATTCCTGCATTATTTATTTCAGCTTCAAAAAAGTTGTTTCCCTGCCATCCCAGGAATCAGACGCTCCATTGTTCCGGCCGGAGCCGGAACAACCTTGAACACATCGGATCATGTTTTCCCATGTGCTTCAGGGATCAGGGGATCGAGAGATCAAGAGAACAAAAGCTCTAGAGAATAAGGGAAGAAATTCAGAGATTCAGAAGAATTCTTCCTTCCCTGGATCCCTCGACCACTTGGCCACTTGATCACTGATGTACTACCTGGAAATTTGAGATCCGAACTCTTGAACGGCGGTTGTTCTGCTGATATAATAAATGTATGGTCATGAAGAAAGAGAGGGGGATACTGTGAGAGCTGCATCGCTGCTTTTCATGTTTATGGGGTTTCTCGTCTGCGTCTACGCCATACCGCCTCCATGCTACGGTGGGTGAGGGTCACCCGCTTCCTCCGGTCGGGGGAACTTATACATTCCGGCGTCAAATTCACAGACAGGCACAGAGAATCTGAGTGCCGATTTCGTAGTCAAGAGATACTGTCATTTTCTGAAGCTCGGCGACCTTGAGAGCGCCTACAAGATCTTCTCTGAAGGCTCCCGCAAAAGCTATTCTTACGAGAGCTTCGCCAGAAACTGCGGAAGCATGGGTAACTTCGGCGTCTCGAATGTCCTGACGAACCAGAAGGACGAGCTGACCGCCGATGTGTCAGTAACTGTCAAGCCTCAGGGCGCAGGCCAGGAAAACAACTACATCTTTCATATGATCAAGGAAAAGGGGAAGTGGAAGATAGAGTCGTGTGAGACAGTCAAGAAGGATGCTGTAAAGGAATCCGGAAAGGATTCCGAGCAGACCAGGTGAGCGCAGAAAATGAAAACCCCTCCGGCAATTGCCGGAGGGGTTTTTTTCTCATTATGTCGATATCAGAGGGAGAAGATCTGAACCCGGGAGTTTCCCGAATCTACCACATAAACTCTGTCTTTTGAGTCCACGAAGATTCCCATTGGCTTGTTGAAATAGCCTGGCAGGTATCCGAAGCGGCCCCACGATGTGGTTAGCTGGCCGGCCGGGCTCAGCTTGTAGACCATGCAGGTCGCCGTATCGGTCACGAAGATGTTGCCGTGAGTATCGACTGCGATCCCGCCGAGCTTCATCTCGCACCCTGAGATCTTGAGATCCTTCGGGAAATCTCCTGCAATCTGTCCCTGGCTGGTGAACTTTCTCACGCCGAATACTTTGTTGTAGCACACGTAGACATTGCCCTGGCTGTCGACGGCCACGTCGATCGGCCTCGGCATCGGGTCCATATTCTTCTTCTCGCTCTCCGGGAGAAGGTCATAGTCTCCGTCGAGCTTTGTCGAGAAGCTTGTGATATAATGCCTGTTGTCGTCGAACACCGAGATCTTCCTGTAGCCGTAGTCGGCAATGTAGATGTTGCCGCGCGAATCTATCGCCATGCCTCTAGGATCGTCAAAGGTCTTGATTGCAGGCTCTCCGCCGCTCCCTGCGTAGTTCCAGTGAACCGGGAAGTTGACGTGCTCTTTGTAGCCTTTCGCGTTTCTTCTCTGGATTCTGTCGTAGTACTGGTCGGAAGTGTGCAGTGAGCCCTTCTGATCTACCACTACATCGTATGGCTTCAGAGCCTTCTCTGGGCTCTTCTCGTCCCAGCGCTTCAGAAGGTTTCCTTTGATGTCGTATTTCTCGACTCTGTAGTTCCACATGTCGGCGACGAATATCTTGGTGGGATCGTTGTTCGCGACTTCCCTGCAACGATTGTAATAGCCGGCGGTCACATATTTGACGCCGTCATCACAGTTGAACGTGATCCCGTTTCCTTCCTGAACGAATATGCCGGTCGGGAACCTCATAGCGTTCCCCCATCCATCGAGGCACCCGAAGTGTCTGATCAGCTTATACTGCTCCGCCCATGCTGGCTGCAAGGCACATGCCGTGAGCAGTATGAGCATACATCCCAGAATTGCAACTTTTTTCACCGGTGAACTCCTCCCTTCACGTTTTCCCTTGGTGTCCCATGTATGTTCTCCTTCAAGTTGAAATATCCTCTTTCCTTTCCCTCTGGGAAAAGAGCGTGGTGATGCTCTGTCCAGCCGGGCCTTCTGGGAGTTTCAGCGGCAGGATTTTTTTTTGCTGCTGAAAATATACTTGTTGAGGTGACCTGACATGCCGGCAAACCTTACCCCTCAGTATCTGGCTGCAGATGAGCCGTCAATCACTCTGATGGAGTGTAAATGCGTTATTGAAGCGTCTACTCATTGCGGCGGGAAGCCGGAGAGCTTTATCTATGTAAAGAGCCAAGAGCTTCTATGCCTTGCGAGAAAAGTCGCCGGGCTCGTGGTAAGTCAGTATGGAGCCGTCCTCTTTGCCGACATATGCGGCAGATGCGGGAACTGCTGTCATGACAGAAAGGTCAGGGTGACCTCGGAAGAATCTGCCGCAATGGCTTCTTACATCGGATACAGTCCCGACCGGTTCAGCTCCGAATGTGTTGAGAGCGCCTGCACATGGCAGGAGGGAGACTCGTTTCTGAAGCAGCGCGACGGGGCCTGCATGTTCCTCGAGAAGGGAGTAACTTCATTCCGGCACTGCTCGATATATCCAGTGCGCCCGGCAGCCTGCCGCGAACTGCGGCCCGACCTGCCCTGCTGCCGCAAAGAGCCGTCAGAGCTCATCGCCCATCTCAGCTCGATATCGTTCGCCGGCGGACAGCTGACTGTCACAACGCGAAGCTCCGGGCGGTTCGAGCTCCGGATCGACAGTGTGCAGCTGACAGAAGAGCTGGATGCCATAAGGGCCCTTCTGTCCGATCTGCGGGCAGAGCCTCCGGATACAGACATAGGAAGACTCTGGCTGACTCTTCTCTCACTCAGGGATGTAGAGGATCTCTACTTCCGCGATGGCGTGAGCGCCGATCTGGTCAGCAGGCTTAGCGGGCTCATTGACGACATCGCCGGATGTGACGAGGCAGGCAGCGCATGCGGTAAGCCGCTCGAGCTGATTCATGCAAGAGCTGAGAGGCTGGTGGCAATGATTGAGGGCGATATCGATGCCCTGTCGAAGCCCTCAGAGCTTGAGGAAAAAAGGATTGTCAGATCGAGACTGCTTCCTGACGTGGCGCTTGTCATTATCTCGCAGTCGGGCTCTGAATCCGATCACATCGTGCCATACTCATGCCACCCCGAGCTGCTGGCCGCTGTGAGAGAGCTCGTGCTCTTCATAGCGGGGATTCCTGACCCTGTTGTGATGGAGGCCATGTGGCATCTGGATTCCCAGTGCTTTCTCTGCGGAGAGTGCTGCCGGATATTCAGCGTTGAGATCACGCCATACGACATCAAGTGCCTTGCCGAGCACCTGGGGCTCAGCGAAGATGACATGTGGAAGCACTATCTTTATCCCGGCAGGTTTTCATGGAACGGTGGGAACGGCATCCTGAAGAAGAAGTCCGATTTGAAGACAGAACATCATGGGAGCCCGTCAGACTGCGTGTTTCTAGATACATACAAGAATGAAAGGCATCTCTGTTCTGTCTATGAGGCGCGCCCTGAAGTCTGCAGGGGCTTCAGCTCAGACAGCCTCAAATGCCGCGAGAAGAGCGCCCTGTCGAGATCAGACAGGCTGGCAGAAAACCTGAGATACATGGACATGGACGGCGATTCGCTCTTTCTGACCACTGCCCGCATCCAGGCGAAGAAATCAGGCCCTCTCAGGGTCTATGCGAAAAGAGATGACAGACTGCTGGCGCTCTGCAGAAAGATACAGGAGGCCCTGCTCCGGGCCATCGAGTGAAGGCTCCGCTCCGGTCTCCACGGCACCGTTTCAAGATACACGGTCACTGCGGCCTGCCACCTCCGGGAATCCCCTTGAAGAGTCCTGACATGGGAGGGTGGAACGATATGGGGTGATCGACAGTGATCTCCACGTTCTCAGGCAGATTCTTAAGAAGAGCCGGCAGATTTGCAGGGTCTATCTCATATGTGAATCCGTTGATGATCTCGAGGTCGCTCTTGCACCTGCCCAGGCCGGAGCTTTCGCAGCTCTCCTTCAGCGAGCAGCAGTCGCCGCGCTCCTTGAGCTGAAGAATCAGCACGAGTTTCCCGTCAGGCGAGATGTCCCGCTCTGAAAAAGTGAAGGTGTCCCGTATCGCCTTCGCGCTCTCTCCGCACTCTCCCTGGGCGGCAGGGAGAGACATCGGAGGCGGGTTATTGGGCCTGATCTCCATTTCCGTCTCCCCTTTCCTTTCAGCTATACCTTTTCCAACACCACGATGGAGCTCTTTCCGGTTCTCTTGGCGCGGTCCACGCCTTTTTCCGCCTTCTTGAGAATCTCTTCAATGCTAGAGCCGTGGTCGGGGAAAGCGGCAACGGCGGTGCTGATGGTCAGCTTCTCCAGAAGCTTGGTATTGTTTTCTTCCACCCTGAGCTTGCCCACCTTGTTCTGAATGCGCCCCGCCACTGCATGCGCTCCGTCCAGATTTGTCTCCGGGAGAAGCGCTATGAATTCGTCTCCGCTGAAGCGGGCGACGATGTCTATGCCGCGCAGCATGTTCATGAGCATGAAGCCTATCTCTTTGAGGATCCTGTCGCCGAAGCCGAGCCCGTATGTGTTGTTCACATAGGCAAAGTCGTCCAGATCGAAGAGGATGAGGGAAAAGTAGCGGTTATATCGTATGCATC
>Ga0302252_1000051_pt1 | contig 165416 bp, 131 predicted proteins | sample AAG_RA_Leu_MG_FD_193511 | JGI IMG/M metagenome (GOLD analysis project Ga0302252, IMG submission 193511) | Enriched activated sludge microbial communities from anaerobic digester in WTTP, New Holstein, Wisconsin, United States - AAG_RA_Leu | ecosystem: Engineered > Bioreactor > Anaerobic >... | reverse complement strand
GGTCAAGGAAGAAAAGGCCGAGGCCGAAGTCATAGCCGAGAAAGTCGAGATAAAGGAAGAAAAGGCCGAAGCCGAAGTCATAGTCGAGAAAGTCGAGATAAAGGAAGAAAAGGCCGAAGCCGAAGTCATAGCCGAGAAAGTCGAGATAAAGGAAGAAAAGGCTGAAATCGTAGCCGAGATAGAGAAGGTCGAAGCCGAAGCAATAGTAGAGAAAGCCGAGGTCAAGGAAGAAAAGGCCGAAACCGAAGTCATAGCCGAGGAAGTCGAGATAAAGGAAGAAAAGGCTGAAGCCGAAGTCATAGCCGAGATAGAGAAGGTCGAAGCTGAAGCAAAAGTAGAGAAAGTAGAGGTCAAGGAAGAAAAGGCCGAGGCTGAAGTCACAGCCGAGAAAGTCGAGATAAAGGAAGAAAAGGCTGAAGTCGTAGCCGAGATAGAGAAGGTCGAAGCCGAAGCAATAGTAGAGAAAGCCGAGGTCAAGGAAGAAAAGGCCGAAACCGAAGTCATAGCCGAGAAAGTCGAGATAAAGGAAGAAAAGGTCGAAGTCGTAGCCGAGATAGAGAAGGTCGAAGCCGAAGCAATAGTAGAGAAAGCCGAGGTCAAGGAAGAAAAGGCCGAGGCCGAAGTCATAGCCGAGAAAGTCGAGATAAAGGAAGAAAAGGCCGAAGTCGTAGCCGAGATAGAGAAGGCCGAAGCCGAGGTTCAAGTAGAAAAGGCTGAAGTCAGGGAAGAGAAAGCCGAAGCCGAGATTGAAGTAGAAAAAGCTGAGGTCAAGGAAGAGAAGGCCGAAGCTGAGGTTGAAGTAGAAAAAGCTGAGGTCAAGGAAGAGAAGGCCGCTGTAAAAGATGATAAGGCTGACAAAAAGGCCGAAGCCAAGCAGTCTCTCGAGATAGTGTTCGATGAAAAGGTCGATGACGTAAACGCCCTGTTCAACGAGGCGATCGCACTCGTCGAGGGAAAATCAGGGAAATCCGGAAAGACTGCAGAGCTCTCCGACAGGGATTCCAAGGCTGTTGAGACCTCCAGCTTCAAGACGAAGGATCTCGAGACCGTTTCGATCACCGGAGATGCCTCCACTGCAGTCAAGAAGGCAGAGGAGATAGTATCCCGGCCGCCTGTAAAGAAGAAGCCTTCCAAAGCCGCCGAGTCATCTGTCAAAGCTCCGGAGAAGCCGGTAAAGGAATCGCCGCCGGTACTGCTGAAAGCCGATGAATCTACTGTCATAGACGAGACCCAGCTCTCGAAGATTGGAACGTTCGGCGACATCTACAAAACCTTTCTGCACATCCTGATAAATCCTGGCAGCTATTTCGAAACGACATACCTCAGCGCGCTGGAAGCGCTCAACTACATAATGGTCTTCTACTTCCTGCAGATGCTGTTCCAGGTGGGATATTATTTCATGGGCGTCAGGTTCTCTGTCAAGAAGCTCATATACATAGGAGTCTTCCTGCTGATAGTGTATGTCGGCCTGATAGTCGCGACTGCCGTCCTTTCGCTGCTGGTGCATATCCTGGCCAGCTCGTTCAACGGGAAGGGGCGATACGGCGTCTGTTTCTCAATCGTAGCATATGCCGGAGGAACCATCGCCGGCGCGGCTGTAGCCTTACTGTTCATATACAGGCTCTTCCTCTTTGCAGGCGGAAAGACACTCCTGTTCGTGCTGGCGGCGGTCATGATCCTGTACGGGATATACATAATTGTCAAGGGCCTCAAGGAGCAGTACGAACTGAACGAGAACATGGCATACCTGATTACATTCATAGCGTTTGCGCCAGTCTCCCTGTATCTCTTCTTCTATCTGCCTGTCTACTTTACAAAATTCCTGCAGATGAAGATTCCAGGCGTTCAATGAAATGAGCTGAAGCGGGAAACGTGGAGGAAATACGAAGGGCTCTCTGTGAGAGCCCTTTTTGAACAGCATATGCTTCTTCGATTCTGTTACTTCTTGCTCGAGACTCCCCTTCTGGAGCCCACATTTCTCTGCATTGTCTTCGAGACATATATTCCCAGGCCGTTGGCTATTCCCTGAACGATTCGCTGCAGATACTCCTCATTCTGCAGAAGACCTGCCTCTTCATCGTTGCTTATGAACCCGGCTTCGACGAGGACTGAAGGCATCTCGGCAGTTCTCAGCACGAAGAAACGGTCCCGCGGTGTTCCTCTGTCTCTGCGGCCTGTCTTCTCGATGAGCTGGAACTGGATCTCCTGTGCAAGCGACTGGTCAATGCTCTTGTACCAGTGAGTCGAAACGCCATTTGCCTGCTTGTTCATGCTGGCGTTGATGTGTATGCTGACGAAGAGATCGGCGTTGCTGCAGTGAGCAACCTGTGTGCGGGCCCCCAGTTCATCCTTGTCAGGCGAGCCTGCATATGTCACATCCCTGTCTGACACTCTCGTTATTACGACCTTCCAGCCGTTCTGCCTGAGCAGCGTGGCCAGCCTTTTCGATATCTCAAGCGTAACGTCCTTCTCGGCAATTCCATATGTGCTGTTGTAAGCTCCCCTGTCAGAGCCTCCGTGGCCGGGATCTATGCAAATCGTTCTTCCCTGGCCCCTGCTGGAATATGAACACTCTGTCGAGCCGCTGCCGGAGAGAATGGAGCTGTTCGGGTCGATCAGCTGGTTCCTGATCAGGATGGTCATTATCCTGGGATTCTCAGAGTAGGTCTTCACCTCACAGAGCGCAGGATGGTTGAAGTCCATCACCAGCCTGGTTATGCCGTCAGGCCCCGGCTGGAGCTGGGCGGCTCTGACCTTCTGAACGAGCGGGTTCTTCTGGAGTTCACAGCAACTGTCGGGAGCTTCGAGAGTCGTGTTGCTGAAATCGACGAAAAACCTGTTGTCCGGCGCCTTCAGCCTTCTCCACTGGTATGAGAAGGGAGCTGAGAACTCGAGAGACACTCTTACGCCGTCTCTGCTTTCATCGACGGACATGTTTTTGAGGGCTGTGCCTGATGAGATTGTTCCCGAGACAGAGACCTCTCTTGGTACGAGCCTCACCACAACGCACTGCGGCAGGATTCTCGAGCCAATCTCGGCTGTCATGTCGTTGTCTGAAGGAACTGTCAGCCTCACGCTTCCAGGTCTCGATTTGATCTCTTCAATGGTGGCTCTGGCGAGGCCTGGATTATCCGGCATCTTCAATGACCCGTCGAGGCATACATCGTCGATATCGACGATCAGGCGCTCCGGTGACTGAGCCATCTTGCTGGTGTATCTTATGTTGGAAGAGGCTGTAAGGGTTACGGTAAGTCCGTCCGAACCTTCTTCCAGGCTTATCTGTGAGAGGATCGGATAGATGAAATACAGGTCGCGTGTCTTGTCGTATATGGTCTTACCCTTCAGGGTGTCGGTCAGCGCCTGCATCTTTACCAGAGGCAGGGCTCTGTTTCTGTCTTTGACGACCATTGTGATGTCACTCTGCGCACCCGATTCCCGGGTATCTGCAGTCAGAGCGACTCCGTCTTTTGATATTGTTATGGAATCGTTGTTTTCACCTGCGGAGATTGCGCCGCCCATATAGACGCACAGGTTCCCGAGGTTTCCCTGTGATGCGACGAGATACAGAGTTCCATCGTTTTTTCTGTATCCATCGAGCTTCAGTCTATCTTGAGAGACCATGCAGTTTATCTTTACAGGTGTTATATCATTCGTTGCCGAGGCCGCTTGTGTATATATCGCGGTTATCAGGCACAGTGTTGCCAGGACGATGAACCTTCTGGGCATTGACAAACCTTCCTTTCCGATTAGTTTAACTGAATCTAAACAAGTCGGAGAGGATATTGTTGTGGCGATCCAAACGATGATATGTCTGTACTGATCAGGTGAAATATAAACTCAAAAATTGATTAAGGCACTGCGGCGGTTTAAATCTGCCCGGGCCTGGTGCAGAAACGCGCCACTCTTAATTAATTTTTGAATTGAGGGGGTAAATGGTATAGGTTCATTTCTCTTTTTCTTTCGCAAATCCTTCTTCTCCGGAAAAAAACGGCAGGGAATATTAATTTTCCAAAAAGAAGGTGAAGCGTACAGAGAAGGAAAATTATATCAGGTCAAACGGATTCACCTTTGCAATCGTTGAGACGACAACCACCAGAGGAGGAGGAACGTGGTATGGATAATAATCTTCATAAAGATACACCTGCCCAGGAAGATATGGTGCAGCAGCAGAAAGAAGTAAAGGCCTCTCCTCCGGAGCAGAAACCTTCTACCGAGGCCAGACCTCAGGGCGGGCAGGTGCTGAAGCCAGAGCTTTCACAGCAGATTGCTCCGAAGCAGTCTGCTGAGCAAAAACAGCAGTTGGATCAGAAGAACGCCCAGGATGATGATCTGGCGACTCTTCTTGCCAAGGTCCCCCTCCCGTCAGCAGTTGAGGTAAGAGACACAAGACCGCAGAAAGTCGAGAAGCCACCTGAGAAGGCCGATTCGAAATACCGTTTCAAGGATCCGATCGAGCGCCTTGCCGGGATCAAAGTTGTGGGCGTAGGCGGAGCAGGATGCAACGCCATAAGCCGGATGATGCAGGCAGGACTGAAAGGCGTAGAATTCATCGCAATCAACACCGATGCCCAGGCTCTTTTCCTGTGCAGCGCGCATCAGAAGATAAGAATAGGTGAGAAGATTACGAAAGGTCTCGGCGCAGGCTCAAACCCCGACATCGGCAAGAAGGCCATAGAGCAGAGCTACGATGAGATAAAGAAGAAGCTCGAGGGAGCCGATATGGTGTTCATCGCCTCAGGAATGGGAGGAGGCACCGGCACCGGAGCCTCGCCGCAGGTAGCAGAGATTGCGCGACAGTCCGGCGCGCTGACCGTAGCTGTCGTCACCAAGCCCTTCAGATTCGAGGGCACTTACAGGATGAGAAGCGCCGATAAAGGGATAGATGACCTCAAAGGCAAGGTCGATACGCTGATAACCATTCCCAATGAGAAGCTGCTGGCGATCGCGGAGAAGAACCTCACGCTGATAGATGCCTTCAGAAGAGCCGATGATGTGTTGCGCTACGGTGTGCAGGGGATTTCGGACATAATCCAGGGCACCGGCATAATCAATGTGGACTTTGCCGATATCCAGACAATCCTTGTGAATGCAGGCTCGTCTCAGGTCGGCATCGGTATGGCTTCAGGCGAGAGCAGAGGCGTGATAGCCGCTGAGAGGGCGATTTCCAGCCCGCTGCTCGAAACCACCATCGACGGGGCCAAGGGGATACTCTTCAACATAACAGGCGACAGCTCGCTCTCGCTGTTCGAGGTCAAGGAGGCTGCTGACATAATCGTAGGAGCAGCCGATCCGAACGCTACGATAGTGTTTGGCGCTGTCGTAGATCCGGCCGTCGAAGATGGAGTCAAGATCACAGTCATCGCGACCGGCCTTGGCGAGCACAAAGGTGAGGTCGAGGATATCCGGAGGAGAGAAGCTGAATCGGAGAGGGCTCCTGCCTACAGAGCCCAGCTGGAAGAAGATGAACTTGAGATTCCGGCGATCCTGAGGCGCAGAAAGTAGAGCGGCATACAGTTTTATACAGATTAATCCCCAGGGGCACAATGAAATGTGCCCCTGTATCTTATACGGGGAGGTTCGGTTCATGAAGAAGCAGGATGCAGATAAAAAAGCATCAAAAATTGGAAAAAAGCTCAAGAAAGCGCCCCAGTCAAGCAAGGAGAGAATCGAGAAGGCACGGAAGCAGGAGGAGTTCTGGATTCCCGCCGCTATAATAGCAGCAATAGTTGTGGTAATGGCCGTGCTGATATTTGTGTCGCTCAAGACCGGCGACAGGCAGGAAGATGCATATAAAATGGAGATCTGCACTATGCAGCTCAAGAAGAGGATAGCTCCGGTCTTTGCCGCTTATCACAAGGATTATCACTCATATCCTGATTCGATAGATACCCTGAAGAACTTCGTGCGCGAAGACGAGAAGGCCGGGGATGCCGACAAGGATAAGGAATCATTAAGCATATGGAAGAGCTTTCACTGCCCGGCCGATGAATCAAAGCAGGGCTACAGCTACATATACGAAAAGCCGAAGGACGGGGCGCCTCCGGACTTTGTAGTTCTGAAATGCCGTGTCCATCAGGATAAGGTAAAAGTCAGGCTTGATGAGCTTCAGAAGATGGAAGCGCAGTGAGAGGTCCGGGGAATTGCAGGGGAATTGCAGTAATAATAGAATCTCATGACGCTGTGACCGCTGATTTGCCGCTCTGCGGCTGAGAGGACCCCGATATAATCATGTTTTCACTGATCTGCATGGGAATCTGTATCATTATCTGGATTTTTTTCATGCTGATGTGGATGCGAAGCACCGTTGCAGCCGAGGTCAGGAAACAGGGTCTCCCGCCTCCCTTTGTGCTGCCGCTTCTCATCATCGCCTTTTTTGTCGTATCTTTCATATTTCCGGTTGGATGGCCGTTCATTGTCTTCACTATAGTAGGATGCATTCTCATGCTGGCAGGTGTATTCTGTGCCTTCTGGGCGCAGTCTTCTCTGGGTGGGAACTGGGTGAGCGGAAACGCGGTGCTGGCAGGCCATGAGTTGGTCAGGGAAGCTCCCTACTCGATAATAAGGCATCCTTTCTATTTTGCGCTGTTACTGATGTGCCTCGGCTCCTCTTTCATCTTCGGCTCTCTCTCGATGATAGCGGCAACGGTGATCATGGCCCTGCTGCTGTCTGTTATGGCAGTGCTCGAAGAAAGAATGCTTTTGGAGGAATTTGGCACTGACTATACAGAATATCAAGAACAGGTGCCTTTCATCGTTCCGCCTGTAACGAGGTGGATTTCGGGCTTCTCTTCGGGAGACGGGGAATAGAGATAATCCCTGGCCAGAGGCACCGGACAAATTAATCTGAATCTCTGTTTCACACAGGCTGATTGCCGTCTATCAGCAAGGGATGAATGAATTTTCTGCAGGTGTGCGGAGATCTGGTGGAGGAATACAGAATGAGGATAATTGCCTGCTGTCTCTTGACTCTTTTCCTGATCTGCGCCGCAGGATGCGGAAAAGTATCGAACGACTATTTCCCTCTCGAGAAAGGCGCAAAATGGCAGTATGGATTTGAAGGTCTCTCCAAAAAGGGAACTATGGCTGCAGAAGCTCATGCCGAAGAGACTCTCGATGAGGGGAAGGGCACGGTGGTCAAATGGCAGCGAAATCTCGGCGAAGATGAAGAGGAGCGAACGACAGACAGGGAGCTATATGTAAAAAAGGCGGACAGCGGCGTCATAGCTTATAAGAGAGTTCATCCCATAATAGGATATATTGAGACAAATCTGACTCCTCCGCAGTGCATATTGAAATTGCCTCCCAAAGAAGGGGAGAGCTGGCAGTGGGATGGCAAGATCTTTGGAATGAAGAGCTCAGCCCAGTTTAAAAATGAGGGCAGGGAGAAAGTCACAGCCGGCGGAAAGAGCTATGATGCGGTCAAAGTGACGGAAAATGGAACTCTCGCCGATGGCAGGACCTGCACGATAACACGCTGGTATGCGCCCGGCACAGGCATGGTGAAGCAGGAATCAAAAGCATCGGCCAAAAACGAGGCCGCTGAACAGGCCGTAATGCAACTGGATTCTTTCACGCCGGCCCCGGCGGCGAAATGAGGATTCCATTCCAGCTGCGATAAAACTGCCTGCCAGTACAATTAAAACCCAGGAGTAAAACCATGACTGAAGAAGAAAAGGATCCTGATCTGCTGAAGCCCAAGATGAAGGCGACGATCAAGCCTTCGAAGAAGGCGTGCAGTTTTCTCAAGCCATCGAAGATGATGAAGGAAGGCAGGACGATACTCACCAAGAGGTGTACCGCCTATATACCCAGTTTCGAGGTGAAAGAGGACCGTCTGGTCTGCGAGATGTGCTCCGTGCCTGATTTCATGGTCCGGGACGATCGCTGCAGATTCTTTGCGCCTCTCGATCTTCTGAAGTGTGAGGCGACCAGGTGGAGGTGCGCAAAGACCGGCCAGAAGTATCTGGAGCCCGATCAGTGCTCGGACAGGCTGTGCAATGATTATGAGCGTGCGGAAAAGATGAAATGGGAAGTGGGAAGACTCGATCGGGCCGGCGATGACAAGGCGGATTCGCAGAGGCAGCAGAAATCTGAAGGTTCAGCCGAAAAGCCTGCTCCGGCTGATGAAGCGGCCGCTGCAGAGCCGCCCAGGTTCAAGCGCGAGGAGCCCCGCTACAGGCTGATTCCCAAGTCCAATATCGGCAAAAAGTCTTCCCAGAAGTCCAGGGAGGGCGAAGAGCCTTAAGCAGATAAAGAATGAAGGAGGATATCATGGGAACACTCAAGGGGACAAAGACAGAAAAGAACATTTTGACTGCCTTTGCAGGCGAGTCGCAGGCGAGAAACCGTTACACCTACTTTGCCAGCAGGGCGAAGAATGATGGTTATGTCCAGATCTCGCTGGCTTTCGAAGAGACGGCGAATCAGGAAAAAGAGCACGCCAAGCGCCTCTTCAAACTGCTGGAAGGCGGAGAGACGGAGATTTCGGCTGCATTCCCTGCCGGGGTCATTGGAAGCACCGCCGACAACCTCAAAGCTTCCGCTGAAGGCGAGCATTACGAGCAGACGACTATGTACCCCGGGTTTGCTAAAGTTGCTGAAGAAGAGGGCTTCAATGAGATAGCCGACATATTCAGGAGGATAGCCGTTGCGGAGAAGCAGCATGAAAAGCGCTTCAACGGTTTTCTCTCCAATATCGAAAAGGGAAAGGTGTTCAGCAGAGACGACAGGACAGTATGGCGCTGTATCAACTGCGGCTACCTGCACGAAGGCGGCGAGGCTCCCCAGAAATGCCCGGCCTGCGTGCATCCTCAGGGATACTTTGAGATACTCGGCGAAAACTGGTAACACAATATAGAAGGAGGTATTGAAAATGGCAAATCTGCTCGGTCTTTACAAGTGTGACAAGTGCGGGAACATAGTGGAAACGCTCCATGCAGGCAAGGGTGAGCTGGTATGCTGCGGAGAGCCGATGAAACTGATGGAGGAAAACACCGTGGATGCCTCCAGGGAGAAGCACGTGCCTGTCGTGGAGATAGGCGAGCATTCCTTCAAGGTGAAAGTGGGGAGCGTGCCCCATCCGATGGAAGAAAAGCACCATATAGAGTGGGTTGAGGTGCTGGACGGAGACAAGGCCTACATGGAATTCCTCGGCCCGGGCAAGGCCTCGGAGGCTGATTTCAACTTCAAGCCGGGCAATATAATCGCCCGTACATACTGCAACCTCCACGGCCACTGGAAAGCCTGACAGACAGGGCTCATATCCGATTATATCGGGAGATATGATGTCAATGAAAGGAGAGTCCGATGCCTGCAGTTGAGATAAAGGATAAAGTTTACTGGGTAGGCGCCGTCGACTGGAACATCAGGGAATTCCACGGCTACTCGACTTACAAGGGGACGAGCTACAACGCCTTTCTCGCCGTGGATGACAAAAAGGTGCTGTTCGATACTGTCAAAAAGCCGTTCTGCCGAGAGCTCGTCTCGAGGATCAGGGAGATAACGGATCCGGCTGAGATCGACTATATAGTGGTAAACCACGCCGAGATGGATCATACAGGCGCCCTGCCTGAGATAATGGATATCGTAAAGCCTGAGAAGCTCATATGCTCAAAGGCTTGCAAAAAGGCGCTGCTCGATCATTTTCACAGGGATGACTGGCCTTATCACGAGGTTGTATCAGGCGACTCGATAAATATCGGCTCGAAAAACGTGCATTTTCTCGAGACGAAGATGCTCCACTGGCCGGACAGCATGTTTTCCTACATACCTGAGCTGCGGCTGCTGATCTCGAGCGACGCGTTCGGGCAGCACTGGGCCACAAACGAGCGCTTCGAAGACCAGGTCGAGTTCTCTGAGCTGATGAATCACGCCGCAAAATACTACGCAAATATAATACTTCCTTATTCGAATCTCGTTCAGAAGCTGATCGAAGAGGTGCGCCGCCTGAATCTTATGTTTGATATGCTCGCAACCGATCACGGGCTGATATGGCGCTCCAGGGCAGGCTCAATCATAGAGGCATACGACAGCTGGAGCAGGCAGCGGACGAAGAACGAGGCGATCATCGTCTATGACTCGATGTGGAACAGCACCGAGGCCATGGCGATGGCGATCGTAGAGGGACTCACTGCCGGAGGGGCTTCTGCAAAGCTCATGAACGTCAGAGACAACCATAGAAGCGATGTAATGACGGAAGCTCTCGAAGCCAGAGCCATGATCTTCGGCTCTCCTACTCTGAATAATGGCATGCTGCCCACGATGATGGATGTGCTGTCATACATGAAGGGTCTGAAGCCGGCCGGAAGGATTGGAGCGGCTTTCGGGTCATACGGATGGAGCGGCGAGGCTGTCTCTCAGATCAGGGAGCTCATGGAGCAGATGAAGATGAAGATAATCGAACCTTCCATCAAAGTCAGGTATGTCCCGACAGAGAACGATCTCAATGCCTGCATGGAGCTTGGAAAGGCAGCAGCGCTCGCTATGAATGAGTCAATGGCGGTGGTGTAATCAATGCGTCACTGACTGCGCCGCGAGAAGGACTTTGAAACGCTGAGAGAGAAAGGAATATTGAGGTTCCACAAACAGAACCTAAGGCGTCCGGATCCGGGACTGCCTGCATTGAGGCTGTGACGAAAGGAGTTGTGCGATGAAATACAAATGCGAGATCTGCGGATATATTTACGACCCCGCCAAAGGTGACTCAGACGGGGACATCCCTGCAGGAACATCGTTCGAGGATCTGCCTGCCGATTGGGTATGCCCGGTCTGTGGAGCCGGGAAGGAAGATTTTTCGCCGGTAGACTGACGCAGCGATTTCTTTCTGGTCTTGAGATACTGGAAGAGGCTTGCATCCAGGGTTTACATAGAGAAGCCTTGGATGCATTTTTATACCCAGAGCATTTTCTGTTTCAGAATGAGAACCGGAGCTCTGAAGAGCTCCGGAAAGAATTCCCCTGGGAGGGATTCTTTTGGCAAAAAAAGGCATATTTGAAAAAATTCTCGGAAAGTTCGGGATAAAGGAACAGCTCTTTGACACGGATGAAGACTGCCTGACTGCACTGAAGGACCCTCAGGCAGAGATTCGCGTGAAGGCTCTTGAATTTCTCGGGCTCAGAAACACTATCCCCACAATTGAACCCTTCGTCGAAATAATCGAAAATGACGAAGAGCTGAAGGTAAAAGAGGCTGCCATCGATGCTCTCGGGGTCATGAAGAGGGCTGAGGCATTTCCCGTTCTGACCGGCTCGCTTGAGCACAGTGATCCGTGGGTCAGGGCAAAGAGCGCAATAGCTCTGTCAGAGCTTGGCGACAGGCGGGCCGTGGAGCCGCTCAGGAAAGCCTTTGAAATAACCGATGGTGAGGCCAAAATCCCAATATCACAGGCATTGATGAGGTTTGGCGACAAGGAAGCGATCCATGAGCTGAAGCAGAAACAGTTTGAGCTCCGAAAGAAGAAAACCGAATCTGAAGAGGATGTTTTTCTCGACGATTTAAGCGGCGAAGCATCAGTGACTTTCAGCGAAGAGGATCTCAGGATAGAAGAGCTCTACACCGCAGTATCCCAGAAGAAAGACAAGATTGCCCTCGACACCTTGGCTGAATACATCAGGGATCCTGATGAAATGAAGAGGCTGAAGACACTGAAGGTCCTGACGAGAATGCAGAAGGAGCGGTTCATCAGGGATATAATCGCCGAAGCGCTGAACGACTCAAGCCTTCCCATTGCCAGGATGGCAGCCGATATTCTGAAGAGCTACAGGAATCACGATCTGATTGGTGCGTTTATAAAGTTGCTTCGCTGGAACGATCTCGAGCTCAGGAAGCACATAACCCATTACCTGATCAAGAATTCGAGCGACGAGATCACTGTCTATGTCTCCAAGGCTCTTCAGGTCAAGAACATCTCCCTCAGATCCGCCCTGCTTCCTGTCGCCGCTGAGCTGGATTTCCAGAAGATCAAGGCGTCTTTCCTTTATGCGTTGCAGGATCCCGATCTTGCTGATGAGACCGTTCTCGAGGTATTGAAAAAGCTGCCGGCGATGTATGATCCGGACCTGCTGAAATACCTTCTCAACGTGCTGTGGACAGGGAAAGACGAGCTGGTCATGCAGATCGCCGACTATCTGAAGGAGCTTAACAGCAATGATGTGAGGCAGTTCCTGATATCGGCGCTTTCCCACGAGACTCCCGCAGTCAGGATGAGGGCTGCGCGTGTGCTGGCGAGGATGGGAGAGAAGGAAGTGTCTTCAACACTTCTCGGATATCTAGATGATCCCGCTCCTGCGGTCAGAATTCAGGCCGGCCAGGCTCTCACCGATCTCTCGGAGAGAGGCGCCTTCGATAAAATGGCGCATATACTCAATACAGAGCAGAATCCGGAAGTGCGGCGGTTCATGCTCGTGTATCTCTCGAAGCTGAATTTCGAAAAGGCATTCCAGTACCTGTCAAAAAGCCTCATCGATCCTGCACCTGCAGTCAGATGCCAGGCGCTCTGGGAGATAAAGAGCTTTGTCGGCGAGCTTCCGGAAGAGCTGCAGGAGAAGGTCCTCGCGATGATAAAGGACCCGGAGCCGGAAGTGGTTCATCAGGCGGTGGATACGATGGTCGCCCTGCATATAATAAGCTATGACGATGAAGTCAGGGAAAAGGCCATATCGCTCTGCAGGAGTGTCATGGTAGACAGCTCCTCCCACGTCTCGTACCGTAAAAGGGCGCTCGAGAATCTGGCCGCGCTGGAAGGCTCGGATCTCGCGAAGTACTTCAGCGAGCTCCCTCAAGTCGAGGGCGAAGAGGAGATAGCGCTTCTCTTCCTTGAGAAAGTCTCGGCCTATTCGACGAAAGAGGCTCTCAACATGCTCATCTCGTCATTGCAGGACAAGAGAGAGTCAATAGCGATGAGGGCTGCAGAGCTGCTCTCCACCAGGAGCGAGAAAGAGATCATCCTGCCATTGCTCAGGATGGTGGCGAAAAACCCGCACTCCCCACAAAGCGTTCCGCTCCTCAAGGGAGCTTCAAAGGCGCTTCAGGAATATCATGAGCAGAAGGCCGCGCCGCTCATCCTGCGGATCCTGACCTCTGACATACCGCAGATCAAGGAATACGCCATTCTCTGCACAGGTGAGCTGGGCTTTCATGAGCTGAAGGATTTTGTCGCGCCTCTCATCACCGACAGCAACTGGAGAATAAGATATGAAGCGGCGATAGCTCTCGGACTGCTGAAGGAAAAACAGGCTATGCAGGGCCTCATAGATGTTATCGTCGCGCGCAAGCAGTGGGAGAAGAGAACTGTCGTGCTCGACGAGATGACCGATGAGGAAAAGGAGAAAGCATTATCTGGAAAGGAAGAGGACCAGAACGCGGCACGCATCGCCGAGATGGAATCGATATACTATGACAAGCTGAGAAGGGCGATCAGGGCGGCAGGCATCCTGGAGGAGCCCCGTCTGGCCCATTATCTGCTCGAGATGTGCAATAACGACAGGCCGCAGATTGCCAGGGCATCGAAGATAGCTCTGGCCAAGCTCAGAGATGAGACAGCGGTTCCGATGCTGATGAAGTTCATAGACACCAGGGATCCTGAGCTTCTCAGGATGGTTCTCGTCTGCCTGCTGCCCTTCGAGAAGCAGGTGGAGATCAATCTGTCAAACGCCCTGATTACTGAAAATGAAGAGAACCGAATATGGGCGATGAAGTGCCTGGCTTATTTTCACGTTAACGATGTCGGCAATTCCCTGGTAGAATCGCTGAGAATGAGAGGATGGAAAGCCAGAAAGTGGGCTGCCAGGGCGATCGGGAAGATGCTTGTGCTCAGCGCCGAGCGCGAGCTGTGTGAATCGCTGAACGATCACAACGATTTCTACGTAAAAGAGGCTCTCAGGACGCTCGGGTGTTTTAAATCGAGCTCTGCGGTGAAATACCTCGAGACGGCGTTTCAGAGGAGAAATCCCGGCATCAGGGAAGAGGCCATCAGGGCTCTTGGAGAGTTCACCAGTGAGCACTCGGTGGAATATTTCAGGAGCGCGCTGAAGGACGAAAACCCGTATGTCAGATATGCGGCGATGAGAGGCATCGGGAGGCTTGAGGACAGCCAGTACATAGAGGATCTCGAAGAGCTCCTTGCCTCTGACAACGTGGGTGACAGGGCCTGGGCAGCTTTTTCACTTGTCAAATCAGGCGACGAACGGGGGCTGGATGTTCTTACCTCGATACTGAACGAGCCCTCTCACGATGCATTCAGAGAGTTCCTGTTATACAGGGACAAGCGCTGCGAATACTTCGCCTTTCAGCCGCCCTCACAGGCGACGTGGGATTTCTGCGGGCCTACCCTTTTCATCCGCGATGACTATTTCCAGAAGATCAAGGATGGTGATTATGAGTACCTGGAGGAGCACGAGCTGGCAGACGAGATAGTCCTCTTCGAGCGGATACCTCCCGAAGTGGAAGGCATTGCAGAAGCCCTGAAGGTTCTCATCGAGATTGGCGACAGCGACATGGACGGTCTGGTAAAAAACCACCTCAACAGTCAGTTCGAATATATATGCATACACGCCATAAGAGCCCTGGTTATGCTTCTCGGCGAGAGCGCGCTGCCGCAGCTGGTGCCGCTTCTCGAAAAGGCCACTACAAACCCGGCTTTCGAGATAATCAGGCAGATTGAAGATCTCGAAGCGGCGGGAAGGGAAGAGCTCCTTTCCGAAGCTCTCCACAACCTCACGCTTGAGAAAGACAAGAGAGAGATGGTGGAGAACCTGCTGTACAGGCTCGAGCTGAAGAAGCAGTTCAGATAATCCTTTTATACATGCACTATACATCTGTTTTTTTACCAGAATGGCGGCTTTCGGCCGTTTTTTCTTTCCCTGTCTTTGCTGTACAGTATCTTGACTGATTGCAGTCATGTTTAATTAATAAAATTCCATGTATTGTTAAAACAATGTTTATTTTTTTCAGACTTTTTTAAAACATTTTTCACTGAGTTTTGAGCACTTTGTCTGAAATATAAACATAACGAAGAAGATTTTGGAACGACTAGCGGGAACAAAGAAGAGAGGAAGGCCAGAAAAATGATAAACGAAGTAAACTCCCTGAACGGATTCAATGGAATTAACCTTCTCAGCGGACTCCTTGGCGGAATGCCCAACACCGGCACGATGCAGGATGCGGCAGCCCAGACAGGAGCTCCTTCCGATTCGTCGATGTTCTCACGTGAAACAGCGCAGAGAGATCAGGGTGCCGCTCAGGGAGCCGCCCAGAGCGCCTCAGGCGATACAGGCCTTTCATACCTGAAATCGATGTGGGAATCACTCCTCACCCAGGATTGCGCAGCGGCCAGCCAGGAAGGCCAGAGCGAGCAGGCCGAGGGTCAGCAGGCTGACCAGGAGTCACCGATGCAGAAGCTCCAGGAAGACTACCAGAATTCACAGGGCCAGGGAGTTCAGCTCTCAGAGCAGCTTCAGAAGATGATCCAGTCGATACTCGGCGGCCAGGGAGGATCCGGCACACAGGCTGCAGCCGGAACTGGCAGCGAGCCCGGCTCAGCGATGGCAGGCATAGGTGGAAGCGGCGCGACAGCGGGAATCAACAACGGCGGCAATTCGATATGGAACAACATAGCCAACTTCGGCCAGAACATATACAACCAGGGCCAGAACCTTTACAACCAGGGAAAAGGCGCAGTAAGCAACCTCTTCAGCTCTTTCGCCCAGGGCAAGGAAGGCAACTGCGCATCAATCGGCGTGATAAAGGCTGCGATGGACAAATACGGCAAGAACGTCTTCAACCAGGTGAGCCAGACAGGCGACGGCGGCTACGCGATAAAGATGAAAGATGGAAAGTCAGTCAATCTGACAGCCCAGGAGATGCAGGTTGCGAAGCAGAAGGCGAACTTAAAAGGCAACGGCGGCCAGGACCAGGAATATGCGACACTCTGCTACGCGGCGATGGCGAAAAGAGCGCAGATGGATGGTCACGAAGGCGCCCGCGACTTCAGCAAAGCCTGTGACAGCCTCAACAACGGTGAGGATCCTCTCTACGCTGCGAAGGCACTCGGGATGAGCGGCCACGTCCAGATGATCAACGCCCAGACAGCAGGGAACACAGATGGGGCAGTGGCATGGACAGGCAAGCACTGTGTATACGTTGACGGCGGAAAGACTGATAAATACGGTCAGGCAGTGGCGTTTGACGGCACCGATACCTGGGGCAACCGCCTCAGCAACGCCTTCAAGTTCGTATAGGATATCGTGTGAAAAACAGAGAGCCCGTGCTCGACAGAGCAGCCGGGCTCTTTTAGTTTCCACGGATATATGTCAGTTCATTCTGTGCAGGTCGTTCAGCACCTCGGGATGGACATTGCCTCCGAATTTCTGAGCTTTCTCGGTGTAGTATCTGGTCTTTTCCATGTCGCGTTTCTGCCAGTATGCCATTGCAAGGTTTCCCAGCGCGCCTCCGAAGTCTGGCTTCAGACGCACGGCTTCTTCGAGCTCCGCTATGGCATTGTCGAGCTGTCCGAGCTTTCCATATATTATTCCGATGCTGTTGTGCAATTCATGGTCATGCGGCGCAATTTCGGCGGCTTTCATGTATGTCATCAGGGCGCCCTGCAGGTCGCCTGAGTCTTCCCGCACTCTTCCCAGCACCCTTATGAAAATCAGCTCGCCCGGGTTCAGTTCGACCGCCTTTTGCAGCGCTGCGGCCGCTTCCGCAAATCTCCGCTGCGATCTGTAGGCGTTCCCCAGGTTATAACAGGCGGCGGCGTCGCCGGGGTTATGCTGAATCGCCTTCATCCACTGCTCAATTGCCAGATCGAGCCGGTGCTGGCTGGCATAGATGAGGCCGATGTTCGTGTAGCCTTTAGAAGGCTCGCCTCCTTCATCGATATAACGCTTGAAGGCTTCCAGGGCCTCGAGCATATTTCCGTTTCTCATCAACCGTGCGCCTTCATCAAAGGCTTTTTCGGCATTGTTCATAGGGCACCTCGAATAAATAATAGTCAGAGAATGTCTCATCGATTCCCAGAGGAGAAAAGTATTCGTCAAAGACCCTTTGAAGGGTGGATCACTTCGTATTCTGCTGAGGCTGCGGCCGCTTCGGAAAGCCCTTGATCTCCGGCATCGTGGTCGTGGTCATATCCTCTACAGTTATGGGCTCAATCTTCGGAGGCGGCAGGTACAGAGGGATGCCCACCTTGCCGCGGACCTTGATCTGCTCCCACCGGTTCGTATAGTGAGACAGGGTGTTTGAGTTTCCCGAGTTCGCATCTGAGCTGACCCAGTATTCTTCGCAGTTAATCATGGTGGCTACGAGAGTATCGGCTAGCCTGAAAGTGCCTGGCTCGTTCTTGACATCTTTGTACAGCATGGGATTGAAGTATGCGCTGTCGACCTTGATTTTCAGATTGAAGGAGGGCATACTATCCGGAATCATCAGTGAGAATGCGCCGTTGCTGTCTGTCTTTGTTTTGATGGCCTTCTCCAGTTCTTCCGGCATGGCGGTGTACCGCTCGGGATCCTGGCCGGTATAGGCCAGGATGTTTATGCCTTCCAGAGGTTCGCCTGTATCGTCTATCAGTTTTCCTGTAAGGGTTCCTGCCTGTGCGCATGTGTTCCATGACAGCACCAGCGCTGAAACGCAGATAAGAGCTAAACAGAGTGTCGCAGCCATTTTCATCATAGCCGGTATCCCCCTTCGAATGGCTTTACTATTCATCTGTAATTCGCTTAACGAAAGGGTTATCCTGCATTGCTCGAAAATAATGCCCCGGTTTGTATTGCAGCGGCTCAACGGCCTGACGTATCGAGGCAGATTAAATGTGCATTTGTAAGAGGACAGCGCCTGTTACTAACGAACTTTCATGGAAGAGATACATACAAATAAGATTGAGGAAGGAAGTGCGAGCCAGATGTCCGGATCACAGGTAAATCCTCTCGAGATATCCTTTGATGAGAATAAGAAGTATCTGACATCGGTCTATCCCGGTATGACGCCTCAGGAGATGAGAGAATACTATCTCTATCAGACTCATAAAAGCCTGGAGACCTGGGAGCGGGAGAAGGGGTATTCGATAAGGGAGAATCAGCCTTTCAGGCTCGACGATCCAGGCCCGCTGACATATTTTCTGTCGCCTGAGCAGGCAAAGAAGATAAATCTCAGGAAGCAGATCGAAGAGTTCGCCAGAGAATCGCAGGTTTCGACCGCAGGAGTCAGGGAGAACCAGAATGTCCTCTGCCCCTGGGATCACCGCTATCGAATAAACGAATACATATTTGCAGTGATAGCCGAGTCCCTCTCCAGGATGGTCAAGGAGATGCATCAGCATAGGCTGGACAGCCTTCCTGCGCTGTCTTCAGGCGAAGCACGGAAGAATCTGGGCGAGGAAAATGTCAAGATCATAGAGGAAATATACGGAATGAGCTTCGATGACGCTGTGGCCTTCGCAAGACAGAGCCCTGTCAGGATTGTAGGCGGAGAGGTCCGGGCCAATACGCCGAGGTTCATTGATCTGGTATCCCGCATATACGCCGCAAACGACCTCCATGTCTTCCTGATGAAAGACGGTGAAAACAGGGACACCTCTTCCATATTCATGTGGTCTTTCCTGATCTTCATACTGGGCCTGTCAGGAGGCAACTATTTCACGAGCAGCCACGGCGCTCCCCAGAAGCAGAGCGACAAGATCCTGTCCTCTGACGGCTCCCAGTACCTCCCGCCCCAGTATGCCAGTCTCGTCGGGCATATGCGCGATATCCTCGCCAAGGTTGAGTCGGAGGGATTCACTTTCCGCCTGGCAGCAAGAAACGACGCCCATCTGAGGCACAGCCTGACATACGAGAACACGGCCCGTCTTTACAGCAACTATCTCAGGTGCGGTCCGGCTTCAGATCAGGCCATAAATCTCATCAACGACGCATGCCGGAAAGGCCTCAGATTGAAGCTCGATTTCTTCGGCGGCTCGGGTTACAGGACGATCTCCTCCATATTCAATGTGCTGGGCATATCAGGTGTCTTCGAGAACGGATACATACGGACAGAGGAGGATCCTTTCTTCCACAACATCGGCTTCAAGGTGGCGCCCAAAAAAAACAGGCCGACCGAGCTGGAGGTCATCCACCTGTCTGTTGATGCGAGCCTCAAGGCTGTGGTCGAGACGGCGGGGTATACCGAGATACTGAAAGATGCGCCGGCCGGGCAGATCGTATACAATGTCGATCCCGATGTCGACAGGTTCGTGGCCGGCCAGGTCGTTCCGATCTCAGAGAAGCAGGCTCTCGATGAGCTCGGCATCTCTTCGATAGCTCTCGGGGAAGACAGGCTCTTCGCCGTTTATTCGCCAAACCAGCTCTTCCTGATGATAGCGGACAACGACATGATCCAGGCAAAGAACGACGGCTGGTGGTCGCAATACTCCAACTTCGACATCCACACATACGTATCGGCCCTTGCCTGGGACGAGTGGGCCTCTTTCAACGGGATACCGGTAATCCGCGTTCCTGTTGGCTTCAAGGAGATAGCCGCGATCGAGCGGGCTGTCGAGGGCGCGATGAAGGAGCATCCAGGCGCCGAGATCGCCGTTAAAAACGAGCTAGGCGACGAAACCAGGATAGGCAGCCATCCAAAGCTTCATCACGCCGGCGAAGAGAGCGGAGGAAAGATTGGCGGCCCCCGAGTGCCGATCTATAATATCTACGGAGAGTTCGTAATCGCGATGAGAGAGAAGTCCAGCGGCGAAGCAGCTTTTTCGGCAGTAGCGCTGCAGTCGAGGCTCCATTGCGATGCAGAGGGCAGGGGAGAGAAGGACTGCATATACCTGCACAACTATCTGAGGGAGATCTTCGCCAGGAACTCGATAAAGAACCCGATGGAGTTCAGGGGCGATATCATCCATTACAACGAGGCGATCATCGACCCTGACGAGCTGGCCAGGGCCAAGGCTGAAGGGATAAACCAGAGGAACGTCTTCAACAGCTTCTTCAGATACATCGCAGCGGCATACAGGAGCGGCGAGCGCTCGAAAGCCGGCAGGCCTCTCTCCATCGATGAGGTAAGGGAGCTCTTCATCGAATCGATGCCGTCCATGAAAAAGGAATGGAGCCAACTCGAGAGGATCGATCTATGGTCAGACGGCCTTCAGCTGTGGTTCAGCGAGCCTTCTGTCGTAAGGGATATCTGCCTCAGGGCATCGGGAACCGACGCCAAATCGAAGGTTTATTTTGACGGGAAAGACAAGGCCTATCTGCAGAAGCTCTTCAATGAGAACTTTGAGCTCTTCGCGCCGAAGTACACAGATCGATTCAAGGAGCTCATATCTGTGGAATGATTTAAAAACTGAGGGATTGATCGGCGTCATCAGGCGCCGGTCTCTGTTCACGACATGAAAGTAGCCTATACTTCTGATCTGCACGTCGATGTCACGAAGAAGAACAGGGAGCTGCCGGGATATCTGGCGGAAGAGCTCTCTGCAATCGGGCCGGATGTTTTCGTGCTCGCCGGCGATGTGTCGCCCGGCCTTGGCGAGCTCGAGCTCACGCTGAGCGCGTTTGCTTCCATTTCATGCAGAAAGCTGTTCGTGGCAGGCAATCACGACGTGTGGAGCAATCCTTCGCCTGAGACGCGCCGGAGGGATACGAGCGTCAAATATCAGTCTGAGATCAGCGCCGCAGTCAAGAGAGGAGGCTTCACCTATCTGATGGATCGTGGAGCCGTCATAGACGGGGTGGCATTCGCCGGAGCCATGGGCTGGTTCGACTATTCGCTGAGGAACAGGGAGCTGGATTCAGTGATTGTGCAGAGCCAATATGAGAGGGGGAGGTTCAGGAACCTGCAGTGGAACGATTTCGTCCACACTGACTGGCGCGGCCTTTTCCATGATGGCGGTGATTCTGACAGGATACCTGCAGGATCCGTGGCCGGCTGGATGACAGACAGCATATCGGCCCAGATAGAGGATCTGCTGCCTTCGTCGCCGCGGTCGGTGGTAGTGTGCACGCACTTCCTTCCAACGCCCCGCCTGATAAGATTTTCTCACGATCCACACCTGGATTTTCCCTGCGCCTATCTGGGAAGTGAAGGGATGGAGGGCCTGATAGAGCGCTTTCCACAGATCTCCCACTGGATTGCAGGCCATATCCATTTCAAGAGAAGCCTTGAATGGAGCGGAGTTCTCTTCTGCACGAGCCCTGTTGGATATCTGCGAGGCCCTGAGAGCGATCTGGCAGAGGTGGCCAGGAGAAGCATCTCGACGTTCGAGCTTTGAGAGGATCTGCACGATTGGGGGTAACAAGGCAATGAAAAAGCGCGCCATTTCCGATCCGAAGAAGGTGGCCGAGCCCGGCGGGGCTCCTGGTAAAAAAGGCGGATGGCAGCTGAAATCCACTCTGATTCTGCTCGGGATGGTGGCCCTGGCATACCTGCTGTGGGACACACCTTTATTATACCCTCTGAAACTCTTTGTCGTGATTCTGCACGAGATGAGCCACGGCATTGCGGCGATACTGACAGGTGGAAAGATAGTGGAGATTAAGATAGATCCGCAGATCGGAGGGCTGTGCAGCTACTTAAAGCCGCCGGGATTGGTCGGAGACATCTTCGTGGCAAGCGCAGGATACCTGGGAAGCATGTTCTGGGGAGCCCTGATACTCATCGTGGCTGCCAGGACGCGATATGACAGATATGTTATTCTGCTCATAGGCCTGGTGGTGCTCGTGCTGACCTTGCTTTATGTAAGAGAGCCTTTCGGGATGGTCTTCTGCCTTATATTCAGCGCAGTGATGTTTGGCGCCTTCAAGTTCCTGCCCGACTGGTTCAACGACTACCTGCTGAAGTTTATCGGCCTCTCTTCCTGCCTCTATGCAGTTGTTGATATAAAGGAGGACCTGATAGACCGGAGCGGCATAGGGAGCGATGCCGATGCAATATCGAAGCTGCTGGGGCTTCCTTCTCTAAGTGTTGCAATAGGCGTGCTGTGGATAATCCTGTCTCTCGCGATCATGGCAGTTGCGCTGAAGGTCGCCGTGGCCTCCGAGCCGCCTGACGAAGACAGGGATGGCGATGATGGCTCATAGCCCCTGTATCGAGTTGGTGTATTTATCCTTCAGTTCCTTGTATGTGGCTTCAGAGATCTCCCCCAGAATCAGGCGCTCTTCGAGCGCCTCGAGAAGCTTTTCTATCCTGGCCTTGTCTTTCCCAGTCGTCCTCTGCTTCGGCGTGAAGATCTCAGGAGACTGGTGGGCCGGTTTCTGAGACGGGAGCGGGAGAGGTGCAGCGCCTTTTCTGGGGAGAGGAATGGAAGCTGGCTTCTTCGTCTCCGTCACGCTCTGCTCAAGCTCTTCCCGGGACTTGTTGTACTCGTCCTCGGTCAGTTGGCCTGTGATGAACTGCAGTTTCAGCGCTTCCAGGCTTTTGACGATGCTCTCCCTGTCAGCGGAAGATACCTTCTTTCTCTCATCCCTGTGCTTCGTCATCTCGAGGGACAGGGCCTCCCTCTTCTTTTCGAGGCTGTCCTGCTGAATGGCCTTCTTTTTGTGCTCTTCGATCTTAACAGCAGGCTCCTGAACAGCAGCCTCTTTCTGCTGCCTGGACAGGTACTCCCACCTCTTTGCGTCGATCGGGATCCTCTCCAGGTCGGAGTTCAGGATCCTGAGCTCAGGCCCCATCATGTAGGTGAGGGCTATCTCGTCCTTTCCTACGAACAGTATGTCGTAAGGGATCTTGAATTCATTCAGCGCTCTCAGATCTGCATGGCAGATCATATTGTCTTCGAATGATTTGACTATAAGCGCGGTGACAGGCTCGCTCTTGACGGCCACGAAGTTCCTGCCCAGATGCAGGATCTCGAAAGACGATGGAGGCGTGATGTTGTGCCTGTCGCCTTCGGCAGTAACCACTCTGAGCTCTCTCGTCCCCTTTTCGACCAGATCTATCAGGGCGGTTCCGGCGTTGCTGATCAGAACGTTTTCTATCTGCACATTCTGGTATGTGAACTCCTGCCACAGTTCGTGAGTCGTCGTGTTGATTATCGAAAACCTCATCCTTATTCCACTGCTCGTCTTCTGCGGCTCTCCCAGCAGCAGGAAGCTGAAATCCCCCGAGATGTTCCAGGCCAGCCTGGCTTCAGTATGGACAGGGAGCTGCAATTTGTGGTATGTGCCGAAGTTCCTGTCTGAGATGCGGTAGAAGATTATCTCGTGGAGCTCGAGATCCTTTTCGGACTGCGTTTGTGTCAATGCGCCGATGATCTTGCCTGACAGCTTGCTCTCCCTGGTGATCTTCTCGAGGCAGATCTGCGTGCCCTCTTCGTTGATTACTGTCCGTCCCAGGAACGATGAGCTTTTTGTCATGGTGCTCCTCGAGAACGCCTCGACGAAATCTATCGATTCGCTCCCCTGAGCCCCGAAGATCCTTATTCCTTCCGCGTTAAGTATCGCCGCCAATCCGTTGTTGCCTATGCCAAGAATCTTTATCCGCTCTTCCCCCATTGACAGTTTCCACAGTATCTTCTCGCCATGGGCATAGAGCAGCTCGTCCTTGCGCTGGAAGATTACATAGCGACCATCGCGGCTGCAGAAAAATTGATGCATGGTTTGAGCCTTCCAGAGTCTCCGGTATAAGACATGCCGAAGAGTTTCCCGATTACTAAAGATTTCACGGCAAGTGCCAATCTTCCTCCTGGGAAGGAGATGAGGCCTTCTCATGGAATTCTCTCCAGAATATGTGACAGTCGAGGTGTATCGAACATGATCTACGTGGAAATCGGAGCAGCTGCAATCGCGCTCATCGTCATCATTCTTGCCGCCGCGGAGGCGGCGATGAGAAGGAGGGGAGACTGCGATGTCCGTTTTGACAGCGAAAGGGCAGGCGATTTCAGCCTCTATCAGGATAAGGAGATACTGCAGTATACGTTCACGATTCCTGTCGTCAACAGGGGAAAGCAGCAGGGCCTTCTTATAGACTGCTATGCCAGGCTTCAGGCCGAAGGAGATATCTTCAAGTACGTGGATGTAAAGGGAAGGATAGTCAACTGTGACAGCCCCCGGCTCGACGACTACTGGGAAGCCAACATAATTAAGGCCGGAGGGGAGTGCAGAGCGGAGGTCAGCATCACCATCAAGGCGCCCGAAGAGGAGATGAAGAGGATTCGCGCTCTGCTGTCCAGGTTCTTCGTGGACATCATGTTCAAGTTTTATGGGCGGAATCTGATGACCTACAGCAGGTGCACGGTTCATTTCGACAGCAGCAGATGCAGTGCGGCGACCGAGACTCTGGAAAAGAGGATAGGCGCTGCAGTGAAGCCGAAGCCGGAGAGGAGCGCCTCGGCGCCTTCGAACGTGATACCGATAAAGACACATCTGCTGAGGCCGAATGAGGACATGGCCGAGATCATAAGGAGATACGCTGACGGGAAAGCTGTGAAGGGGGATATCCTCACCATCGCCGAGAGCGCTGTGGCAATCCTGCAGGGCAGAGTATATTACGTGGAGGATATAAAGCCCCGCTTCCTCGCGCAGAAGATAAACAAGCTCTTCAAGAAAGACAGCAGCCTCTCGTCGCCGTACAGCCTGGAGATGGGATTCCGGGAGGCGGGAGTGTTCAGGATTCTTCTCGCGACAGCGCTGGGCGTGCTGGGCAGAGTCATTGGCAGGCAGGGCGATTTCTACAGGGTTGCCGGAAAGAGCGTCGCCACCATAGACGACTGCACAGGCACGCTGCCTCCCTTTGACAAATATGTCGTGATGGGGCCTGCCGATCTCGAAGGCGTAGTCCGCTCCATCAAGGAGAAGACGGGACTGGAGGCTGCCATAGTGGATGTCAATGACCTCAGGAGAGTGGATGTTCTGGCGCTTACATGTCCCGAGCACAGAGCCTATCTGGAAGAGGCGCTCGTTGAAAACCCCGCGGGAAATGCAAACGAGCAGACACCCATCGTGCTTGTAAAAGCGCCCTCTAAAGAGCGGGGATAAGGCTCTGCCCGTCAATCTGAGCTGAACTTTACTGCAGCACCTTCACAGGTGCCCTATTTTTTTATGTCGGCGTTGAAGCTCTCCAGGGCCATCTCCTGATTGGGGAAGATCTTGACCACCTTGCTCAGGCCTGTGATGTCGAAGATCTTGTTTATATCCGTGCTCGGGCTGACAATCTTAATATTGCCGCCCATTGAGGTGACCTTCAGGTGGGCCGATGTGATCGCACCAAGGCCGGAGCTGTCAATATAATTGACTTTCTCCAGGTTTATTATCATATTTATCTTCCCGGACTCAATGAGCTTCAGAAGCTGCTTCTTCAGCTCCGGATAGACCAGGAAATCGATGTCTCCTTCGAGAGAAACAAGGTGCACGCTCTCTGAAAGGTCTTTGCTCTCAACAATTGGATTCAATGAATCCACCTCCCTTGTCAGGATTAAAGGATGTACGCCGTGTCATGTGTGTACTGTGAGCCAACACATTCCTGTGCGAAAATCAAATACTCTTTAATATACTCTCTTGATGCCCTTTTTCCTGCCTGCACTGTTATTAACGAAGCGGAGGGGGCGGGAGTATGGGCGGCTTTCTGTTCCGGTCCTTTGAGCGCTGCAGTTCGATCTCTTCGACGAGCACGCTGGGCGCTATGGCGGAAACGGGTATCCATCCGGACTCGGCTCCGCAATAGGCATTGTATACATGGTGCGTGTTTCCTGTCGCGAGTATCCTGCTTATGCTCGACAGAGGAGTTCCTATGAACTCGACACCTCTGACGAGCTCCTCGTCTCCTGTATCGAGATCGACCTTGTATACCACTTTGGGGCTTCCGCTGAAAGCCTGGAAGCTGAATCGCGATGTGTTTGTCTCCCCGCTCTCCACATTTCTGATTATCAGGCCATACGGCTTCTTCTGGCGGATCGATTCTTCGATTAGCATCTCCTTGAGCTTTTTTTCCGGTTTTTCATCGCTCGAAAAGACGAAGAAGTTGGCCATCCTTGCAGTGGGATACTCATAGTATTCGTTTCTTCCATGCCCGTTTGAATGCTTGAAGCCTTCGACAGGTGTCCTCGAGAGCAGGTAGTTTTTCAAAACCCCGTTTTTTACCAGAACGACGCGCTTCCCAGGCACGCCTTCATCGTCGTACTCGTAATGCCCGGCCAGTGAAGTGCCTTTGAAGCTCTTCTCGCCCGGATTGTCAACGATGGTGATGTACTGGGGGAGGATCTTCTTGCCGATCTTTCCTTTGAAGGTCTGTCCTTCTTCGTTCGAGATCTGCCGCTCTCCTTCGAGACGGTGGCCTATTGCTTCATGGAAGAACACGGCTGCCGCTTCCGGAGCCAGGATTGCAGGCCCGTTGTAAGGCTCGAGTATCTCCGCCTCTCTTAGGCGCATCAGCTCCTCAGCCAGTTTTTCCCGCTCAGTTTCAATCGCTTCGATGCCGGGGAACTCGTCGATTGAGCGGTAGTAGAAGTTGCTCGTAATGTCGAGAGGCATCCCGTCGTCTGCCAGCGTAGCGCCGTAGAGCGTCAGGCGGTAGTATTCATTTTCATTTATCAGCTCGGTCCCCTCGGTGTTGACTATATATTTTACCTCCTTCAGCGCCTTGAACTGAACCCACGAGTTGATCAGCTTCCTGTATTTCTTGAACTTCTGCGATACATCCCTGATCAGGGAGGGCCAGAACTTCTCATCGACTTGGAAAGGCTTTTGCGGGCCTATGCTGATGACCTGCTTTTCCCGCGAAAAGTCAGGCGTCTTCTTGTCTTTGATGAACTCCTTCAGCATCCTGCTCTTCTTTGCAAGGAACTGCGAGAGCGCCTCCTTGTACTTCATATCCGTGAGTCTCCACAGGCACATCCTGAGCGCGAAGGTGTCATCCTCAATGGGAGCGGACAGAAAATTGAACGATTCGGCGTCCTTGAGGCTGCTCGAAATGCCGCCGTCGATTGTGTTGTCGAATTCGTACGAGCCAGTCCTTACTTCCACGTAGGTATTTCGAATCTTCTCCCTGACTCCACCATAGTGTATGGCGCCGTAGCTCCCCCAGGCGTTGTACACGTCGAAGTCCTTGATGCAGTAGCTTATGAAGTAAGGCTTCTCGAAGTTGTCCAGCGTGAGCCTTGAAAAAGACCGGTGGAGCTCCTGTTTCATGGCATTCAGAATGATTAATCTCGTATCTCTGTGTTGACTGGTTTTCACTGATTCCTCTCTTTCTATTGCTCCGGTTGCGGCGGCATGTGTTTGACCCAGATTTCCAGACCCATCCTCTGCACCTCTACTATGTCGTCGTTCCCTGCCAGCGCGAGCTCGAGCCCTTCTGTCAGATGGCCCACCTCGCCGTCTTCAAAGAATATGTTCATCTCTATCAGGGCGTTTTCGAGCTTCTGAATTCCATCGGCCATATAGTCGCGGGACAGCTCCAGCTTCTGAATCGTCTCCTGATCCTCTATCGTCGTAGGGATCTGCATCTTCTGGTGCATCTCCTTGCCCTGCTGAATCTTGTTCCAGAGCCACTCCAGAGTGTTGGCGAGATCTTCGGGGTTTCCATCTCCCATCCTGAATCCTTCGACCACTTCCATCAGCTTCATTATATTTGTCGTGATATACCGCTCGGACACTGCGGTGATCGTTTCCTCTACCGTTATGTCTATGCCCTTTGAAGTGCTCTCGTACGATGTATAATTTGGGATCACGGCCTGGCAGTGTGAGCATACCCTCGCGCCGAGATCGTTTGCCCCGCCGCACCTGAGACAGCTCTTTACCTCATCTGCATGAAGCGCCCTGTCGATTATCGCGTATGAATCGACAAGGATGTCGCTGCCGTATTTGACAGTAGCTATGCCGGTCGAGAGATGCTGCAGATCTCCGTCCTCGTAAAACAGTGCCATCTCTGCCAGGCCTGCGCCGCAGTTGCAGTATGCTTCCTCCAGCACCGGAATTGTCTCGGCTATCACAGGGCTGTCGATTCTCTGTGTCTTGTAGATCGTGAACTCCTTGTAGGTTCTCTCCCAGAAGGCCCGCATGAATGCCAGTCTCTCTCCGAGCGATTCCGGAGGGAAGCGCCCTTCGATGACCCCGTTTGTTATTCGTATCAGCTCGTTGAAATACGGAGACTGGGAAAAGGTGTCGTATCTCTGCTCTTCTTCCTTCAGGCAGTCAAATGCGTAGAACAGGCTAATCGTGGCGTTTTTCATCGAAGAAAGCGCTTCCAGCATCGTATTTTTGTCTTTTGTCGAAAAGATGCTCTCGCACTGGCTCACTGCCTGTTTCAGAACAGCCAGGTTCTGCTCGATGATCTCATCCTGTGCAATTATTGTCGGAGTCATCTCCTGTGTCTGCCTGGTCTTTGCGTAGACCTCCTCGAGGCTCCTCGCGACTTCCTGCATGATTGCCAGCTTTTCCTTCAGAGGCTCGAAATATATCTCAGGGCAGGCCTGCTCGTAATAGATGGTCTCGACATCCTTTATCACGTCGTTGAGATATGGAGAGCGCGTAAGGGAGAATATGTTCTCCCCCTGTGCTTCGTAACCGCTCCCATTTCCCACGATAGACTCCTTGCGCTGCTGCTTGCCGACACCTTCAGTCAAAACCCCGGCGTGTTTTGATCGTGTCATGTTTTCTCATTCCTGTACGATTATAGATTAATGATGGAGCGGCTTTTTTCCTCTCGACGCTTTTCAGAGGATTATCAATCCGGGGAACGAACACATGTTCCAGTCTCGGAAGCACAAATATTTCAATGCAGGCAGGTCAAGAGTGAAAGACAAGAAAAAAGTCGGTTTTTCCCCTTTGAGAGTGATCATCGCATTTTTTATAGTCGGCCTTCTGACAGCTCTGCTGGTTCTCTTCGACAGCGCATTGGAGCAGCAGGTTCATTACAGCGATTTCAATCCTCTCATTACCAGAGACGGCAGCAGGATGGTATTCGTGAGATGGTACTGGCTTCAGAAGGACAGGACCAGACAGATGGAGATCTGGCAGTCAGCGGCGGATGGCTCGAATGCGTCGAAGATCTTCTCCTTTGAGCCCAGATTCCATTTCTACGGTCTGCGCTTCTTCAGGCTCTCATCAGATGAAAAGCTCGTTTTGGCGCGCCTTCTGTCAAAGGACCCTGATTACAGCTTTGTAATGCGGGATTTTGTATACCAGATCCCGGTAGACGGCTCCAAATCGGGATTATCGGTCACGGAGCTTGAAAAGAGCTCTCAGTACGATATGATAATGGATTTCCAGGACGGCACGCTGCTCACGAAGAAAATTGGCGGGAAGAAGGACAGCAGCATAGAGTTCAGGAGCGGCGATGGGAAGAAGGTCATTTCTTCGTTCAGCTACCCCGCTGAGACATTCTGCAATGCAGGGACGCTTTATCACGGCGGCGATTCAGCCATTGTTCTGTTCGAGACTGTCAATCCGGACAGGCCGGTTTTCAGGCTCGTCAAGCTTCGGAGGGGCATCTCCGCCTCGCAGGGCGAGATGGGGATCAGCAAGAACATAGCCCCGCCTTTATATCTTTCGTCGAGCAGGCAGTTCGTTTCCATCGATCGCAACCTTACAGACAGATTCTTCATAATCGGCGAAGGGCTCTCCGCTCTGAGGGAGATTCCCAACCCTCTGGCAGATCGCTACACGATATTCGAGATCTCCGTATCGCCTGATGAAAAATATATCATCCATCCCTCAGGGAAGAGGCTGTGTCGTGTAGATATCGATTCAGGCAGGGCGGCCGTCACTGAATTGCCTGTGGCCCATATAGTGCCTCCTGTCAGGCAGAATCCTGTCAGCGGCGATTATGTTTTTTCGGATGGGAAGCAGCTTTTTTCATCCAGAGAGGATGGAACGGGCCTGAAGGCGCTGACAGAGCTCTCTCCCAAGTCCCGCATTGAAAAGAACGGCGTATATGTCACATACAGGCAGGCAAGGGAGAAGTGCTTCGGTCTGCTCTGCCGTCTCTTCGGCGTTGCGTATGAGAAAGAAGGGGAAGAAGAGCATGAGCGGTAGAAGTCCCGCTGCACTGCCGGCGGTGCGATATCACTATTGACTGTATGCCGCAGCGGTGTTATCATTTGCCCGTCTGATCCATATTATGACTGTCCGGTGATGAGTCTATGAAAAAAGAGCCTGAGGTTATGGGAGACTTCCCTATCTCGATAAATGAAAGATCGGTGATGCGCTATCTGGGATACCCGACCGGGAGACAGGTGGCGGATAGGCGGCACGTGCAGAGAAGCATAGAAACGGTGCGTGGTTTTTTGAGAAGCAGCAGTGAACTTGTCAATCCAGCGGCTGTATACGCCCTCTTTGATTCTGTGCCGGTTGATGGCGCTCTGTCCCTGCCTGAAGAAGGCGTTGAGCTCAGGTCGAGCTTCCTCGCCGGCCGGTTCAGCGAATCGGGAACAATCGGGCTCTTTGTCACCACCATTGGCTCTGCGATAGAAGAGCAGATCGGGCGGTATCTCGGCGAAGGGAAGCGCTACGAGGCGATGATCCTGGACGCCATCGGCAGCGCGTCGGCGGAAGCGGCAGCCTGGAGTGTTCACAGGCACATACAGCATCTATCAGGCAGGAGGCTCGTGAGATATTCACCGGGATATGATAGGGGGGTGAAGGCAGTCTGCTGGCCCATAGAAGATCAGGCTGTAATCTTCAGATTGCTCTCGCCTGAGAGGATAGGGGTAAGGCTGTCGCCGGCATTCATGATGATGCCGAGGAAGTCCGTTTCCGCAGTCATCGGATTCCCGTCCGCACCGGGAGGCCGCCTGGATGATGATTCCTGACCGGCACAGTTCCGCATCGTCTATGCACGGCTTTCCACAGCCGGCCCGCTGCCTTCCTCCCGGGAGGGCTCTTTCTCAGCATTGGCGCGCCCGTCGTCAGCAGCAGCGCCAGAGCTCTCCTTAGCCGCTTCTTCGGCGCGCCTCATCTCGTCGAACTGCGTATCCAGATCCTTGAAATGTCTTTTTCTCATAAGCAGCCACGGGATCAGCAGGAAGAGCGCCAGGAGGACCAATCCCACCGGAAGATAGATGCCGCCCAGTATGAATGTCACGATGATCACGAAGATCAGCTCGGTGTTGATCAGATATTGCGGGCGGAGCAGCTTGTGCACGAACGCCACTTTGTTTCCGCATCCGCAGAGAACCTTTTTCCCTTCTTTTGCACTGCTGCAGTATGGGCAGAAGTTACTGAACGAGGCGAAGCTCTCCTTCAGGTCCGGCAGTTTCTCGCGGAGCTCTGCGAGGAGCCCGAGAGCGCCTTCGAGCCTGTGCGCGGCAGGGTCGTTTACTATATGTATGCTGCCCTTCGAGTGCCTGAAGATGAACTCCCTTGGATATATTCCTGCCGATGGGTGGATATCGAGTATGACTCTCCCGTTTTCCAAATCACGCCATGCAAACAGCTTGTCCTGCTGAAAATCCTTGTAATGCAGACCTTTTCTTGATGTCTCTATCACGGTGGAGGCGTTTTTCTGCAACCGCATGCTTCTCTTGCTTGGGAAATATACAAGCAGCACGAAGAGCAACAATGTGAAGAGCATGAAATGAGAGCTGGCGAAGAGGGCCTTGAAGCTCTTCGACTGCATCCAGGCTATGTAGAGAAAGGTGAAGTAGACGAATATCCCGAACCAGAGAGAAAATTCGACCCAGCGCCAGCTCTTCTTGTTTCTTCTTCTGTCTGAGAATATGTACTGTGCCATGCCGGTTCCCTTATCGTTTCTTTTTCATCTCGGATCTGAGTATCAGCATCGCCAGTCCGACCAGGACCACGACGCCCCATATGTCCATCGCGTTCGCTGACTTCTTGATGATGAAGATCAGCATTCCCCACATCACGACGAGGCCTACAGGGACGAGAAAGCCTTCTGTGCTGTTCAACCGGGTCTTTATCTCGAAGACGTTCTCCAACTGCCTTCTGGGCTTGTTTTCACCGAGCAGGGCCACTTCCTCTCCCCCTTCGTACGGCATGATCTTCGATGCGATCCACGCAGCGGCTCCAACGGCTATCACGAAGAACAGAAGTGGGATTATCCCGCCTGTTGCGTCTTTGAAATACTGCCATGCGTTCTTGAACAGGAACCCCAGGATTATTGCGATCACGAAGGAAAAGACAGGCAGAATCTTCGTCTTCACAGTGCCATCGTCGGTGTTGATGAACTGTCCCTCGTGGGTTATTATGATCCTGGCGTTCAGTTGTACGAAGCCCGATACGGCCATTGCCGTCAATATGGAGAGCAGGAATATCCCGACTGGAATCATCAACAGCAGCCCTGCCGCCGAAGGAGTCTGGTCCTGGAAAAAGAGCGCGAAAAAGAGGGAATGACAGACCAGCGTTATGGCCAGATAGAGATAGAGCCTGCATTTATTCAGCCTGAAATAGACCCAGAAGAAGAGAAGCGAGAACAGGAATGACATCCCCGCTTTCAGAAGCACCGTGCCGGACGGCGTGAGCCATAGATTCAGAGCGCCTTTCATACCATCACTCCCTTTGAGATGAACTCCCATTCATTTCTCTTAAATGTCTGCATATACCTTCTCAGGGCCTGTCCGTCACTTCCCGCGCAGCACTGCAAATCCGCAGGCCGGAATCTTTATGGCTCCATTCTGCGATGAGAGATCCGTCCTTCTTGCCATTATCTCGCCTGACCTGGTGTAGATGGTGCAGGACTGGAACAGCACATTCGTGAAGCCCAGCCTCTGCAGGGCAAAGTCTCTGTCGTCCCTGTAGAAGCTCCTTACCAGGACCAGCTTCTGGCCTGCCTGGGGCGCGTCGAAGACCCGCCATTCAAATAGAGGCTGAACCAGAACGTTGTCGATGATGGCCGCGTTTGAATGAAGAAGGCCGCTGTATCTTATGCCCATGCTGTGTGGGCCTGGGAGGAGGAGACGCGGATCCATGACTTCCTTCATGGTCATATACGGGCTGTCCTGCGCGCCGCCGAGGGGAATCGTGAAGATCTTGTCTCCATCGACTCTCATCATGATTGACGCTCCCAGATCGAGCCCTGGCTGCTTGAGATAGGTGAGATAGAACGCATATTCGTTTTCCTGCGTGATGTCGAACTTGATCCAGAATGAGTTTTCGCGCTTTATGACCACGTATCTGCCTGTTGTTGAGCCGGGGTAGACGCACTCTTCAATCTCGTAGTCTTTGCGCACCGCCTTTCCCTCCTCTGCCTGCAGCACCGAAAAGCTGTGGGGAGCCGATGCAGACCTGAACTCCAGGTTCTGCCAGGCCTGTGTATTCCAGATTCCCACCATCGTGGTCAGCGCCTCAACTGTAGCTTCGAGGCCTGCAGTTGACGAGCGGCCCTTCTCTGAAAGTGAGTCATAGCACTTTCCGGCTGCCTGGTCGTACATTACTTCCTTCCCTGTGTTATTGCCTGTGAGCCATGAGGCCGAGAGGCCGGCCATCAGGGCATATGGCTCTTTGCCTGTGGCTTTCAGCAGCGCCAGCAGGTTGGAAGTCATCACCTCGGCCGAGGAGGGCTCCTGCGGGTATATTATCGGGCTCGGAGCCATGCCGCTCCAGGGTCCGTACGATGTCAGGAAATGGGTGTAGAGAGTGAATACTTCCAGCGCGGCGGAATCAATCCACTCCCCGGTGCCGAACTTCTCGCCGGCGAGGGCCAGGGCGCTTATCTGCCTGTTATGGGCGAGTGTCCAGATGCTGAGGGCTTCTGTGCTCTCGTAATGGGCGCCGAAGGGAAAGATGTCCGGAGCGCTGCCCTGGAAGGAGCGGATCCCATTGCAGTAATTGCTGATGAGGCTCTTGACATCTGCGTTCGGAGAAGCGCCATAGTATTCGAGCAGGCCCAGCACGAAGATCGATGTCAGATCGCTGTGGCCGCTGATAAGCCATTCAGGGGCTTCGACGCCGTTGACGCTCCTGAATTTACCGTAGAGGTCGGTGTCTCTCTGTGAGGCTTTGAGGCGCTCGATGGTTTTCGCGATGTGAGGCTCCAGGCCGGCCGCATAAGCCGCGTCCGCCTTCGAGTACAGCCTGTGGCCTCGGCAGAGCGCCCAGAATGCATAGGCGTATTCGTATGTATATTGAGCCGGTGTTGCTTTTTCAAGGCTCCCGTCATCGTTCATGTAAGAATAGAAGAAGCCTTCCTCGTCTTCCATGGAAAGGAGGAAGTCGATGGCTTCTCTTGTCTTCTGCAGGCTGGTGCTGTCGTGGGCTTTTTCGTAATGGAGCGAATAAAGCAGGGCGACGCGGGCGACTGTCTCGGTCTTTGCCCTGGCCTTGGATGTCTTCTGATCATAGGTGGCCCAGATTCGCCATTCCTTCCCGCTCTTCGAGACAAACCTCGACCTCTGGGCCTCCAGGTAAGTGAAGTTGAAGCCGCCTTCCTGCTTCGACGCTGACGCCGGGGCCTGTGGGAGCAGAAAAAAAATAAGAGTCATTATGATCAGGAGATGTTTCACAGAATTCCCTCCAATATGTGGCTTGTTAATGTGACGCAGTTGCGGGGCGGCCTGCCTGTAACGTCAACAGGCCGCGGTTCATCGCGGCATCTCGAAAACTTCGTCGTAGAGAGGCGTGAGAGGCGGCACTATGAGCCTGTCCTCATCCACAGGCTTTTCCTCTTTTTTCTTCTGCTCCTTCTGCATCTCAACGTTTCCCTCCACCCCTCCGCGGGCGACGAAGGTTTCGGTTTTCATATCGAAATACGCTTCCGGACAGATCATCCAGTCTTTCTTGCTCCGCTCGAAGCGCACGTTGCCTGACATCGTTATCAGCCCTGCATTCTGCGAATAATGCACCGTATCTGCATAGGCTGTCTTTTCCTTCTTCCATATCTTGACGTTGTTCTTTGCGTAGCCCTCCCTGGCCTCCCAGAAGAACTCTATGTATTCACAGGTCATTATCGTCGGGGTCTGGTCTTCCTGGTCTTCCTTTTTGTCCTTTTGCGGAGGCGGCGCTTCCTCTTTCGAGCCCTTCTTCGGCTTCGACTCCATTATCGCTCTCACATGGCCTGTGAGAACGGCCTTTTTATCAGAGTAGAACGCGTCAAGCCTGTCTGCCGTTATTACAGTGCCTGTCTGCCAGATCTTGACCCCTCCTGTGAAATGGCCTATCTTCTTCTCTCCGTCGAAGTCGCCCCTGTCAGAGGTCATCACCACATCCTTGTATGTAATGCGCACGTTCTTGATGAGCCTGGCGAACTTTTTCTTCTCATCGTACGAGAGCTTGTCTGCTGTCATGTGGATCTCGTCAGGCTTCTTTGCCGCTTCTCCGCCCTTATTGCCTGCCGATGACGGCGCCTTGCCTGCCTGGCAGGGACGGCAGAGCGTGAGAAATGCAAGAAGCAATGCCGCTGCGAGAATCATGACCTGTGTTCTGCTCATTCAATCTGTACCTCATCGTTTAATTAGACTTTTTCCGTGGCACTTCCTTTTTTTCTCCGCTTTCTGTTCCGGCTGATGCCTGATGACTGATTTGATATCGAGCTCCGGCGCTCCATGCGGATCTTTCCGAGAAGGAAGAGGGTATATGCCATCAGTGCGTATATGGGGATGTCGCCCAGCCAGGTATGGATCGTGCCTGCCGGTGCGAGCCTGATCCTGTCTGTTATCTGTCCTCTCGTGTATATCTCAGTCGCCCGGCTGATCCTGCCGTTGTAGTCTATGAAGGCAGATACGCCTGTATTGGCAGACTGCACGACATTCGTGTGATTCTCAACAGCCCTCAGCACACCCCAGCCAACGTGATGCAGAGCTGCCGAGCTCCTCTCGAACCAGGCGTCGTTTGTGATAACGACGAGAAATGACGCGCCTTTCCTGATATTTGCACGGGCAACGCTTCCAAAGTCAGATTCAAAGCATATCAGTACGGAGAAGCGCCCCATAGCAGTATTGAAAACCTTCCAGCCGTCTCCAGGCGATACATCCTGCACGCGGTCAAAGACGCTGTACTTCCTGAGATATCTGCTGAAAGGCAGATACTCTCCGAACGGTACTACGTGAACTTTTCTATACTCTCCGGAGAGAGTGCCGCCAGGCGAGAAGAGAAATGCCGTGTTGTACGAGGTGCCTTCTTCCCCGGCTTGCGGCGCCCCTGCCAGAATGTAGGCTCCGATGCTTCTCGAGAGGTTTGCGATCTGGGCCATCACAGGTTGATTCTGGGGGAGATGGGTGGGCACGGATGTCTCAGGCCACACGATGAGCTCGCCTCCTTCACTCCTGCCCTTTCCGGAGAGATTCCGGAGCAGGTCCACAGTCCTCTCGAGCATCGTCCTGTCCCATTTGAGGCACATGTCCATCGATGGCTGTACTATGCTTATCGCAATTGAGCGGTAATGTCCTTCCGCTGCCCTGTCTCTGGAAATGGTGACGGCGCTCCAGAGGAAGGAGAACGCCACCAGCGAAAGGGCCAGCGCAGACGACATTATGAGCGGTCTGTCCTTCATGAACTCTGAAATCATCCCGGAGAAGGCTTTCCTGCCCTCCCTGATGTTTTCTGCCGCTCTGTCCAAGACGATCTGAACGGCTGCTGCCGCTGCAGAGTTGACGAGTGCTATGATGAACGAGATCCCGTACATGCCAATGAGCCCCGCTATCTGTATGAGCCACAGGAATCTGTACTGCGAATATGCGAGAGAGCCCCAGTTGAGCGCGAGAGGTCCGGAGCCTCTGATAACCTCGTATGAGACCCACAGAAAGGCAGGGAGCAGGATGCCGCGAAATGAGCGACGCCTGCCCTCTTCTTTCAGCGCCCAGGCGGTAATGAGCCCCAGAATGCCCATGTATGAGCCCTGCCACAGCGAGATGGCGAGCCACACGTGCACGCCGAATATGAAGCCCCAGTTGTAGATTGTTCCAAAGAAGGAGAAACCGGCGAGCCATCCGAGAAGCAATCCAAATCCCGGCTTCGTTTCGCAGAGAGATAAGATCAGCGGCACGAGGGCTATCCATGCGAGACCGTACATACCTGAATATGGGAATGCAAGTCCGAGGAGGAAACCGGACATGAGGGCCAGAAATACCTTGATACAAATTGTTCTCATAATAGAGCCACTCTTTCACGGAACACCCGCAGGGGGCCGGGCCGGCACCTTTCATGTGAATCTGTGAAGATATATAATATGGGAGATATTCTTTGAATCCTTCTTAAGGAGATGGTAACGTGAAAAAAAACTCAGCACTCATTGTACTCACCATCCTTGCAGTGGCAGCCGTTCTCCTCACAGTGTCGTGCGCGTCGGGCCCGGAATCCGGATCCTCGTCGTCCACTGGCTCGACCAGCGGAGACAGCAAGGAATACATAAGCTTCATGTTACGGCTCAATGACGCCGGAAAGATCAGCTCAGGCGGCTACTACGTGATATTGCTGAACAGCAGTGTCGAATCAATCGAAGTGACAAATGCGGGAACATATACAGATGTCATAAGGCTCGTATACGACGCCGGCATAGGGTATATAAATACCTGGTATCACAGGATCCCGAGCGTGCCAGGACCGGGATACGAGTTCGTCAACGCCGCCAGGCTCGACGAATACGCCCAGGTATCATCTGACGGGCGCTCAGTCAGTTATACATTCAAAACGAAGGATTCGTCGGTAATCTTCAACCAGTATATTTCTACGCGCTTCACATGCCACGCGATGACAACCGATACCTATCAGAACGCCATACTGGGCAGAACGCTCGATACGCTCGGGCCAGGCCCCGATATTACGCAGAATGACCTCTACACCATATTCGTGACAAAGTTTACAGGGCCGGAGAAGCCGCTGCCTCCGAACTACCCGCAGGATAATCTCTTCGACTGGTGCACCAAGAGCGATCTGCCTTCAGACTTCACTTATGAGAACTTCGACATAGAAAGCTTCCAGGTGAACTGCTACTGATAATTCCTCCGGAAGTCGATGGTATAATCATCCTGCATCTGCACGATTTCCGTATCTTATAAGCCGTGAGCAGCCTTAGGCGTGCGGCTCACCGGATGCTCGGCAGATAGAGGAGTATAAAATATTGAAAAAAATACAGTGAAGGGTTAGCGGTAAAAACAGCGTATCTTTATAGGAATATTTTTTCGGGATGATTGTGAGACAGATACTGAGCAGAGCGGATCGTCCCGTCCAGAATCATTTTCTCAAAGGAAGTCAGTTATGAAAAAGCTATTGTTGAGCACGGTATTCAGGCCTTTCGGAGTCGACGACAATTACGGCCGCAAGGAGATACTGTCTGAATTCTACCACACGAACCTTACAAGAGGCGACGGAATCTTCAGCATAAGGGGGCAGAATCCCAATCTGGGCATTCATTTCATCGCCGAAAATCTGGAGATTCCAACGAAGGTGATTGAGTATCCTTCGCTCGAGGAGTTCAGGAAAGAAGTCGCGCAGGGCTACGACTATGTGGGAATCAACTTTCCTCCCGTGGCATTTGAGAAGGCCAGGAAGATGTGCGAGGAGGCCAAGAAGGTCAACCCGGATATAGTCACGATAGTCGGCGGCTACGGCACGATGATCCCGGAAGCTGACAGCATCGCAGATCACGTATGCCGAGGCGAGGGAGTCAGGTTCATGCGCAATCTCCTCGGTGAGCAGATGGATCGCCCTCTCAGAAACCCCGTGCTCTTCAACGATTCGAGTGAATTGCTCGGGATCCGCTTCAGGAAGGGCGCGGGACAGATCGCCGCAGGGCTCGGCTGCCCGAACGGCTGCGAGTTCTGCCTCACCTCCCACTACTTCAAGTGCAAGCACCTGCCTTTCCTGGAGACCGGCAAGGACATATACGACACGATGATGAGGCTCGGGCAGGATATGCCTGTCGGCGTCGGCATCAACTCCAAAGGCTTTCTTATTATTGAGGAGGACTTTCTGCTCGATCAGAAGCGCGTCAAGGAGCTGGCCGAGTATACGAAGAAGGAGCTCGACGTGCCGCTCCGGTTCTCGTGCTTCGGCAGCGCGAAGGCAGTGAGCAGGTACGACCCCGAAGAGCTTCTGGAGATGGGCCTCGATACGGTATGGATAGGCGTGGAGAGCTGCAATCAGCAGTATCACAAGCTCGAAGGCGTGGATATGAAGAAGCTGTTCGCATCTCTTCATGATCACGGCATAAAGACGATAGGCTCGATGATCCTGGGATACGATCATCACACTCCTGAAACCGTACAGAAAGATATCGACTATATGATATCGCTGTCGCCGACATTCAACCAGTTCATGATGTACACGCCTCTCCCTGGCACGCCGCTTTATGAGAGGTACAGGGAGGAGAAGAGGATACTCGATCTCCCTTGGGCCCGTTTTAACGGCTTCGAGTTCACGATCAAGCATCCTCATTTCACGCCTGAGGAGATGAAGAAGACGCAGGAGGGGGCATACAAAAGGGCTACGAAGATGCTCGGCCCTTCCGTGATGAGGCTCATCGATGTATACCTGAAAGGCTACATGAAGTACAAGAATTCCATGAACCCGATGCTGAAGAAGCGCGCCGAGATATTCAGGGACTTTTGCCGTTACGCCCAGCCGATCCTTCCTGTCGTGAAGAAATATGCCGATATGCTGAATCCGAAGGAGAGGATCGCCGCCCTGCTGGACCAGATAAAGAAGGAGGCCGGGAGATTCCCGATCGTCGGAGACTATGCGCAGTATTACCTTCTCTGGAATATCAAGCTGAGGAAGCTGAAGGACAGCATATTCGGGGAGAAGCCCGCCCAGCCGATGCTCTTCACGAAGTGCTACCGCTGCTGAGGGCAAAAGATCGCGGGAATTGATGAGGCCTCCTGTTTACGGGAGGCCTCTTTAATCTCAGTAACATCCTGCCGGGCGTCGCGATTTTTATCCCATTGTGGTTTTCATCAGCTCGTCGGCCCATTTCAGCGATTCGAAATATGTCTCGGGCATCAGCTGCGAGTCCTTTACGCTGTCGAGTCCCAGAAACTCCATCAGTTTCTCGTAGCTGGCCCAGTCTCCCCGCTCATAGGCGACTACCAGCTGGTAGAACGGCTGAAGCGGCGAGCCATTCCCTGTCAACACGTTCTTGACATCCGAGGAAAGAGGGAGCTCCTTGATCACTTCTTCCATCGTCTTGTCGAGAAATGCGTCGATCATGGAAAAGAGTCCCATAAGGAATACTTCAGGAGCTCTCGACTGCAGTCCGACCTTCGTCGCGAGCAGCTCACAGAACCTGGCTCTTATGATGGATGCTCTGACCAGCTCGTCAGGCTTGCCCTGGCCAATTTCAGACAGGGTGATGAGCGAGAACCACTTTCTCACCTCCTGGATTCCCATGAGCATCAGGGCATGCCTGATTGAGGTGACCTTCTTTGCAAGGCCAAAGGAGGTTGAGTTGACCAGCTTCAGCAGCTTGTAGGAGAGAGCCACGTCTCTCTTCAGTATCTCCTCGAGCTTTGCGTATTCAGGCTCTGATGTATACAGCTCCCTCACTATCGACAGATAGTTCAGCTTGTTCGGAGGAATCTGCTTCCCGATCTTTATCTCAGGCTTCGAGAAGAAATATCCCTGGAAGAGCAGGTAGCCCATCGATACGGCTTTGCGGTAGACTTCCTTGTTCTCCACTTTTTCGGCAAGAAATGTCTTAGGCGTGCGGCTCACGCTCTTTATATCGCCGATGATGCTGTTGCAGGTGTCAATTGGTGTGCTCAGGAAATCCACTTTGATTATGTCGGCAAGGTCCAGCAGCGGCCTGTACTGATCTTCGAGGACAAAGTCATCGAGGGCCAGTTTGTAGCCTTTGCTCTTCAGCGTTGAGCACGCCGATATGATGTCCCTGTCGATAGCTATGTTCTCGAGGATCTCCACGACAATTGCATCGCGGGGGAGGAGAGCCGGGATCTGCTCTTTCAGCAGGTTACCTGTAAAGTTGATGAAGGCCCTTTTCGTGCCGATCAGCTCCTTCAGGCCTATAACGCTGAAGGTGGTGGTTATCACCTGTTTCGTGGCTGCATCGCCGTCAACTGCGGAATAAGCGTTTTCAAGACCTGAGCGAAACAAAAGCTCGTACCCGTCAATTTTTTCCGTTCGATCGAATATTGGCTGTCTTGCAATGAATACGTTCATGGCTGTATCTCTTGTTGTTTATATGCTGTTCTCCAGGCTTACATATCTGTCTGTAATGCATTCTGGTATTATACTATTATATCTCTGTTCTGCCTTATATTTCAAGTGTTTTTGAAAGAATAGCGTCTTTTTTTTCATTGCCGTCAGAAGGCCGGCCCGGCCCGCTCAGGCACTGGTCTGGCCTTTGATCGACTCAGGTCCGGACTGTGCCTTCTGCCACAGGAACTGAATAACCGGAGCGCGAATGACAATATATGTTCATACTGCCTCTTGTTCCGGCAGAACCGGATGATCCTTGCTGCGCTGCTGATTCCTGCAGTCGTCAACGCTTTCTGCAAGAATGGAATCTCCCCTGTAACTGGCTGCAATTTCAGGCGTTCCCTGGTCATAGATAGTGTCGTTCAGAGGATCCTGCGGTTTATGATTACAATGTCAATCTGCAGCCTGATGAGATGTCTGCAGATCGCGGACTGACAGAATGAAAGGAGAGAAAACGATGAAAAAGGCAATTCTGGCAGCTTTGATGGTCCTGGCCCTGTGCAGTCTTTCATATGCCTGCACCAGCACATGCGTCGAGACGACTGACAACTATCTCTTCTATGCCCGCACGATGGAAGATCACGTGCAGTTCAACTCCAAGGTGATTGTCGTTCCAAAAGGCACGCAGTACCAGGGGCAGATACCTGACGGAACCTACAGAGGCATGAAATACAAATCCGTCTATGGAATGGTGGGCATGAACACCTTTGATTTTCCTTATATTACAGACGGAATCAACGAGGAGGGACTGACCGGCGGGACCCTCGCTTTCCCGATTGCGCAGTATCAGCTCTATGATGAGAAAAATATCGACAGGACGGTCTCGAATTCAGAATTGCTGACGTATATACTGTCCCAGTACAGGAGCGTCGAGGAAGCGCGCCGGGGCCTGCAGTCCGTGAGAGTCTGCGCCTCCGTGATTCCGAATCTGAACATAGTCTATCCCTTTCATTATATACTTCACGACAGAACCGGTGCGTGCACAGTCATCGAATATACTGGCGGCGTGCTCAATATACACGACAACCCCCTGAGAGTGATGACCAATGCGCCTGATTTCAGATGGATGATGACGAATCTCAGCAACTATGTGAACCTCTCGCCGACGAACGTGCAGCAGACCAGTCTAGGCAATGTAAAGATTCCAATGCTCGGGAACGGTTCAGGTATGCTCGGCATCCCCGGTGACTTTACGCCTCCCAGCCGCTTCGTGCGCATGGCGCTGCTCACGAATACGGCGCTGCCTGTGACAGGGCCTGACGAAGGTCTTTCACTGGCAATGACCCTCATAGACAATGTAGATATCTCAAAAGGGAATATCAGGGATAATCAGAAAGGGACGGTAGACTACGAAAACACCCAGTGGTCCGTGGTTACAGACATTGTGAGGAAGCGGTTTTACTTCCGCTCATATGCGAACAAAAACTGGCGTTACATAGATGTCATGGAGGCCCTTAAAGACGCAGTGGAGCTGAAGTCGATATCGATAGACTCTCCGCCGTCCTATACCAACGTCACCGACAGGCTCAAAAAAGGCATGGATGACAGGACCAGATACTCCCCGCAAAAGTGCAGACAGTCCTCAGATCTCCCAGGAGATCAAAATTCAGGTAAATAAGGCTTCTTGACGGAGAGCCGTGTTTCTCTCTGCTGCGAGATCTCCGTGATGCAAGACCGGCGCCTGTGCCGGTTATCTGAACTTGTTCGGCATTATGAGCTTTTCAGGCCCTGCTCCGATCGGGACTGACTCGTATGGGAATGTCTTCAGCGCGAACTGGATCCAGAACTCCCTCTGCTCGCTCCTGTAGACGAGGCGGCTGAAGAAGTCGTGGGTCTCCTTGGTGATGCTGTAATCCTGGTAGGTGTATTTCTGATGCGTGATATCGTAGAATATCCAGTGGTCGATTGAAAGGCCGTCTCCCAGATTCAGCCGGATCTGGGAGTTTACGTTTGACACGTGCCCTGTCTGCATATCGTAGCTCGACCCGATGTCGAAGTTGGTGTATTTCGTGGGCTTCAGCGTCAATCTCGCTATCATGTTGTGATATTTGTTCGTGTTGAAGTCATAGCCCGTAAAGAAGCTGATGCCGTATTTTTCCTTCTGGAACAGATCGAGGCCGCCTGTCACGAGGTTGTAACTTCCCACGAAGTCTGACAGGAAGGGCGAATATCCTTCAGGGCGCTGATAGAAGTAGTTAAAATGCGCCCCCATGAAGCCTAAGTCCTGGTAATATCCGCCGCCTGTCGTCACTACATACTTGGCGCCCTTGTCCGCATAGTTCATCTGCCTGAATCCGCATCCCAGATCGAAGCGCCCCTTTTCGCCGACAGGCCATGACAGGTTCTTCGTCGATATCTGGAAGTTGGTCCTCCCCATGTTCACATGCGTGGGCTCTTCGTGATACTGGCCCATGCTCAGCGCCGCGTTGAAAGGCACGTCGAACAGGCTGAATTTTTTGGATATGAACGTCAGCTCAGGCAGCTTGTCGAAGAAGAAGACCGAGTCGCCCTTTGTGTTCTTGTAGCTGAGCATCGTGTCGAGGAACTCGCCCTGTGCGAATATGTCGCTGTTATACTGCCACAGCGATCTCGTACTGAAGTTGCTGCCCTGGTAGGTGGTGACGAAGCTCCCCATATGAAAACGCAGATTGTTGTTGAACCTGTAATAGTAGTCGAAGTTTCTGCTCGAGTTAGTGAAATTCTGATATGTCGTCGAGGCCTGGGAGAATATATAGTTGTATTTCGGCGCGGCCTTCGAGATGTAAAAGTTGTTGTTGTTCCAGGAGATGTCGCCTGTCTGCGGATATGCGTATTTGTAAGTCGAATAGCCGAAGCCCACGTTAAGATTCCCTGGGAGTGAGTAGTTGAGCGAGTTGGCGAACTCCTGTTTGCCAATTCTTCCTTCACTGACAGCTTTCTGGATATCGCTCTTCATCATCGAGCTGTAGTTCGGCGAAAGCTGGTACCAGTGCATGTTCCACCGCCCGGCCTGGGCTATCTGATAAGAGTAATCAAGGCCCGCACCTACACCCGTCTTCTGATAGACATCCACTGCAACGGCGCCTGAGTCTTCCTTCTTCATCTGCAGCGGCAGCTTTTCCTTCATGTAATATCCGTCCATCTCGCTGTACCCGAAGCTGGGGAAGAGGTTCTGCTTTTCATCCTTCTTCTTGAGGGACAGGACCACTAGAGGCCTGTTCTGCAGCAGCCTGTTGTGCAGATACACTCCCACATGCTTCGCCACCAGCCGGTCTTCAGGATAGATGACCGCCTCCTTGACTGCAAAGTGGTAGTGCTGCTGCTCCTTTGGCAGGTCGCACGTAGTGAAGTGACCTTTTTCTATCTTTATGAAATCCTTTTCCCTGATGATCTTCGTACCCCAGAAATAGAGGCGGCCTGTCATCTTCTTTCCGGACATCTCCATCCTGGAAGTCGATCCATAGCCGTTCCAGAGAATGGCCCTTTCCGCGTCTGTATGATAGAGGAGGCTCTCTCCGAAGACGGTCTCTCCTCCCTGAGTCATGCGGACGTTGCCTTCCGCCTTGACCATCTTTGTCTCCTCGTCGTAATCGATCTGATCGGCCTGCAGAGTGGCGCCTTTGTGCAGGATATGGACATCGCCCCAGGCCTGGACCTTGTTCTTTTCGTATTTGATCTTCTGAGCCCTTATCTGCGCGTCGTCGGGGAGTTGCCGGATCTCTTCGGCCATCAGCAGGAGCGGAGGGGCTGCAAAAAGGAAGAGGACCATGAGAAATATGACAAGCACGCTCTGATGACAGCCGCTGCCTGTGTAGTGAGCGCCGATCCTTATGAGTTTTTCGTTATTCTTCATGAGTGTCTCAACAGACTGACTCCGCGCTTCCGTGCACCCCACCGATTAGTCCTGCTTCATTCGGAACCTGTCTACATTTTCAATGAGCAGTGCAGAGAAACATTCCAGGAGAGTTTGACATGGAGAAGCGCCATTCCTGCAGGAAAAAGGCTTTTTCTGTTGAAAGAATGATGATTGTGTAAGGCCTGTAACGCGGAGGTTCAGACAATGCCTACGCTTGGGATTATGGGCGGGACCTTTAATCCAATCCATCACGGTCACCTGCTTGTTGCCCAGGAGGCGATGTCTGAGTTCCATCTGGAGGAGATCCTCTTCGTCCCGAATCAGATACCGCCGCACCGCACAGGAGAGAAGGATATAATCGACGGCGAGCACCGCTTCCTGATGGTGAGCCTGGCCATCGCGTCAAATCCCTGTTTCAACGTGTCGAGGATAGAGCTGGACAGGCTCCACACATCGTATACATATGATTCGGTGAAGAAGCTGAAGAAGATCTATCCGAAAACCGAGATGTCGTTCATAACCGGCGTGGATGCGCTGATCAAGTATGAGTGGTATGCCTTTGATGCGCTGCTCGAGCTGCTCACATACTTCATCGTTGTGACGAGACCCGGCTTCCTGCTCCCGCATCTGGAGCAGAAGGTGAAAGAGAAGAATCTGAAGAGCCCGGAGAAGATCAAGGTGCTGATGATCCCAGGCATAGACATTTCCTCCACGGAGATCAGGAAAAGACTTCACCAGGGGAGGCCCATCAAATACCTGGTCCCGCAGCTGGTGGAGGAGTATATATACAAATACAAGCTCTATATCGATTGAGGGAGCTTTTGAAACAAGGAGTCAAATGTGACAAGCAAAGAACTTGCCGCGCTGATAGTGGCGCTTGCAGATGAGAAAAAGGCCGAGAACATGCTGATACTGGATTTTAACGGAGTCTCGATCCTGTATGACTATGTTCTGCTGGCATCGGCATCCTCCAGGGTGCAGACAAGAGCCATAGCCAGGGCTGTCGATGAGAAGGTGAAGAAGCTGAAGCCTTTCAAACGACATATTCACGGCATGGCATTCGGCACCTGGATACTGCTTGACTACGGCACTGTCGTGCTGCATCTGTTTACCGAGAAGGAGCGGCACTTCTACGATCTGGAAGAGCTCTGGAAAGACGTGCCTGTCCTGCTTCCGTCCTCATTCAAGGACGTGGACATCGCCCTGCTGCTGGCCGAAAACGACGAAGAAGAAACGCCCGAAGAGCAGCAGTAGAAAAGGGGTACTGGCTACAAAGTACCGGGGACAGACTCCTTTTTCCGAAGAAAGAGGAGTCTGTCCCCTCTCGTCGCTCTCCATCTCTCCGCCCTCCCCGGCTCTCCTTTCTTACACAGCCTGGATTGATTCATTCTTTTCTGCCCCCTTGAATTTTAATTTTTTCTCTACTATAATTGTAGTATAAAATTCTAAAAAAGGAGGCAGTCAAATGAAAAGTATCTATCTCACCATTATTATCGCAGTCCTGGCGAGCACTTTACTGACTTCGGCAGGTACATACCTCGTCATTGCTGGCGGAGGAAGGCATATGTCTCCGCCTGTGAGTGCGTCTGAGATTGCTAAGGCCCCGATCACCGATGACAGGAATGCAGTCATAAAGGCCGTGAAGATGGTAAGCCCGTCGGTTGTCTATATAGGCACGAAGGTCAGCAGAAAGAGCGACAGGAGCTCGCGCGACTCGATGGAGCGATTTCTCAGGGAGTTTTTCGGCAACGATGCCCCGCTCAGAGAGTATGAGGAGCGCTCCGCGCCTTCTCACGGCACGGCTTCAGGAGTCATAATCTCGGCAGACGGCTATATTTTGACAAACGATCACGTGGTGCGCGGAGCCGATGAGATAACCGTAACGCTCAACGACAAGAGGCAGTTCAAAGGGATTATCAAGGGCTCTGACCGGATCTCTGACATAGCCCTCGTCAAGATCGATGCCTCAGGCCTTCCTGTGGCCAGACTAGGAGACTCGGACCGCGTGGAGGTAGGCGAGTGGGTAATAGCGGTGGGAAATCCATACGGCTATGACAACACAGTCACTGTCGGTGTCATAAGCGGCAGGAAGCGCAATCTGTCAGACGGATCGAAAGAATACCAGGATCTGCTGCAGACCGATGCGGCGATCAACCCCGGCAACTCAGGCGGCCCTCTCGTCAACCTGGATGGGGAGGTAATCGGGATCAACACTGCGATCATACCGTTCGCCCAGGGCATAGGCTTTGCCATACCTGTCAATGCTGCGAGAAAGATAGAGGCTCAGCTCCAGTCAAAGGGCAAGGTCGTGCGCCCCTATGTGGGTATCTACATGCAGGAGATCAACGACTCCATAGCCGATTACCTGAGGCTCCCATTCAAGAAGGGTGTCCTCGTCAGCGCGGTCATGCAGGGGAGCCCGGCTTTCTCGGCAGGATTCCAGAAGGGCGATGTGGTACTCGAAGTCGATGGGAAAAAGGTGGAGGCGCCTGATGAGTTCCGCAGGGTCATACAGGGCCACGCCATCGGTGACGCGATAAAGGTCCTCGTCTGGCGCTCAGGAAAGCAGGAAGTGGTGAATCTGAAGGTGGGGGAGATGCCGCAGTAGCAGGCAGGGTCAAATGGATTGAAAAAATGGCGGCCGGCTCTCAGCCGTCATTTTCCGTCTTCCTGTCCGGAGTGGCGCTTTCGCTGGAAATCCTCTTCACCATGTGGTTGACTATCACTCTTATCACCGATGCGATGGGGACTGCCAGGAACATGCCGAGGATCCCCATCGTTTCGGCGCCTATGATCAGCGACACGATTACGACGAGAGGAGGGAGTCCCACGCTCTGGCCTACCACGTTCGGGACTATTATATGGCCCTCTGACCAGTGGATCAGATACAGCACGGCCAGCACGAAAAGCGCGTAGAGAGGGCTTTTGAAGAGGGCGATTATCACTGCCGGGATCATGCCGATGGCGACTCCCACATAGGGGATGATATCTATTATCCCTGCAAACACCCCGATCAGCACGGCATACTGGATGTCCAGGATCAGGAGCGCTATCGTGACAGAGACTCCAATGACGAGGCACACGAGCAACTGCCCTCTTATGTACCTTCCAAGCACGAGATCGATCTCGTGCAGAAGCTCTCCGATGTCGGCCTTGCGCGCCTGAGGGATCAGGGACATGAATCCGTTCTTATATTTGTCGACATCCATCAGGATATAGAAAACCACGAACGGAATGATGAAGACGAGCGCAAAGTAAGAGAGGAAGTGCTGTACTATCGGGATGGAGTGCTGAAGCACGCCGATTCCGAAGGTTCTGAGCTCTTCAGTCGTCCTGGCCCACAGCTCAGGGAGCTGCTCCTTTATAGATTCAGGGAGGCGGGGCATGATCCACTGGCTTGTCTGCTCGTAGAGATCAACGGCATGCTTTATATAGATATGCTTGTTGTTGATCAGGTTTGTGAACTGTGTCGATATTATCGGCACGAGGTAGAAGATTGTGAGAAGCACGAAGAAGAGGAGGATCAGGTATACAATTATTATCGAGATGATCCTCGAAAAGCCCTTTTTATGCAGCACCACCTTCTTGTTCTTGAATGGCAGCTTCACGGACATCCTGCCCAGTTTCAGCGAATCTGCTATGTGAAGCTCGATCGGGTGAGTGAAGAACTCCACGAAAGGCGCGAGCACGTAGGCGATGATGATTGACACGGAGAGCAGTATCACGACGTGCTTCAGAAAGGAAAGCACAGTGAAGATGATGAAGAGCAGCGTGAGGATGCCGAGAACGTACCATACGAAGTAGGCTTTTGCCTTTATCGAGTCTGTCTGCACCATCGCCTCCCGGGGAGAATCTGATATAATTGTTTTAAAGGCATTGAAGGAAATTCCTCCCTGGAGATCCGGATATTATACTCGTGGAAGCGCTTCCATTTTCATGCAGAGTAAAAAAAGGGGAGATGGAGATAATGCTGAGATGGGGAGGCATTTTAGCATTACACTGTTTTATACAGGACCGGCTTATATGGAAATACTGAGAGCCGTTGAGTCAGAATCGAATCGGAGAGAGTGTTCCGCCCGGAGTCAGTTCCTTTTCGTGACGATGATGCTCTGCGCCTCGACGGTATTCCCGCCTCGCCTTACGCCGTTTACTACGACAAAGCTGCCCTTGGGCAGGGTCTGCAGTGTCAAAGGCTGCTTCGTGATTCCGTCGATGATCCGCGTCCGCTGCGTCACAACCGCCGAGCCTATCTCCTGCGCTCCCACTATCATGTAGAAGACCACATTGTTTGCATAGTTTATATCCATGACCCTGGCGTTCAACTGGCAGGGAGCCATGGCCATGTTGTTGCTCCCTTCGGCGCCGGTAAAAGGATCTGGCTCGTCGTCCTGCTCGTCCTGCTCGCCTGTCATCATCGCCTGCGGGTTTGTCATCCCCTGCACTCCGAATCCGTCTCCGCCTCCGCCGTTTTTCTGCTGGGGCTGATTGTGTATCATCGTGTCAGGAGTCGTGGCGTTGTTGTGCGTACCTGTCATCAGGGAGGCCAGGTCCGCCTGGGGAGGCCCGCCTGCGCTCTGCGTCATTGTCTGCCCGCTGTACGGGTTGTTGAGGGCCATCGGGCTCGCTGTCGGCATCGCGCTTCCAGGAGTTCCAGTCGTAGGGAAGCCCTGTCCCTGCCCTGGAAGAGGCACCGAGTTCGTCATATTGTTTGCCAGAGCCGTGCCTGTCGCAGGCGAGTTAGCTGCCAAGGGAGAGGCGGTGAATGGAGCGTTGACCACCATCGGGGAGTTGAAGTTGCCTCCACCCATGCCTACATTGGCGAGGATGTTGGGACTCGTCCCGCCTGTGGCTGACGGGCCTCCTGAAGTGGCTATTCCTCCAACTCTCGTGTTCGACGGGATCGTGTAAGCGGCAGGAGCGCTCTGGCTTGCATTGACGCTGTCCATCAGCGAGTCTGCCACGAGAGGATCGTCGTTGAGAGGGCTTATGATCGACGCTACGACGTGCTCGCCTGCCTTGAACGATGCCAGAGAGCCACCGCTGGCTCCTTTCATGTACTTTGCATCGCTGGACATCCGGATATTTACTTTCTTGCCGTCGCTGAGCGAGATGACCACGATTCCTGAGGAGGCATTGACAGAAACCACTGTGCCTGAGAACCTGGCTGCGCCTGATGCCGGCGAAGACAGTGATATCGCGAGGAACAGCGGGAGAACGGCCAGGGCGATCAAGCGGTGTATAAGGTCTGTTCTCATCTCATTACCTCCCTGTCTGTGGAAGGCGGCACGATCTTCAGCCCGGGGCTTGGTCTCTCGCCTTCAATACTATTATATCGTGAACTGCTGCAACTGGCAACATTTTTACATTTATTTAACAACAGCGCTGGTGACTCGCACTCCCGGCTCCTGTCGATATGAGCAGGAGTTGCGGGCCCCAGTGAAGTATTGTAAGGTATATGACGCTCTCTCGTTATACCCGTTGAATTGACAATTTATTCCAATCGAGCACCAGTGTGAGAGCAGCACAGCAGAAGGAGGGGACTGGCCGTGACCACACACGACGGACTGGAAAAGAAAGAGATGACCATCGAGGAGAAGATTGAGGCGCTGCGGCGGACCAACATATTCTCATCTCTCTCTGATGAAGAGCTCGCGTCGCTATGCGAAATTCTCGTTTTGAACCGCTATATGAAGGGCGACAGAATCTTTTCAGAGGGCTCGAAGGGCGAGCACATGTTCATAGTGATATCCGGGAAGGTCAACATATCCCGGGACCTCAGAGTATTGAGCAGGGAGATGAACATCCTTCTGAGCGACAACGACTTCTTCGGCGAGATGGCCATACTCGATGACTATCCTCGCTCGGCAAACGCCACGATGCAGGAGGAGGGGCTTCTGCTGTCGATAGGAAAGGGAGAGTTCAGGGAGCTTCTGAAGCGATCTCCTGAATTCGCGATCAATATAATGGCGACTCTCGCCAAGCGACTCAGAAAGGCCAACGAGGACATCGCCCAGATGGCCCTGGAGACGATCTGACGCTTTTCCGGAAACTGGGCATAAAAAAAGCCGCACAATCGATATGCGGCTTTTTTATGTTGATTTCAGCTCCGGCCTGCGATCAGGCCTCTATCTTCGCTCCGCAGCTCATGCAGAACTTCGCGCCTGCCTGCAATTCCGCCTGGCACTGGGGGCACTTCAGCGAGCCAACCGGAGTCCCGCAGTTCATGCAGAACTTCGCGTTTGCCGGAAGATCATTCCCGCATTTCTGGCACTTGATGCCCATCGGGGCTCCGCAGGAGAGGCAGAACTTCGCGCCGGCCGGCACCTGGGCCTGGCATTTCGCGCAGGCAACAGTTCCGCCTGCGGCGGCCTGAGCTGCAGCCTGATGCGCTTCCTGCGGCGCTCCGCCGACAGGGGCCGCCGCGCCCTGTTGCATCGCCTGGGCCATCATCTGCGGCATCATCATCCCCATGCCGAGACCAACTCCAGCCTGCATGGGACCGCCTCCACCTCCGCCGGGCTGCTTGGCCATATCGCCTATCGCGTCGGCTGTCTTCATCTGCATGTAGTTCACGCCGAGCGCTCCCATGGCCGAGCGCTTCCTGAGCGCTTCCTGCACCTCTTCAGGGACGGAGACATCCTGCACGAAGAAGTCCCTGAGCTCTATTCCGTATTTATCGAAGTCGTCCTTGACGCGCATCTTCATGGCCGAGGCCATGTTCTCGAACGAGCCTCTTATCTCGGCGTAGCTCTTGAAGGTCTTGCCGATCATGTCGTTGAGCTGCGTTCTGATGCTCCCCTTCAGGAACTCGTTGAGCTTCTGAGTGTTGTAGAAGCCTTCCGTGCCTACGAGGTTGTTTATGAAGAGCCTCGGGTCGCTGATGCGGATCGAGAATGAGCCGAAGGCCCGCAATGAGACCCATCCAAGGTCCGGATCCTTCATGTCGATGGGCTGAGGCGTACCCCATTTCAGGTCTGTGAAGACTTTCTGGTTCACAAAGTAGACTTCTGCCTGGAAAGGGGTCTTGTTGTCTGTCAACAGGTGCTGAAGCAGTCCTGACAGCAGCGGCACGTTGTTCGTCGTGAGCGTATGCCTGCCTGCCTCGAACACGTCAAGAGCCTTCCCGTCACGGAAGAATACTGCGCACTGCGATTCCTTGACTATGAGCTGTGCGCCCACCTTGATATCAGCATGGCCGTCCTCAGGAACCCTGTGAACGATCTCTTTCCCTGAAGGGTCGTTGTATTCTACCACGTCTATGATGGCCATCTATTTCACCTCCGTCAGGAGATTTTCTCTCTCGTCGAACTTCTTGTCCAGCTCTTTGACGCTCTTCTCTATGGCTTTTATCCTCTGAGTCAGTCCCTCTCCGGAGTCTATAGTCGATTCCAGAGCCGTAACGGCCTCGCCGATCGAGCTGACATTGCCGAGGAGCGCCGCGTCGAACTCGTACATCTTGTCCAGCTCCGCCTCGTTGATCTTGATGGCGTCGAAGAATCCAGCGTATCCGTAGTCCGCGTGCCTTATCCTGTCAGTTATCTTGTCGAAGATCTTCGTGACCCTGTCCATCTCGGTCACGGCGTCCAGATCCCTCCCGCGTGAAAGTGGGCCTGCCAGATCCATGAGCCTTTCCTTTTCCTTTTTCAGGCAGGCGGCGATGTGATTCCTCTGGATCTTGTCCGCTTCGCGCCGCGCCTCTCTGTTGTGGTAGCCCTCGTACCCAGGGATCTTTTTCATCAGATCCTGGAGGCTGTTGGTGCTTGAAAGAACCTTCTGCTTCAGCTCGTCCACTCTCTTTCCTCCTTTATAAGGGAATTGCCCATGCGCTGCTGTGGGTAATGCATTTTTATATATCGGGCCGGCGCACACGCTTTATTGATTTTCACTCCATTCTATCTCCGGCCTGATTTCCCTGCCTGGGCTGAAACCGCCATATCGCTATCAGAACTGCGGCGCCGATCAGCAGGCCCAGTATGAATCCGTAGGCGATCCGCACGAGAGATATGACAAGAGGCGTGTGAAGGTGAGCAAGCGTGTCGATTATATCCGCCTGGCCTATGGCCGCCATGAGAAGCAGCAGCCACGTTCCCTTCCTTATGTCGAGCTTCATGAATGCTATTGCAGCTATCAGAGCCGGATACGCCATCAGGAACTCCTTGAAGCGGGGCCGCACGATCATTATCTGGTTCAGCAGCGAGCGCACTGTCAGCTCCAGGTCTGATGTGGCGGCCTCTGAGGCGTTGCCGGTTCTCAGGATATAGTAGGCTCCGGCGCCTCCGAGGATGCAGAGAGCCAGCAGATGCCACGCTTCTATCGGTAATCCGAGCAACTGCCTGACCGAGACCCTGTCCCTGCCTCCCCTGAGCGTGTAGTAGAGCGCCACGAAGAGCGGAGGCACTATCATCAGCAGCTTTATACCCCTGAATCTGTCTATCTGCAGCAGGAAAGGCGTAGTCGCCAGCAGCGCCTGCACTATCAGGCCACCCATCAGCGTGAGCAATGTGACTTTCAGGATTATCAGCATCGCCTCTCCGAGGAGCCTGCCGAATGTTCTTGTCCTGAGGCTCTCGTCCATTTCCGGCAGGTGTATCAGTATCGACAGAGTCGGGAAGACGAGCGCCCCGATGAGCGCAGCCAGTTTCTGCGCAATTCCGAAGTGCTTTGTCACTGCAAGAGCCGCCAGCATAACGATCCAGAGCGCAGCCAGCGAGAGAGCGGTCCTGTCCGAAACCGGGAAGGCGTGGATCAGCAGCAGCAGTGAAGCTGCGCCGATGCCCACTGCCAGGATGAATAAGAGGACGAGGCTGGGAGAGTAGACAGGGAAGCTCATGGCCCTGCCGGTCTCGAAGCCTTTTCCTGTTATGGCTTTTTTAAGCTCTGATATGTAATAGATGTTCGTCTCGAGCAGGCTCTTATCCCTGACAGGCTTCGCGTAAGGACGGAGATACAGGAGCCTTATGTTCCTCTCCCTCACTCCCAGTTCGAACTTGTCGACGAGGTCGTCTATCTTCAGCTTCTCCTGGAAGAGCGGCGCCACTGACTGCACCCTCAGCACGAACGGCGTGCACTTCGTGCTGATCGTCTGTATGCCCTTTTGCATCGCCTTTACATTGGGCGCCTCTATCACACCGACCTGGCAGCCCAGACTGTTTATCATCTCTGCAGTCTCCGGGAGATACTCGGGAAAGCCCAGCACGTCGTTGTCGGACCCGGTGAAGATCAGCGCCGTCGGAGAGAGCCCTTTCAGTATCTCCGTGTAAGCCTTTATCATGGCTGAATCGGCTTTCTTCTTGTTCTCAGGCCGCAACACCACAGACAGTCCCTGTGAGCTGTAACGGGAAGTCAGCTCCCTCGAGAAGCCGCATCCCATGGTGGGGAGAAGCTTTATATCGCCTGCCACTGCCAGTATGACCGGAGTTTCCATCGACGGCTTCATTCCCGTCTCCACCGTGGAAGGCCATCGCTCCACATTGTGAGTGCCGCAGAAGAGAGGCAGGAACGTGGCGAGCTGCACCAGCACGGAGCTGTCATACACGGCGATGTATACGACACCCGATCTGACCGGCGGGAGAGAGCTCTTCGAAACTCCCTCAGGGCATCTCTCCATCCCGGAATTCAAAGCTCTAGCGAGATCGGTTCCGACATAGTAGTTTATCAGGCCCTGGGTTTTCAATGTCTCCAAGGTGTCTTCGTTGAAGGCCATGCCTGTGATGCCGGCCTCCCTGAACAGGCTGACTGTCTCCCCGACGCTCTTCCCTTCCTGCATCGAGAGCTCGACAAGCGACGAGTAGTCTAACACGAGCTGCACGGTCCGGTTCTTCTGCTCGATTGAGATTCTCTGTGCCGATACGATGACCGCGCAGATGGCAGATAAAAAAATAAGACCCCACAGTATCTTTCTGAGCATGTTCACTGTATTGTTCCTCTCGAGGCAGTATTTTGTTGATATGACCTGCCTGTCCGTATCGATGAATCGGTTTTGCCGGCCCTTGACGGGCCGGCGGCGCAGGTTACGGCTTCATGTCTTCCGGCAGATCCCTCTCGGAGCTTTTTCCTTTCAGCTTTGATATGAAGCCATTGACATTGTCCAGGAAGTGCTTTTTCTCATTGTCGTAGAGCACGCTCATCTCTTCCCTTGTCAGCTTCTTGCCGTCCCGGTAGAACCACTGGGCCGCATGCCCCGCCATCATTGTGCCTGCATAGGCAATGGAGGTCTTTATGATCGGCCCGCCTCCGGGGATGAAACCGGAGAGTCCCCGGGCCAGCGTTCTCCAGCCGAAGGCGCCGGCCAGCACAGGCCACAGCTCGGTCATCCTCTCTGTGAAGTCCACCTTGAAGCCGTATATGCCTGCAATTCTGAGGCACATTCGGATCTGCGACGCGGTTATGATAAGCGTCTCGCCGGCGACGGCGATGAGGCCTATGATGATCCCGATTATCGGTATGTTCGTGGGGAGAGATGAAGAGAAGGCTATATACGAGTTCTCCCTCGCAGTCTGTGCGATCAGCTTCTTCGTCTCGTCGTCTCGCAGGAACTGGAACGCTTTGGCGCAGGCGATCCCCCTGTCGCTGACCTTTTTGAGGATCAGCCTGGTAATGGAGCCCCACTCCTCAGCTATCCAGTGAATCTCCGTTATTGCCATCTCCTCGAAGCGATCGGCTATCTCTTCGCGCCTCATCTCGTCTGCGGCGCCGTCTATCAGCCACAGGAACCTCTTCGGCCTCTTCTCCATCCAGCCCTCAATGTATGGCCTGAGGCCGTCGAGAGAGAGCCCTTCCGCGTTGATTATGAATATCGCTGTGTGGCATTTCTCTATGAACTTCGCATCCTCGTCGTCAGGCGGCCATGCGCAGACGCGCACCTTTTCCTGAATCGCCTGCTGGGATCCGTTTACAGGAGCCTCTTCGCCGGCTCCTCCGCCTTCTTCAGGCCTGGATTCCGGCTGCTCTGTTTTGAAGAGGCCCTGCAGCTCCTCGATTCTGGGGCTGTTGCCGCACAGGGCGATCCGGATCTCCCTCGTGAGCTCATGCTTGATGTCTGACATGGAAAAGACAGTGGAAAAGATGTCCCACAGGGCTTTTACTATCTGTTCAGGATTTTTCGGCACGATTCACATCCCCTTTATCTGAAAGATTCTATCTCTTATCCCTTATGTCACCTGTAATCTTGTCGATGAACGTGTCGAGGCTCATGACGCCAAGGTTTCCCTCTTTCCTTTCCCTGACCGATACTGTCCCGGCCTCGGCTTCCTTGTCGCCGAGGACGAGCATGTAAGGGATCTTCTCCATCTGGGCTTCCCTTATCTTGAGGTTCACCTTTTCGTTCCGGCTGTCCATGTCCACGCGGAGCCCCTTATCGCGTAGAATCGTCGCCGTTTTCTCGGCATGCTGCTGGTTCTTCTCTGTGAGAGGCATTATCATCACCTGCGTCGGGGACAGCCAGACAGGGAACGCGCCTGCGTAATGCTCGATCAGGCATCCGAAGAAGCGCTCCATCGAGCCCAGAAGCGCCCTGTGGACCATGTAGACGAGGTGCTCCCTGCTGTCATTGCCCTTGTAAACAACGTTGAAGCGGCCTGGAAGGTTGAAGTCGAACTGCACGGTCGGGCCCTGCCACAGCCTTCCAAGGGCATCCTTTATCTTGATGTCTATCTTGGGGCCGTAGAAGACCGCTCCGCCCTCGTCTATCACGTATGGAATGCTGTGCTCCTTCAGGGCCTTGGCCAGCGTGGCCTCAGCAGTATCCCAGTCCTCAGGCGATCCGGCCATCTTCGGCGGCCTTGTCGCGAGGTTCACTTCATACTCATGGAATCCGAAGGTCTCCATCAGGAACCTTGCAAAGTCGACGCATCCTATCAGCTCCTTCTCGAGCTGCTCAGGGGTGCAGAAGATATGGGCGTCATCCTGGGTAAAGCCCCTCACGCGGAGAAGGCCGTGCAATACGCCGGAGCGCTCGTAGCGGTATACGGTTCCAAGCTCAGCGTAGCGGACAGGGAGCTCTCTGTATGATCTGAGCCTCGAGTTGAAGATCAGGATGTGGAACGGGCAGTTCATCGGCTTCAGCTGGTATTCCTGGCCTTCGATCTCGATGGTGCTGTACATGTTTTCTTTGTAGAAGCCTGTATGGCCCGATTTGTTCCACAGATCTATCTTGGCTATGTGCGGCGAGAACACCAGCTCGTATCCGCGCCTTATGTGCTCGTCTCTCCAGAAGTCTTCGATGATCTTTCGGATCATGGCGCCCTTCGGATGCCAGTATGCGAGACCGGGGCCGCCCTCTTCGTAGAAGTTGAAGAGGTCGAGGTCCCTGCCGACGCGCCTGTGATCGCGCTTCTTTGCCTCTTCCAGCTTTGTCAGGTGCTCTTCCAGGCTCTTTTTGTCCTGGAACGCAGTGCCGTATATCCTCTGGAGCATCTGGTTTTTCTCGTCGCCGCGCCAGTATGCGCCTGCAATCGAGAGGAGCTTGAACACCTTTATCCTGCCTGAAGAGTGGATATGCGGCCCTCTGCAGAGATCTATGAAGTCGCCTGTCTCGTATATGCTGACAGTTTCGTCCGGGATCTCTGAGATCAGCTCCACCTTGTATGTCTCGCCCTTCTCTTTGAAAAAGGCGATGGCTTCGTCCTTCTTCATTATCCTTCTCGTGAAGAGGACATTCTCTTTTACTATGGCCGCCATCTCCTTCTCGATCCTTTCGAGATCCTCGGGCACAAAAGGAGTGGCGCGCTCGAAATCGTAGTAGAACCCGTTTTCGATCGACGGCCCGATTGCCACCTTCACTTCAGGAAAGAGCCTTCTCACCGCTGCCGCCATTACGTGGGAAGTGCTGTGCCGCAGCACGTCGAGGCCCTCCTGCATATCTGTCGTGATGAGCTTCAGCGTGCTGTCGTGGACCACAGGATGGCCCAGATCGACCATCTTCCCGTCAGCTTCACAGGCTATGATGCCTTTGAGATAGCCTGGGAAATGCTCCTTCACTATATCGTAAACTGTAGATCCTTCCTTTACCTCTACCTTGTCTTTCTGACCGTTTGCTATGATGACGTTAATCAAAATGAAGACTCCCTTCAGAAAAAAATGACTGTACTAGAGATTCTTTCCCTGCCATGGCTCTTCCTTCAACAGATGCGCAGGCGCCGGCCAGCAGAGGGAATTGCGCTGTGATGGAGAACAAGTGACACTGTCGATATAGCAGGGGAGACACAGGAGAATCATACCATCCATTGAAACTGGACGAAAAAGGATACAATATCTCGCTGGCCGCCATTCTCGTGGCGGCGCTGGCCCTCAGGCTATACCGCCTGGGAGAGCCTTCCCTTTTCGTGGACGAGGCCTTCGCGTGGGAACTTTCGAGGCATTCCACAGGCGAGATATGTTCCACTCTGATTTCTCGCGATCAGCACCCGCCGCTTTACTTCATCTTCCTGCACTTCTGGCAGCGCCTTGGAGCATCCGAGTTCATGCTGCGCCTCCCGTCGGCACTGTTTTCTACTGTCACAGTCTATCTGACCTGTCTTCTCGGAAGCACTCTGGCAGACAGGCGGACAGGGCTTGCAGCAGCGCTTCTCTGCGCATTTTCGCCGGGGATGCTGTTCATCATGAGCGAGGCCAAGACGCACGCGCTAGGTGTTCCACTCATTCTTCTCGTGCTGTATCTGTTCATCCTGGCAGTAAGAGAAGAGGGGAGAGGAGGAAGGCTGTGGATCGCGCATACGGCAGTGGTGATCGCGGCGTTCATGACCCATTACCTGACGCTCTTCCTTATTCTGCTCGAGGCCCTGTTCTTCATTGTATGCAGGAAAGGCAGAACGGCGCTCCGGGCATGGCTCTTCAGCACAAGCGCCTTCATCGTGCTGACCCTTCCGTGGAGCGTCCACATGCTCGAGCAGGCGCACAACAGGATGGGACAGTCATCTGTCTACACGTCAGGCCTCGTCACGTTTCTCGATCTTTTCACTGTGCTGGTATCGGGATTCTCATTCTATCTCGAGAATCCAATGACGCTGGCAGTGGCGCTTCCGTTCCTGGCGCTTGCCCTGTTCGGGCTCTGGACGCAGAGGGAGAAAAAGCTCGAGGCTTCTCTGCTCTTTGTATGGATAATAGCGCTTCCAGCGGCGCTCTCCCTTTCGTCGCTGCTCCCTGTCAAGCTCTTCACGCCCAAGTATCTGTTCCTCGTAACTGCCAGCGGATATTACATCCTTCTTGCTGCAGGGTTTATTGCACTGCTCGAGAGGCAGAGGGTCGCCGCAGTAACTCTTATCATTGCGCTTGCGGCTTTATATGCGGTCTCGCTGTACAACTGGCTTTTTGTTCCGTTCTATGGCAAGCACAACTGGAAGGGCGCCGTTTCTTATGTATCATCCGGAATCTCGCCTGATGATCTGGTCATCGTGCAGAACGACTATCAGCGATACTCGTTTCTATATTATTACAGAGGCGCAGCTCCTGTCGAGGGCTGCAACACCATTGACGACGTGAGGAATGCAGTCGGCAGGCACCATTTCAGGAAGCTGTATTTCGTGGGAGCTTCAGTGAGGAACACCGATCCGTCCCGAAGCTCTGAGAAATGGCTGATGGAGAGCTATCTGCCTGTCGAGGCCTGCGGGTTCCCCAACATGGAGAAGGATTTCATAATCACGGTGATAGTGTTTTCCCCGAAGTGAAAAGCGCGGCGACTGTTTCGAAAATGTTAAATAATCGCCATCCAGGGGCAGTTCCGCTCAGATGTGATATAATTGCCGTGATGGGAGTCTCGGAGACTCTTCTGACAGATCGCGGCCTCGAGCGCCTGGGTCGATGCAAAGGAAAAGGAGAAGCTCATGAATATAAAGCCAGTCATAAGCTCTGTCACTACGCCTTCAGACCTGCTGCAAAGGGCTTCCGCTTCGGCCGGAGGCAGTGAAACAGCCGAGGCTGCAGCCGGGGATGGATATGCGCCCGGTGTGATGAGGAACGCCGCTGACCCGATGAAGGCTTTCTGGGGCGCCGCAAAGGAAGCCGGCGACGCGATACAGCTCCATTCCCAGTTCCCCTGCACGGCTGTCGTGACTGATGGCTCGGCCGGATGGAAGACTCCTCTTATGGGGCAGGGAGGCACGAACTGCTTCATAAAGTCGTACGGCACAGGAGACGGAAATGTGCTGGTAATCCCTCTCGAGCATTGGGGCGGCGGCAATTTCGCAACTCCGGTGGTAGTCAACAGGGAGAACGGCGTGATTGAAAAGCCTGATGTGAAGCCCTTTGGCACAGCTATGGCGGCGAGGATGAAACAGTCGCCTGACGGGAGCAGGACTTACCTGACAGGCGGCGATTCTCTGATCGTCAATGTATACGACAGCAGCTTCAAGCCTGCAGGCAAAATAGATCTGCACTCACGACACCCTGAATTCGTAAGGGTGCTTCATTTTGAGAGCCGCCAGAATGCCGATTATGCGCATGTCCTGTCTCAAGACAGCAAAGGCGATGACAACAATCACTGTCTCGTTGCGCTGGACCCTTCCACTCACGCGGAGAAGTGGGTGAAGCAGTTTGACAACGGCGGCTATATCTCGAACGTCTTTGAAGCGCCTGACGGCACGGCATATGTAGCTATCGACGAGGATAATCCTGATCCTCCGGCCAGATCGTCCGGAAGCGGGAGAAATCAGAAGCATTTTCTATATGTACTGAAAGAGGGGGTGGAGAAGGGGAAGATGGAGTTCAGCAACACCCCCAGGGATATCTCTTTCCAGCCTGACGGCACCATGATAGTATCGGTCGACCGCGACGGGGTGAAAAAGATAGATCCGTCCCGCATGAATCCGAGCCGGTATTCGGAGAAATGGTCGATCAAAGAGGGAAGATATCAGGATTTTCAGCCTTCCGGAGATGGGAAGTCGCTGTACGGAGTCGATCACTGCGACGGCTTCTACCGCTCGCACAGGCTGGCGAAGATAGATGCGCAGACAGGCAGGGTCGAGTGGGAGAGAAAGGCATACGGCGAGAATTTCAACGACTTCAGAGTGATAAACGACGAGATATTCCTGCTGACGACGAGCGAGGACAGGAAGACGGTCAACATGATGAAGCTGAATCCTGCAGGAGAGATTACCTGGAAGGATTCAGCCCAGCTCGGCGAGATGGACGAGTATAAGGAAGAGGACCACAACGGCATAACGCCTGACGGCAGCTTTGTCTTCGGAATGGTCAAGGATGGAAACCTCTACTATCTGCATCCGAAGAAGGACGGAGAGACTGAGAGCACGATTCTGCAGGGGCTTTCAAAGAACAGCCGTGAGGAGATCATGCAGGGCTTCAGGGATGCCGTCAGCGCAGACGACGATACGGGTGAGGCAGCGAAGGCGCAGGCCGCCGGCATCGAGGACGAAGGCGAGTTTGTCGTGATAGACGGCATGAAATTGGAAAAGAAAAAAGGCGAGTAAAGGCAGACAGCTCGGGATTGATGAACAAAGCCGGCCCTCGATTGATAGCCGGCTTTAAATTTATGCCTTACGAAGCCGCATGCGTCAGGCGTAGTTTCTCTCCACAACCTTCGTTATGCAGTTGATGGCGCCCTGCAGCGAGCTTATGGCGGTCATATCTATAGGTATAGGATTGTAGCCGTATTTCTTGAACACATTGTTGGACGGGTCGTCCATCTCAGGTATGCCGAAGTTCGGTATGAAGAGGTTGTCGCCGTCGAATATCAGGTTGTTGTATGTGATCCACGGCTCGTTTCTGAGGCTCGAGCTTCCAAGATACGGCACGCGTTCCACTTTGAAGCCGTCTTTCTCGAAGCCCTTGGCAAGGGCGTCGAAATTCTCCTGCAGATCCCTGTCGTCTCCAACATTATCGACGAGCTTGTCGAGAGGGCGGTCGGGCGCCCATCCGAGCTTTGTCTGGACATTCTGCTCATACTGTTTATATTTTTCCGGGCTCTTCGCCTTGATATCCTTCAGCATCCTGGTGGCCATCGAAGGATCTCCGACGACCATCACTTTTCTGCCTGTCTCGGGATCTGTCTTCCCGAGCGGCGTAATCGCCATATCTATGTGGAATGCCGGCTGCTGGCCCTTGTATCCGACCACTACCACCTTCTGATTCGGGAAGGTCTTGTCGAGCATCAGCTTGCACAGCTCTTCCTGGCTCATCCGCGATGGCTCGGCGATTCCGAGATCGCTCGTTATCTTGTTGTACTTTGACGGGTAGCTCTTCATGTCTCTCTGCATGAACGCGATGGCATCGGAGCCTACATATATTGTGTCTCTGGTGGCGAGCTGATTGCCGCCGTCTATGAAGATGCCTTCCATCTTCTGATATTTGAGGCTGGGATCGGCCTTGGAAAGCTCGCCCGCCACTGCTCCGTCGCCTGAGCCCGGGAACCACATGCGATCCTGTTCTATCACCTTGTCTCCAACTACGAGCGTGGAATCCTGAGCCCAGATCGAGAGGTGTTTGTCAGTGTTCTGCAGCGTTATTCTCTCGGGGTTCTTTACGCTTCCTTCTTTGACCCATTCATCCACATGGCCCTGGAGCTCTTTCGCGTCGCCGCCCGAAGAGGTCAGTACGGTGAACTTTGCATCCGGCATCTGCGCGAGAAAGGTCTTGAGCGCATCGAGGTAGTTCTGCTTTGCATTTCCAAGCATTCCGCAGGTCAGGGTCATGTGGGATATTCTGCCTTCATTGCAGGGAATCATATATCCGTCCATGTCGAGGCTGCTGGCAGGCAGAGGCTTGTTCTCGAGTGCTTTCCCGACTTCGGCAGGCGTCGAGAATATGTCCAGGAGGCTCTTGCCTGCACCTCCGAAGAGGCTGATTGAGCTTTTCGCTGTTGAACTGAAAGAGTCCATCTTCTGGAGATCAGGCGCTTCCTCTCTCACGATCTTTTCCCGCTCGTTCGCGAAGCTCCCCAGATGCATTCCTTCAGAAATCTGTCTATTGTTTCCTATCTCCATGGTGAACCTCCCTGAGCCCTCCCGGGCTCGATGTAATCCGGATACCTGCATATTACTATGGAAAGGCATTACAGTCAATGCAAAAAATGTAAAAGATTGATTAACAAATCACAAGATATTCGTGAGGATACTGAACCGTCCGCATTGAAGCGCAATGGTGCGTCTGTTACTTTTCTGATTTGGGAACGAGCACATATCTCGGCTCGAAGAAGCTGAACTGCTTCTTTTCCAGCTTGAGGCCGTCTATCTCCAGGTATGTGTCTCCATCTACTATGTCTGTGGCATCGGAATCTGCGGCGACTGCCGCCTTGTTCATGTCCTTGATGTCTTTGATCGATTTTATCTCCTTGTCGACCTTGGCCTTCTCCTGGAGCAGCTTCTGGGCTTCGTTGTAAAGAGGGGTTATGGCCTTGTCCTCGCGGTGCTGAAAATATTTCATCACGCCTGCCACTGCGGCTTCCGACAGGAAGAGGGCCATCATTCCGGTCTGCACTACCGGCGCGAGCGCCGGCATTCCCAGGCCTGCGGCGATCATAGGGCCGAAGATCACTCCCATGGTGGTGGGGCAGAAAGCGCCCAGTATCGTTCTGTTCATGTATTTCTGGAGCTTGTTCGATTTGTCTGCGTGGCCCTTGATTCCGGCGCTCAGGGTCTCGATCTGGCGGCCCAGATCTGCGGCTATCCTGTCCTTTTCGTCGAGCTGGGACTGGAAGACCACGTCGGCCTGCGCATCAGGAGATGCCTGCTGTGCCTGAGCATTCCCGGCTTCGCCTGTATTCCCGGCCTTTGCTGTTCCTGCCTGATAACGCTGCTGTGAGCCTGATACTGCGCCTATGTCCATATCGTACCTCGCATTGTTGCAATAGAATTCCTGCCAATATTATAGCACTGCCGCGCCTGCATGAATATTGACAAAATGTTAAGAAAAAGCAGGGACATACTCTTTAGTCCGCAAGTCAGAGTCTTCGCGATATTCCAGAGGCTTATCGCCTCATAAAAAGCTTATTGAATGCCACGATGGCGATGCAGAGCACAACCAGGACGATCCCTGCGTGGATTACAAATCCCATTGCGATGCCCAGGACAGAGCCGACCAGGAAATAGGCGAGAATCGGTGCCAGGATTACGGCGAGAATTGCGAGAGCCGGATGGGCTCTCCAGAGTGCTTTCAGAAACCCCATAGCTTAATACCCCCCTCATTAGTATACTATTCAAATTATAAATCAATACCGGGCCGCAGTCAACTCTTTTCAGATAAATATCGGGTTTGAGTGCTTTTTAAGTGTCTGTTTCTGGTATGATTGATGCTACTAAGAAAACAGGGACAGACTCTTTTTGTTACAAAATTGTTAATATAAGAGTCTGTCCCCGTTCTATACCGGCGGGAGCGGGAACGGAGGCAATGCCAGGCTTTCAGGCGGCGGCAGGTCTGAGCTGTCGCTCTGAGGGAGCACAGGCGCGCCTGGCGGGGTCAGGCCCGGGATGCCGTTCCCCGTAAGCCCCTGAAGCTCCGGAAGCTGCAGGTTGAGGCTTTCAGGCAGGGACGGGTCGGCGCCTTCCCTGACGAGGAGCTCCACGAGTTCGGCGTTGTCGGTGACTGCGGCTATGTGCACCGCCGCCAGCCCGTCGTATCTCCTGATGTCAATCGCCGCTCCGCTTTCGAGAAGCAGCGTCACGACGTTTTTATGGCCCTTTTGAACTGCCGAGTGGAGAGCCGTGCCTCCCCGCTCGTCTCTGATGTCGATGTCGTGGCCGCTCTTCAGCAGCAGCTCCGCAATGTCCCTCAATCCTTCCTGGGCGGCCAGATGAAGCGCTGTCCAGCCGCCCTGGTGGCGCGCGTCCACCCTCGCTCCCCTGGCGATCAGCATCTCTGCAACTGTTTTATGCCCGCGATGGCAGGCGTGATGAAGCGGCGTTCCTTCCGAGTCGTCGCGGCTGTTAACAGAGAGCCCTTTCGCGATGAGAAGCTCCGCCGCTTCGGCATAGCCGTCGGAGCAGGCTATGTGGAGGGCGTTGAGGCCGCCCTCGTTCGCGCAGGCGATATCCGCTCCCTTTTCCAGCAGCAGTTCGAGCATCGGACTCGATCCGCTCATTGCGGCGTAGTGGAGAGGCTGGGAGCCGCTCTCCGATTTTTCGTCGATCCGGGCTCCTGCTGCGAGCAGCGCCGCGGCGGCGTCGCAGTGACCGTTGAGGGCTGCGCAGTGTAAGGGAGTCGAGCCTTTTTTATCCCGGCAGTGGACATCTGCGCCCTTCGAGATGAACAGGCTCACCATGTCCCTGTAGCCCATGAACGATGCGAGGTGAAGTGGGCTCCATCCGTTTTCGAGAGTCTCGCTCCACTTCGCGCCTTTGTCCACCAGAAGCTCGACACATCGCAGATGACCCCTCCTGCCAGCCCTGAAAAGAGGCGTGAAGCCTTCCCTGTCCCGCGCGTCAACTGGCACGCCTCTGGATATGAGAGTCTGAATTGAATCGAGGTGCCCTTCATGCGCATACCAGTGCAGAGGAGTCCAGCCGTCGTGATCAGGCGCCTGGAGATTAGCGCCCTTCGAGATGAGCAGTTCCACGACCTTCGCTGTTGTGGCCAGGTGAAGCGGAGTCCAGAGGTCTTTGTCTGCGGCGTTGACATCAGCTCCTGCCTGGAGCAGAAACGACACCACATCCTCCCTGCCGTTCATGGCAGCCCAGTGAAGGGCTGTTCCGCCGTCGCCGTTGCGCTCGTTTACATCAAAGCCAAGCCTGACGAGAAGCGCCGCGCAGTCCATCTGGCCCTTGCGGACAGCCCAGTGAAGCGCAGTCCATCCCTGCGAGTCCCGGGCCCGCATGTCGGCTCCGCGGGCGATCAGCAGCGCCACCACGTCCTGCGCCCCCTCCATCGCCGCATGATGCAGCGGAGTGGCATCGTTGATGTCGCACTGGTTTACATCGGCCTGGAACGATATGAGAAGCTCGGCCATTCCTCCAGACGCGGCCACATGGAGAGGAGATATGCCATCGTTGTTTGCCTCGCATACCATTGCTCCTCTGGAGATCAGTATCCTGACCACTTCCGAGTGATCCCGGTACGCCGCGCCAAACAATGGCGTCGTGCCCTTGCGGTCCCTCGCGGACGCTTCGGCCCCGTATGAAAGAAGCAGATTCACGATATCGGCCTGCCCGTGGTAAGCTGCGACGTGAAGCGGAGTTCCGCCTCCTTCATTGAGAGCCATGACATCGGAGCCGGCATCGATGAGCTGCTTCACTGCGTCTGCCTGTCCTTCCCTGCAGGCCCAGTGGAGGGCTGTGCGGCCTTCGCCGTCTCTTGCTTCGAGAGGTGCTCCATAACTGACTAGAAGATCGATCAGGGGACGGCTCCCCCTCCTCGCCGCGATATGAAGAGGATGGAAGCCTCCGATGTCAGGAGCCCCGGCCAGTCCGGGATCTGCATCGAGCATTGAGCGCATCTGATTGACCGCCGCTCCGGTGTCATCACCTGCCAGCATCTGAAAGAACTGCTTTTTCAACTCCTCCATGTCTTCACACCTCTGAGGCACTGTCGTCAATTCTGTAGAAAAACGCGGTGTCCCATCCCCATGTAAACGGGAGCAACTCCTGTCCCCTGTAGGAGTCTTTGAAACGCTGCGATGTGAGAGGGTGATGGACCATTACGACCCACGAGCCGGCAGGCACATCCATGAGCTTTCGCTCCAGCGCTTCCAGAAGCTCATTGTCGAAGGCCGTGGCGGCGCAGAAGTAGATTCCCCGGCGCGTCATCGGCAACGAAAGGATATCACACTGATGGAGCTCCATGTTATCTATCGACAGCCTGCTGCGCATTATCTCGCATTTCTTCACGTAGCCGGGCAGAATTTCGACCCCCACAGTCGGGCAGTTGAAGAGAAGCGATGCCCCGAAAATGGCGTAGCCTCTTCCTGCTCCCAGATCGATGAACGGCAGGCTGTCCGCCGAGCCGATGCCCTGAAAGATCCTCATCACAGCGATCAGAGAGGTTTCTCCGGGTGTGTAGTTCTTCAGCGAATATGTCCCCTGCTTTTTCCAGTCGCGCAGCACGATCCGGTAGCGGGTATCCCAGAAGTAGAGGATGGAGCTGTAATAGTTGAGAGCCCACCACCATCTTCTCTTTCCAAAAAGAAGGCACTCGAAGAGCTTCACCGCCTCGGCGAGGCAGATGTTCTTGCAGGTCAGATACAATGATTCGAGCATCTTCACTATAATGTCACATCCTGCATATCGGTGCCGACCTGTTATCAGACTTGGCTTTCCTTATCATTTTCGCTGCAGGTGTTTCCGGACCTGCACTTCCATCCAGGGAGGTCCAGTCTGCTCTCCTCTTTGAAATACAGCAGCGTCTTGATGCTGATTGCCAGCAGCAGGAACAGGATTATGATCGAGAGAGATATGTCCACCGCGTTTACAAATGATGAAGAGCCCGACACCAGGATCGATCTGATCCCCCATACGCCGAGTACGAGGGCTCCCGAGTTCACTATGAGCTCCGACAGGGGCCTGAGAAATACTGCATATGCCGCTGCGGCAGCCACGAGAAGCACCAGCAGGATGGACAGCACCTTCAGATAGTTAGGCCGCTTCATCACTATCTTTTCGATGAGCATGTATTTTGAGCTGATGCTTGGTCCTTCCCTTGTTGCCGGATCGATGTTTACGGGCTTGAGCATGTCCTGCCTCGGAAGTCGCTCTGCCAACTGCAGCAACAGGCTGTCCTTCACCTCATCATAGCGCATGTTCTTGATATTTCCATCCGGGTATATTTGCTGTATTACTATTCCGAGGTTCATCTCATATTCGTCGAACGGGTATCTGAGGGGTTGTCCTCGGACAGGGAGTTGCACACTCTGATGCGAGCAGTATTCATCAGAAGGAAAGTCAACGCATACAGAGGCAGGTATTTCCTCCGAATTGTCTCCTCCCACTACTGAAAAAAGAAGGATTCTCTCCTTGTATTTTTCTTTCCAGAAGAAATCGCGACGAATGGAGATCCGGATGTTTATAGCCTGTTCGAGTTCGTCCAGCGATGAGATCAGCATCCTCACATGGGAGTGGTTCTCATCCCTGGGGAGGCTTGATCCGACCGGCAGTTCATATACCCTGCTCTCAGGCGAGCCCAGGACGTCATTGAAGGCGCTTGTCAGTGAAAACGGGAGCGTGACTATCACAAAAAGGATCAATGTGCCTATTGCGAAGAATGCCAGCCGGTGATGCACAGGGCTCTGTTTTAAGCCGACGCCTGAATCCGGACCTCTGCCGGCATCCGTGTCAGAGTCGGGATCGGAATCCTTGCTGGTTTTCCGGTCAGGGCTTTCCATGGGCTGAGTCCTCGCTGCTTCGATTTAATGTGTCCTGCTGATGAGTCAAGATTCTATGGAGACCTGAAGTTCCCTTTTTACCGCGCCTGCCGGAAAGGGAGTTGGTTTTGCAGGCTTGCGGCGCAGGGGCTTCCAGCAGGGTATTTCATGAAGAAGAGTGAATTGCTCTCTCTATGAAAGGCAATGACAGCAGAAAGAGAGCCGGCTCCGATGAGAGCGCCGCGCACAACGCCGCTGCGCAGATAATCTCACTTTGCAGGCTTCATCCCCATCTAATCGCAATCTTCATAGCGCTTGTCATTGCCCAGATTGTATACGGCATCATCACCTCACCGCCCAGAAAGGAAGGCCTTCTCTATATCGACACAGTTCCCAGAGGCGCAAAGGTAATATTCAGGGAGTCGGGAGGAGCCGAGGGAAGGGTGCCTGCAGGCGTGACGCCTGGACCCATCCATGTCTCGAGGAGCCAGCTTCCCAGGAGCTTCGAGTTCATCCTGCCGCTCTACCGAATTCAATTCTGCCGCTTTCAGAAGAACGATCTCTTCGACAGCGCCACAGGAAAGCCGCTGACCAGGAGGATCGCGCTCATGCCTGCATATCCGGTCCTGTCTCCTGCATTCTACATCGTCAGGGACTATATGTTTCTGATCGGAGCGCTGGCGGCTTTTTCAATATTCGCAGCGAAATCGGCAGAGAGGCTGAGGCGCGAGAGGCATGAGCAGGCCATGGCTCTCCGGCTCGATTTCGGCGACTTTTCAGAGGGAGTCCCGGTCGGGCCTTACAGGCTCGAGGCGCTGGCAGGCGCAGGCGGAATGGCCAGGGTGTTCCGCGCCAGGAGAAAGGATGAGCCGGATGGAGAGATCGTGGCCATCAAGATACTGTCCGGGAATTGCAGAGGGGACAGCGAGTTCGTCAACCGGTTCAGCCGGGAGGTTAACATACTGAGGAACATCGTACACCCCAACATTGTGCCGCTGCTCGACTGGGGAGAGGCTTCAGGCTATCTGTACCTGGTAATGGAGTATGTCGACGGCGAGACACTGCAGGGAAGGGCGGCGAGAGGCGGACTCGACACCGGGGTCTTGATGCGCTGCGCCTCCCAGGTGGCGGAGGCTCTCCATTACGCCCATCAGAAAGGGATAATCCACAGGGACGTCAAGCCTGGAAACATCATGATAAACGGCGCCGGTAAAGCGATGCTGATGGACTTCGGCATCGCCCGCAGGAGCGATCTTTCTGTGTACACTCAGGCCGGCTCCGGTCTAGGAACTCCTGTGTACGCGTCGCCTGAGCAGATCCAGGGAAAGGAGATCGACTGGAGGAGCGACTATTACTCTCTCGGGATCCTCTTGTATGAGATCCTGGCCGGTCATCATCCCATGGGAGACGGAACTGCCATGGAGCTGATTAAAAAACACATCGAGGACAATCCCCCGCCGCTCGAGGCCTGCCGCCCCGATCTTCCAAAAGAGATAACGTCTCTGATAAATGCGATGATCTCCAAAGACCCTCTCGAGAGAGCCGAAAGAACCGGCGATATTCCGGCTGCGCTGAGAAATATCAACGAGGGAGCCTCTTCTCGATGAACGATATGGCTTCTTTGACCTCGCCGGCTGAAGGCCGGTCGTCCGGGCTCTTCTCCAGCAGCCTGGCCACGAGAATGGCGAGTTCCTCAGGGATTTCTTTTCTAATTGTCTCGACGGCCGGCGGCTGCTCGCCCAGGTGCTTCATGATGGTCTGCACGGCGTCGCTGCCGAGGAAGGGAGGGACTCCTGCAAGGCAGTGATAGAGTATGCAGCCCAGCGAATACAGATCGGCTTTCCCGCCTGATCGCTCCCCCATGATCTGCTCAGGAGGCATGTACGCAGGAGTACCCAGCGCGGCGCCTGTCTTTGTTATCGTCTCGTTGTTATCGCATCTGGCCAGTCCGAAATCGGCCACTTTGACTTCTCCGCTGTCTGTTATGAGAATGTTGGCAGGTTTCAGGTCTCTGTGGACTATGTCGTTGCCGTGCGCGTACTCGAGGGCTTCAAGAATGGACATGGTATAGCGGAGGAGAGCCTTCATGTCCATCGGGCCTCTCTTCAGGATGTCTTCGAGGCTTCTTCCCTGAACGTATTCCAGCGCCATATAGAGCCTTCCGGCCTCCTCGCCCCACTCGTGGATCTGTACTATGTTCCGGTGGCTGAGCCCGGAGAGGATTGAGACTTCCCGCTCGAAGCGCTGCCTGAACTCAGTCTTGCGGCACACTTCTTCAAAGAGCACCTTGACGGCCCTGACTTTCTTCCCCCTGTCTTTCACTGAATATCCTTCGAATACTTCCGCCATCGCTCCCTGCCCGATCTTCCTGTCGAGGCGGAAAGAGCCGATCTTCCCTCCCTCGCCGACATATGTCACCTCAGGGACAGTCTCTTCGGCTCCTGGCTCCCGTATGAAGCGGAATACCAGGACAGCTGCCAGCACTATTGCGATCAGCAGCAGGGGACATCGGAAGATCAGAGTTGACAGAACTGGAATACTCTCAGAAAGCGGCTCCTCGTAATGCGCAGACATCCCGCTCACAGAAGGCGGGGCCCACGTCGCCGTCCTGAAGCCTGCCATGCGAAGCTCGAGCCTGTCGTAACTTTTTGTGAGAAGGATCGGAGTCCTGCCTATCTTTTTGAGCCCGCCTCCAGGCGACTCTGCCGCGAAGACTCCGGCCCCTGCAGGGACTGAAGTGAGGACTATTCCTGTCTCTATCTTCAGCGCGTCCTCCTTCTTCTTTTCATCGATCGAACCTGCTATGCTGACGATGATCTGAATCAGCAGAAGGGCGGCGCATATTACTGCCATGAGCTTTTCAGGCATTTTCTGCAGAAATGTCAAAGGGTTTTTGCCCTGCCGTGTCTTTTCCATGATCTCCTCCGGATTGTTTACTGCTTCATGTGGCAATGAGTCTCCCTGCATGTCTGACAGGAGGCTTTCTATTCAGAGAGATTATTATATCACAGCAGGCCGGCAGCGGCAACGTGGTCTGGCCTGTTTCCTCTTTAATGCTGCCGAGATTTGTGGTATAATTCTTCTGATGTCGCCCCGGGCCCAGGCAGTGCTTGTTGTTATGCTTCCCGCAGGGTATTTAACCGTCTGGAGTGATATGGTAATGCGCATTTATGAGTGCAGAAAATCACCGGGAGTACGCTCCGCGGGCTTTTCGCTCGCCGAAGTGATGATAGCAGTCCTGATCCTCTCGGCTCTTTCTGTTATAATTATTGGAGCCATACCGAGCGCGATGTTTGCCATGAAGAAGGCCGAAACGAGAGCAAAGGCCGCCGCGCTCGGAAGCCAGACCCTCGAATATCTTAAAAAGCTCGATTTTGACAAGATAACGACAGGCATGGACGTAACTTCCATAACCCAATTACAGAAAGCCGCTGACGGCGATAAGCGTATGCTGAACAAGACCGAGTTCTCGATAAAAGTCGTTACGGCGCAGGCTTTTTCAGGGAGTCTCGCCATCCCGCCTGAAAAGGCCAAGGATGTCAAAATCGTTGTGACCTGGAAGGACAGGGAGCAGAAGGAGAATGTCCATGTGGCCCGCACGATATTCTATAATGAATAGGCGAAGCCTCCCAGGGAAGCGTGCCGCAAGCGGCCTCAGCCTCCCGGAGATTCTCATAGTCATATTCCTGCTTGGCGTTGTCTTCTCGCTGGGCATACAGCTCATGCTGCCGTCCCTTTCACTTTTCCGCGTCCAGAATGCCCGGTCTGAGGTGCAGCAGAGCGCCATCGTCGCCACTCACTGGCTCAATTATGCGGTGTTGAACTCCATCATAGACAGCGTGACTGTAGGAAAGAATCCGGTATCCATATCGTTTTGCGCCGTAAACGAAGAAGACCCTTACGACACCTCGACAGGCAGACCTAAGCCTGCTTCGCGGTTCAGCATCATATGGTTCGACGCCGGCGAGCGCAAGCTGAAAACGAGGGAATGGCCGCCTGCGCCGCCTCCGCCTCCTGAGCCTCCGGGACTTGGCGATTATCCGCTCGGGACATCGGAGAACCCTGTCGCATTGAGCGGTGCAGATCTGAAGACCATCTGCGACACGCCGTACAGCGGCTACCGGGTAATAGCCCGGAACGTGGAGAGCTTTGCAATAGACGACGAGGATGGCAGCGCTACGGACATCATAAACCCTCCTCTTCGTTTTACGATAGTCTGCGCTTCGAGATCGGGAGCGCGCGGCGAGGCAGACAAGGAAGAAGAGCGTTTCTCAATGACTACCCAGGTATATCCCAGAATCAGGAGATGGTGAGGAGGAAGCTGTGAACAGAGAACTGAGCAAATCGAGAGGCATGTCTCTCTATGTGGTCTTTTCAATAATGGCGGTATTGATTATAATCTGCACGGCGATGACCGGAGTCGGCCTGATGAACCTGAACATAACCCAGAGCTTCTATAACGGGGCCATTGCGCAGAGTGAAGCCGAAGCCGCCGTGTCAATACTCCTATACAACGTGTCGGACAATATCGACTACGGCCTCCATAATGAGAAGATAACCGGAACAATCACAGACGGCTTCGATTCAAGGGAGTGCTATCACGTCATCACTTTTGACAAAACACAGGGCTTCCCATGGTCTGTCAACGCCAAGGACGACCCCCAGACAGGCTACAGGAACAGGACAGTGCCGAAGAGCATGGTCAGCGCCTTCGCGACAGGCTACTGCAGAGGCCAGTTCCGGACTATCGAGGTGCTGCTCTTCCGCCCTCCATTCCCATATGCCATAGCATCATCCGGCAGGATCCATTCAGAAGACCATATACTCGTCGATGGCGTGGAAAGCGCGGCGGAAGCTGAAAGCGAGAAACACAAAAGGCCCGGCCACATATACTCGTCATATATGAGAACGGGCAGCGGCAAGCCCAATCCTGACAATCCGAGCGACTACGCGGTATATATAGGCGACAAGGGAGGGGACAAGACTTACATATCAGGCTTTGTGCTGTCGCCCGGCAATGTGCTGCTGAAACCGCCCGCAACGGTGAAGGAGGGCATCAGGGCCGAGGGAGACAAGGTGGAGATACCCAATATCGATGTAAAAAAGTATCATAACGAAGGCGATGAGGGAGTCATCAAGATTGTATCAAGTGAATTTGGCGGGCCGCAGAATCTGGATGCGATGTATTTCCACTCAGGGAACCTGAACTTCGCGAGCAATGTGAAGATGAGCAATGCATTTCTCTATCTTAAAGACGGCACTCTGGATATAGGCGGTGGACTGACGGGCTGCGGAGCCATTGTCGTCAAGAACGGCGCAGTGAATATCAAAGGCGATGCCGCCCTGAACGGCAACAACAGGATCGCCATAATATGCGACGGCCCTGTGACTCTCGAAGGGAACAACAACTATTTTCAGGGGCTTATCTACAGCCACGGCAATGTCTCTGCCAGGAACATAACCGTGGTGGGAAATCTGATAATGGATGGGCGCGACTCATCAGGCAACGCCGATGCGACAAGAGAGGTCAAGGTCAGCAACTTCAAAGCGCTCAGCAACTCCTCTGAAACGGCGACCATAGCATTTACCGCACATTCCAGCACTGATGCGGAGACTGCGTATTATGACAAGGATTCGACCAACAGGCTCCCGTGCATAGGATTCAGCGGCGGGTCGGTTGGTTTGAACCAGGGACAGCAATGGTGGGTCAAAGACTGTTTCGACAAGAATGGACAAGGCGGAATTCATTGGATCGAAAAGCAACTGATAGGCGACGATCCGAACAATCCCGCGGTCAGCTCGATATTGTTCAGCGGTAAATATGGAAACTGTGATCCGGACCTGAAGGGGATGCTCGATAAGATGTCAGAGCTTGCGAAGGAATACCAGGATAAGGCTGAGGAGCTTAAAGCCACTCCCAAGACGATCACGGAGCATCACGATACGCCTCCGCCGGGACACGATGTGACAGTTCCGAACCCGGCATATATCGCGCTCGAGAATGAAATGAAAGAGCTCAGGGCTGAGTATGAGAAGACTGTAAAAGATTTCGCTGCCTGCTGCTACGAAGTATACAAACAGAACACCAACAACGGCTGCACATATGATACAGGCGGCAAGACGATAAACGTTTCCAAGCCTTTCAAGTTCGACGTGAACGAGTTCCTTATAACAGGCTCAAGCTTGAAAGTCATGTACTGGCATATCTACAACGCTAGGATATGACAGAAGAGCAGTCTGCCAAAGAGGCAGGGAACGGCATCAGTAGTAGTAAGCCGATTCGCGGTATCGCTGCTCTTCTTCCTCGAGCCTCTTTTCGAGCTCCAGCGCCTCAGCCCGCTCGAACTCGGCTTCATGATGCCTGCCTGTTTCTTCAAAAAGCTCCGCATAACTGCGCATAATCCTGCAGGCGCCGCCTCTTCTGTGATCGCCGAGGGACAGATACCCTTTTATAAGCTCTCTGTATACTTCCTCAAGCCTGCTCTTGGAATCCCGGGCGAGATGGATCGCGCTCAGTCTTTCGAGAAGCTCGAGCCTCATAGGGACAGTTTCTGAACTGTCATCATCGGTCCTGAGTATGTCGAGCGCTCCCTGGGCGGTTTTTTCCGCCTCGTCGAATCTGTTCATCTTTATCAGGACATCTGTCAGCCTGAGAACGATATCGCTGTCGGCAGGCTCGTCCCGGCCCGCTATTATGGCCAGTGCGCGGCGCAGAAAGGATTCTCTCCGCCCGTCGTCTGCGCTCAGGTCTGAAAGAGTCTTCAGTATTGTTATGATATCAGGATGGGATGGGCCGTGGTGCTTCTCTGTCAATGCGAGGACTCTCTGCCACAGGGCTTCGCATTCAGTTATCCTGAGGCACTCCTCTGTGTGGGCAAGCAGTTTCAGGATTGGTATCAGATCCCGGTGCTCAGGCCCTTTGAGCCTCTCCTCCATCAGCAGCGCCCTCTGCAGATATTCAGCGCTCTCGCTGCTGACGATTGATTTCCCAAGCGCGACAAGTGTTTCTACCTTTTCCCGGGAATCCGCGCCCGAGACTTTGTCGAGAATGTCGAGAACTAGCCTGTGGTAATCCGATCTCCCTCTGCGCGACTCCCTGTTCAGGATTCTGTGGAGATCTTCCATCTCAATGCTGCCGCAGAGCCTGAGATATTCAATGATGTGACGCTCCTCCATGTCTCTGCAGATTTTCTCGGGCCAGCGCATCAGGGAGCTCATCGACAGGAAGATTGCAGCCCAGCCCGGGAGCAGCACGGCCACGCACGTTATTATCCCGTAGATGTCGCTGCCGGTGCGGGATGAGACGAGGTAAGACACAAAGACGGCGACAGCGGCGACGGCGATTAGAAGGAAGCCCAGAAACAGATTCGGAATGATCTGGGCGATTATTATCGCTATGGTATGGAAGCCTTTGCCGGACATGGAGACCGCCTCGTCACAGCCGATCAGATTGCCGCTTCCAGAAAATTGTAGCAGAAATACGTTCGGACAGCAAGCAGGCTTTCTTTGAAGCGCCTGCGGAGTGCTGTCCTGTCGTTTGACAACGTTATGATTTATACTTACCAGCATAATAAACGCCATGAGGCAAGCCTCAATGAATCACAATAAACCCCGTTTTTCACCCAGGGAGGTATCACTGGCTGAACCATTATAAATTGAAGAATTTTAAATGGGAGCCAGTACAGGATGGCATTTTTTGAGCGTTAATATAGAGGTGTCGCATATGGACACGGTGAAATGCATTACAGTTGACTGGCGCCCTCTGAAGGAAAAATATGCATTAAAGGAGTTACCATGGCAACTTCGGCGTTTCTTCTGGCACCTAGGGACACTCTGCCTGATCGAAAGAAGGCAGAGGAAAGAATGGCTGCAGTGAGGTGGGACTGCAGGCTGTTGAGGGTGTTGAGCTACAGAAGCGGATACAAAGAGCTTAAAGCATGTAAAAGAGGCGGAGTGCTCGGCTATCTGCAGAATCGCGGTGAAGTCGATGCCTTCTATTTCGGCATGTTTGAAGACGAGCTGTCGAGGCTGCTTTCGCTCGCCAGGCATTATCCAGGTGATTATCTCGCCATCTGGACATACGGGCAGGCTGTACATATCCATTTCATACGCTCCGGTGAAGCGCTCGAACAGAAGGAGGCAAGCTTCAGGCTCACAGCGCCATCCGGAATGAATCGTCCGCTCGGGCTTTTCGAGGATTTCTGCGACTGGTTCAACGGAAGTGCCTTCTCTCCGGATATCGGGGCTCTGAAGAAGAACTACGCAGGGCCTGAGATTTCGGTCGCCGAGTGGTTCAAGGCGTTCGGCATCAACGGTGCGGTGGAGCTGAAGAGAGCGGACGGGAAAGCGCTGTGGAAGGATTTCGAGGATGCAGCTCAGGGTCTGCTGAAGCGCGGAGAAGTTCCAGCATCGGCAGTCAAGCGCCTCAATGCCGTTCTGGGCAGCGAAGAGGGCAGGGCTTCGCTGAAGACCAGGCCTCTGGCCAGGCCCGGGCTTACATCCAGGCTCATCGCCGAGATTGAATATGACCTCAGGGAGGCCATCGGCCCGTCTGAAGATCCGCTCTGGGAGGCCAGGGCCAGGGCTGCCGGGTTTTATTGGGACATCACCGAAGGAGAAGCATTAGACGCGCTGACAACGGGATCCGGCGGGAAAAAGGGATACGGCGAGAGCGCATCGTTCGGACGGCTTCTCTGTCATTATCCTGAATCCATGCGACGCGACAACATCTTTCTGGCCCTCGCAGGGCTCCAGGCTGAAGGCGCGAACGGACACGCCTATGTGCCGGCCTTCTTCTCATTCGCGGAGATATCGCATCAGGCAGGCTTCACTCTTGCCATATTCCCGTCTGACCTCAGGCAGAGCTTCAGAATGGCCTTTGGAATCGAAGGGGGGACGGAGATACCTGCAATAGACCCCTGCTGGTCTGCAGAGCTCTTTCTGCCTCTCCCCGGAATTCTGACTGTTCCGAACGTACGGGAAGGGCTGGAAAAATGGTTCAAAAAGGAGAAGGCCGAGGGTATCATACTCTGTGCCGGCGCTGATGGCGCCTGGGAGACAACAGCTTTCACCGATAAAATCGTCGTGAAAGATCAGGAGAAGATGAGGAGCTCGGCAATCGGGCTCGATATGGCCGGTCTTTTCGAGTCACTGGGCCTTCCGGATCTGCTGAAGCCTGGGGAATGGCAGCAGGGAGCGTATGGCGGCGAAGGAAGAGAGGCCGACAAAGGTGATGAGCGGGCCGCGGCGATGGAAAAGTTCAGCAGACTTCCGGAGCCCAGGCTTGTACCAGGCTTCAAGACCCTGCTCGATGAGTTCCCTTCTGACATAAGACATAAAAAGAACAAAAGCGGGAGCGGCTCAAGTATCCCTGTTGTGCTTCGCCTTTCAGTACCTGAAGCGGAGGATGCCTGGCTTCGCGGGCTCATGGGCGATTTCAGGCTGAAAGGCATGGTGGAGAGCTATGGAAGCGTATGGATGAGCGGCGGCATCATATGGGCGTTGACGCGATGCCAGTTTGTCACTTCAATGCTGCTCCGCCTGATCGGCAGCGGGCTTCCGGTTAATACATCGCTCTCCATTGAAAGAGGAGAGAAAGCGCCCAGACACTATGTTCTGAAAGAAGACATCCCGGGAAACGAGCATCAGTTCCGATCGTGCCTCATTGAATCAGGCGAGCCCGAGGAGATGAAAAAAGCCGCGCGCTCGCTATCATCCCTCTATCAGGGGATCCCCGAGGACTCTGAGCTGCTCGTAGATGTCGTCTATGAAGGCGGAGCGCGCATTTATTTCAAGGCTGACCTTTCAGGCTGGTCAATGGAAGGTGAAAGCAGGATTTCAGCACTGGGACAGTCTCTGGAAAGCGCAGGGCTTATTCCTCTTGGAGATCTCGTCTGCAGCGCGTTCAGCAACATAGTGATTCGGGGCTTTGCCGGAAAAGATGTGTACGCCGTGCTGATGATACCTGTATTCGGCGAATGGGTTCTCGAATTTGTGACTTCCTTCGAGGACGATACATCGCTAACGACGACGACGAATGTCAATGCCGGGCGCATTGCCGAGACGGGAGCCTCATACATCAAAGTGGATTCGGAGTCTTATTCAAAGAATCTGAGCGCTCTGCCTTCAGAAATGCTCCGTCAGCACGATGAGCGTGTCAAAGAGAAAACAGGGGCATCTGCGAACAGAACTGAGCCGACTCTGTCAGGCCTTGCGGCTCAGATTGAGAAGTCACTCAGAAAGCATTCCGCATGGTCTTTCTAGAGTCCTGCCTGCCAGGCATCAGGGCAGTACCTGAGCTTTTCAGCATGAACTCAGTAATGCGTTGAAATGACGCAGTATGTTTTGTTATAGTGTTCTCATAATCCTGAGAACAGATTTCGGTTTTGAGGTGGGATATGGAGATTCTGAAAAGCCTGCTGTGGGGGAAGGATATCACGAAAGATTGGACCAGGGACGTGAGAATGAGCCTGGAGTATGACCTGGAGAAGAACACTCTCTGCGGAGTCGCATTGAAAGAGTCTGTCACGAGGCTTTCCTGGCTCGGCCCCTCTGAAGACAGGCAGAGGGCGGGGAAGGGGGATTTCTGCTATTATTCGACCGGATTCAGCGTTGGAACAGACAATGAGATGATCACCGATTTCAATTTCATGTGGGATGGCCTTCCCAGGGGGAAGACACTCGCCCCCTTCAGCGGGAAATTCATCTACAGGGGCACCGCTGTAGCGCTTGGCTCCGGAACCAGGATGGATACTTTCATCTCCATATTTGGAGAGCCCTACTTCAACGATCAGGATGAGGGAGAGCCTGAGTCGACCCTTTTCTACGAATTCGGCGACGTGGAATGGCAGGTGGATTTCAACGACAAGAAATGCCTGTACTGGCTCCTGATAACGACGCCTCCGCTGCTGGCCGATGAGAGGTACAGACAGGCCTGCAAGGTAGACAAGCCCTGGCCGCCGGAATAGAACCCTCAGGGCCTGGTAAAAGGCGCGGAGCAGAACAGTAAAGGAATGACTGAAGTCAGAGGGGTATATCTGTTGAAAGTCCATAGTGGCGTTGCTCCCTGTTTGATGCAGAGAAGTGATGCATCACTGCCAGCTGCCTTCATTCACGGGGTGGCATGGCTTTGTTCTTCAGAAAGGGAGACAATGGGCGCTGTCTTGGAAGCACATCCCTGACGGGATCACCATAAGGGGGACTGCATCCCTGCACAGCCCAGGGTTGATCTGGTCAGCAATGACAGGGAGATGGCTATTTCCCTCCCTCAAGTGCTTTTATCTTCTCCTGTGCCTTGGCCAGGAACCCATCAGTGGCGAGGTTACCTGCTTCTTCAACTATTTTCTCGCTCTTGGCGAGCATATCGCCGGTTATAGAAACACCTCCCTTTTCCAGAAGCGCTTTAGCCTTATCCTCGCTCCATCCGAAGGTTGCCTCTGCGATAACTGCTTTGTATGACTTCAGTGCCTGGCTGGGATTCTTTTTCAGCTCATAGATAGATCCCATATAATAAAAGGATTTTGCCGAGAGATTCTGAGAGTTTCTCTTCCCTGCGAGTGAAGAGAAATCCTGAAGAGCGGGGTCCAGCCTGCCCATGGTGCTGTAAAGCCCTGCCCTTGCGAATAGAACAGAATCAGTTCTCCCGCTTGCATTCTTCAGCAGCCTGTCATAGATCTCCAGCGCCTGTTTGTTTTTCCCCTGCGCTTCATATACAAGTGCCATATTGTATTCCATCGTCGGAGTCTTTTCAGTGCCCAGATCCTTTGCCTGAACGAGCAGTTTCTCCGCATTCCCATAATCCTTCTCGATAAAAGAGCACAGCGCCATGAGATTGAGGCATTCGCACTGCCCTGCTGTATATGTACTGCTCTTGAAACACTTAAGAGCCTCTTCAAGATCAACTCGTGCCTCTTTCATCTGCCCCAGGACAATATATATCTCGGCCCGCCTGTCATGGAGCGAGCCAAGCGTTGCCTCATCGCTGCATTTGCTTAGTTCCAGCGCTGTGCGTTCCAGGTCCTTATCCAGAGCAGGTCTCAGTTTTTCAGGATCTCTTCCGTAATACTCCTGGTAAAGGGAGGCGCCGTCCCAGTCGCGCGGGGACTTCTCTATCTTCAACGCTGCCGTGGGCCCGGCGCATCCCGAGCATAGGCAGGTAAAGGAAAGTAAAAGTGCAAGAACAAACAGGGCGGATATTGTGCGCATATTTGTCACTCCCTTATTCTGGATTTGCATGGGAACCAGCTGAGCCACCCGGCTGGGCCGAGAGCCATCCTGATAGATTGGCGCCTGGCTCCGTATCGTCACAATTGGCATATCTCAAGGCGGTGATGGTCTGCAGCGGCTCGCAGAAAGGAACCATCTGCCGTCATTCTGCAAGATTCGTTGACATATCAAAATCTGTGGATACTTTCAACAGCAGCATTGATTCTCCTCCAGCATTATAAGATTGGGTTTCCGCCTTCCTTTCATTCTCATCAGCAAAGACTCTCGCAGCAGGACATCAGCTCTCTCTATCAGGAAGAAACATCATTGAATGATCCTCAACCCCTGATGATAGAGGGTTTATACTGCGATTACCAGAATGACTCACTCAAGATGGCCTGATAAATCTTCAATCACACCTGTGATTCAAGCCGAAGGGCAGTGCTTCAGAGATTTTTTCTGGAATCCGGAGCATTAAGGGGATACTGATGAGAAGCAAAGGCAGGCGTACAGGATAGACAAGCCCTGGCCGCCGGGATAACAGGTAAGCACTTCATTCTGTATGCAAAATCAGTAATATTATGAAGATAAAAGAAAAATTAGAGATAGTCAGATGAATATTTGTCGAAAAGTCTCTTTCTGTACACTGCTTATCCCGGATATAAAAAGTATTTCGAATCAGAGAAGAAGTGAAGTTATTTGAAGTGAGCGCTCACTTTATTATAGCCTCGTAACTGGAGAAGAAAAAATTAAGAAAGGAATTCCGGAAAATGCTGATTAAAAGAACGATTCTTCTGCTCATGCTGGCTCTTCTGCTTGCTCCTGCCGCAGCCAATGCGCAGGTCGCAGCTCCTGATGCAGCTCATCGCCTTCTCGTTCAGCCCGACGATGGCCGCGCTGCCATCCTGACATTGCTTGACAGCGCGACGAAATCCATCACGCTGACGATCTATGAGATCGATGACCAGGAAATCAATGCGGCATTGATTCGGGCCGTCAAGCGCGGCGTGCAGGTGCGAATCCTCTACAACTATTATTCATTCTTCCACATGGGCCGAGAATACAAGCTCGAGCCGACACTTAAGATGTTCGAGGCAGCCGGAGTCCAGCTCCGCAGGGCGCCTGAGCAGTACAGGATCACCCACCAGAAGACATTCACCGTCGACGGGCGCGTGAGCATCATCATGACGTTCAACCTGCAGCCGGGCTATTTCAGCAGTACCAGGGATTTCGCCATAATCACCACGGTTCCCGACGAGGTGGGGGAGATAGGGCGAGTCTTTGAATCTGACTGGAACGCCATGAGCATTGCTCCTGAAGTGCCGTCGCTCGTCTGGAGCCCGACAAACTCGAGGAAGAAGATACTCGGCGTGATAGCCGGCGCGGCCAAAACCCTCGAGATCTACAACGAGGAGGCTGAAGACCGGGAGGTCCTGCAGGCGCTGGTCGATGCCGCGAAACGAGGCGTCAAAGTGCGCTTCATAAGCGCGCAGCTTGGCGAAAGAGGCGTGGACAGGAATCAGGAGGGGCGCGACATGTTGAACGCGAACGGCGTAAGCGCAAAGTGCGTCACAGTTCCCTATATCCACGCGAAGATGGTCCTGGCAGACTACGGCGCTCCCGCGGCGAAGGTTTTTGTCGGGTCTGAGAACTTTTCGTGGACATCGCTGAACTGTAATCGCGAGCTTGGGATCATCGTCACAGAGAAGGGGATCCTCGATCGGCTCCACAGCACCTTCGAGACGGACTGGACAAAGCAGTGAAAAGCTCCGTCGCTGAACGCAACAGCATGGCTCCGGGCATCACCGTTTACGCTTTCTCTGCAGCCCTTAAACTACAATATCTTCAGGCGAATTAATATACCGCCTGAAGAGCTCTGGGAACATCTCTTCGCTGATTGATGAGTCCAGGCTGGTCAGGTATGGGGAGGCTCCCCGGCTGTTCTCGCTCCTGCGCGCCTTTGCCTGCTCTTCCTGGAAGAGGGCATAGGCATCGACCTCTTTGAGGTCGCCGAAATCTATGCTGGTGAGCTTCTCTATCTCGTCGAGCGTTACCTGATAGGGCGCAACCTGGGAAGTCTGCACAAACTGATTGGATTCACTGCCGCCCTGGTTATTATGCCTGTTTTTCCCCTCCATGTTTCGAAGGTATTCTTTCTGTGACATCATGAAGGCGCAGGCCGCCAGCTTGTGATCGCTTTCTCTTTCAAGCACTATTATCTTCCAGAAGTCTCCTGGAATCTTTTCGCCTCTATACTTTACATCATCATCGGCCAGGACAGGGCCGGTGAAGACTGTGAGTCTCTTCTTCTGCTGGTCCGCTCTCTGCAGGAGCCAGTTTTCCAGATCGTGCCATTTATTCTGATTCAGGGCACCGTGCTGGGGCACGGCGTTGGCGTAATAGAATGTCTCCTGGTTGGCCTTCGAAGCCTCGTCTTTCGAGCCCCATACCACATCCCGCCTTCTGACCATGTGGCCCTTGTCCAGGCTGTTGCCGCTGTATACGCTGTTGCCGAGCTGGTTCTCCGCTCCTATGACCTCGTCGATCTCCCATTTCCCGCGCTTGATATCGTCACGCAGCGACGAGCCGTCTATATTGTTGGCAGTAAAAAACGCCAGCTTCCTCTCCTTGTTCATGACTATCGAGAAGTGAGTGTAATGGCGCACTTTCTCGCCGGTGCCTGGAATCGTGAGCACATTTTCCTTTGCGTCCCCGACGACAGATGGAAGTGGGACATTCATGCCTTCACCGAGAAATGATTCATCATATCCCACGCCGGCGCCTTTGCCGACCCGGTCTTCAGAGGACGAACCCACAGACTCGCTTCTGCCTGTGTCCAGCCTCACTCCCGCTTTTAAATCATCCTTTTCGCTTCTCATTGCCGAGTGCAGCTTCCCTGCATCGAATTCCCCGGCGCCTTTGCGCGACTCTCCCAGTGAGACTGTGTCTGTGCTGGCAGGGTACAGGCTCACATTCTCCGTCTTTGGAGCCCTGCTGAGTCTGCCGCTGTCGTATGTTCGGGACTGGCTGAAATTGATTGATGATGAATCTGTCACTGTTTCCTCCGTCTCAAGAGAGTGTTTTTTTTACGGTTGATTCCATTTCTCCTGTCCAGAAAGATTCCGGATATCGATGGCTTTTCAGATTAATTCTAACAGAGGCACAGTGAATCAACAATTAATAATTTGTTACATTGTCTGCAGGATCCGATGAAAGGCTGTAACGACGGGGCTTCCTGGATGATGAATCTGATTTTACAAATATTTAACAGAAAAAGCCTTTACCGGAAGACGGTTTGAAGTGAAAATCCTGATAAGCGGAATTGCATATCCAGACTGAAGGAGGGTTCTCCATGAATCAGATGATGTCTTTCAATCCTTATTATATGAATCAGGGAATGATGCCCGGGATGACCTCGATGAATCCGTTCGGCGGCGGGATGCCGATGGCGTTTACGGGAAATGGAATGTCGACGGCCTCGTCGTTCATGGGCGAGGGGGTTTCTTATTCGCCTGAAATGCAGATGATGCAACAGATGTATCAGTCTCAGCAGATGCAGCAGATGCAGATGATGATGCAGATGATGCAGATGATGATGATGATAATGATGATGAAAATGATGGGCGGCTCGATGTGTCCCTGCAGCAACGGAGGCATGCAGGGGATAGGAGGCGGCAGCGGCTTCCCTGGCATGGGCTTTCCAGGCTTCTCCGGCAACTACCCTGGCACTCAGCAGTATAATGGAGCCGGCAACACGAATCATGCAGGCGGGGCAGGCAACACGAACCATGCCGGCGGAGGAAGAGATGCAGGCGGCTCTGCCAACCCGACAGGAAATCTCGTCAGCATATCAGGGGAAAAGGTCGACTCGAGCATCGCTCCCAAGCTTCAGGCGATGATTGCCGCAGCAAAGGCCGATGGCGTGAACCTCGACATAATCTCGGGATACCGCTCCAATCAGGAGCAGAAGGCGCTCTATGCCAAATACGGTCCCGGAAGGGCGGCGAAGCCCGGGACGAGCAATCACGAGAAGGGAATGGCGGTGGATTTTGCAAATACTCCGGGCGCTTATAAATGGCTTGCCAAGCACGCCCAGGAATACGGGCTTAAGACCAACGCCCAGGCCGGCGGGTGGGAGCAGTGGCATGTTTCTCCCACAGGGCGTTAGAGCAAAGCCCTGCATCTGAACCGAATAATCATGAGCCCGGACACCCGGGCTCTTTCGATGTTCTGAAAGGAATTTGTTTCTCTCTGACAAAATATTCTCGTAAACTATTGCGGGATATCGTCCCGGACCAAATCAACTGAACAGGGGATTCGAATGGAAGCTCAAAAATATTCGCTGCACTACAAATTCAGGCCCGGTGTCGTGAGCTCATACAGGGCTGAAGGGAAAACCACCCAGACATTTTACGGAGCTGAGCAGATAGACTCTCCGGAGCAGGCGATGGACCTCACGATAACGTTCAAGTCGCTTTTTGAGGATCAGGGAGGCAGGATACACCTTCTGCTCAGCTCCATGCCTGTCAGGATGATGGTGGGAGAGAGGGAGATGGAGCTGCCTGATATGAAGAGGGTCTATGCAATGGTGGACAGGCAGGGCAGGATTCTAGAATCCACCGATGCGGTAAACATATTCATACATCCTTTTCCAGCAGAGCCAATCCCAGTCGGACACAAATGGGAGTATGAGGAAAGTATCCGCCCGGTGGAAACGATGGAGCCTCTCCCGCTCAACACGGTGTACGTTCTTGAGAAAGCCTGCGACTATGAGGGAGCCGCCCAGCTGGTGATATCCTTTCATTCTCCAAAGATATGGTATAAAAGCCAGGTCGAAGCAATGAAGGGCAGCACGCTCACATTCATGCGCGATGGAATTATTATCTTCGATCCTGAGCTTGGACAGATCACGAAGATCGATCAGACTTCCAGCTTCACTTCCGAGAACGATGTGGGGCGAATGGACATGAGTTTTCAAAGCGTTATGACCCTCGGTGAGATCCTGGAAGATCCCACCATGCTCCCGAAAACCGACAAGCTGCAGGAAGGCCAGCCATAAGAGCCTGATTGCTGATCGAGACCAGTCGATCGAAGCTTGCCGCCATTGATTGGAGCCTGTCAATCAGCGCTTGCTGTCGTTGATCGGTGTTATGATATCCCAGTGCCCTCCGGAATTGGCGCGAGAACCTTCCTGCCGCAGCTGCAGATCATGAATGGCTGGCCCTCTGGCTGGAACAGGAGCCGAAGGTGAATGTCAGTTCGTCAGGCTTTCATCATTGTGCTTTCCGGTATAGCAGAAGACTGCTCTTGTGCGCATATCTGAATTCTGCTATACTTTGACCTGTGAAGCGACAAGTTGCTGTTGGGGGGTGCATCGGCAGAATGTACAGCTGTAAATTTATCATTAAGCTCTCTCTCTGTCTTCTCTTTCTCCGTATCTTATCTCCTCCTGATCCGGCACCGGCAGTTGCAGCGGAAAGTGGTGAGTATATCATCAGGATGATATCTCTCCAGCATTGCAAGAAAGGTCCTGAAAGATGCGACAGATGCAAAGCCATGTGCGCCAGGAAATACTGTCTTCTGAATATCAATCCCGGCGGAGTGATGCAGCGGCCTGTCATAGAAGTCGAGATAAAAGGGCAGAAAGAGTGGCGGGAATACGATATAGAAAAGATCTTCGAAAGCAGAGCGGAAGCCGAGCGCTATGCTAAAGAAAACCGCATCGCAGACGTCAAGTGGGAAGACGATAAAATGCCCTGGCGCAGGCAGGATGACCTGGCGCTCCGGAAGGTAGAGGGCTCTCTCCCTGCCGGATGGGTAATGTACACAGAAGAGGACCGGCTTGTAATAAAACGCAGAGAGCCTGTGTGGATTCTCAATGAAAACCGCATAAACGCCCCTGTGTCTTTTGAGAGCAGCAGCGAGCGTGATGACAGGATAAGGAAAAAGGGGAGGCAAGGTTACGCGCGCCTTGTCTTCAGAATTGAAAAGGCCTGGACTGCTGAGAAGATGCGATGCGCTGCCGTTACCAACGAGGCGGTAACGGCTGATTTAAAGGCTCTGCCCGGCAGGCTTGGCCTGGAAAAGCTCGTGGATGAGTCTCTGTCCCGCAAAGGCGACACAGTATATACAGGGAAAACCGACGATGAAAAGAAACGCATCGCCGCATTCTATATAGAGAAGGAGAAAATCAAGAAAAGTCTTGTCAAGCTGCCTGATTATACATCGAAACAATACAGCCTTTTCCTTCTGCAGAAAGAAGGCGCAGAGGATGACTTTCACAGTGTGGCTCCAGGAAAAGCATCAGAGGAGATATACACCGTAGAGAGTCTTCTTAAAAAATACTGCCCCTGAACCCCCCTGATGATATCGATGCTGCAAAGATCGATGCGGTAGAGGATTGTGCCTTACTCACGGGCATGATTAACGCCACCTGTCCTGAGAGCCAGAAGCAGGAAAGGCCAGATACTATCAAGATATTTGCTGTCTTGATAGAGAAATTTCAGGATTTATATCTATGAAGAAATATGTCTAATCCGGCTGATGTGCCTGTCTCTGCAGAAGCTCCTGCCTTTATATCCGGGCAGGAAAGTAGCGCAACTGCTCCTGCTGAATCATCGGCTGCCGAAACCCGGAAGCGTGGCGATCTCATCACAGGGTATCAATGTATCCGCAAACCTCTCTGGCCGAACCTTCCAATGCCGAAGACTCACCTGTATATCCGGCCTGCATCAGGCCTCCGCCACCTCAAATCTGACGCCTGTGTGCGAATACTGTCCATCTGGAGCAGATCTCCTCAAGCCGCTTATCGATCTTGATGCCGTCGATTTCGACATAGTCACCGGTGTCAGTTATCTCAGGCAATGATTCTTTCTCATCCAGGCCTGGTATCATATTCTCAGTATCTTTGACATATTTCTCAAGAACTTCTGTTTTTTTCTTCTCGAGATATTTCTCGGCAGTATTTAATGCATCACCAAGCTTCGCCTTCTCCCTGGCGATCTCTTCAGGCATAATCTTTTCGGCCTTCCCTGGAACTATTTTATCATTATACAGCCACGGAACAACAAGTAATGTGAAAACACCGCCTGCAAGCAAAGTGTTTAAAAAAGCGCCTGAAAGCGGACCGAGCCTGGAAAAAAAGAATGCAGACGTTGCTGCAAATGAAGAGAATGTTCCTGCCTGCATCAGCCTCAGATCGAGCTTCCTGCCATTACGGATCCTGTCGCTGCATTGCCTGAAGAGCCTGTTGTGACGGTAAAAGTCCGGCCTCCTGCCGGCAGGGAGTCTGGAGAGCTGATCGAGTTCATCCAGCTGTTTGTCTATACTTTTAAGCAAAGTGATGTCTTTCTGAATTTTTTTCACCTCAGGGTCTTTTGCAACTATAACCTGAGCTTCATCTGAATTCCTGAGCCTTTCCAGAGCATCACTGTCGAGGTTCAGGTCTTTCAATGCACCTCCGGTGGCCATTTGCAGAAGCTGCTCAGATGTGGCGACACTGGCTGTTCTGACTGTTCCTTCTGACAGGAATGTATATCCGTTATTGATGTTATTGACACAGTTGCATATGGTCATGTGAGGCCTCCTGATGCTGTTATGCTCACATGTTAAGAGAAATTGCTGTGACAGTGAAGTTCCTTCCGGGATCCATTTTCTTGCAGCCAGTGGATGGAAAAGATGGCTGACATCTCAGTGTTTGAGGTTTGCAGGACTCTCATACCCGGGGCATAGATAATTACAGCATTACAAATAGGATATTCAGATGAAGTATATGATTCCGGCTTGTAGATAGTGAAATTTTCAATGATTATTACTATAGAACTTACCGAATGCGAGCTTCCGGCTGGCGGCGTCTACCATACCGCCTTCTGATTCCTCTTATTCCTGAGGCGCCTCGCGAAATACTCCATCGCAGGAAGGCTCGGCTCTTCTTGGACTCGATCACCGTTATCCTGCACTTCCTCGAAAGCTGCTGGCAGTGCCTCCAGAGCCCCTCCTTCCAGAGGGGGAAAGGCCTCGTTGACCTTGCAGTGCCTTCAAAGAGCTGCATTCTGCTTGAAGAGATAAACCATATAAGGTAATCGTTCAGTTGGTGTAAGAAAGGAGAGATGTGGAGGTTGAGAGAGGGAGACGATAAAAGAGTGTGAAAATGAATTATGCAGAATTGTTTTCACCTTTGTCAACACACGTTATGCAATTAGCCTGTGGCCTTTTTATACTCACCATATCCCCGCCTCTCCACCTCACACTTTTACACTTACAGAAAAAGTGCCATTTCTGACCTATATCGAACACTCAAGATTCGTGGCCATAATCCTATTGACGTTCTTCATGACAGTCTTGTAGAATATCTCAAAACAGGCACGCTACCACTATTTCCAGAATAACAACATCGGAACATTAAAACTTACTGGTTTTCTCTCCAAGCAGATACATTCTACAGGATGCCTGTGAAGAACGTATGAATCTTCCGTGAAGAAATCGTAAAGGCTGTGTATTTGGTCATTTTACTTACAGAAGGAGATTGTCCTGTCGTTGTTTTTAGCGTTTATGAGGTTGCGTTGTGCCAGACTATATATGACAGACTCATCCAATGTCACTGTAATTACTGCAGCAGGCTTCATTTAAACTCTTCATCTGCTGTTTTTTTCATTTTTTCAAGAACTTTTTCAAAACCTGCTTTATACATGAAAGGAGCCTCTTTCGAATCATAAGGAAGGCTTTTCAGATAAGAAAAATGGTTTTCAAGGTCAACGATTATGGCTTCCCATATGGTTTTGAAATCGCCGGCATATCCCTCTCCCTTATTAATCACCATGAATTTGGCTGTATCCATGCCCATTGCCTCTGTTCTTGCAGCCTCAATATAATCAAAAATTTCTTCTCTGAATCTCTCTTTGCTTAGATGAGGTGCTTGGTGGCGAAATTCCTCCAGATACATCCAATCTGGTTTTGGATGAATATCTGATAAAAATATTTCAAGTTTTTTCCTGTAGTTATTCATATCTGTCTCTCTAAAGTGTCAGTTTTTCTCAGTTTGAAGTCTGGAAAACTTATTCCATTTATGGATTGATGTCTGTTTTCAGCCTCTCTTCAATTTTATCAGCAGTGAGCCGTTATTGCAAGTATCTCAGCACATTTTTCAACCATTCGAAGGTTTTCACGCAGTGTTCCATTATAAGTGTCCGGTTTTACAAGTCCAGTCGATGCTGCAGTGTCCATGATCCACTTCCCGGTGAAGCAGGATTTGAGTGAAGCTTTGATAGAATTCACAAATGTGGCCATATACTGAGATTCCTTTCAAATGGAATGTGCTGCAACTGAGTATATTGGCCATTTCTCATGCCAGTACCTTCTAAAGTGCATATGAAAACACCCTCACCGTATGTGATTGATATAAAAATATCACAAAACAAGCCCGCTTTCCGGGTATTTGACAATTTTGAGATCAGGATTCTTCATTGTCAAGGCATCATGGATAATGCGTGCTAAGTATAGGACTTTGTTTTTACCTTCCTGCAAGTTTAGCGAAAAAGGCCATCAAGACAAGAATTTCCTGGCGAATTACTCACATTCAGGGGATTTTGTCTCCCCCTGTGGGGGAGATGCCCTCAATAAGGGTGAGAGAATTAGAAACGAGGTCTGCAGCCCAATGGAGGGTTTATTTCACATTTCCACGAAGTCTCAGACATCAGGGTTCACCATTTAATCCCCCATCATTCCCCACTTAACGGCGACCGACAGAAACATTCGTTACACCCACAGGGGGCAGGCAATGCTTCTATGGAAGTTCAGAGACATTCTGGGGATTCCGGAGCACGCTGATATCAATACCGGATATCGCAGCAGCTTTCCTGAGACTCTCAAAGCAAACAGCGTATAAGGAGGAAATGGCATGACTGTTCAGCAGTATTTCAATGGAAAAGGTTGTGTGGTCACCGGTGCGGCGTCAGGCATCGGCTACGCAGTCTCTGAAGAGCTTCTGAAGGCAGGAGCCGTGGTCTTCATGGCCGACCGGGACACAGAGACCCTTGCCTCTTCTGTAAAGCAGCTTGGAGCACATGAAGGAAGGGTTCACTCCATGGAAGTAGATGTGACGAAGGAGGAGAAGGTCAGGAAAATGGTGGAAGATGCCGCGTCACTGCATGGCCGGCTGGATATGCTCTTCAACAATGCCGGCATCGGGGGGACCCTGGCAATCGAGCAGGTAACTCTGGAGCACTGGCGGCGGATCATCGACATCAACCTCTGGGGGGTCATCTACGGTATCCACTTCGCCCTCCCGATTATGCGCAGGCAGGGCGGCGGCCACATCGTCACTACCTCGTCAATTGCCGGATTGATGCCCTTTCCCTTCCAGGCTCTCTATTGCGCCTCCAAGTACGCCGTGGCGGGGCTCAGCGAGAGCCTGCGCTTTGAACTGGCCGACGAAGGTATCCGATTTTCCGTCATATGCCCGGCTGAAGTTGCCTCCCGCATCTGGGGGACGCCGATACTCGGTGAGCGTGTGGAGGTGAAGCCGCCGGAGAATGCCATCTCCGCCGAAGAAGCTGCAAAGACGATCCTGGCAGGCGTGGCTGATAACGAGGGAATCATCGCCCTGCCCGATACGGCCCGTAAGCTATGGCGCCATTACTGGAGCTCCCCAGAGGCGTCTGAAGAGTTTCTGAGGGACATGGCCAGTCAGCGAAGGATTGACAGGCCCTGGGAAGGGGCTGCGAAACACTGACTGCAGCGCAGCCCTGATTTGAGGGTTGTGCTGCATTTATTCACTCCATTTGCACATAGCGGCTGCCGGGTTTCCGGTGCTGTTCGGGACTCTTATTACCCGTGCGGTTCGGCATTGTCAGGCTCCGGAGTCTGAGCCGGGTGAATCCTGTCCAGAAGAACGATGATGCGCACCAGATACAGAAGGACACATCCGTTTGCAGCAAGAATCGCTCCAATAACAGGGCCGGGAATAAGAGTGGATGCAAACATGGATATGCCGAACAGAATCGACAGGAGACTCATGATCAGCTGCGCGGCAAAGAGCTTCTTCAGCACCGGCGGCTCAGGACTGTCAGGCGCTCCGGGCTTTCTCAGGCGGGGAATACCTGTTTTCCAGAGCGTCAATATGCCCCCGAGAATATTGAATATACCGATGAGAGCTGTCAGATGCCGGACCAGGATTCCGGGTATGATGCAGGATATGATTCCCAGGGCTGCGCAAGAAAGCCCTGAAAGAATCAGCAGCCAGGAACGGGGATATGGTCCAATCGGCGTATTTCCCGAAGCCAGCATCTGGACGGCAAAGATCACCATCAGGAGTCCGAGCTGCGCACTTCCTGCAAAAGGAAGGATACCCAGGCTTACAGGAATCAGCAGCACCCCGAGAAGAAGCATGAAAATACCGGTAAGCAGAATCAAAGCCTGATCGGTGGAAAGCCCGCCATCACGGATGCCTGGCCTTTCCGCCTCTGGATACATGCCATAGATCTTCCGCAGGACAAAGGCAAGATAGACAACCGCAGCTCCAGAAAGCATTGCTACTATTGCTGTCACAGGTGTGGCGGGCAGGCTTTGTTTCCAGATGATCAGTGCGAAGGCCATTGACAGCAGGTAGACCATGCTGCACGCTGCGATCAGGTGCCGGAAAAATCCACCCTCTCTTATCCATATCCGGAGCTTCCCTCTGGCGACACACATCTGCAGAAGCAGCAGGAAAGCTCCAGGGCCGAGGGAGATGCACAGCATCGTGCGTGGAAGCCGGCTGAAGATATCAGGGACAAAACAGGTGATAATACCAATTGCAGCTACAGTCACGCCGAAAGCAAGTATCAGTCCTGACCTGCGCAGATCGCCAAAGGGAGTTTTCCCAAGTGTCACGATCTGCAGGGCAATTATGAAAAGAAACAGTCCGTACAGGCCGTTTTCATAGAAGGGAAGCGCTCCAGCAGATACTGGAAAGAGCAGAATGCCGGCGATCAGCATCGTCATCCCTGCGATTAGCAGTAGAGCCACTTCCAGGGGGAGATCTGCCTTCTTGAGCAACAGGCAGGAGAATCTCTGACCATCGCGCATTCCAGGCTCTTCCTTACTGTCTCTGCGTTCTGTTATATTGCTGCGAATAATCTCTTTTACGCAAGGCTGCCCTCCTCAGGCTCGTGAGACAGTTCTGCAGTCGCTTCGTTCCTGCCCTGGGTTGAGGTTAGGACTTTGCTTTTTTGCCTTCCCACAAGTTTATCAGAAAAAGGCAATCAAGACAAGAATTTCTCACATTCAAGGGATTTTGTTTCCCACGAGGGGGAGATGTGCCCTCACATGTCAAGAGGCGATGTCGTAGTCATCCAGATTTTGGAGGAGGGGGCTTGGGGGAGGGCGCTCTGAACCGTCCAGAGGTCAAGATGCGCGAGTATCTTCCTTATTACCGCCTGGTCTTCCATAAAGGATATAATATCCATTTTTCTCCGCACTTTGGATAAAAAACGGATCTGAAACTCTCCTTTCTTTCGCCGACAAAGGATGCTGAAACAGCCGCGCCCGAATTAATTGTTAATATAAGAGTCTGTCCCTGTTTTCACTGCTTTCTATTTTGAATAGAATAGCTCTTTGACGTTTTTAAGAGTATTATATCCGTAAACAAGATGGTAAAAATGTCCCTGTTCTTCAATTAAATTTATTCTTACGTCTTTTGCAGTGTTCTTCAAATATTCGCTGAATTCAAGCGGTACAAAAGCGTCTGATTTTCCGTGAAAAACCTCTATATGTATCTTTATGTCAGCAAGATTAAATCCCCAAGGCTTGTAGACTGTCTGCGCGTCGTAAGCCGGCGGAGTCGATCCCTGTTTAAAAAGCTCCTGAAAGTCTTTCATAATCACATACCGGAATTCCGGTATCGCGAAAGCCTCTTTGTCGGCTTTACTCAGGCTAGCATCAAACATTTTTGCAAACGACTCAGGTGATTTTATAACTGTTTCCATAAAGCCCAAAAGAGAAAATGGAATTTTAAATATGGAAAGAGGCAGCTTGGTTCCCATCTCGGCAAAGAGTTTGTCCATTGCGCCGAGATGGTTTATCATCTCGGGGTCACTGTAAAGTGGCATGGCACAGGCCAAATCCACAACACAGTCAAGCCTTTCCGGAGCCGTGTAGGCAGCTGCCATGAGAGTCGGTCCTGCACCTGAAATACCCATAATGCCGAAATTCCTTATACCCAGATTATCGGCAAGCTCCAGTATCTCCTTTGCATATTCAAGAACAGTCCAGTTGTGGCGGAACTCCGATTGTGACACACCTGGTCTTGCAGGTGCGATGATTCTGAAGCCGTATTCAACAGCCGGCTTGTCAATAAGAGATACATGAAGAGGCGAACCTGTCCCATGAAAGAAAATTACAGGATTGCCTGAAGGATCGCCGAACTCAAAGTAACAATGCTTCGTGCCGAAGCTTGAAGTAAAAAACTTCGCTTTCGTTTCCAGTTCGTCAATTTCGGCTTTGGTGACGATACATGGTTTTCCCTTGGCCTCATTTGGTTCGCTCATTTTGCCTCCATTATCAAGGATAGGACTTTGCTTTTTTACTTCCCTTAAGTTTAGCAGAAAAAGGCCATCAAGACAAGAATTTCTCACATTCAAGGGATTTTGTTTCCACAATGGTTGATGTGTCCTCACAGAGATATGAAATCCTCTTCGCGATTGATGGAACGGCTGTTGATGAGGCGGGCAGGCTCGTGCAGCTCTATCGGAACGAGAGGCATGCCTTCTTTCATGTCGAACAGGTCGACATCCTGTTCAGGCGCTCCAGCTCTCCCTGCCTGAAGACTCTCATCCGGCGTGGAATCCTTATATGACAGATAGGAACTTTAATCCGGCCCCCTGAGGTGATTATACCAAAAAGGTGCCTTCGGGATCAATCTCATGCCAGGCAATGCCACCACAAGCGCTCTCTTTTCATTGAAGTCTCCACTTTTTCTATTTTCTCTGCGGTATACTGCCTGTAGCAGGACTCCTGACACAGCATTGCGGGAATAGCGAGATAAGCCTTCTTGTTAATAGGGGAGTGATTGTTCTCAGGCCACTTAATCCTCATTGAAGGTGTCGTAGTAATAGGATGATTCCCAGGGTATATCCGCATCGGGATAGTATTCTTCTTCGGTCCTCAGGCGTGGTGGAGGGCGCGTGTTCTCCTGGACTGCCCAGAGGTTGAGATGAACGAGGGTTTTCTTTGCCGTCTCATACTCATCAACAATCCCTATAATCTTCATTTTTCCATAACATTCAGGGCATATGATTGGATCAGAATTCCACACTTTTTGGATGATGCAGCCCATCGCCTCCTGTATTCCTTTGTAGAAAGCACAGGCTCCACGTTGGTGTGCTCGACTTCTGTGGGAGCGGTTTCATCCATTCTCACGCCCCTGGCTCTTGAAGACCCCCCTCCGGGGGCAGGCATAATCCATAGTAGATGACCCTGTGCTCATACCTGTTGGTGATATGGCTGGAAAGCAGGGCGAGGAAATCGAGGGCATCATAGGACTTCTTTTCTCCTGTGAAGTTCCCATAGATGACCTTACCTTCTTCAGGAAGATAGCGCATTTTTTCCAGGGACACCGGTGAGCGGACAAGATAACTGCCTGCCCTCTCTCTGGAAGGCATATCAGTGGAAGAAATGACATCAGCGATATGGACGTTAAACCCTGTATGATGCCAGCTCATGAGCTTTTCCACCGTAAAACCCGAAATCTTTTCTTTTAATCTCTGCTCAGGGAGTGAAAAAGCAATACAGGACTCATAGAAAACCAGATTACTCTTTGTCAACTCTGTAGCTGGATAATGGAGAATTGAGCATCATTATTCAAAAGTTAACAATTCTGTAACCATGCGTTAACAGATCGTACGAAATGTTTTCATTTCAGATGTTGTCCCTCTGTTGAAAATACGTGACAATAGGTTTGTTAGGTCACGTATCTATATCGAAAGGGGTAACAACCATAATGGATAGTATAAGAGGATATCAGCAGGGAACTCAATACACTAACAATATTGCAACCAGAAAACAGGAAGGACTTCAGCAGACAGGTCAGCCCCAGCAGCAGAATGATCCTGACCAGATCGAAGATAGATACGAAGCCGGTGAAGAGAACAACCCCGGCATTTATGACCCTAAAATGTTCAGAAACGGACAGAATGAAGAGGCAAAAGGCGTCGGAAAAGCAGAGAAGACCGGAGAAGTCTCTTTGAAACAGGCACAGGATGAGTTCTTCGGGGTGATTAAGGATGCCAAGGAGAACTACGGTGGCAAGAATATAATGGTTGAGCATCTCGATAAAATCGATAAGGCCAATGCACAAGAGGGTGGAAAGACAGGCGCTGCCGGCGGCGCTCAGGGCGCCGGCAAAGGCGAAGCCAATGGGGCAGGAGGAATGCCGCCACATATACAGCTCGCAGAATCACTGATGAATGAGACAAGATTCCCTCCCGAGCTACAGGCAAAATTCAAGGAGAAGGGCACACAGCTCCTTAAAGCCTGGGAAAAAGAGGGTCAGGGGAACCAGGCCGTTGCTCAGAATCCACAACTCCCTCAGGCTCAGGCAGTGGGACAGACAAAGCAGGCTGAATAGGAAAGATACTACGAATTTTAAGCACGGATCTTCATCCGTGCTTTTTTGTTTCCAGATGAAGGACAGCGGAACAGAAGAGAGAGTCATAATAATCCCTGAGACTGCGATGCAAAAAGAAACCACATCAGATAAGGTAAAAACTATGCCGCTGCCGAGAAACTGGCCAGAAACCTCCTCTTCGAAAGCGCTCTGGGCAGAAACGATCGTGACTCCTGGTTCGTCTATACTCTCTCATCGAACGTGCGCCTGTACTGAAGATGGCCATATCCTCGGCAATCATCCCGGCACAGGTCGACTTTTTCACTGCAGCTCCTGGATTGTCCCGAAAATGCACAATGGCTCACTTCCGGCGAACCAGTCTCAGCAGCCCATCAAACTCAGAGGTTCTCTGATCTTTACTCATATGCGCCCCCTGTCAAGAGATGCTATGTTAATAATACCTGTATGCTGTGAATAAATTGTTACGAAATCGTAACAATTTGCCGGATATTTATACCCTTAGCGATTCTGCACCCTTACATGGCAGAGCATGGAGGGTGTAGGGAAAAAACAAAAACAATGACAACCTTTACAATTTCTTTACTTTACAAATAAGAGTCTTCATAGAAAGGGAGTATACTATAGCAGAAGCAGAAAATTAACCCGATTCAGAGAGGTGAATTCCGTGAATGCAATAAAAATAGGGAAATATGCCCTTCTATTCTTTGTATTGAAAAAATGCCTGGTTCTTGCACTTGTGATAACTGCACTTCCTGAACTGAGAAAATATGGGCTGAATGAATGGCACTGTATCGCCGCACTATCAGCAGTAAGCGTTACCACTCTGCTGGCAATTATTAATTGGAAAAGACGAAAAAGGGCCTTTTATACTCAAGGGCATTAGTATAACAGATAGGAACTTTAATCCGGCCCCCTGAGGTGATTATACCAAAAAGGTGCCTTCGGGATGAATCTCATGCCAGTGGAGAGTGGAGCGGCGCACCAGGCCTTTGGGCGCCATTCCCATCTCTTCCATGATGTGGATGATTTTGCTGATAGACCGGTTCGGCACTTCTTTCTTCAACTGGCAGGCCAGGTGCACGAGGTTTTCTGGAAGAGAGGGATCATGCAGGGGATTGTTGGGACTCGTGCGGGGGGGTGGACAGCATAATACTTGTAGCGTGCTCCTGACACGGCATTGCGGGAATACCGAATCTGGCCTTCCCGTTGATGGAGGAGTGACTGTTGATGTTCTCAGGCCGCTTCATTCTCGATGAACGAGGATTCTCTTTGCCGTCTCATACTAATTGACAATCCCATCTTTTCAGGTCTCTTCCCAATGTGGATGTGAAGAATCCTGACGTCGTGAGGCAATTGCTGCCCTGGAATGTTGATATGCCGAAGAAATCACCAAGGTAGTCATTGAATTGCCGGTCGCCGGACGAGTGGATATTGAGACGCTTGCAGTATTGCTTGAACTTACTTCGGCTCCCATTCCTTCCAGAGGAGCATTCTCATCTTGTCCTGCAGGTTGATGAATCTGTTAAGATCGATGGATATCTTATAATGTTTCACCACTGTATCAGTTGCTTGACTGTCACCAAATGCCTTGTCAGGGTCGTGGAGAGCCTGAATGAAGTTTTTTGCTGATTCCGAAGTACCAAGAAAGTTTTCTGACAGAGTAACACCGGGAGGATTCATCGCCAGCCTGTCGCGGACGGCATTGTAAAGATTATCATTATCTCCGATAAAGGGACCAAAATCGTATCTGCCTCCTTCGGCTGCCGGGCTCGTGCGACCGTAAGCAACATATCCGTTGTAAAGAAATCTGTTTGTTTTAGAGTCAAATCTGCGGTCAACCTGGATAGACGTAAACCAGTTCGGACTTGGGTTGTTTCCACCTGTCACACCGGGTTGACCACCCAGACCTATGCTGGTATTGTTACCCAGTCCGAAGGATACCAGTATTACGTTGTTTGTGACTCTTGTCTTGACATCGAAATCGGCTTTTAAATACTCGGGCACATACACCATATTCACATTATTTACTGCCATGTCTCCGGCAACAGTGCCGATCTGAGTCGATGTGCCCTTACCTGCAGCATTGGTTACTAAAGCGCCCAGCAGAGTGATCTTTTCGGCCTTCAGATTTCCTTCTGTATATATCAGCCCCTGGAAGGCTGAAGATTCCTTTCCGATTCCCCCGAGAGTGATATCACCTTTGCTCATCAGCACTGCAGCGTTTGAAGTGTCAAGACTGGAGCCACAGTCTATTACTGTCTTCCCTGTCACAAAGAGACCACCCTTCCCTTTTACACCGCCGTGGATGGTAAGGTCGCCGTTGATATAGACAAGAGCACCATCAAGGGTGAGGTCACCATTGACGGTAAGATTTCCCGCTCTCTTGCCGGCTCCCTCGAGCGTCTGTGCATCCATGGAAGCCGGCAGAGTCTGAACTCCCTCCATACCCTGCGCAATGGGATCATAGGTCGTCACATCGATCCTGGGAAGTGCAACAGGGTCTGCATTACAGAGCATCTGTCCCAGAATATTCGTTCCACCATGAGGATCTGTCTCAATGCCTCCTGAAGCCCGGACATTTCCGGTGATCTTTGTCCCACTGCCAAGCTTCACTGCCTTCACATCCCTGCTGTTAGATGCGATGTGACTTGGTATGAGGTTCTCAGGAGCAATCATCGATGCCCCGTTAAAAGCATCTTCCGGTTTCTTGACACCTGCCACCAACAGTCCATCACCTGATTCGAACTTCCCCGACGAGGCTATTGCATAAGGAAATGGAGGTATGTGAACAACTGCTTCGATACGCCGGACCACGCCATTTGAAATCCCCGTTCCAACAAGATGAACTGCAAACCTGGGCACTGTACGGCCACAGCCGTCCTTTGAAGCATCACATTCCAGATTGTTAAATGACCAGGGAATACTCACTTTGTCTTTCGTGATTGGATTTTCTACACTCGATGCCTTTGAAGAGTTGAAAGTAAGAAGACCTACAGCAGAATTGCCATAACCGGTTGACTTCAATTTAAGAGGTTCGTCATTATATGTAGTAGATGTGGATTTGCCGTATGACTGATTAGCCATAACCTTTTCGAGAGCTTCAGCAACGACAGACTCTGCCATATTTTTCGCCTGCTCGTTGTCACTGACACGCTGCACAGTGTTCATATGAAAGATACTGGAGTTGACAAAGACGAAAGCGGCAATCATGGCAAGGAATATCACCATGAACAGCGTTGCCAGCAGGTAACCGTTTTCATCGTTTCTTCCGATCTTACGGACATATCTTCGATGCCTGTTTCCTCTGCATGAACGTGGTAAAACCATGCTCCTCCCCCTATGCAAATGGCCTGGCACTGTATAATGAGCTGATGCAGGCTTGACAATAGATGAGTCTGTCTGTTGATATGACTGAATTGCGGAAGTTGGAGAACTGTTCCAGAACAGTGCAAAAATGCTTTAAATAATTATATCACATTGCTGTAAGAAACTTCAATCTTTACTGAACTCATCGACCTTCTCACAATTCCAGAAAAAATCAACCAGGTTCTTTTTTGTTAGGCTAGGGGAAGGAATGCCCCTTTCGGACTGCAAGTAATCCGGAGTCTTCCCTTGCAAAAATGCCAAGATATATCTTGCTTTTTAGTGGAGATTCGCAGGTATCATCCTGCCTATTAATGAGCCTGAAAGATGCAACCTGTTCAGTCAGATCGTAACATCGATACTCCACAGCAGCGAAAATCTTCATTCAGTATCAAGCCAGCTCCAGGCTATAATCGCTTGCGCGGTGGGAAAAGTCTCATCTGTACCCACTCTACGGCGCGCTGAAGCCGGGTCTTCGGTTTCCATTTCAGCATCGCTGCAACCTGCTCCCTCACCCAGTCCCCGAAAGACATCTCGGCTTCATAGGGCTTGGAGCAGTCATCATACATATTGAACTCCTCGATTGTGTTATTTGCGTAATAATACTGCGCGCACCAGGGCCACATGTCTGAGCGGGCGTAGCCGGACTGCTGCTTCTCATCGATATATATCCATTCAAGGAGCTGCTCATCCTCGACAAGGCCAAAGACACGGAGCCCTCCGCCGGGCCACTTACTGTAATAATGGCCGTCTTTGCTGCCTTCAGCTTTTATGGCCTCTCCATGAGGCACCGGCTCCCTGAGCCCTTCGGGCCAGGTTTTTGCGCCATCTGGTAGTGGGAAGAAGTCACTGTTCATGATTCCTCCATTATATACTTGCGCTCATGTTCAGGGGATTTGCAGAATGGCGGTACAATAAAAAATGGGCGCGATCGGATTCGAACCAATGACCCCTACGATGTCAACGTAGTGCTCTAACCAACTGAGCTACGCGCCCCTGAGACAGGCGACGAGCGGATTCGAACCGCTGAAAAACGGTTTTGCAGACCGCTGCCTTAACCACTCGACCACGTCGCCACTTTGACTGCGAGCGGAAAACGGGATTCGAACCCGCGGCCCTCGGCTTGGGAAGCCGATGCTCTACCGCTGAGCTATTTCCGCCTGTGCGACGATATTATAGCATACTGATCTTTTCTTGGCAATACCTCGATGAAGGATCAAAAAACGCTGTCACAAAGGTATTAGCAGCTGTTGAATCACGAGAATCACAAAAATCTGACATGTTCGGGGCAGAGCAGAAAGGCTGGAGCAGCTCTCATTTTAAAGTATGGTCATGGAGAGTCAACAGATATATTGCCTGGAGGCCGTAGCTGGCGGCGAGAGCCAGAACGGCCCGGAACAGGTGAAAGTAAAGGCGGTGGATCGGGAGAACCGGTATGGACAGAATTCCTATGATGCAGATGACGCAAATCAGGACGGGAGTGAAGCATCCGCCCCACCTGATTTCATAGGACATACAGAATGTAAGAACTCCATTACTATCTCTTCCGTAGAGATGATAAAGAAAGTCTTTGGCGTTCCAACGCAGTTCATAGCACATCCTTCAACAGGAAGGCCTCCGGTTTTCTTCAGAAGCAGCGAACAGGCAGCCTCAGAGTAAAAGCTGCGACTATCTTCGCTTCAATGTGACACCGCCTATGTTAACCATATCATTCTGAATGTCAATCAGGCTTTCAGAGGGGCAGCCGTTTAGATTTTCCACCATCTCCGATACCTCAGCCTTCATCTCTGCAGCACTTTTCATCCTGTCAAGGTCGGCCAGGCTTTTCCTTGCACTGTCAGCCACCGCACGATTGCCTGATCTTTCTGCAGAAAAAGCAACTTCCTTGAGGCGTATCTTTTTACTTTTCATATCTGTGATAGCTTCCGCTGCTGTAAATGCAGAATTAAAGTCATTATCGAACCTGGCAGAAAACGATATTTCACTGAGCCGAGCGTTTCTGTCTTCTTCATCGGTCATTGACTTTGCCGCATAGCACGCCGATTCGTAATCATTGTCGAACCTGGCAGAAAACGATATTTCACGGAGCCGAGTGTTTCTGTCTTCTTCATCGGTCATTGACTTTGCCGCATAGCACGCCGATTCGAAATCACCTTCAATCCTGGCAGAATACGATATTTCACTGAGCCGATCATTTCTCAGATTATCATCGGTTATTGCCAATGCTAAATTGCACGCTGTTGCGAAATCTTCACATCTGCAGGCCTCCCTTGCATCAGAATTCAGGCGGCTGTTTTTCTGTCTTTCATCATCTGCCATCTTCACGGCGTCAGATGAACCTGCAGTTTTTGGATTAATCTGGGATATTGCAGTGGATTGATACTGAAATCCATTCAGTCTGCTCATATTCCGAAGCGATGAAATGTTCCTCATGAGCATATCATTTTTTTCGCATTTCTCAAAAAGGTCGACTGTTTTTTCCGAACCGGGAAGCGTCTCGGTTTTTTTCAGTACAATCCTTTCTGATATGGAGGCTGACCAGTTCTGGCCGGATAGGCTTCCGACAGAGTCATTCATATTTCACCGCCTGCTGTTTTCTGATTTCATGGTAATCAGATATGATGTGACAATCAAGCACCGAGGATGTTCCAATCAGGATCGATGAAGGAAAAGAGTCAGTCCCCAGGCTGGTACAGGAGTCAGTCTTCGGGCTTGTTGGGGTTCCAGCCGCCGGGCTTTTTGGGGGAGAGGCGCCAGGTTCCGAAGAGCTTTTCGACCAGGAAGCTCCACTGGTGGGATGATGAGCCAGAGCTGTCCGTTCTGTGGGCTTTGACACCTGTCGTCTTCCCGTAGCCCCACGTTCCGAGCTGCACGCAGTCGAGCCTTTCGGTGCGGTAGCCTGCAGGGAGAAGGAGGTGCCTGGACAGCAGCTCTTCGTCATCGTTGCTGTCCCTGTAGTAGAAGTCGCCGCTGTACAGCGACAGCAGCTTCGAGCGGTCCATTTCCTCACCGGCTTTTTCAGCTGTCTGCAGCATGGCGAGGATTTCGCTGATTTCATCTTGCTGAGGCGCAGCATCATCCCGCTCTGCCTGGTACGGAGCAAACTGCTCTCTCCAGAGCCGCTCAACCGTGTCTATGTCGCACGACAGAGTCGACTGGAAGATCGATGAGAGGGCCTGGCGCGTCATCGATTCGCCTTTGCCGAGCACGGCGGAGGCCCTGTAGAAGCTCAGGAAAGCCGTCTTCCCGAATGTCCCGGCGATGTGCTGCACGAGGGAGCCGCTCTCCATATACTCAGGGCTGTTCAGTTTTTCGTCTCCGAGGATAAAAGGCTCTTTTACCATCGACATGTCCAAGAACCTCGCGAGACGCCTGTGCATGTCGAAACCCGCCCCTGAAAGGTAGTCGGCGATCCCCTCTCTGAAGAAAGGAGGGACGGTCCTGCCGGCCGGGAGGATGTCGTATTCGAGGGCGTGTGTGATTTCGTGGCCGCAGTGTATGCGCTCGTAGGATTCGGCGTCAGGGAGCCAGGCGAGGCCGATCATCCTCGCCTCGGGGATCGTCCTGCCTGCGAACGTCTTGCCCCAGGTCGGGCAGTATGAGTCCCTGTCTGTCGGAAAGAGGTATACGGAGATCTTCTCGGCAGGCGCCGATTCGATGAATGACGATATCATCTCGAAAACCTGCTCGCGCCTCTCGACTATCTCGTCTATGTCCTGCTCGGCGTCGGTATCGGGCAGGTAGTGGAATATGAAGTGCTCGCTCTCGCGCTTCAGAAATTTGCGGTCTCCCAGGTCGTTTCTAACGAGCGCACCCCTGTCGCCGATCTGGAGGCCTGCGTCCCGTTCTGTGAGTCCTTCAGAAGGCTGGAACGAGTCCTGGGGCTCCTGGGCCGGGCTTTCCACACCTGCCTGCGGCTGAGCCTCCTGCGCAGGCATTCCCTGGGAGATCTGCGGTGAAAAGCCTGAGATGGGGATCATCGGCAATATCCTCTGCTACCCCTGCAGCCAGGGGAACTTGCTGTAAAGCGGGGCGCCTATCTCCGGGATCTTGAGGGCCATCAGCGCGCTGAAGAGGAAGAACATAATCAGGGTCTGCGATTCCCCCTTCATGACAGGCGTCCACGAGAACGTGCCCTGCTGCTTTCCGTACGGCCTGAATGACGGGAATACAGGAGGCACCTCCCTGCAATACTCTGTGTAAGTGTCGCCGAACGTCTTTTTCAGAAACTCCTCTTCGAGAGGGATTATCGTGCCGTATACCGTGATGTAGAACAGCAGATACAGGATCCACAGTATCAGCGATATCTTCCATGAGCCCATCCCCAGGCACGCCATCATCACGAAGCCGAGGCCGGTAACGGCGTTCCCGAGATAGAGCGGATTCCTGACATATGCATACGGGCCGGCCGTAACGAGGAATGGAGCTTTGACTTCCTGGGCTCTCGTCGTCTTTCCGGCATATCCGACCCCCCAGATCCTTATGAGCTCGCCAACTGTAGCGATGGCTATTCCTATAAGATATGAGGTGAATGTGGGCTTCCCGAGTATTATTATTATTATGGCGAGAGGGACCATGAGGGCTCCCCTCCATTTGAAAAACCACTGTCTCATAAGAACCTCTTTTCTTGCTGCTAATCCGCCGCCATATATGGGCTGTGAGGCCCGGGACGATCCCGCGGCCGGATGGAGCCTTTTCAGTGGAGCGATGCTATTCTCTGCGCTATCCTGTCTGCCGCCCCGTGTGAGCCCAGCACTGAAAGCAGCTCGCGGGAGATCTTTTCCCGCCTCTCGCTGTCGTTGAGCAGTTTGAGGGCGACGGCAGTAATCTCGCAGGCTTTTTCCTCCACCTTTACCTCAGGCACGATCTCCCTGTCGGCCCACTGATTCGGGAGCGCCTTGAATTTGATCTTCTGATACGCCCTGAGCATGATGGCCCGCCTGAGCGGCCATTCGGTCGGGAGGAAGTTCAGGAAGAAGCCGAGGCCCCCTCTCGGGATCCTGGCTCTCCACGTGAACGATACAATCATCGGCTTCCCCAGCGCCGCGATCTCAGCGGTGTTGGTGCCCGGTATCGTCAGGATCAGATCTGACGCATTTATCAGATCGTACTGGCAGTCTTTCATCAGATGGATCCTGGCTCCTCTCTGCGTAACTATCTCCCAGTGGGACTCCTTTTCCCTCACGACGCCGCTCGAGCCCTCTATGCCGTGGCAGGACGGGTGCTTTATGAAGCTCTCTATCTCGTCTATGTGTATGAAAGGAGAGAGTGAGAGCAGGAACTGCACGTCCACGAGCTGCTCGCTGAGCTCTTCCACGACCTTCAGGAAGATGGGCAGGCTGTCTCTTGCGGTGGTTATCCTGCTCCCAGGGAAGATTCCTACGGTGAGCTTACCGGGAGAGAGCCCCCACAACTCGAGCGCTTCGTCCCTGTTGAAGCGTGCCTTGATCCCGTCCATCATCAGGTTTCCCACCACCTCGATCTTCCTGTCAGGGATCCCGCTCTTGACGAAGATATCGCGGGTCCTGTCATCGATCACGAAGAGGAGCTCGAAATACTTGTTCCATCCCGAGCGGCGAACCGCATAGGCGAGGGCCGGATACTTGAGGCGCCTTGCCATCAGCAGCGCGTGCCAGAAGTCACCGCCCAGGAAGAGGACGATCCCCTTCCGGGAAGGCCTGTACGATTTCACCTTCAGCCCGAGGCATATTTTCAGGTAATCTGACGGCGACAGCACGAGATCGACGTGCTGGAATGAGCTGGCTATCTCCTGCTCGCGGCCTGTCGCATAAGGGCATGGCACCAGCGCAACAACGATCCGGGTGTCAGGCTTCGAGAGACGAAGCGCTTCCGTGGTGGAGCGGACCCACGACGTAAGCTCGCCGGGGCTGTTTGTGATGATGACTATGTCTTCATGTTCTGAGTGTTCAGGCTGTTCTGTCATACCTTCACTTCAAGCGGGTTTTTCTCTATAAGCGCATGCCGGGCTCCATGCTTTCTGCTCTGCCGTTCTCGGTAAAGTGGCTTCCCTGGAAAAACTTATCATGATTGTAGCAGAAAGGGCATGCCCCGTCAACCAAGTTGACGGAACTGCTTTGGATCAAGTTTTCCCATGCATTTCAGGGATCAAGAGATCCAGGGATTGAAAGAGAATTTCATCCACTCGACCCCTCGACCACTTAATCACTTGGAATCGAACAGTCAGAGACAAAAGAATCATTCCTTCTTATCACTTCTTCTTCGGAAGCCTTATTCTGCCGGACGGCACCCACTCATCGTATGTATCGCTGTAATCGTCATAGTGGATATAGTGAATGCCGCCCTTCACCTTGAGCACTTTTGCGGGATACCAGTCTCCCTGATAGACGACCTCCACGCTCGAGCCTGCAGGATACTGAACAGGCTTTATCTCCTTCACGTCTCTGCTGCTGACCCATTCATCAGAGCTGGACGTGTCAAAGCCTATCTGCACCCACCTGACTTTGTATCTGCCTTTGTCCGCTTCTACGACCCTGGCAGGGTACCAATCGCCCTGGTATTTGACATTTACACGCTTTCCGACAGGCGGTGCGATCTTTCCCCTGGCTTTCGCGATAACTGTTCCTGGAGCGAACGATCCTGTGAACACCGAGGTGGAAAGCTGCTCCTCGAAGAACTGCATTTCGTCCTGGGCATACTGCTTCATCTCGTCGAGGGTGATCTTCCCGTCCTGGTTGAGATCCTCGAGCGGATTGCCGCTGAATCCATCGAGAACGGCCTGAGTGAATGTCCAGTTTCCCGTCGAAATCTCCCTCGATGAAGAGGAGGTCATCACGGCGTAGGATATCTTTTCCCCTTTTTTCTTCTCCACTTCTTCGGCCAGGCCGCCTGACTGGCAGCAGTCGGCTGTCAGGAGGGCCCTTGAGCCTTTGAAACAGCGCTCTATCGACTGCACTATCGAGCGGGCCGACCAGCACGAACTGTCTTCGTCGCCGGCATCGTAATTGGCAAAGAGCAGTGTTCCGTCCTCCGTTTTCGAGCCGTGGCCGCAATAGTACAGAATGAGAAGATCGTTTCGGGAGGTCTTCTTCAGAAGGTTTTCAAGAGATGATTCTATCGCGCTCTTCGTGGCTTCCCCGTCCTTCAGGTAGACTATGTGGTCTTCAGGGACCCCTGCCTTTCTGAAGAATTTCACGAGCTGTGCGTCGCGCCTGTTTTTAGATGTGAATGACGAGTAGGTCTTGTTGTCCTTCCATTTCAGCACTCCGACGGCAAACACCCATGTCCTCTCAGGGCTCCATCCCTGCTCTTCAGCTGCGCACCGGTCGGCGGGGAGGAATAGAAGGATCAGCGAAATCAATGCGGCTGACAGCGTAAAAACAATGCGCTCTCCCTGTTTCATCTCTGATTTTTCCTTTCTGTGGAGGACCACAGTACTTTGACAGGACTTTTGCAGGTCTTATCGTGCCTGTCCTTTTCAGAGCCCAGCTCGAGGCGCTTCGCCCTGAAAGTCGATGCGTCCATGGGAGTAACGTTTCCTCCCTGGTCGAGATAGAGGCCTGTCTGGACTTCGGCCTCCAGTTCGACGATCCCGGCAGGTTTGTCTTCATCAATCGATATCGACCACAGCTCCGTCTTTCCATCTTCTGACAGAGTCAGGATATGGCTGCTGTCGTTCAGGAATACTGCATACTGCGTTCTCTGCTGCTGCTCCATCCACGGGGTGACAGGGCTTCCGCTCTGCGAGTCCCACACTCTGGAGCCGTTCCACGAGGAGGTCACCACCCATCTCATGTCTGGGCTGAATGTGGCTGTATTGACCACGTTTCCGTGGCGCATCCGCGGAGACAGAGGCTTTCCGGTAGATATCTCCCACACTCTCGCCGAGCCGTCGTCGCAGGCTATTGTCATCTGCCTGCCGTCTCTGCTGAAAGAAACATTGTGAACCGGATACATGAACTCCATCGGAGCCCTCAGCGCCATTCCTGTAGCGCTGTCCCACAGGCAGACGGCGCCGTCTGATGACGCCGTGACGAAGATCTTTCCGTCCGGCGTGAATGCTCCAAAGTTTATCTGCCTCTTGTGCCTGATCGATGAAGTCAATGGCTGCCCTGTGGCGCTGTCCCACAGGCATGCTGTCCCATTCTCAAGGCAGCAGAGGATCTTTTTTCCGTCGGGCGAGAAAGAGGCCATGGTTATCGCAGTATTGAACTCCATTGGAGGGAAGAGGGCTTCAGAAGCGCCGGTTTTCCACACCTGGAGCGAGCCTTTCTTCGTTGTGGAGAGGATCATCTTTCCATCAGGGCTGAATATGACGCTTTTCACAGGGCTGTCGTGTTTCAGCAGGGCGCCGGTCATGGAGCCCTTTTCCGCATCCCATAGCCTTACAGTGCCGTCTTCTGCGGCAGTGGCCATCAATCTGCCGTCCGGGCTGAACGAGCCGTCGTTTACCTCTGAATCGTGCTTCAGCGGCGGCAGAACAGGCCTGCCGGCCTTTATGTCCCAGACGAGCGCCGTGTCTTTTCCTTTTACGCAGAGCAGGATCTGCGTGCCAGCCGGGTTGGGAGCGGCTTTCGAGAACAGCCCTTCATCTGAAAAGGAGAGTCTGAATGCGCTTCCCCTTGCCAGATCCCTGATTTTGACCGTCTTGTCTGCTGAGGCTGTCATCACCTTTGTCCCATCGGGAGAGAAGAGCGCCGTCCTGACAGGTCCCCAGTGAAGCAGCTTCGTTCCCATGGGCTTGCCGGTTCTTGTGTCCCAGATCTGCGATGTCCAGTCGTCAGAGGCGGTGATAACCCTGCTGCCGTCCGGGCTGAACGATGCAGACCCGACCCTTCCCTTGTGCGGGAGCGGGTTGCTGAGAGGCTTGCCTGTCTTCACGCTCCACACTCTAGCAGTCAGATCCTCAGAGGTCGACAGCACCAGGGAGCTGTCGCTGTTGAATATTGCGCAGTTCACGATGCCGCTGTGAAGAAGGGGATGGCTGAGCGGCTCTCCTGTCCTGCCGTCCCATATGCGGACAGTCCAGTCCTTTGACGCAGTGGCCACCATCTTTCCGTCCGGGCTGAAAGAAGCCATCAGAACGCCGAGCCTGTGCGGCATCGACTTTCCCAATGGTGCTCCGGTCCTGATATCCCAGAGCTGGGCTCTGTGATTCTCCGCCGAGGTCACAACCCTGCTTCCGTCCGGACTGAAGGCGGCCCAGTTCACCTTTCCCTTGTGGCTCAGAGTGTGTATCGCTTTCCCTGTCGAGGCGTCCCATATGCGTGCAGTCCCGTCATCACTGGCCGTGACTGCCATCCTGTCGTCCGGGCTGAAAGCGGCGCAGTTCACGCTTTCCCTGTGCGGCAGCGTTACGAGGGCCTTTCCGTCTCTGATGTCCCATATCACTGCCTTTCTGTCCTTTGAGGCAGTCAAAATCCTTCTGTTGTCGTGGCTGAATTCGCAGGTGAAGATCGAGCTGTTGTGATAGAATGGCTCGGTAAGGGCCCTTCCGTCTGCCGCGTCCCAGATCCTTGCGGCTCCGCTCTCGGAGGCAGTCAGCACTTTCTTTCCGTCCTTGCTGAAAACTGCCGAGATGAAAGGCGAATCTCCCTCCATCATCGTCTCCAGCGCCGTTTCATCTCTGAGATGGCTCTCTGTGGAGACTCGGTATTCGAGAGAGCTCTCCTGGTCCTTCAGGGCTCTCGCCATCCAAAGAACTCCTCCGGGAGTGCCTTCCGTTATAAGGTTCAGGCCTCTTTCGAACTCCATTCTGGCGAGCCTCTGCTGCGTTTCCGCTCTTGCCTTTTCCGCCTTGTCTCTTTCCTGTGTAATCCTGACGAATGAGCCTATCAGGATGGCGATCAGCACGATGAGGAGCACACCTGATACTGACAGGAGCCTTGCATGCCTTTTGATGAAGAGCTGCATGAGGTAGGCCGGATTTCTGGGACGGGCGGAGAGAGGGAAGTAGTTCTCCCGTCGCTTCAGGTCTTCCAGGATCTCGCCCATGGTGCGGTAGCGATGCTGAGGGCTCGTGGACAGGCATTTCTCCACAATGGCGGCCAGCTCCTCATCTACCAGAGGGTTCAGCTGTCTCAAAGGAACGAGTGTCGTCTTTTTGAGCTCCTCTGCGTAATTGTTCAGGCATGTGACTACGTCCTTCTCCCTGCTCAGGCTGTCCCTGGCTTTTTCAGTGGCTCTCGGGAGCCTCCCTGTGAGGAGGTAGTAAATGGTCGCTCCAAGCGAGTAGACGTCCCACAGCACGTCAGGCAGAGCCTTTTCCTTCTCTTCGAGAGGGATCAGCGCCTGCTCAGGTGGCATGTACCAAAGCGTGCCGAGGCTCTGGCCCTCCTTGCCGAGCAGGTGGGCCTGCCCGAAATCCACGATCCGGGCTTCCCCCTCTTCGCCCAGAAGGATGTTTCCAGGCTTCAGATCGCAGTGCAGGATTCCCTTCCCGTGCACGAAGAGCAGCGCCCTGGCTATCTGCTTGAACCATTCGACCACCTGGCTTATCTGCTGCGACGGCTTCCCGACGTGGGAGCAGAGTGAGTCGGGTATGTAGGGAGTCACCATATACGGAGGGCTGTGAGTAAGGTTGGCGTCTACAAGCGTTATCACATGCGGATGTTCAGAGACGCTGGCCAGCCTGTTCACTTCTTTTTCCAGGTAAGATGCGTTCGAGGATGTCGCCCTTTTAAGGACCTTTACCGCCACCTTGTGGCCGGTGCTTATCTGGATGGCGCTCCACACGTCTCCGTAGCTCCCCATGCCAAGGTGGTCCTGCAGCTCATAGCCTGGAACGACCGGCTTGCCGTCATCAGGGGCCGACAGGGAGTCTTTCAGGGCCGCCTGATCGGTCTCGCCGGAAGCCATCGTCTCATCGACGGCTATGTCCTCCGTTCCCCTGTCTGCAGTTCCCTTGTCCTCTGTGTCTCTTTCGTATCCCGACATTCATATACCTCGTGAAACATTTCGTTCATGCTGATAGATCATCCGGGAAGCCTGTGTGAGCAGCTCACTGAGCCGCCTGCGCAGGCCGTTTCACTGGGATGCTTCTGTAATACTGCCTGTGGAGCGCCTGTGCAGCCATCTTTTCCAGGACTTCCGGCCTGTCATTTCTGCTTGAAGCTTATCACGCCGTCCCACTGATCAGGCACGCCTTCCAGAAGGGCGTGCTCTACTTTCAGGTTCAGGAACCGCCTGACAGGGTCGTCTATCGAGATGGCTCTCAGCTCCCTCTCGGATTCTTCGAGCAGGCCCTGCTCGTAGTATGAGAGGGCCTGCTCATATGTGACGACCTCTTCTTCAGTGAGGCCGCTCCCTCCCCACTCCCTCGGAAGCACCAGCTCGTAGAGAGGGATCGCCTGTGCCATCCCGGCAGGGCGCGCTTTCGCGACGCGTCGTGAGATTATCCTCTTCTGAAGCGCTTCGTGCGTGTCGCCTGTGAACAGCACAGGGACGTGGAAGTACTTCGTAAGCCCTTCCAGCCTGGACGCCACATTCACGCAGTTTCCCATCACGGTGTACTTTATCTGGCCGCCTATGCCTACGTTCCCTGCAAGGACCGATCCTGTCGAGATTCCTATGCCGCAGGGCAGCGTGTGCTTCTGGAGATGCCCGTTGAATATGGGGAAGTCCGTCATCAGGCGCTGTACAATCCTCTCCGCCGCAGCGAGAGCCCTGTCTGCGTGATCTTCCTGCGATGCCGGGGCTCCCCAGCATGCAAATACCGCATCTCCCTGGAAATCCACTACGATCCCGTCCGTGTCGAATATGCATTCAGTCACGCTTGTCATGATGCTTCGAATCGTCTCGTGGTGGTCCAGGAAGGCTTTCCACCTGGCTTCTTCCGCCTCGTCGGCCTGCAGCCGCTCTGTCGCCTTTGAGAAGCCTCGGAGGTCGAAGAAGAGCACAGTTACGTCGCGAAGCCCCAGCTCGAGCATCGAGTGATGCGGATCCTTCAGGATGAGCGCTCTGAGCTTTGGAGAGAAGAACTGTCCCATCTGGCCTTCCAGGTGATGGAGCTTCCGCCCTTCCAGATACTGGGATACAACGCTCGCGATGAGCGAGACGACTGCCCTGTCGATATCGCCTGGAGTAACATCAGAGCTGGGCGCGATCTGTCCCGAGTCTATTCCTATGGCATAAAGGGCGAACCGCTCTTCCCCGATGGAAATCGGCGTGGCCATTGCCCACTGGATCTCCTGGCAGGTGGTAACGTTCATGTCCTTTGGAGCTGAGTCGCTGCCCCACAGGTAGACACCGGACTGGTTGGCCTCGAAAGCCATCCTGAGAAGGGATCTGCTCGGATTGTGAGGAGGCGTGCCGCAGGTGCTGTGGTGGGCAAGCGAAAGGAAATTGCCGGCTTCATCGGTGACTTTCAGCACGTAGATCTCGGCGGCGCCGTGTATTATCTCTGTGAGCAGCGGGAGGATCTCCCTGAAGAATGCGTCAGGCTCGAGAGCCTTCTGCAGAATGGGCTGCAATCCCAGGATTGCCTGCAGGCATCTCGATGAATCTTTTTCACGGGCAATTTTCAGGTGTCTCGCGTCGAGGGTGAAGGAGTTCGTCGGGTCCTCGGACGACGGCCCCTCCCTGGTTAGCAGGAAGCGCGTGGAGCCTGTCGAGAAGTGGTCTCCAAAGCCGAGCGTGAACTCGTCCGCAGCCTGGCCTTTGAAGAAGAGCGGGTGCTTGCTCCCTTTTTCTCTCGTTATGGTGAGCTTCTCTCCGTTCCAGGATGCTGTGAAATGGACTCTCGACAGCGTGGAGTCGAAGTCCAGCACCATCTTGCCGGGCTTATCCTCTGACGATTTGCGCCCCACCAGGAATGGATTGGCGGTGACGCTCTGCCATATTTTCTCACCTGTCTTGATATGCGACGCGACGAACCAGACGCCCATGGGTAATACACCTTCCTTTTGTGAAGGATAGAGTTCTCCCAGAATTCCTCTCTTCCTTCAAAAGCAGCCGGGATTGGAAAGGTCCGGCCTGGAGATGCCGGGTGAAATATTTTTTGAATATGCAGAGTATTCTCATGTGAAATTGTCCATCTATATTGTTGAGCGTATTCTGCCGATGCCGGACAGCCGGCTTTTCCAAATCCGGATATTTCTGATGAATCTTTTCAGGGCGGTCATCATCAGAATATCAATTGAGATTTAACCATAGATGTGCCTGTCTGCCGAGACCACTCTGACATTCTGCAGCGATTGAAGGGATGTACTGCACCTCTCCCAGGGCTCAGCTCTCAAGCGGCCCCGGGATGAACGATGCCTCAAGTGTTCTTATGTATAAGCTTGTTTCTGCATTGTTTGAATGCCTTATGCTCATATTCAATATTCATTCAGGGGATGATAACCATGACAAAGCGCCTCTCTGCATCCGGATCTTCCGAAGTTGATTACCCGACAGCTGTCGAAAGGTGCCGTGTTTTATCTCTGCACAACCAGTACAGGCAGGGAATGGTTTCCGGAGATATTTACAAGGAGGCCATAAAGTCATACTGCCGCCTCCGGGTAAAATACTACAGAAACCGCTGCGCTTCGCTGGAGCAGATTGCTGTATAGCAGGCCGGTTTTCATGCTTTCCTCGTATTGCCAGGCCCTGAATGACCTCACCAGCAAGGCAGCCTTTATTCCTTTGCACCATGGGACTTGAGGAATTTCACAATGTCCGAGCTTTCGTTCTGACGTGCAGCATAGAGCGGGGTTCTGCCATCTTTGTCCTTCTCATTGACGTGCGCACCACTGGCTATGAGCAGAGCAGGCACTCCGTTAATGCCGTCATAGCTTGCCAGATGAAGGGGAGTTTCGCCTGTATTGTTCCTGGCGTTGACATCGGCGCCTTTCGAAATGAGCAGCTCTGAAATTACCTTGTTGTTCCTGTCAGCTGCCCAGTGCATGCATGTCCATCCTTCCTCATCTTTCGCTTTTACGTCCGCTCCATGTAAGATCAGCAGCCTGGCTATATCATCAGTACTCCACCTGATTGCTGCTATCAATGGAGTTTCTATAGACCGCCTCTTCGGAACATTTGCCTTCCCTTTTACAGAATCCGGAACATCCGCATCATAACAGACTTCCGCATTGACATCAGCACCTTTTGAGATGAGAAGCTCAACAATCTCTTTGGATTTTCCGCTACATGCTTCATAAAGAGGGGTTCTGCCATCTCTGTCCTTTATGTTGACATCGGCTCCCTTCGATATGCAATCATTTACCCGCTGACAGTCTCCCTTTCTGATCATCTTCATAAAAGTTTCCTGGGTGCTCATGCATCCCGTGAGAAGAAAGATAAATGAGATTATCATGATAAATTTTCTTTTCATTACTTTTTCCTCTGTTTGGCAGTGTCTCGGAATCTCTATGGAATCGCTGTAACCACGCGATTTGAAATGATGGAAGGATAAGAATGCCATACGCCGCTTATATGCATCTTTACAGTCCCTGCTTTTCAGCGGAGGCCGAGGAGTGTGAAGATCGATATTCTCTGGGCTTCCTGGATTTCTTCCTTCATCAGGTAGGGCAGGACTGATGAGTCTATGAACTCTTTTCTGGCTTTCTTCAGCATTTTCGCTGTTTTTGTGTAGATCTCGTGCGAGCTGTCCTTCAGGCCGGAAAGCGCGGCCCTGAAGGCATCAGGACTGCCTATCGCCCCGAGCGCTCTCAATACGGCAAGCCTGAGGATCTTTTCACGGGGACTTGCCATCACTTCCCCAAGAGCGGCTATGGCCTCCCCTGTTCCCAGCGCGCCGAGCGCTTCCACGGCCTGGTACTGGTTCTCCTTCTGCTCGGATATCTTCTCCACGTATATCTTGTCCAGGCTCTTGACGAATCTCAGCAATAGCTCGTGATTGCCCCTCTTGAGCTCTTCGTATTCCTCCCTGAAGAGCAGCGGGGAGGCTCTGAAGCCAAGCTCGCCCAGTTTCTTGAAAACTCCTGAGTAGTATTTGATGTTGGTCGCCTTTCCGGATTTGTATGACAGGATCTCCTCAGGATTTTCGCTGTCAGACTCGGCGAGAAACGGCGTGAGAGAGCCGGCGCTGTATTCCTTCGTAAGAAGGCAGAGGGCGTAGATGGCCCAGATCTTCTCCTGGTTGGTCCGCATCCCTGCGATCTTCCGGAGACTGTCGACTGCGCTCTGCGAGCCTGTCTCTCCGAGGGCGCGGCACGAAGCGGCCCTGACCGAGGTGCTCTCGTCGGTGAGCCCGTTAAGCAGCATGCTTTCGAGCTCTTTCAGGCGGAAGCCTCCGGCTATCTTCGTGGCCTCCGTCCGAACCAGGAAATGGGGATCCCTGATGGCGCCTGTTATGAACTCCCTGTATCTGGGAGACTGGAGGCTGATGAGGGCGTAAAGGGCGCCTGATCTGATCAGCGGTGATGGATCCTTCAGCTTCTCGACGAGAGGGTTTATGAGCTCGGTGCTCTTGTCCTTCATCAGCGCGATGGCTGATATGACCCAGTAGCGGACGAGCCAGTACTCGTCGTTGAGAGGAGTCAGCAGGTCATACAGCGTGGCGAGCCCGCGGACTTCAGCGAAAGTCCTGGCAGCGGCCGCTCTCTTTTCCCTCAGCGGAGACTCGATGGCGACTCTGAGGAGTATTCGCGTGTCGTCTCTGAACTTCCTCAGCGCGGCGTCGATTGTGCTCTGCGTCGCGAACTCGGTCTTCTGCTCCCGCATCTCCAGGAGCAGCGGCACTGTCGTCTCATCGGCGATTGCGCAGAGCGCCCTGATCGCCTCTTCGGAGATTCTGTGGTTTTTGTTCGAAACTGACTTCTCAAGCGCCTTCCTGGACCGTATGTCGTTGATGGCTCCAAGCAGCCTCAGCGCGAGAACCTTCTTGATGACCTGAGGGTCCTCACTCTCGTCATCGAGCTCGTTGAATTTAAAGAGAAGGCCGTAGTATTTTGTCAGATCCTTCCTGAGCTTGACTCTCTCCTTTGAATCCCTTATGTTTTCAGTCTCCCTGTCTTCGAGAACCGTCTCCAGGATCGGAATGGAGCGCCTGTCTCCGAACCTGGCCATGCCGAATGCCGCGATATAGTGCAGAGAATGAAATGGACTTTTGAGAATCCTGATAAAAGGCCCTATGATCTGCCTGCTTCCGCCGTACGCCAGGTGGAAGGCCGCCATGAGGCGCACAGGGAGCGCCTTGTGCTTCAGCAGCTGGATCAGGCTGTTCTCCGTATCGGCTCCGAGCGGAGCGCTTATCATCCTGTTCAGATATTCGATTACGAGGACCATTGTCACGTAAAATTTGGTGTTGTCGCTGGCCGCCGAGCGCTCCAGAAACGACAGGAGGTAGGGGATGGCTTCAGGATGTTCTTTCAGGCAGAGTATGTGGGCTGCCTTCTTGCGCATGAAAGAATTTTCGCTGTCGAGCAGAGCGGTCAGTTTCTTCAGTACGAGCGGATCGTCGAAGCTGCTCAATGTCTCTGTTATGTGAGCCAGCAATTTGTCGTCGTCGCTCTGCGAGAGGAGATCGAGGAGGATCTCGAGGCTCTTCTCCTTCAGGAGCCGCACTATGTTGCTGACGGCCTGAATTCTGAACATGGGAGCCTGCCGCCTGTCATACAGATATGCCTTGAGCACGCCGGCGAGATCTTCTTCAGGCACGTCGAAGCTCTCGGCTCCGAGATTCATCAGAGAGTCGATGCACGTGAAGATGACTCTCAGGTCTTCGTCTCTCAGGCCTCCCTGAAGGGCCGAGATGACTTTCTCCTTTTCATCGCCTGCGTATAGTCCCAGTATCTGGGCGGCGTGATACCGCACCTCAGGCGATGTGTCCTCGACTGCCCTGAGCAGCAGCGGGAGGGTGCGCTGGATATCCAGCTTCGAGAGGATCTCGAGGAAGGCTTTCCTGACTTTCAGGTCTCTGCTCTCCCTGTAGACGGCCAATACCTGGTCGAAAGCCTGGACCGCGCTCATATGGGCGATCGACCAGCCTGCCTGAATCTTTATCGAATCATAAGGGTCATCGAGAAGGCCTATGATGCTCTGCAGTGAGCGCCCGTCCTGCGCCTGTCCCACAAGGAACGCCGCGCCGTGCCGGACTCTCGGATCACCGCTTGCCAGGTTCCTCCTGAGCACGCCGTACAGGTTCGGGTCATTGACTTTCTTGAAGAATGTGGCCAGGGACTTAAGGATGTTCTTGTCGCCCTTCTTCAGCAGCAGCGGGAGCGCTCTTCCGACGTACTGGGCGCGCTTGGGCTTCAATGCCCCGATTATCTCGGAAACCAGCTCAGGCGGCTGCGATGAATCCTGAAGTATTCCTATCAGCAGCGGCATCACTGACTCATTATCCGTCTTGGCCAGGAACGACGCGGCCCTGAATCTGAGCGTAGAGTCGCTTGAATCGAGAGTCTCGCAGGCTTTCTGAATCAGCTGGACATTCGAGCTCTCGAGCAGATATCTGGAGATTTCCTGATAGATGAGCGGATTGGAATCTCCGATGCTGTCAAAGAGGGCGAGCGGAAGGTCCGGGTCCTTTATCCTCAGAAGCGTGTGGACTGCCTCGTATCTCACCGAATCGGAGGCGTCCTTCAGCGCCGGCAGCAGGGCTTCCTTGACGGCCTGCGAGAACGGTATGTGCGAGAGCGCGCGGACTGTGCGAAGCCTTGTCTTTTCATCCCTGTCGGTGAGGAGCTCTGTCAATCTGGCTGCCGCGCCGTCTGAATCCCCGGAGAGGGCCTCCCTCAGATACTGGAGAGGTCTTTCGTCTTCGCCCGGCTCCATCGAGCCCAGCAGTATCTCGAGGTATTCCCTGTCGTGCTCGACTGTGATCGAATCGATGACTGTCTCGTCTGAAGGAAGCAGCGGCTCAAGAGCCTCCTCCATCCTCTTAACGAGATGTGCTATCGACTGGCGGAGCTCATCCGATTCCAGCTCGCCGTGGATCTTTTTCACGTAGTACAGCGCCTTTGGATCGCCGAGAGCGAGAAGGGCGGAGATGATGTCCGCGATGAGCTGCGGCGAGCCCTCCATCAGGATCTCAAGCAGCGGCTCGAAGGCCCCCCTTGACCCTGACGCTCCCAGAACCTGGATGGCCGCCTTCCTGACGGCGAGGTTCCCGTCTTTTTTTGCCAGATGTGCGACGGCGCCCAGGTTGGGGAGATCCTTGAAGCTTCTCAGCGATTCAAGAGCTATGAGCCTGGTAGCCGGGTTGTCGTCTCCGATGGCTCTCAGGCAGTCTTCCTTGAGCTTGAAGTTATATGTGTGAAAGCCTATTCTCTCGAGTATGGAGCTTTCCTTTGAGTCTTCCTGCATCTTTCCTCCCAGCTCGATATCATCGGATCCAGGCAGCAGTCAGAGAGGGCGGGCCTGCCTGAAGATTCGTCATCCCAGGCCTACCATGGAAGTTCCCGCAGGAGGCCTCATTTTCCTCCACCATCTTCATGATTGGCGCGCCGTTTATTGCTGCGATGTTAATGGATTATTGCCGTTTTATTGCTGTCTTGTAAACAGAATGTAAACAGATGTCGCCTCATGATGAAGAAAATTCAATTTATTAACAGAAGATGAACATTGTTAACAAAATGTGTACTGACAGTCAGATTGACCATCATCTGCTCATGCACCTGCCGGCTGTTTCGTGAGCCTGCGCTCAGAGCAGCCGGTGCGAGAGGTTTTTTAATGGCCATCAAGAATCAATATCGAGCACTTTCACGGTGCCTTCATATTCAGAATCCGGCAAGGATAAGCTGTTGACATGCGATGCTTCCCTTTGACTCTCATTCTTCTCATAGTCCTCGTCATTCTTGTCTTCCCGCCGTGCTACACAGACGAATCCCCGCCGGTCTCAGCCGGGGAAAACAGCGTTGACGAAGGGCCGGTCAGAGTTGTCAGCGGGATTCGCCGGAAGGCCGAAGAGATAGTCGGCCGGTTGGAGAAGAGCGGTGACGTTCACACGAGGCTCGAGATAGCGCAGGCCATTGATAAGGCCGGCTCGGACGCGGATCTGTACGGCCTCTGTGAAGAGGCCGTCACCGACGGGAATGTCCGGGACAGGATGGATGCCCTGCAGGCTATCGTCAGAGACGCGAGGTTGGCCGCATACTCCGACAGGCTTTACAGCGCTCTTCTGCAAGACAGCGCCTATGTCATAAGGGAGCGGGCAGTATATCATCTCTCCCTCGACGGCAAGCCTTCGCATATCCCGATCGTCAGGAAGGCGCTCGAAGACGAGGATTATTACGTGAGGGCCCAGGCTGCCAGAGCTCTCGGACGTTATGGTGACAGGGATTCAATCCCTGCCCTGAGGGAGCATATGCTCAAAGAGAGCGGGTGGACAATGCTGTGCTTCGCGCAGGCCCTGGCCATGCTAGGCGATGAAGCTGGGCGCTCTGTGCTCACCTCGGCCTCGTCCGACGCCTCTTCAGCGAAGCAGAGGGCATATGGGATGGCGATGAGATACGAGGCAGGCGAGAGCTCTCTGCTGCCTGCGCTCAGAGCACTTCTGGATGAGCGGGACGACAGGGCCAGGGAGATAGTCTTCAGATGCCTTGCAAGACTTGCGCCGATGAAGGAAAAGGATCTGCTCTCCGATATACTGGCCAGGGGCGATATGATTTCAGTCAAGATGGTGCTCGAAAGGCTTTCTGATATAAAGCCGGCTGACAGGGATGAGATTCTGTCGAAGGCTTTCGAATCTTCGGAAGATAAAAGAAAAGCTCTCTTTTCCCTTGCGACTGCCTCTCCGGCAAGCGCAAAACAGCTCCTTTCGGCGATCGATTCCCTTCATCTGAGGGACTGTTTCGTAATTCTGATGAAAAGCCTGTCGAAGAGCGGCAGAAAGCCAGCCCTGAAGACGCTCGAGGCGCTGCTGGCAGAGCCCGGAATAACCAGACTGCCTGATGTCCGATGCGACATAGTCAGGGTAATCGGCTTTTCAGGCCCTGATAAGGACGGAAAGGCAGCGGCAATGCTCGAGCCGTTTCTGGAAAGCGGGAGCGATGAGCTGAGCCTCTGCGCGGCCCTGTCTGTTCTCCGCCTTCAGTATCAGAAATGAGGAGGAGGATGCCCTGTGAGAATCTTACCTTATCTTCTTGTCGTTCTTTTCGTATTTCTATCATTGCCGTCGCTCCCTGCGGCGGCATCGAGCGAGCCGGTGAAAGGCTCGCTCGTCATAGTCGGCGGAGGCCTCGAGGATGATGACAGGGAGGTTTTCGAGAGCTTCATCTCCGGGGCCTGCAGATACAGGGGAAAGAAACCTGATGCCATAAAGGTCTGCATCGTGCCTGCAGGGAGCGCGTCACCTGCGGCGAGCGCAGGGGCGTTCCGCAAGGCCATGTCCGCATATGGGGTGCCTGCCAGGAATATTGAGATCCTGCCGATCGCGATGGTGGATGATCCTTCGACAAAGGATGTGGATGAATCGAAGTGGAGCGGCAACGCTTACAGAGCCGATGTCGTCAGAGCCGTAGAGATGTGCGATGCAGTATGGTTCGTAGGCGGCGATCAGATGAGGTATGACAGGACGCTTTTCGAGAAGGAGGGGAGCATGACCCCCGCTCTGAGAGCCATTCGGTATGCGCTGAAAGCCGGCGCTGTACTTGGAGGCACCAGCGCAGGAGCGGCCATAATGAGCAACCCGATGATATCCGGCGGGGACAGCTTTTCCGCTCTTCAGCGCGGCGCCGGTTCAGGTGAGGCCGATAAGGGAGTCTCGCTGATGAGGGGGCCGGGCTTCTTCACATATGGAACTGTAGATCAGCACTTTTCCCAGCGCGGAAGGCTCGGGCGCCTGATTGTGGCAGCCAGCGCAGCCGGCAGCAAACTAGCCTTCGGTATCGACGAGGACACTGCTATGGTGGTGGACTTCGCCGAAGAAAAGATAACGGCTGCAGGCAGGGGGACAGTGACAGTCGTGAATCTGGAGAGCGCAAAGATATGCACAGGCAAGGCCGGGATAGAGGCGAGAGACGTTCTCGTAAGCTCCATGGAATCAGGAGACTCATACTATCCGAAACGGAATGAGCTTTCACCTCTGGAGCGAGCCGCGGCGGAGATTCCAGACGGGCCTGAGAAGAAGACGGTTGACGGCCCTGTTTTCGAGAAGCTTAGAGAGATAATGGTTTTCGAGCTGGGAAACAGGCAGACCAGGGAGGTGGCGGGCCTTCTCGCCAGCCTGATCAGTGACGAAAAGGCTTCAGGCTTCCTCATCAGGTTCAGGAAGGGATCAGACACCCGGATCTGGCGCGGCCTGAAAAAGGGCGAAAAGAGCGGCGCGGCCTTCAACGTGCACGTCGACATCATCCCTGTTGAAATGGATATAAAGATCCGAAAATAAGAAAGAGAGCGGCTCGCGCCGCTCCCTCTTGATGATCAGTTCCTCAGAGCTACTTCTTTGCCGGAACCGGCTCGTCTTTGAAGACGACAGTGCTCAGATACTCTTCGGGGTTCTGCCTGAAGTGGGTATCCATCAGCTCCCTGTAGCGCTTGCAGAAGAATGGCTTCTCCTCGTCGGGGAAGTCGCTGTATTCTATCGCCGTTTCTATGATCGATTCCATCTTGGCATCGTAGAACTCGACCATCTTCTCGTTGATGTCCGGGAAGTTCTTTTCGCAGAACTCGTTGAAGGCACCGATATCGAAGTACTCGTCGGCGAGCTCCTGAGTGTGCTTGAACTTCTCCATGGCCGAAATCTTCGGATTGTTCAGCACGTTCAGATACTTGTTCTGCTCGAGATCGATTCTCATATCCTTCTCTGTCACGGCGCAGAAGGTGATCCACTTTGCCAGTGCCACTATGACCCACGGGAAGTGGGCGTGCAGCGATGTAAGGTTTGAATCGGGGCACGCATTCGCAAAGTCTATCGGATATACTATTCCATCCCTGATTATGGCCTCGAAGGAGTTGTATGTCCACCTGTGATAGGCGTTGATGAACTTCGAGTATGTCGAGAGCCTTTCATAGATATCGCGGTCCATGTGGACCTTGTTAGGGCCATAGTGCTCGTGGAGCGGCTTGTCCGGCAGGAACTCCATCGGGAGCACCATCGGACCGATGGACATGCAGCGTATGAAGATATCGTAATTCTCTATGGCTTCCTGGATGTGGAAGACCTTTCCGCCTGTCTCATCGTATTTCGCGTACAGCTCTTCAAGCGAGTTGACCTTGTAGACATCGCTTCCGCCGCCGCCGAAGGCCTTCTTCAGATAGAGGGGGAAGTTGTTGTCGAAGAACTTCTCGACTGCGTCCTTGATATAATTGCCCTTGCAGTAGAAGAGATCCCTCATGATCTGGTTCTTCTTCTCGTATTTCATCGCCCTGTTGAAGTCGTGGTTCACTTTTTCCCAGTCAGTGGTCTTGCGGCTCTCATCAAAGCCCCACTTGGTATACTTGATTATCAGGCTCTGGTAGTACTCCCAGCGCTCCTGCTCTTTCAGATCCTCTGTGTACGGCGCATACTGCGGCAGCAGAACAGTGGTCGGGAGCCTGTCCTTCGGGTGCATCGCTCTGGCCATCAGGTCGTAAGTGCTGTGCTTGTCGTGGTTGCCGAAGGTGTTGCTGTGATTGATGATGTTCATCTGCGAGTTGACAGCCTGCTGCGCCCAGCATTTGTAGTAAGTGTTCCAGTGGATGGTGCGGTCGATTATGAAATCCGCTTCGCTGTTCAGGGACGTGCCGCACTTTATCGGCTCTGCGATAATCCTTCCCAGCTCGATATCATACTTTTTCTTCTTGTGCGTGATGACCGGATTCAGGAATGTGAGAAACTCGGTGAGGGCAAGCCTCATGCTCCAGTCATACGAAGCGAAGATCTTGATCTTTTTTACTTCCATTTCTTTCCTCCTAAAATATGTTTATTGTGTGTGCTTCTGTAGAAGATGATGCAATCCATCCGTGCCGCCGTTAAAACAAAGACCATCCTTAGAATTGCGGATGTTCTGTTTGTCATGGGCTCCTGCCCTTCCTGGGTAGCGGGCGGAGTTATCTGTCTGATGAATATAAATTGTCCATAGTCTCTCTTTTTCCTTCCGGAAAGCATGATTATACTCACCAGCATATTAACGCCATACGGCAGGCCTCATGGAATCAAAATAAACCCCGTTTTTCACTCAGGGGGGTATCACGGGCTGCACCTGAAATGGGAGCCAGTACATGATGGCGTTTATTTTGAGCGTTAATATAAAAGGTGTCTATTCATTAATGTAGAACATGAAGCACTATCTCTCTGCAGAAAAGAGGTGCTTCCATGTCAGAAAGTGCAGCTACGGCTCAAAGAAGCCCTGAATACAGGTTCGAGATGAGACGCCTGGTTAACTGGCTTCCGCTTGGACTTATGTATGCGGCATTCTATATGAGCCGGTATAACTTTACCGTCACAAATCCAGCGCTCTGCAAGGAGTTTAACTGGACAAACTCCCAGATCGGCAATGTCATATCGATTTCACTGCTGGTGTATGGCATCAGCGTCTTCGTAAACGGGCCTATTGCAGACAGGATCGGCGGCAAGAAAGCCATACTGATTGGATGCGTGGGAGCCCTGCTGTTCAATCTCGCATTCGCAGCAGGTGTCTTTTTCAGGATATTCAGCTGGGATCACGAGCCCTGGATGAGGCTTTTGACTTATTTTGCGGCTATCTGGGGCTGCAACATGTTTTTTCAGAGCTTTGGAGCTCTCTCAGTGGTGAAGGTCAATGCAGCCTGGTTCCCCATAGCCGAGCGAGGGATCTTTGCCGGTCTCTTCGGCGCCATGATACAGTTCGGAAGGATCCTGGCTGTTCCGGTCGGCGGAGTGATACTCGCTACATCGAGCTGGGAGTGGGTGCACATAATACCTTCAATAGTGCTCGGCACAGTGGGCCTGCTGACGGTCCTTCTCGTCAAGGACACTCCCGAGGAACTGGGCTTTCCCAGGCAGGACGAGGCACTGGCAGTCGAGACAGACGACAAATCGCCTTCCCTGCTGGCCATATTGAAAACCATCCTTCTAAACCCGACGATGCTCATAATCACCGGCGCGATGATGGCCACCGGGCTCATACGCCATTCTCTCGAGCAGTGGGCTCCCAAATATTTTCTCGATGTCCACGGAGTCTCTCCCGATTCGATGGTCTTCGTGCTGGCCTTTGCCGGGCAGGTCATGATCGGGATCTTCGGGGCTTTCGTGATGGGGAATGTCTCTGACAGGTATTTCCAGTCGAGGAGAGGCCCTGTTACGGCCATCGCATATTTCGTGCAGGCAGTGCTGCTGCTGGTCTTCGCGCTTCTGAAGCCCGGCCCCTGGATGGCTGCAATCCTGTTGATGCTCTTCTACTTTTTCCTCAACGGGTGTCACGGCCTGATAGCAGGCACGGCAAGCATGGATTTCGGAGGCAGGAAGGCCGCCGCCACAGCTGCAGGGCTGCTGGATGGCTCTCAGTATCTCGTAGGCTCCATAGCAGGAGTTGGAATGGGATGGCTGCTCGATAAGTTCGGATGGAACGCATGGTCCTGGAGCATCATCATCTTCGCGCTTATAGCCAGCGGGCTCATGGCCTCGAGGTGGAACACGCTGCCTTCGAGGGCTAAGAAGAGCGATGTGCTGGTCTGCAGGGAGTGCGGCATAGAGTATCCCTCAGGCAGTGACTCTTGTACAAAATGCGGAACGGAGAACGACGAGAAGAAGCTCAAAAAGATAGTGATCATGTCGAAAGAGGCTTTCAACACCATGATCTTCAGCCTCTTCATGCTCTTCTTCCCGATTATAATCCTGATGTCCAAGATCCTAGGCGTTCTCGTGAAGCCGGAGACAAAAGGCACAAATGTTAACGCGGTTCTTCTCTTTTCGTTCTTCGGCATTCTGATAGGACTTCTTGCCATAGTCCGCTCCAGGGCAGCAAAGGAGAGGATCGACTCAACTTCGCTGGGAGTGAGTTATCTCGAGATCTTAAAGCCTTCTTATGTCATTTCTATAATAGTGCTCGTGCTCAGTGTAATAACGACAATCTATGGAGTCGCGAATCTCTTTTCCGGTCTGAACCAGGTCAACTGACATGAAAGAGAATCATTACGAACATTTCACTGAGGAAGAGCTGATCATGAGAGACAGGCTCGCTCTTTCCAGAACGCTGCTTGCAAATGAGAGAACGGTGCTGGCCTATACGAGGACAGCCCTTACCTTTGTAGTGGCCGGCCTCACCTTCCTGCAGGTATTTCCCTCTCTGCTCTACACGATAATCGCAATCGTCTTCCTGATATTCGGAGTCATTCTCTTCATAATTACACCTGTCAGATACAGGCAGATCAGGCGCGACATTGCAGATCAGTGCGCTCCCTACAGCGACAGGGGAGGAGATGCCTCCGGCCAGGCGGGACCTCCGAAGGTATAGCCGGGTCCCTCAATGAACCGCGCAGATCAAAATGTACGATGCGGTAAGGAGAACGTGAAAGAGAATCTTCTGCATCGCAGTCCCATTTGTCATGGCTTTCCACAGCGGAATCCTGAGAATCTCCGTTATGCCGATCCCGCAGATCCACAGTCCGACCGGCCACAGCAGCACCCCTGCGCCGTGGGCAATGAATATGACGTGAGGCGCATAGAGGTAAGTGAACAGCGAGAAGAGCGATCCTGACACGAGAAACGTCAGGCCGAGGAAGAGATTTTCGGCCGGCAGGCATTTTGACGGCTCTGTCTCAACCGGCTCAGGCCTTTCACCCGGCCTGGATTTCAGCACGCATTCCCTGAGAAGCGCGGTCAGCTCCTCCATCTTTTCCCGATGCCCCTCGAGCTGCCCCGGGACCAGGAAAAACTCCTTTCCGTCCGCGAGCGCCACTATGGAGAGCGATGTCACGTTCTGAATCTTCAGGCTTTTCAGCGTTATCCCGGTCACGGCCGCGAATGGAACAGCCAGACCTCCGCCGGTTATTGCGCCGCGCATTTTGTCTATCGTCATGGAATTTCTGTCAGGAAGGAGGATGTATATCAGGATTATCATCACGCCGAGCAAGATCAGGATGGAAGAGAAGACCTTGAGGAGCACCTTCACGAGCACAGGATCAAAGGCGAACATCTCTGCAGGAATAAGTCGGAAAAGCATCGCCACAGCTATCGAGCCTCCGCCGAGGAGGAGGTGGAAGACCGGACTGCGCCTGATCGTTATTGCACTCTTCGAGTCTGTGACCTCTATGTCCGCTGAGCCGAATATCCTTACCTCTCCATCTTCCAAGGAGGACCTCCTTACTCAGGCAGCCAGTATATGATGGCGGAAATTTTGAGCGTCAGTATAAATCTGCGCCGCTGCAGACGGGAAGCTCAGATCACTTCGCCAGAAGAGATTCGATGTATTCCTTCGGATTTTTGGGCAGCTCGTTGGCGCTGTATTCTATTCTGCCGCTTTTGTCTATTATGACATTTGTGGGAACGCCTATCACGCCGTAGTCATCACCGGCCATCTTCCCGTCCGGGTCGAGGAGAACCGTATAGGGGATCTTGTTCTTCTCCACATAGGCAGACACTATCTTTTCATTCTCCTTGACGCTGACCGCGAGAATCTGGAAATCCCTGTCTTTCAGAGACTCGGAGAGCGATATCAGCGATGGCACCTCCTCCTTGCAGAAAGAGCACCACGTCGCCCAGAAAACGAGGAGGACCACCTTCTTCCCCTTGAATTCAGAAAGGGTGACGGTGCTGCCTTTCAGATCCTTCAGCGAGAAGTCTTTCGCCTCGGCTTTTTGTGCCGGCTCAGGGCTCTTCGTGGCCTCTGAAGTGCCTGTCACACTCGGAGCAACAGATGCTTCCGGGCCGGTTCTTCCCTTTTGACTGCCGCATCCGGCGATGAGCAGCAGGCTGATGAGCACTACAGACAATACTGACCTCTGCATTTTTTCCTCCTTATTGTGAGAGCTTTCCGGCTGTGAATATGAAATACTCGCCGATGCCAATAAGAATGGCTCCCATTACGCGTCTCAGCTTTTCCATCCAAGGTCCCGGCTTCGGCAGCGCGATGAGAGCCCCTGCAAACGTTCCGACTATTATGACTATTATCCCCATGCCGATTGAGAAAGTGAAGAGAAGCGCCGTCCCCAGCAGTATGTTCTGCTTCAGCGCCACATAGCTCAGCAGCACTCCCAGAACGGCTGCCGTGCAGGGACCCACCACAAAGCCTGAAAAGACTCCCAGGAAAAATATTGTCACGAAGCCTTTGCCTATCTTCCTGGACTGCAGGTTGGCCAGCGCCGAAGGCATCCTTATCACGAAGAGATCGAACATCGAGAGTCCCAGGATTATGCATATATTTCCCATTGCGAGGTTTATCCATGGGCTCCTGCTCTGCTCGCCAAAAAGCGATTTCGTCAGCGCCGCCACGGCCCCCAGCGCCGAGTAGGTGAGGGCAATTCCCAGCACGTAGACGACCGACAGGAAGAAGCCCTTCAGCTTCGAGCCTCCGCTCTGGCTTCCAATGAATGTCACCGTTATGGGAAGCATCGTATAGATGCAGGGCTCAAAGCTCGTCAGGACACCGCCTGCGAATGCGGCTCCGAAGGCCAGCAGCGGCGAAGAATAAAGGCTGTGCTGGAGTGCCTGGGACAGATCGCTCATACGTTGGCGTCCAGAAACGTTTTGAAGTTGTTTTCCGAGATGAATCCGATATTCCTGTTTACTTCCTTTCCGTTTTTGAAGATTATAAGCGTTGGAGTGGAGAAGACCGTGTGGTCCGCTGCAATCTTGGGACTCTTGATCGTGTCGACCTTTATGAATTTGACCCTCCCCTCGTAAGATGGACGGAATACCTCTACAACAGGGTTGACTGCTTTGCAGGTCGGGCACCATTCTGACTGGAAGTAAGCCAGAACAGGCATTTCTGACTGCAGAGCCTCCCTTTCGAAATCCTTTTCACTGATCTCGATGACTCCGGGCATATGTTCCTCCTGATCTGATTATGATATGATATTTCCGGATGGTGGAAAGCAGTACTGTTTAATATTTCGCCGCCTGCATGACGAAACCTTTTGCTGCTTTCGAACCATACAGGCAGAGAATACACACACATATCCGGAGATGAGGGACGGGATGATGAGATACAAGGGAGGCCGGTGACAGGTGAACAGGCCTGCGAGTGAGAATATCTACCTGGAGATCGGGAACGGACAAATTAACGAGAGGGGGTATGCGACCTGGTTCCTGCTGTTCCCAAATAATAAAACAAGAGGTGATCTGATGTTCGATAAAAATATAATCCTTGATACAAACCAGGGAAAGATCGAGATCAAACTGATGCCCGACATAGCTCCCAAGACCTGTGAGAACTTCACGCGCCTCGTGGAGAAGGGCTACTACGATGGAGTGATCTTCCATCGCGTCATACAGGATTTCATGATCCAGGGCGGCGACCCTGAGGGTACAGGCCGCGGAGGCCAGTCAATCTGGGGCTCCAAGTTTGAGGATGAGTTCAGCAGGGATGTGAAGTTTGACAAGGTGGGGCTGCTCGCGATGGCCAATGCAGGCCCCAACTCGAACGGAAGCCAGTTCTTCATCACAACGAGCACTGCCAATTGCAGGCACCTGCACATGAAGCATACGATCTTCGGAGAGGTCGTCTCGGGCTACGATATAGTGAAAAAAATCGAAGGTGTGGAGACTGGAATGGGCGACAGGCCCGTCAAAGAGCAGAAGATCGTCAAAGCTACTGTTAAAAGCTGAAAGGAGACAATTATGGCACGCATTGCTGTTTTTTCAATACTGCTTCTATTTCTCACTGCAAACTGCTTCGTGATGGCAGCCGGGACAGCTCCATCAAAAGATCCGGTAGTTGTCATGGAAACAAGCCAGGGGAACATCGAGATACAGCTGATGCCCAAAGTGGCGCCCAAAGCCTGCGAGAACTTCATCAAACTGGCGCAGAAGGGCTATTATAACGGCACCACGTTCCACCGCGTGATAAAGGATTTCATGATCCAGGGCGGCGATCCGAAGGGCGACGGCACAGGCGGACAGTCAATATGGGGCAAGCCTTTCGCCGACGAGTTCAACAAGGATGTCAAGTTTGACAAGGTGGGGATTCTCGCCATGGCGAATGCAGGCCCCAGTACAAACGGCAGCCAGTTCTTCATAACGACGAACGTCGAGCACTGCAAGCACCTGCATATGAGGCATACCATATTCGGAGTGGTGATCAATGGATACGACGTGGTGAAGAAGATAGAAAACACGAAGACAGGCCCTGGCGACAAGCCGGTGACGCCTCAGAAGATCATAAAGATAACTGTCAAGAAGTAGAGCTTCTTTCCTGAAGCGGGATACATCGACAGGATATGGTCATGACAATACGGAAAAGGCTGGAACGGATAAAAGGTTTCAGCCTTTTTCAGTTCCCCGCATGGATCATGCGAAGCCTCGCTGCCGCGCTTGTTTTCGTGGCGATAAGGGTTCTTGTGCTGGCTGCATTGATAAGATGATCTTTGGAAAAAGTGTTTTGGCAGAATAATGCAAAAGAATATAATGCAGGGTGGATCCAGGTTGCAGCCTGAGCATCTGATAATCAGGGTGATGCATGGTTACTCTGCAGTACTCTTGCCGTCAGGGCTCAAATCTGGTATAATTCATATGTAACGGAACGTCTTCTGAACAGTTTATTTCTAAATCTGAACAAGTCGCAGTAATCAATGAAAAAACAGTATGTCATTCCGTTGATAAGTGTGCTCGTTGTGTTGGCTGGTCTTGTTTTTTTTCTCCTCGGAAATCGGCAGGCAGTCAGTGATACTACCCCTCTACAGTCTTTGAGCAGTACTGTTTCTCAAGCAGAATCCACAAAGAGTCCGGCTGCAGACCCGAAGCCCAGCCCATCCCCATCTTCAGATGCGAAGGCCGGAGGCGGCGGGGCTGACAAAACAAAGGCCGGAAGCAGCGGGGGCGACAAAACAAAGGCCGGCGGCGGGGCCGATAAAACAAAGGACGGCGGCAGCGAAACAGCAAATACGCAGTCCTCCGAAGAGGAGCGCCTGAAAGCTCTTCCATATCTGGCCTACTCCACGTCAGAGCTCGATCAGAGCAAGATGGGAGTCGTTGTCAGCAGGCCCATGTCATTCTCTCCGGGCCTCAACCTGTATTGCTCGATGCCCAGGGGTGAAGCGTATCTGATGGATATGAAGGGACTCTTTCAGCACACCTGGCACGCTGAGAAAAATGACTGGCAGGCCTGCGCGCTGGACAAGGACGGTAACATCTACTTCGTGGTCCTCGACCAGGTGCTTGAGAAGATAGACTGGAACTCCCGTCCAATCTGGAAGAGCAAGGGACGTTATCACAACTATATCTCAATTGCGGACAACGGGGATATATTAACCTTCACCAGAGAAGTAAAGAAGATCCCGTACAGAGAAGAGAAAATCCCAATTCTGAACGATCTGATAACGATCGTTTCCCCTGATGGACAGGTAAAGCAGAAGATCTCCATGTACAAGCTTTTCGGAAAGCTTCTCCCGGAGAGAAGGCTCGATATAATAAGTTTCGCCAATGAATCAGAATTGACCGGGGAGAAGAGGGATATCTATGATGTCTTCCATTCCAATGCCGTGGAAAGGCTGGACCGGGATATAAAGGGTGTATGCAGCAGGGGAGATCTGCTTGTATCGATAAGGGAGCTTAACCTGATAGCCATAATAGATCCTGTCACGGAGAAGGTAAAGTGGCGGTGGGGGCAGGGCTACCTGGACAGCCAGCACAGCCCTGTGATGCTCGACAGCGGAAACATACTGCTGCTAGACAACGGGCGGCTGGAAAGGGAATACAGCCGCGTAATCGAGATGGATCCGCGAAAGGGACAGATAGTCTACGATTACAGGGCAGAGCCTGCCAGCTCGTTTTTCACGAGCGTGGGAGGCTCAGTTCAGGAGCTCCCGAATGGAAACCTGCTCATTACAGAGAGCGAGACAGGCAGGGTCTTCGAGCTGACCTACAAGAACGAGATCGTGTGGGAGTATTATAATAAGAACCTCAACGAGGGTGGAACCGAGAGAGAGGTAATCTACCGCATGACGAGGCTGAAGCCGCTGATCGGACAGGTGATGCAGAAGAAGATAGAGGAAGATCGAAGCGCCGATCAGGCCAGGAGAGACGCGGCGAAGAAAGCGCAGAAGAAGTGAAATACCTGGACGAGCTCGAAAGCAAGAGCATTTACATACTGAGAGAGGCTTACAGCCGCCTGAGAAAAGTCGCGCTGCTGTGGTCCATAGGCAAGGATTCGACATCCCTGCTGTGGATCACGCGAAAAGCCTTCTTTGGCAGGATACCTTTTCCAGTCATTCATATAGACACCAGCTACAAGCTCAAGGAGATCTACCAGTTCAGGGACAGATACAGCCGGGAGTGGGGCCTCGATCTGATGATAAGCCGGAACGAGAAAGCGCTGCAGGCAGGCATGAGCCCTGTGAAGGAAAAGTTCGAATGCTGCAACTCCCTCAAGACTCAGGCGCTGAAAGATACGCTGGGAGAGTACGGGTTCAGCGGGCTTTTTCTCGCGATAAGGAGAGACGAGCACGGCATCCGCGCCAAGGAGAGATATTTCTCCCCGAGGAATGAGCAGTTCCAGTGGAACTACAAGGATCAGCCGGCAGAGCTGTGGGATCTGTACAGGAGCTAGCCCGACGAGGAAAAGCACCTGAGGATTCACCCGATGCTGCACTGGACTGAGCTGGACATATGGAGATACGTGCAGCGGGAGAAAATCCCGATAGTATCTCTCTACTTTGCGAAGAACGGAAAGAGATACAGGAGCATAGGCTGCGAGACCTGCTGCTCTCCTGTCGATTCTCACGCCGACACGATCGACAAGGTCGTGAGAGAGCTGGAGACGACCAATACAGCGGAGAGAAGCGGAAGGGCCCAGGACAAGGAAGACACGTACACGATGCAGAAGCTCAGAAGCCTGGGCTATATGTGAGGCTATGGACAAAAAAGCGCTCAGAATAATCATCATCGGCCACGTTGACCACGGCAAATCGACTCTGATCGGAAGGCTGCTGCTCGACACCAATTCGCTTCCGAAAGAGACTGTTCAAGAGCTGAAGAGAATCTCAAAAGAGCTCGGAAAAGACACGGAACTGGCCTATATCACCGATCAGCTCAAAGAGGAGCGGGAGAAGAACATCACCATAGACACGACGCAGATCTTCTTCCATACGAAGAAGAGGAGCTATGTGATAATAGACGCGCCGGGCCATGTGGAGTTCCTCAAGAACATGATAAGCGGCGCCACGATGGCAGAAGTTGCCGTGCTCGTTGTCGACACCAGAGAGGGCATAATGGAGCAGACCAGGCGCCACGCCTATATCATACACATGCTGGGCATAAAAAAGGTGATAGTGCTTTTCAACAAGATGGATCTGATCGGCTACGACAGCAATAGATTTAATGAAGTGGAAGCGGAGCTGCAAACCTTTTTCGAAAGCATTGCGGTAAAGTCGTCTTTCATGATTCCCATTTCAGCGTGGGAGGGAGAGAACGTGTCCAGGAAGTCTGCAAAGCTCTCCTGGTCGAAGGCGCCATGCTTCCTCGACGCCCTTGAATCGCTGACTGTCAGCAGGCAGAATGACAGGAAGCCTTTCAGATTCCCTGTCCAGGATGTCTACGAGATCGACGGCGAGGAGATCATCGTCGGAAGAGTAGCTTCAGGAGAGATTGCAAGGGGGCAGGAGATCGTGATACTGCCCGGCCTCAAAGGCGATGCAGTCAAAAGCATAAGGATATACGGAGAATGTGACAGGAAAAAGGCCTCAGAAGGCGAGAGCATCGGGCTCGTGCTGTCAAAGAGAGGGCAGGCAGGCAGGGGAGATGTGATGGCGGAGAAGGGGAATCAGTCGGAGATCTCCACTGAACTGAAGGGGAATCTTTTCTGGATGTCAGAAGAGCCGCTGATACCAGGCGCGCCTGTCACGCTCCGTCTGGCGACGCAGGAGATCATGTGCTCGGCTGTTTCGATAGACGGCAGGATAAACTCATCGACCCTCGAGCCAATAGAGAGCGGCGCCTGCGAATTGCGCCTCAACGAGGCGGCGTCTGTCACTTTCCGGGCCGACGCTCCTTTAGTGTCGGAGAGGTTTTCCTTCATCGAGGAGCTGGGCAGGTTCGTGATCGAAAAGCAGTTCCTGGTCATGGGTGCCGGAATCATCACAGGGAGCCGCTGATTCAGAACAGCGGGCTGCCGTCGAAGTCGCACTTCCTTATCTCATCTTCCGTAAAGCCTGTAATCTTCAGTATTGTCGGCGCTATATCCAGGATCTTCGGCTTCTCAGTGGCTATGCTCCTGTTGCAGAAGAGAATTCCCGGGACAAGAGAAGGATCGAACAGATGATCGCCTGACCACTTCTTCATGTTGTTCTCCATGAGCCCCTCGGGAACGGCTCCCAGCGCGGTCTGCCACGAGGCCCTGTATCCTATGTTGAAGCCCACATATATATCAGAAGTGTCTGCCGCGCAAGCTCCTCTGAATATCTCCTCGCGTGTCCACGCATTGTTGACTATCCGCTTCTGCTCGACTTCGTCGCGCCACTCCAGCAGTTTCTGTTTTATCTCCTTTTTCAGGGCCTCCGTCTCCTCGCCGGGCTGCACTATTCCGTCCCGCTCACGCCCCTTCTGGTTGATGTATATGGAGCCGAATCCAATAGCGTAGGCTTTTGTCTTCGACCAGTCCACGTCCTTCAGAAGCTCGGCGCCGTGGAGCGCTTTCGGATCCTTGAGCTGCAGCCAGCCCATCTTTCTGAGCCAGCTGTTCAGGTGGGCTGCTCTCCTGAAGGTGTTGAAGCCGTGATCTGACAGCACGATCAGCGTATCGTCGGCTCCTGCTCTCTGCATGACCCTTCCCAGAACCTCGTCGAGCTTTCTGTACCAGCTCCTGATCTGATCCCTGTATTCATCGGGAGCATTGCTGTCGTACATGATGTGCTCCGGATCAGTGTACCGCCAGAACATGTGCTGGATTACATCTGTCGAGTCGAAGTAACAGAAGAGAATTCCCTTGTCGAATCTCTTCAGCTCGTAGTCCAGATGCGCGTTTTTTTCTGCGAAGACCGTGTCCATCTGCTCGAGAAATGCCTTCTCATCGAGCCTTCTCTCGTTAACGGCCCAGGTATCCATTGGCATGCCCATCGTGTAATACAGGCCCAGCTTTTCCGCAAGCTCCCTGCTGTATTCCTTAGGCTCGGAGATCTGGTAGAACGGGGCTCTGGGGTCCAGGTTGATCGGGCTCACGTATAGCCTGAACTCAGGCGATGTCTCGACGAGGTAGAACCTGACTATCCCCCTTGCGTTCATGAACAGCCCCAGGTTGAAGTTCACGTCCCTGAAACCGCTCCATTTCCCCTTTTCAAGCTCGAACCTGTTCTTCTGATATTCGACCGTGACTTTGTCCGAGCCCTCTGTGAGGCTCACCTTGAAGGGAACCTTCACATTGTCTGCCTCACCCTTGATATTGGCGACTCTCGGGCCGATGAGATTCATCAGCATCACTGGCGACTTTTTGACGTGGAAGCATTTACCTCCGACGTTCTCCTTCACGCTGGATTTGTCTGATGTGTAGTAAGTAAACGTGCCTTCAGTGCCGAGGATGTCTGGCACTCCCATGCCTGAAAGCATCCGGCCGAATATCCTGTCCGGCGGGAATGTTACAGGACAGCAGAGCAGCGTCGATTGGATCTTCCTGTCTGAAGTGTAGTTCCAGAAGCACCTGCTCCGGATCACGCGCTGATAGCGGCCGTTCTCCATTGTGGAGAAGGCCAGTTTGAGCCCGTAAATCTCAGGGTCCCTGATTATGAAGTCGAAGACTCCGTTCTTTCCCGGGTTCTGCCCTGTGGCGAAGCCGGACCAGGCGACCGGCGACTGCGACGGGTTGGTGGTCGCGAGGCGGCGGTAAGATCCCTGCTCCTTCAGCCTGCTGAAGCTCGGCAGCTCGCCTGCCTGCATCATGGGCTCCACTATCTCGGGGCTCATGCCGTCGAATCCCAGGATGATTATCTTTTTGCTGAATGACGATGATGGGTGGTTCATTATCGCTCCTGCCGCAATTGTAATTATCGCAATGATTATTATTATGATGAGGATGATCTTCCTGTTGTTCCAGAAGAAGCCCCACAGGTTCCTGAAGAACATCTTGAGGAATCCCAGGAAGGCAAGGAAGAGAATGAGGAGATAACCGCCGATCCCGACTACCGTGTTTCCTGTTGATGGATCGATATATGCAATCATAGTCCCTGTTTTCTGTGACTGTTGCTGTGTCGAACGGGAGACATGGTAATCATAGCATCATCTGAAAACTTTTTCAAGAAAAATAAAAAGTAGTTAACCGTCCCTACTTTCTTTTTTTGTCAAAATGTTATATGATTAATATGATGGGATTAGTCATATAAGGAGATTGTCTGTGAAACTGACAAACCGCTGCGAATACGCCCTGCTCGCGCTCGCATATCTCGGGCGGTGCAGCCCCGGTGAATACGCGACTGTCGAGAAGATCTCGGCTTGCCAGGGGATTCCGCCCAAGTTTCTCGAGCAGATCCTGCTGGCCCTGAAGCGGGCACAGTATGTTCAGAGCGTGAAGGGTCAGGGCGGGGGATACCGCCTGGCAAAGCCGGCGTCTGAGATCTCCATCGCCGAGATAATAAGGCTCGTGAACGGCGCGCTGGCTCCAACCGATTCGGTGAGCCAGTATTTCTACAACAGCACGCCGATAGAGCGCGAGAAGATGCTGGTCATGCTCTTCAGGGACATAAGGGACATGATAGCAGGAAAACTGGAATCCACCATGCTTTCCGATATTCTTTGATTCAATAAATATTACCAGGGAGATGCAGCCATGATTAAAAGCATTACGATTATGGGAGGATGTGGAAGAGGCGGCAGACCTGAGCCTGTCAGGTCGCTCGAGCTCACGATGGGAGACGTGGTCAGCATAGTCGGGCCGACAGGATCGGGAAAGACCACGCTGATAAACGACATCGAGCTTTTTGCCGATGGAAACACTCATACAGGCAGGAAGATCCTGATAAACGGGAAGCGCCCTCCTGCAGAGTACAGGGAAGACCCGTCCAGGCATCCGATTGCACTGATCACGCAGCATACGACCTTTCTCTCCGACCTGCCTGTAGAGGAGTTCCTGTCGATTCACGCGAGGATCAGAACGCAGCCAGGCGTCCAGAGCGAAATGAAGGTCGAGCGGACGCTCGACTTCGCCAATCAGCTTACAGGCGAGCCGATCTTCAGGAAGAGCAGGATGACGGAGCTGTCCGGCGGCCAGACGAGAGCCCTGCTGATAGCCGACGCGACAGTCCTCTGCGAGACGCCTGTCGTGCTCCTTGACGAGGTCGAGAATGCGGGGATAAACCGGATAAGAACGCTGGAGCTTCTGAAGGAGTACAGGAAGATATTCATCTTCGTGACGCACGACCCGAGGATCTCTCTTCTATCCGACTTCAGAATCGTCATGAACGGCGGTGCCGTGACTAAGGTCCTGAAGACGGACGCCGGCGAGAGAGAGCTCTCAGGCGCCGTGAACAGGATTGACGAGCTCTTCTCCATGCTGCGCGACAAGATCAGGAACGGAGACCGCCTGCAGCTCGCCGACCTGGGAGGCCTGATATGAAGCTGGCCATATTCGCAGGGCCTGCGACTACCGGCAAGACTTCGGTGCTGAAGCACATGACGAGAAAACTGCTTGACGCAGGGGCAACGGCGGCTTTTCTCAAGATCGACGTGCAGTATGCCGAAGAAGACGAGGAGTTTGCGAGAGAGTTCAATATCCCGACCCGCAAGGTGTATTCCGGAGAGCTCTGCCCTGACCACTGCAACGTAATGGTGCTCGGCGACGCGATCAAGTGGGCTGAGAGCTCGGGCTGCAGGATTCTGCTGGTCGAGACGGCAGGCCTGTGCCTCCGCTGCTCGCCTTACGTTGATGGAGGGCTCGGAGCGGTGGTGCTCGAGGCGACCAGCGGCATGAACATGCCGCTGAAGGTGGGGCCCATGCTCTCACTCGCGGATATTGCTGTAGTTACGAAGATCGACAGGGTCTCGCAGGCCGAGAGGGAGGTCTTCAGGGCCAAGATACAGGACGTGGCGCCGGCAGTAAGGATAAGGGAAGTGAACGCCCTCTACGGGATTGGAATAGAGCCTCTCGTTGAATCCGTCCTCGCGACTCCTGATGCAGGGGAATCGCTGCTTCTGCGGGGCAATCCGCCTGTCGGCACCTGCACGATATGCGTGGGCAAGAAGGAGATAGGATGGCAGTCCCATTTCGGAGTGGTCAGAGCGCTGGATAACCAGCTTTTCTACCGCGGAGAATAGAAATACAGGGTACGGGGTTTTGGGTAGAGGGTCAGGGCAAGAAAGTAAGTGTCTGCAGGGAGAAAATCGTAAGAACTGCCCTGATTCTTAATATGAGCGCAGTACCCCGTACCCATTACCCAAAATGTTGCGCAAGTCGTATTATTAATATTACAATGAATGGAGTATTATATGAAGGAAACAGTTGAACTGCCCGGCCTGAACTGCGGATTGTGCGGCTTCAAGACCTGCGATGAGCTGGCCGCCCGCCTGAAAGATGAGCCTGACAGGATCAGGCGCTGCATCCCGCTTTCGAAGGACAGCCTGTCCCAGAAGCCCCAGAGCACGGAGCACACCGGATGCTCATCGCAGACCTGCGGAGAATGTGGAGCGAAGGCGCAGCAGAGCGCCGGAGAGCAGAAGAAGTGGCATGACAGCCTGGGAAGGGAGTTCGATTTCTACCTGGAGCATTTTCCAGAGGATCCAGGCCCCAGAGAGGTCATAATTCCCCGGAATCCTATGATCACGAGAGAGCTCGACATCCAGGCCGGTGATGTGATAATAGGCCGTCCTCTGGGGATGTCTTGCGGATGCCCGATCACGCACTGCGGGAAGGTCATGAAAGTCGAAAAGGTGTTTGGCGTGATCGTCTGGTGCGTCACTGGCCCGCTGCAGCCCAGAAATGAAGGATACAAGGATCTCGGATACTATTCGGCAGAAGCCTACGAAGGGATAATCAGCGAGGCCAGGTGCGAGATAAAGATAGGCATGCGCCATTTCTTCCAGCCCCGCATGTGCATGCTCCAGTGGCGGCACAGCGGCCTGGTGAACTATGTAAACAGGATTGATGACGGACTCCAGGTGAGGGTTGAAGGTCTCCTGATAGGATAGCGTCCTCTGCCGGCCCCGGCCTGTTGATAACTGTGTCTTGAGCCTGAGTATAGGAAAAAGCGTGATGCAGGGAGAATTGATTTCGAGGAAATCATTCCGTCAGCTCCATGTTCCGGAGCATCAATGACGCCTCGCGAAAGAGAACAGAATGCGGAATGAATGCTGAGCGGCGTCGATAAACAGGAAGGTGACAGCCTTGAAATGCAGATTCTCTCTCTCCATGCTTTTTCTTTTCTCGGTTCTCTTAATCAACATGGTACCGGTGATGGCAATGAATGACTGGCGCCCCTGCTTCAGCATAAAGGAGGGGAACAACACCAACTACTTCCTTATGGCTGATACTGTCACAGCCCATCTGATCGTGACAAACAGCGAAAACCCTAGGATCCTCGTATGCTTCCCTGCAGGAAACTCAGGAGCGGCGCTCTGGTTCGACAAATCTCGCAGCGAGAATGAGGGACTGACGCTTTCCCTTTCAGGCAACCCGCGCCCGTGGCCCTCAGGAGCGGGCAGTTCCGGAGTCTCATTTTCAGTAGGCTCAGATAAGAGAAAAGCGGTCCTCACGTCGTTCATGCTCGACAGTATAAGACAGATACGCAATCACGGCTCTGCCTCGGAAAAGCAGACAGACAGGCAGAGAGATCTTTACATAAGCAGGAACGGAATCGCAAAAGCCACTCCTCTGCCTGTCATTTCGATGAAGATGGGCGCTGCGGTGATCGAGTTCGTCACCGCATCTGGGAAGCGCTATGTGGCGGAGATCAGGCCATCCCAGTCTGTGAAGGCCGAGATAACAAAGGACAGGGAGCTGGTGCTGGAAGCGCCTGAAGACAGGACGGTCTCCTTTGACGTCAATGTCTCGGTCCCTTTCCCGTCGCTCCCGCCTTACACTGAAGACGCGCTCTTCTCGCAGGCCACGCTTGCCTTCAGAGAGAGGATAGAGGAGAAGGCAGCGTCTCCGAAAGCGTCTCAGCAGGTGAAGGAAGACGCCCTCAGATACGACGAGGCAATGCGCGGCCTCACCTTCCTGTCATGCCGGGAAAAATTCCAGGCCGGGTCGTGGCGCTTCATGACCTATTTTGGCAGGGATACGATACTGTCGCTGATGATGCTGAGAGATGTGCTGAACGGGGCGGCTTACAGACAGGGAGTACAGAGCGTGATGGACAGGGTGGGAGACGACGGCTCTGTGGCCCACGAGGAGGACATAGGGACCTGGGCGGAGGTCAGGCACATCGAAGCGTTTCTGTCGAAGGGGACTCCAACCGCGCCTGCCGATCTGGAGAAGCCTGTGTACGACTACAAGATGGTGGATGACGATTTTCTCTTCCCTCTGATGCAGGCGCGCTACCTTCTCGACGACAAGGTGCCGATGCACGAGAAGAGCGAGTTCCTGAGCCGTCTGAACGCGAGAGGGGAGAGGAATGTCATTACGATGCTGCGGAACTGGAACTATGTGCTTGAAAGGGCCGTGGCATATCATAATGCAAAGCTGAAGGCCAGGAAGCCAGGCGACAGATCAGCGATAAAATCGCTGATCAGGATCGCGAAGGGCGAGATGGTCGGAGACTGGCGCGACTCGGAGCAGGGTCTCGGAAGAGGCGTCTATCCCGGCAGCGTAAATGTCGATCTCGTGGCTTATACCGTTGGCGCTATAAGGACCATTGTCGAATCAGGGCTCATCAACCTCAACGAGGCCGAGCAGTGGGCCGAAAAATCGCGCATGAAGGCTCTCAGTTCGCTGCTGAAGGCCGGCACAGGCGCGAAGGTCAGCAGTGAGCTGAGGCCTGTGCAGAGCGACTGGCAGGGCGCTGGAAAGCTCTTCAGGGTGGTGCTCTCACCTCAGGATGCGGCGAAGAGGCTGAAGGCCTACTTCGAGGGCGGACTCAGCGAAGACGGGAAGAGATATTTTCTTGGAAGGCAGATAGAAGACGGCGTTACGTTCGAAGATTTCATATATGACAACAGGGTTCCATCCTGCCTCGAAGACGGAATAGCCTTCCACGCGCTGTCGCTCAAAGAAGACGGCAGGCCTGTGGCAATAATGAACTCAGACATGTCGTTCAGGCTGTTCCTCGGGAAGCCCGATGCCGCAGAGATCAGCGAGTGCCTGAAGATCCTCGCCCTTCCGTTCCCGCTGGGCCTCAGGACAGATGTGGGGATTGTCGTGGCCAATCCGGCTTACTCGACAGACCATGCGGACTGGAAGATCCTGGGCAGGAAGGCCTATCACGGAACTGTCATATGGAGCTGGCAGATGTACATGCTCGAGCTGGGCCTGGCTGCACAGATAGAGCGGGCTGGGAGCGACGATTCACTGAAGGATGTCGTGGAGCCGATGAAGAGGGCGATGGAGGATATCTCGGCGCTCCGCAGCAAGGTTGGGAGCCTTGCCAACTCGGAGCTCTGGTCCTGGCAGATCAGAGACGGCTCGATAGTGCCCTCTGCATTCGGCGCCGAGGCCGGCTCAGACGACGAGGCGAACGCGCTGCAGCTGTGGAGCACAATATTCCCTGCCGTGCTGATGAAGGAGAGCAGGATACTCGGAGGCTCCAAGTAGCAGGGAATTGCCCGATATAATATCACGCAGACATTCTGCAGCACTTGAGAGGTGGTCGAATTGGCAGTAACATCGAAAAAAGCAGTTCTGGTTCTGGATTTCGGATCGCAGTACAATCAGCTCATCGTGCGGCGCGTGCGCGAGCTGGGGGTCTATGCCGAGCTGGTGGCTCCCGATGAAGCGGAGCGTGCCGCGGAGAGGCTCAACGTTCAGGGATATATCCTGAGCGGCGGGCCTTCAAGCGTCTTCGACGAAGGAGCCCCTTCCCTTCCTCAATCGGTGATCAGCTCAGAGATTCCCGTGCTGGGGATCTGCTATGGCATGCAGCTTCTCGCCCATCTGCTCGGCGGGAAGGTCAGGAGGGGAGAGAAGGGAGAATACGGCAGCGCGCATATCTCCATTCAGAAAGGTTACTCGCTTACCGACGGCCTTCCGGAGGAAAGCTCGTGCTGGATGAGCCACGGGGACAACGTTCTGGAGATGCCTCCAGGCTTCGTGCATCTTGCCTCGACAGCGGCAGTGCCTTATGCGGCGATGGCGAGCGGGAGCATCTACGGCGTGCAGTTCCACCCCGAGGTGAGCCACACTCCTTTCGGCAAAAAGCTGCTCAGGAACTTCCTGTCGATCTGCGGATGCGATTTTCTGTGGTCGCCTGATGACCTCGTGGAGGAATCGATTGCGATGATACGTGAGAGAGTCGGCGATTCCTCGGCGATCTGCGCCGTCTCCGGGGGAGTTGACTCAACTGTAGCCGCGGTCATCGCCGGGCGCGCAATAGGCGAGAGACTGCACTGCGTTTTTGTGGACAACGGTCTTCTGCGGCATCAGGAGGCGAAAAAGGTAGCAGAAGCGCTTACCTCTGTGCTGAAAGGCAGCTTTTCGGTGGTGGACGCTTCATCGAGGTTCATATCGGCGCTGGCAGGCGTTACAGACCCTGAGGAGAAGCGGAAGAGAATAGGCGAGACGTTCATAAGGGTGTTTGAGGAAAAAGCCGGAACCATAGACGGATTGAAATACCTGATCCAGGGAACTCTGTACCCTGATGTGATAGAGAGCAGAGGCAGAGGGGCGCACAGCGCGCGCATCAAGACGCATCACAACGTTGGGGGGCTCCCTGAGAACATGGAATTGACAGTGCTCGAGCCGCTCCGATACCTGTTCAAGGATGAGGTCAGGCGGGTGGGAAAGGAGCTCGGAGTCCCGTCGTATCTGCTCGAGCGCCAGCCATTCCCGGGGCCAGGCCTTGCTGTGAGAATAATAGGAGAGGTCACGGAAGAGCGGCTCGGCATCCTGAGGCAGGCCGATCTCATAACAGTGGAGGAGATAGAGAAATCCGGCAGAAAAGGGCTCTGGCAGTTCTTTCCCGTCTATGTCCCGCTCAACACGGTGGGAGTCATGGGAGATCAGAGGACTTACTGCCACCTGATAGCCCTCCGGATAGTCACTTCGGAGGACGGCATGACCTGCGACTGGGCAAGGCTCCCGTGGGATCTCCTCGATCTGATCTCAAGGCGGATTGTCAACGAGGTGAAAGGGATAAACAGGGTGGTATACGACATAACATCGAAGCCGCCTGCGACAATTGAGTGGGAGTGACGTAATGAATCAGAGAGAGATTTGCATTGCCTCATTGAAAAGGTGCGCGCTCCTTCTGTTTCTCTTATTCTGCCTTAGGCAGGCCGCCTGGCCTGTCGAGGAGGGGAAGCCTTCATGGACTGCGGAGAACGTGGCGTCGTTCAGGGCCATAGCCGCCCTCGACCCTGATGAGAAGGTCAAAAATCCCGATTACATGGCGGCGCGCTTCATCAGCAGGGAATACTGGAGCACCGTGCCGGGCCTCTCGCTCGACTTCGCGTCATCCAGAAAGACCATCGCCGAGTGGCGCGTATCAGGATATTTCTATATCAACGCCAGGACGAAATACATCGACAGCCTGCTCGAAGAGGCCATAGGGAAAGGCGCCAGGCAGGTCGTCGTAATGGGAGCCGGATATGACAGCAGGGCTTACCGGTTTCACAGTAAGTACCCTGATGTCACGTTCTTCGAGGTCGATCTCCCTGATACTCAGAAGAGGAAGCAGCGCCTCGTGGCAGAGATACTGGGACAGGCTCCGGTCTGGGTTCACTATGCTCCGATAGATTTCAACACTCAGACACTCATCGATGTCCTCTCAAAAGCCGGATACAGCAAGGATCTCAAGACTTTTTTCATCTGGGAGGGCGTCACGATGTATGTCGACGCCGCAGGAGTGGATGATACCCTGAAGTTTATAGCCGAGGGCTCGGCGCCTGGCAGCACTCTTGTCTTCGACTATGTGCTGAAGCCTGTAATCGGGGGAGACTACAGATTTTACGGCTCCCGCACAACGACTGTTCTCGTTGCCGAGCATGGCGAGCCCTTTGTCTTCGGCATAGACGAAGGCGACAGCGGTAATTATCTTGCCAGGAGAGGGCTGGCCATCAAGTCCGACCTGGGGCACAGGGAACTGACTGAGCGGTACCTGGTCAGGAGCGACGGCTCAGTTGACGGAAGAATGCACGAGTTTCTGAGGATTGTTGTGGCAGAGATAGTTCCTGAGAAAGAGCGGGCCGCATTGAAGGAGAAGGCCGGACCTGAGCCGGCCGGGAAATCCCCGGCCAGGTCAGAAGCCTCTGAGGTGCCTGTCCCGCCTGACATAAGGGAGTTTCTCGACAACTACGCCGCCGATCTTGCGAAGCACGACATGCAGAAGATCATGAGCCACTACTCGAACAGATATGTGCTCGACGGCAGAGGCAGGGACGAGACGAAGCGATTCTGGGAGTTCAACTCGACGAGAGCTCCCTACAGGGATCTCAGAGAGGCCAGGTTCTTCATCACATCTTACGAGCCCAGAGGAGATATCGCCGAGATAAACGGCTATGTGAAGAGTAATACAGGGATCGATCCGCTTGGCGCCGATCCCGATGAGCCTCTGCTCATCATAAGGGAAGACGGCTCGTGGAGATGGTACGGAAACCAGAAGGGCAGCCTCAGGTGGTGAGAGGCTCGGGCTCAGGCGGCGCCGTCAGGCCAGCTCAGACGAGAGAGTGTCCAGATACTGGCGGAGAAGCTCCATCCTCGTCTCGTCGAGCCCTGAAAGGGTGGCCCCGGAAAACCATTTCTTCGTGGAAGTCGAATGATGGCTGTGGACTACCGAGGCGTGGCAGATCAGAGCCTTCAGCTTTTTATGCGGCCCAATCTTGAGCCAGACAGTCTGCTTCGACTCTATCGGCTGATTCACTTCCAGCAGCGCTCCCTGCAGGCTCAGATTGATAAGTGTGCCGTAATTCTCTGTCCTGTCGTCCTTCAGCTTCCAGATGATCGGTATGCCTGCGCTCACCCTGACGCTCTTCCTCTTATAGCCGGCCTCGTCGCCGCGCAGTCCGTACTTGCCGAGGAGCAGCCCCAGCCACGACTTTGTTATCTTTTCATATGAATCTGTGAACTGGAGACCTGCTCTCAGGTCTTCGCCTTCCTTTCTGCACCAGAGGACTTTCATATACACGTCTCTGAACTCATATTTCGACTTTTCGAAGAGCTTGCTGTCCTCCCTGACAGAGACAAGCAGCGTGTTGCCTGGTGTCAGCTTTCTGAAGGCGATGACATTAATGCCGTACAGGCCTACATCCTTGATGACAAGAGGAACGGAGGTCTGATCCACATATGTGTATATGCCGGTTATGTCGCATGGCTTCCTGGGGGAGTTGCGCCTCTCTTTCATATATTTCCTGAGAGGCTTCCCCCACATCTTGTTGAATATATTCTTCATCTCATCGACGAATTCCATCTTCCCCGCCTTACCGGTTGTTTTTGCGCCGTATAAGAGAATTCATTGACAAAGCTGGCTGTCCTTCCGGCAGAGAGCATGACTCATGAGGCCAGTGACACTGAAGCCTTCTGCGTTCATTGCGATGTTCTGAACCCGATCCCGTCCCTTATGCACAGCCTCTGAACTGCAAACCGTCCTGCCATCGCGGCTCCAGGCAGCCCTCCGGGAGGCAGTGTCCACTGACCTGCCATGATAAAGCCCTCGAGACCCGGCAGAACGCCGCTGTAGTAGCTCGATACCTTGCCTCCCGGCGCCCACGACATCCACGAGCCCCGCCAGGCGTTGCAGTATCTGACGTATGTGACAGGCGTGGCCACGTCCATCACTTCTATCCTGCCATCCAGTTCAGGGAACCTGGAGATCACAGCCGAGATCACGTCCGCCTCCAGCTTTTTCTTGCCGGCCCTGTATCTCTCCCTGTCGGCGTGAAGCTCGTTCCAGTAATCGAAGCTGCTTCCCAGCACGCATCCGATGACCGATTTCCCTTCCGGCGCCATGGATGGATCATAGCAGTAATGGGAGATGCCCATAGTCTCGTTGGGCATTCCGCCGCCGTCGATCGGGCTGTCGAGCTTCCAGGTTATCGAATGTGGCTTGTCTCTGAAGTCGCAGTTGACTCCCATCATCACCATCGAGGTCTTTATGGTGGGGTATCTGTCGTTGTCGCCGAACAGCACCTTGAAGCTCTCCGGAGTGTATTTATCGCTGAGCATGCCGTATAGCGTGGCATATCCGTCGGCGGCGGATATCACATAATCAGCATCGCTTTCCCGGCCGTCGCTCAGCACTATTCCCTGCGCCCTGCCATCCTTGACTTTTATCCTGTCTGTCTTCGCCTTGTAGAATGCTTTTCCGCCCAGGTCGAGATATCTCTTCTCCATCCGTTTCGCGAGGGCCAGCGATCCGCCGAGCGGGATTCCAGAGTCTCCGTCGCTGAGGCATCCGAGAGTCATCAGAAGCCATGAAGGCTTCGAGCCGAGGGCCATTATGCTGCTGAAGGCCATTTTTATCAGGGGATCCTTGAATCTGGAAAGGAATTTTTCCGGCTTCATCTTCTCATACCTGTTCATCATCGCCATCTGTGCGAGATGCTTCGCTGCATATTTCACGCCGGCTTTCAGATCGATCATGTCGAACGGCTTCTCGAGCGGTATGTCCATGGAGCCCATAGCCTTCAGATCAGCGCAGAACTTCGCCGCCTCTTTCCCGTCCTTCGGGGAGAGCTCCGTCATGTGGCTCTCAAGCCTGTCGGCATCTGAATAGACATTGAATGTCCGGCCTTCCAGCTCGTATCTTGCGAATATCTCGTGATTGACTATCACCGTGAGGTCGTCGAGAGCGCCTGTATCCTTCCAGATTGCGTTCAGAGATGTGCCCGGCTTTGTGCCCACAAGCCAGTGCAGGCAGCCGTCGAAGTGATAGCCGCCTCTGTTCCATCCGGTGCACTCCCCGCCCGGCTTGTCGTGCATCTCGTACAGCTCGGTATCGAAGCCGTTCAGTCTCGCGTATACGCCTGCAGTGAGCCCTGCTATGCCTGCGCCGATGATGATGATCTTCTTCATGGAAATATCCTCCTGTCCTGCGTGCTGACCTCAGGCCCGCCGGCTGCCGCCTTACTTTAATCCGGAAATGGCGCGGCTGAGGCATCGGGAACGTAATAGATCCAATACCCGGAATAATTCTGTTTTCGAGCCTTGTCATCCTGTTATCGAAGCCACCAGCTGCAGATCTCTGGCTTTCTGTGGAACCCCGGTGTCTGGGCGGCAATCCATTAAAAAAAGCGCGCAAATGCCGATTTTACAGCATGAAGAACAAGATTGAAATAACTCAGGGGGCGTATCTTGCCGGGAAGGTTTCTCAAGACATTCATACCTGTAATAACCGTAACTCTTTTCATTCTTGCCGTTTTCCTGCTTGTCATACCTACCATGCAGAACGGACTGATGGAGCAGAAGCGTCAGAAGATAAGGGATCTGACACAATCGATATGGCACATACTCGAATCCAATGAGGCGAAGGAAAGATCCGGCCAGATGACCAGGGAGGAGGCCCAGGCCCATGCCGTGGAAGAGGTAAGCCGCATACGCTATGGAGAGGAAGAGAAAGACTATTTCTGGATATGCGATCTGCATCCCACGATGATTACCCATCCTTATCTGAAAGAGCTGGTCGGCAAGGATGTCACCTGCTTCAGGGACCGAGGAGGGAAGCTCATATTCGCTGAGTTCATAAAGGCTGTGTCCGGCCCTGAGGGATGCGGTTATGTGGATTATATGTGGCAGAGGAACGACGATCCGGTAAGGATAATGCCCAAAATATCGTTTGTCAAGGTATTCAAACCCTGGGGCTGGATAGTGGGGACAGGTATTTACATAGACGATTTGAAAGCAGAGATCGGCGCCGTGACTAACCGGTTCTTGATGGCCACAGGTGGCATACTCTTATTTATACTGATTCTCCACATCTATATGCTCAGGCAGAATCTGGAAAGGGAGAGGGAGAGGCTCAAGGCAGAGGAGGCTCTGAGGAATGCGAATGACGAGCTGGAGGGCAGGGTTGAAGAGCGCACCTCGGCGCTGACCGAGGCAAATGACGCGCTGCAGCAGGAAATAGTAGATCGGTGCAGAGCTGAAGACTCGCTCGAGGAATCGAGGCTGCTGCTGGAGCAGATTTTTAACAGCATAAAGAGTGCAGTCTTCGTCCTCCATATAGAGCAGCCAGGATCCATGAGGATAATCAAGTGCAATGCCGCAGCCTCCGCCATATTCGGCTATGAGGCAGACGAGATGACTGGGCACCCGATCGATGTTCTCTACGTTGATGAGGCCTCCGTAAAGGTTTTTATCAACTACACCGCCGCTGCCGTGGAGGAAAAGGGCTTCAGCCATCTCGCAGAGTTCAATATGGTGCGCAAAGGCGGCGAGGTCTTCCCTGCAGAGCAGACTGTGACGCCCATGATGGATGACAATGGCAAATGCACCGGATGGGTCAGCGTCATCCGGGATATCACCGATAAGAGAAAGGCCGAGACAGAGCGAAGGAAGCTGGAGGTTCAGCTCTTCCAGGCTCAGAAGCTCGAGTCCATTGGAGATCTGGCCTCAGGCATAGCCCATGAGATCAACACGCCAATCCAGTACGTCGGGGACAACACGGAGTTTCTGCTGGGAGCGTTCAACGATCTGGACAGACTGCTTCAGCAGTATGACAGAATCACTGCCGAGTTGAAGCAGGGAGCCGGGCCTGAAAAAGTCCTCTCCTTAATCGAGTCTGCAAACAGGGAAGCCGACCTTGAGTATCTCAGGAAAGAGATCCCAAGGGCCATCACTCAGTCCAGTGAAGGCGTGGCGAAGGTGATAGAGGTAGTCCGGGCCATGAAGGAGTTCTCCAATCCAGGGATACTGGAGAAAAAGCTGGCTGATCTGAACCGGATCATAGAGAATACAGTGATTGTAGCCAGAAATGAATGGAAGTACGTGGCCGACATGGTCATGGATCTCGATCAGTCTCTGCCGCCTGTTCCATGCCTTCCCGGAGAATTGAACCAGGTGATACTGAACATGATAGTCAACGCCGCCCGCTCGATTGCCGAAAAGGCAGGCAGTGACTCGAAACAGAGGGGAAAGATCACGGTGAAGACCTGCCGCTCGAACGGCCATGCCGAGATTCAGATCACCGATACAGGCACCGGGATCCCTGAAAACATCAGAACGAAGATCTTCGACCCGCATTTCACCACAAGGAAAGCAGGGGCCGGACACGGACTGGCCATCGCGCAGTCTGTCATCGTTGAAAAACATCAGGGGAAGATCGACTTTGAGTCTGAAACCGGAAAAGGCACCACGTTCGTGATAAAGCTGCCAATGGGCAACTGAAGTGAAATCAGGGAAGCTCTCAGAATCCCATACTCCAGATAGTGCTGCAGTGATCAAGTGGCCGAGTGGTCAAGGGGAAGATGTTTTCTCCAGATCCCTTGAGCCCTGAAATACATGGGAAACTTTATCTGACGGATGGATCAGACCGGGAATCTGATTCGAAAAGAGTCTGCTATGAAGTTCTGAGATACGAAGCTCCTCAAGTGGTTGATGAAAACCTCGGTAAGCTCTGTCCCGCCGCTGATTACGAGGTTCCCGTTCCTCGAGAAGACAGATTCTGCAAGCTGCATTCCCGGGTTAAGGTTGTCGATATTCAATGTACGCACTATCTTCTCGAATTCCGGAACTCTGAGCTTTTCGAGCACTGCGAGGATATCAGGGTTATACATGCCCTTGCGGTCTTTCATTGCTGCGCAGGCTTCGCTGAGAGACCTCTCCTTTGCCAGCATGATATCCAGATCTATCGCTGTTTTGAGCATCTGTGCCCCTATTGCGGACGGACTGAGGCCCTGCCCGTCTGAATGCTCATAATCCCGGTAGGGCCTGTTCTGATTGCCGATCATCTCGGCAACTGATTCAAGCCGCGGAATCGATTCGATGAGACTCCTGCCGATCTCCGGGTAGACGCGCATCATCTCCCTTTCCTCGTCCAGCAGGTGGCCTCCGCTTATTATCTTTTCGAGGGTCTTTACAGGTATTATCACGCAGCCTATCTGTGAGAGCATGGCTGCGCTGTCGTACTGCCATTTTGAATCCAGCTCCAGCATATCGGCTATCTGCAGAACATAGTCTCTTATTCGCGATGCCCTGCTGAACGCCATCGGGTTGACTTTTTCCAGTATATCGGTCAGCACTTTCACCGTTGCGCTGAATGTCTTTTCAAGAAGCTCCTTTTCGGCGACTATCAGGCGGTGCTGCACGACAGCGGCGTTCAGCGCCTTGGTGAGATCGTACGAATCGCACGGTTTTGTCAGGAACCGGTAGATATGCCCTTCATTCAGAGCGTCTATCACCACCTGCAGGTCGGCTACGCCGGTGAGCATCATGCGAACGCTGTCCGGAGCGATTCTGCGCGACTGGATGAGGAAATCGATGCCGTTCATGCCAGGCATCTTCATATCAGTGACAATCACTTCGAAAGGCCCGTCCTGCCTGATTGCCTGCAGGCCTGCCTCTCCTCCGTCTGCCGTGTGAATGTCGAAAAGCTTCCTGAACTGGCGCTGATATCCTTCCAGTATGTTGGGATCGTCATCGACGCAGAGTATCTTTGCCTTCATGAATCAGCCTCGCTGTGCAATAATGTGCCGGATGGTCCGGCACTGTCATCTGCCTCTGAACAATACTATCATACCTGCGCATTGATTGACAATACGCCGGGGGTTGTCTGCATGCACGGCCTCGAGGCCGTATCACAGGGGCAGGCGGATTATGAAGGTGGTTCCATTCCCTTCTTCAGTCTCAAAGCTGACAGATCCGCCGTGCTGCTTGACCACAATCTGATATACGAAAGTGAGTCCCTGACCTGTGCCGACTCCGACTCCCTTAGTTGTGAAGAAGGGATCGAATATTCTCGAGCGGTGCTCTTCCGGAATTCCGGTGCCTGTATCGCTGATCCGGATCTCAGCCCATTCATCGTCATGGCTCGTGGTTATGGTAATCAGTCCCGTTCCCTTGACTCCGCTTCGCTGCTTCTCTGTAATTGAGTGGGCGGCGTTGATGATTATATTCAGTATCGCCTGGCTGATCCCGCCCAGGCAGCACTTGACTTCAGGCATCGATGGAGAAAGGTCGGTCTTCACCTCTGCCAGGTATTTCCACTCATTCCTTGCCACAATTATCGTGTTCTCAATGCATTTATTGAGATCGGCCTCCTTCTTTTCCTCTGTTTCGGGATGGGAAAACTCTTTCATGGCCCTTACGATGCTGGCTATTCTCTTTATCCCGTCAATGCTCTGCTCCAGAGCCACCGGGATCTCGTCGATCATATATTGAAGCTCGGCCTGCCTCTTGGCCATCTCCACTTCCATCACCATCTCCGGTATCAGAAGCAGCTCTCTGCACCTTTCTTTCATCTGCTCGTATGTTTCCAGGATGTTGAATATATCTGCCATCGATTCCTGGACAAACCTTATATTATCGCCAACGAACTGCGTGGGCGTGTTTATCTCGTGGGCGATGCCGGAAGCGAGCTGGCCTATCGACTCGAGCTTCTGCGCATTCTGCATCTGCATCCGGATCTCTCTATGCCGCCTCTCCTCTTCATCCTTCTCCCCGGTGATATTATGGCAGGTCAAAACCAGGCATTGCGGATGATCTTCGTCGCTCTTCAGAAGCAGCCCGCGCAATCTGGTTGAGAACAAAAACCCGTTTTTGTTCCGGTGCTTCATCTCGGCTTCATAAACAGTCTTTTTCGTCAGTATATCGACAAAATGCTGCAGATCACAATCATGTCTGTCTTCAGGAAAAAAATCCTGTGGAATGGCTGTGTTCAGATCTTCAGGATCGAAGCCGTGCATATCCATCCACGACTTGTTGGCGTATTGCAGATTTCCCTCGAGATCCATGATGACGATGCCTTCAGGAGACTGGTCGAAGGCCATGCGCATCTTTATCAGAAGACTTTCCTCCCTGCCCTGCAGGTCAATGTCGATGGAAGCTCCGTCGGGCAGCGGCGGCTGTTCATCGATATGTCGTGCCAGTTTTTCCATCGCTTACTCCCTGAATTTCCCGGAGCATCGGCCTGATTGATGCAGGCCGCAGATTGATCAGGCTTCTGCCGGGTATCAGAAGCTCCATGACATAAGGCACAACCGCCTCCGATATAACGGGCAATCCGGTTGTGCCTTCAACTCCTCAAACCATTGCCTGACTGTCGTGGCGGTTGATATCCGAATGCCTGCCACCCCCATCATGACAAATCGGATTATGCAGGATGTTAATTAATAGAGCAGACTGTTATTTTTTTCCGGTATCCTGAAACAATGAGTCATCGAGCCCCTGGTTGATTGTGTAGTCTCCATATTCCACTTCGGCGTCGGCCTTTATGTGCTTTTTCGGAAACTCGAAATGCCCTGACAGCTTGTTGAAGAGGCTGTATCCATTGACGTTGCGGTAAGAGCTGTCCAGGGTCATCTTTCCGCCGTCCCGGTAGAAGTATATCTGCCTCCCGAAGAGATATGAGCCCTTGTCGACCCACATTTCGACTTTCTGCAGATCGCCCATGCCCATTACAGGCACGAGCTTCAGGACTATGAATGTCCTGCCGTTCTCGCTCATCTCCCTGACCTTGCACGTCCAGTCACGTGGATTGGGGAGGCTCCATCCGAAGGCCTGCGGATACTGGGACAGATAATGGGGGCCTCTGTTGACCTTAAGCCGGTGCTTGTCAGGCTCCTTGTAATAGTAGACTCCTTCCACATACAGAGGTATGTCCAGGATCGAGTACCGGCCCATGCCTGTGACCTTCACCTCAGAAGAATAGTCTCTGAGGCCCTTGTTGACCATCTTCATCTTCTGAAGGATCATCTCCAGCTCAGATACATCCTGATCTTCCGGCTGCCCGTCAGTCGGAGCAGGCGAAGGCTGCAATGCAGGCGACGGAGCAGGTGAAGGCTGAGGAGATGGCGGCGTGGTGCTGCCTGAATCTGCCGGATTGCCTGAGACTGAAGGCGACGGGGTGGGGGACTGATCCGCTCCGGCGCATCTCCCGGGCATCAGGCTGAAAAGCAGAGGAATAAGGGCCGCAAGTGCATAGACGATCAGCTTTGCGCGGAAACAGATTCTTTTTTTCTTCATATTGTCACCCTCTTCGAGTATTCTGGACAGGAGCTCCCGGCAGGCGCATGCTCTCGATCTGCAAGGGCATGACAGTGGAATTCCCGATCTCATATATGAAAAAGCATGGGGATTTATTCCATCGATGGCCGGAGCCTCATATCAGACGAGTGGGATATTTTTGCGGACTATCTTCATCTCGCGCAGAAGAGCTTTATATTCAAGCTTCTGCCTTTTCGGAGCGTGATTTCCGTTTGAAGAAGCCTGTATCCTCGTGAGGATCTCTTCCATTCTCCAGGCTCCCATTATTCTGGCGCTCTCCAGCAGCTTCTGAAGCTCTCCGCTTTTCAGCTTCGGTGTGCCTGTCGTGAGCTGCTCTTCAATAGTGGCTATCATACCGTTTATCAGCTCGTAAAAACGCTTTATGATCACACCGTATTCCTCGTCATCGAGCCCGAACCGGCTGATCAGCTGCTTGTCCGAATATATGACAGGCCGCTCCTTCGAGAGCACTTCCGAGATCTGACCGAGCAGCAGCCTGGGATTCAGCGGCTTCACATGATAGTTGTTGCAGCCCAGCTTTATAGCCTGCTTGACTATTTCTGCGTCCGCTATTCCTGTGCACATTATAACAGGCAGCTTCTCCCATTCAGGAGTGTCCTTCATTATTTTGAGAAGCTCCAGCCCGTTGCTCTCAGTCAGGACTATATCGAGGATCACGAGCTTTATGTGTGGAGTTGCAGTGAGATGCTCCAGCGCCTCTTTGATGCTGTGCGCCACGAGAGAAGCATAGCCCGCTTTCGTGAGGTTGAAGTCGATTATGCGGGTGGTGATATCACAGTCATCCACAACCAGAATGTACATATTCTGTCACCTTGTCGTAAACATGCAGGCGTTTCACCGGAAGCCATGATATATTCACCTGCAGGGCTCGTGTCTCCTTTTGCTGAAATGAAGACTGTGCCGGGAGGTAAGGAATAACTCACTCAGATATCGTATATATAAATGGAAGCTGGAAATGCCGGCTTGCCGCCGGGATCTTATTATATGCGGCGAACTGCCGATATTGTACAGGCGGGAGTCCGCGCCGTTTCCGGGCTTCTGTGCTGTGCATTACTTACGTGAATATGGATATGTATTATGATATAATTACTGAAGCGGAGCGAATACCGGAGATTTCTGCAGGGAGTGAAGATTGTGCCTCAGTATTGCGATGATTGCGGCAGGGAAAACTCTGACAAGGCCAGATTCTGCGCCTCATGCGGCCTGCCGCTCAACAGTCCGGCGCAGCAGCCTGAGAAGATAACCGTTCTCGACAATAGATATGAGATCCTGAGCGTTGTGAAATCCGGCGCCATGGGATGCGTCTACAAGGCGCGCGACACGCGCCTCGATACCATTGTAGCGCTCAAGCAGATGATGTCGTCACATACATCAAAAGAGGATATACAGTATGCCGAGCAGCGGTTTCGTGAAGAGGCGAAGCTTCTTTCGACTCTTCACCACAGTGGCATCCCCAAGGTCATCGACTATTTCACGGCTTTCGACCTCAGGGCTGGAAAAAATGCAAATTTCCTGGCAATGACCTTCGTGGAAGGAAAGGATCTCGAGACAGTGATGAAGGACAGGAGAGGCAAGCCCTTCTCCGTAAGAGGCGCTCTCGACTACTTCATGCAGATTCTCGACATCCTGATATACCTGCACTCGCAGAGCCCTCCGGTGATCTACAGGGATATGAATCCTCGCAATATAATGCTCAGCGCCGGGAAAGTCTTTCTGGTGGATTTCGGCATCGCCAGGATCTTCTCTCCCCAGCAGAAGGGGACGGCCATCGGAACGCCGGGCTACGCGTCGCCTGAGCAGTACAGGGGGGCAGCCGAGCCGAGGAGCGACATCTATTCTCTCGGCGCGGTTATGCACTATCTCCTCACAGGAGCCAATCCCGAGGAGAGCAGCCTGTCATTGTTCACATTCGAGCAGCCATCGGCGCTGAACTCGTCTGTCCCAGACTGGCTGAACAGGCTGATCATGTCCATGCTCGACGTTGTGCCTGTAAACAGGCCTCCTTCTGCGCAGGCCATAAAGGCGACAGTCGAGAACCCGTCGGCGTCATCCCGGAAGAGAGTGCTGATTCAGCCATCGCCTGTGACAAAGCCGCTTTCCCAGGCCGCTTCATCGCCCGGCCAGTTCAGGCCTGCACAGAAGCAGTATGGAGACATCTTCGAAGCTATTGAGAAGAACGATCTGGTGGCGGTGAAGGATTTTATCGCCAGAGGGATCAATATAAACGGACGCAACAGCAAAGGCTCCACTCCTCTCCATTTTGCGGCATTCTACAGCAACAGCACGATGGTGGAGCTGCTGGTGGCCCACGGATCGGCGATAGACGCGGAGAACAACGAGGGCCTGACGCCGCTCTATTTCTCCGTTCAGGAAGGGAAGAGAAAGGTCGTCGAGTTCCTGCTCTCGAGAGGGGCGGAGATAAACACGAAGGCAAAGAACGGGTGGACGCCTCTCCACGTGGCGGCTTCCAAAGGCCATAAGGCGATCGTGGAGCTTCTGATGAACAGGAGCGCCGATGTCAACACCGGAAATGACAGGGGCGCCACGGCGCTCTCCCTTGCAGAGGCGGCGGGATACAGGGAGATAGCCGAGATCCTCCGCCGGCGTGGAGCAATCGACCACAGCTCATCAAAGCCGTCCGTGAAGCCTTCCTCAACTCTCGGCCCGGCATCGGGTTCGCCGCAGGGAAGGACAGGAAAGGCCGGGAGGCAGCCGCGCGAGATGGGAACCGTGATGAAGGCCGCCGCATTGACTGTAGCCTTTGTGCTGGCGCTGGCGCTGGTGATCCAGCTGACTCCGCCTTCCCAGCCCCACTGCGGCAATCTGTTCGAAGCCATTGATCGCAGTGACACATCTGAGGTGGAGCACCTGATAGACATCGGAGCCGATGTAAACGTTTACCATGCAAACGGAGGGTGGACGCCGCTATACAGGGCAGCGAGAGCCGGCAACCTCGAGATCGCCAGATTGCTCATCGACAGAGGCGCGCGTGTCAACGGGAAGGCAAAGAACGGCTGGTCTCCGCTCCACATAGCTGTTTTCCAGAATCACAGGTCCATGGTGGAGCTGCTGATCTCGAGCGGAGCCGATATCAACGACAGGAATGATAAAGGCGAGACTCCTCTCCGGATAGCGAAGAACTATAACAGGACAGAGATGATTGCCCTGCTGAAGCGCCTCGGGGCAAAATCTCAGCAGACAGGCACGGAAACCCGTTAGCTCTCGATCTGTTCGGGACCTCCTGCCATCTTTTCCAGTTTTACTGCCTGAGAGGTGTTTAATGATTTCTGCCGTATCTTTTTTTATACCCGCAAACATAATAAGGCGTAAACATATTACCGGATGAAGGAGGCGTTTGCCCGTGGCTTTCAGATATCTCATCATGACCCTGCTCTTCTGCATTTTCGCAGTACATGCCCTGTCGGCGCAGAACACGACGGCGTACGACGCTGACGGGATAAAGTTCAACCACCCTCTTGATGCGGTGACAGAGCAGCAAAGCTCGAAGGGCCTTTTCAGCGCAGCGAGCTGCAGCGCTGCAGACGGCTCATATATATCGATATGTGTCTTCAGGGACAAGACGACTGTCGACGAAGCGATCAAGATATACAGGGAGAGACTGGAAAAGGACTGTGCGGCTATGAAAGCAAGCGAAATCAAGGTCACAGATATTGCTGAGTCTGTTCTCTCCACACCTGCCAAAGGATTTCTGCTATCCTTCAGGCTCAAGAAGGCCGGCTTTGAGAACAGGACGCTCTGCATGACATATCAGGACAAGGTAATCTGCATCGTGAGGCAGTATGTGACAGACAAGAAGGCTGCAGCAGAGCCTTTTTTTCAGCAGGTCCTGTCGAGTCTCAAGCTTCAGTAACCTTCCCTTGATCCCTCGGCCACTCGATCACTGTATTACTGCCTGGGAATATGGGATCCGATGCACTGTTTTTTCCAGATTGAGCGCTCAGGCGTTTTGTGGTAGAATTACAGAAGGAGATGTTCATAATCTCATCTGAACAGCGAGGATATAATAGATGGAAATACAGCGCCTTTACTCAGCATCTCTGCCGGACCCGGCAAGAAGACAGGCTTCAGAGGGAGATTCGCAGCCTGCTCCGCAGGACTCGGTTACTCTCAGCGGCAGATCGAAGTTCACTGCAGTGACGAGAGAGTCGATCGCCGATCAGATATTCGGCGCAAGGTCCGTATTGTGGACGAGCGGCGCAGATAAAGGCTCCAATATAAACAAGGGCATCGTCATGGCTCCGGACGGCGATATCATAACAGGCACATACTGCGATCTGAAGAAGGTGAGCGGGAGCGATGGCAAGACTGTATGGGAGAAGGACGTCCATGAAAAAAATCACAACCTGAGCACCTCTCCCGCAGTAATCGCAAAGGACGGCTCGCTGCTCGTGGGAACCACAGACGGCGTTCTCTCATCGCTTGATCCTGCAACAGGAAAAGAGATCTGGAGATACAGGACAGACTCGTACACAACTGATCCACTGCAGGGCGAGGACGGCACGATATACGTGCAGAAGGGCAGAGACCTGGCGGCTGTCAACGCCGACGGGACTGAGAAATATCACGCTCCAATCGGGCGGGACAGGGCTAAGATCGGCTTTGTGGACAGAAAGGGAGGAGCCTACGTGATCTGCGACTCCGACCTCTTCGTAATAGGCCCGGACGGCAAGCAGAGATGGCAGGCGCCTGGCAGGGAGGCAGTAGGCTTCGCTGATGATCCGGACCGTGTTTTCATAACCTCCTCGAAGGACGTTCCGCACCCTGTCCATAAGAACTCAACAACCATGCACAGCGTGATCTGCGCCAGGAACCCTGAGACAGGCGAGGCTCTCTGGGAGAACGAGTACGACTATGCAAAGATAGACGGTTATCACAATGGCCTCGTGATAGTCGAAGAGCATGAAAAAGTCTCTGCGCTCGATGCCGGAACCGGCAAAGCCAGGTGGGAGCGCAGCGGAAAGCTCCCCTGCGAAAACAAGGCCGTGACGAGCAAAGGCATTATGATAATGCACGACCCGGGGCACTTCGAAGCGCTCGACATCGAAACAGGGAAAGCAAAGTGGAGCCTCGATGTAAAGGGATACAACAGCTCCTCCCCTGCTTTCGAGACGAAGGATGGAAATGTAGTAATAGCTGACAGCAATACGATATACTGCATCGACCCTGAAAAGGGGGACGTGAAGTTCAGGTTCAGGATGGACAAGGGCATCGGCAGGATGGCGCTCAGCAGGGACGAGACTGTCGTGTATGTGGAGGAGCCCGGCACAGGCGCGCTCAGCGCCGTCGATTTCAGGAATGCCGCAGCGATCGCAAAGGATATGCTGCAGCCATCTGATGCCTCTTCAGCGGCTTCCGAAACACCTGATGACAAGCAGAGCGGCGAGGTCAACATCGAGAAAGACTATGTCATAATTGACGGGATCAGGCTTCCGAAGAAGAAGCTGCAGAAACTCTGATACCGGATATCGGCAGAGCCAGATTTGAATTCAGGGAGAGACCGTGGAAGATTCAATCGAGCGGCCGTGGCTGTGGGAGGTCTTTTTCTGCGGCCACTGCCATGATAATACAGTAGAGGGATATGAGCACTACCATCACACTCTGGCTTATATAGACCATCAGTTCCGCTCATTCAAAGGAAAATCAAAGGATCTCCTGGCGCTCTGCGGTTACAAATCAAGCAGGCGTTTTGTCACGAGGATGAGAGAGTGGCTGACCCTTAGAGATCCTGTCCCCCTGAGGTTCCTGAAGGCCATTGAAGCAGACCTTTACGTGATGGAGACTGCGCTGGCCCTTGATATAAGAGAGTTCCACGAGCTTCTCGCGAGAGGGCTCAAGCCGAAAGTCTTCGTGATCTGCAATACACCGATGTTTTCTAGAGCTGTGTCTTTTCCCGGGATATCCAATGAGAAAGAGGCGATAGCGTTTGCGCGCTCCACTGCAGTGATGAGAAACACGATGTGCCTGATAGAATACCCTCTGATAAAAACCATCTGGATAGAGCCTGACGGGAATATAACCACAAGGATCTATCCGCCCGGGATGAAGCGGGTTGGGAGGAGTCTCAGGTTTTTTTTCATGGGTGATATGGATGACCGCTGAGAAGCTTACCGCCCGACGCTGTTCCAGAGTTTATCCGCCATTCTCATGATGTGGCTGTGCACTGTCACTCTCTGCGGGAGAGGCACATTCTTCGAGCCGGTCTCTATGACGATGGCGCTCGCGGCGGAGGGGCCGGGCCGCCTGAGCCCGCGCTGGACTATCTCTTTTGAGGCGAGCAGCTCATCTATGGAGCCGTCTTTGACGTCATATATGATCCCTTCCCGGATGATCTCTTCATCGCTGATTCTCCCGGTGAGCTGAAGCGGGAAATGCTTCTCTTTGAAGGCTGATATTATCATCAGTGCGGCAGGATCGTCCTTTCCCATCTTTCCCTGCGAATACAGGTATCCTTTGTCGAGCGTGTCGTCCTCGTGGAAGTCCAGGACGAGCTTCGGCGGATAGGCTCCGCAGAGCTCGAGGACCCTGCCTGTCACGGCATCGCATCTGGCCGAAGTGGGCTCTTCTCTTCTCGGCTTTCCTGAATCGTCCGGGAGCAGGTGCTCCGAGTCTCCAACGCTTATGTCCTGAGAGTCTGAGTCTCCGGCTCCCGCTGCGGGGTATCTGCTGTTCCTGTAGTATCCCTCAGGGTTCAGCAGCGGGAATATGACGACCGGGATTCCTTTCTCTGCGAGCGTCGCGAAGTAGTCCACATTGATGGCCAGCGCGCAGGGACCTGCCGGCTCCTCTCCGTGTATGCCTGTCAGTATCCAGAGAGCAGGACCCCTGTTGGGAGAAGTGAAGACCAGCGAAGGCAGCTCAAAGGCCTTTCCGTCTCCAGCCACGACCTTGTCGGCGAATACCTGCTCCATCTTCCAGTGATATCTGCGGCTGAGCTTCAGATAAGCCTCATAGAGAGCGGTTATGCCCGTTCTCCTGTCCCTGTCAAAGCTCTTCAGCGATGACAGGCTCATGCTGTCGTTTTTTTCAAGCAGTGTGACGACGCTGGCAGGTTCTTCACCGGCTGCGGATGTAGCGGGTCGGGAGAACAGAATCAGCATTGCAATGAGGATATGACACGCTAAGGTTTTCATGATATCCGCTCCATCGATCTGACGCCAGCCGGCTTGAGGCTTTCATGAGGCACCGCTTCACTGCTTCCGCCTGAAAGGCTCCTTCATCAGTTCGTTCTGTATCAGGATCAGATCCTCTGTGAGCTTTGCAGCAGCTTCCCTGTCAAGCAGCACTATCATCTCTCCGTTTTCAGGCCTGACGAGAGCGGCCGGCATCCTGCTGTCCCGATCCTGCAGAATCGCCTTTATCACGGGGGCTTTTCTCCCGCCTGTGATGGCGAGCACTACTGTTGCGGCATTGTTGATGACTGGCATCGTGATGGTGACCCTCCTGTGAGGTGCCGTGTCACTGGCTGAGCTCACGACGAGCTTCTTTTCATCCATGAGGCGCTCCATCTCAGGGAAGAGCGACGCCGTGTGGCCATCCTCGCCTATTCCGAGCAGCACCAGGTCGAACCGGGGGAGCGTGCCCTTTTTCAGCGAGAAGAATGAGATGATCTCTTTTTCATAGTTCGCCGCAGCTTTGGCCGAATCGACGCCATCGGCCCGGATCAGATGCACGTTCGGCTCCGGTATTTTGATCCGGGACAGCAGCGCATCGTCTATCAGCCTGAAGTTGCTGTCTTCATGCCTGTGCGGCACCATCCGCTCGTCGACGGAGAATATGTGGGTATGCTCCCACAGCGACGGCTCCACTGTCTGGGCGATGTGGCGGTATACCGGTCCGGGCGTGGTGCCGCCTGAAAGAGCCGCGGTAAATGGCCTGCCGGCCCGACCGGCCTTCGTTGCGAGGCTCTGCCAGAGCTCTGCCACGGATCTGGCTATGTGGTCGATCCTGGAATGAACGACTATCCTCGTTTTTTTCTCCACTTTTTCTACCATCTGTACCACCTCCGTCCGTCTTTTTCGAGCAGGTTCCTTACTTCAGTCTCAGGACCCCAGCTTCCGGGCTCATAGATCGAGATCCCCTTCCTGCTGTCTTCTCCGGCAACTATCGGGTCCACGATTGCCCATGCGGCGTCGACCTCGTCGTGCCTCGCGAAGAGAGTGAGATCTTCTCTCATCAGGTCTATCAGCACGCGCTCGTACGGCGGATGCCTTCCCGCCCTGAACGCCTCCTCGTAGTTGAAGTCCATGTTCACAGAGTATATGGCGTCGGACTTGTCCGGGTATTTCACTCCGAACTGAAGGAAGATATGCTCTTCAGGCTGCAATATCAAAGTCAGGACGTTGGGCTCGAGGGCTTCGCAGCTCGCCGAGAAGAGCTTCAGCGGAGGCTGCCTGAAGCATATCGAGATCTCGGTTATTGACTTTGCGAGCCTCTTTCCGGCCCGGACGTAGAAGGGCACGCCTGCCCAGCGCCAGTTGTCGATGTAGAAAGCGCCTGCAAAGAAGGTGGGGACTGTCGAACCGGAGGCCACATACTGCTCTTCCCTGTATGCCTTTACCGGCTCGCCTTTAAAGACTCCGGCGCCGTACTGGCCCAGCACCATATCCCTGGCGATATGAGCCAGATTGGGAGGGCGTATCGATCTGAATACCTTGACGCGCTCGTTTCTTATCAGCTCGGCCTCGAACGAGACAGGAGGCTCCATGGCAACGAGGGCGATCAACTGCAGCATGTGATTCTGTATGATGTCCCGGATTATGCCGCTCCCCTCGTAGAAGCGCCCCCTGCTTTCGATGCCGATCTCCTCGGCGACGGTTATCTGAACGCTGTCTATGTACAGCCTGTTCCACAGGGGCTCGAATATGCTGTTGGCAAACCGGAAGAACATTATGTTCTGGACGGTGTCTTTGGCCAGGTAGTGGTCTATCCTGTAGATCCTTTTCTCCTCGAAGGCCGTGGAGAGAAGTCTGTTCAGCTCGCCTGCAGAGCTCAGGTCTCTGCCGAAAGGCTTCTCTATAACGACAGTGCCGAGCAGGCCCTCTCCCCTGCAGAGCCTGTGCTGTCTCATCTTTTCGATTATGACAGGAGTTATCTCTGGCTGTACCGCCATATAGTAGAATATTTTAATCTCTTCTCCGTTACCGCCGCCTGCCTGGTGGAGATGCGCGCAGAGCTTTCCATAGCTCTGCCCGTCTGTGAGATCAAGCGAAAGATACGACAGATGGCCTGCAAACCTGGCAAGTGTCTCCTGCTGCACAGGTATCTTGCAGAAGCTCTTTATCGATTCTACGGCAAAGCTCCTGTAATCGTCGGTGGTCATCGATCTGGTGCCGATTGCAACTATCGCCGACTCGTCTGGGAACTTCAGGTCAATGTATGTATGAAACAGAGCGGGGAGCAGCTTCTTTCTGCTCAGATCGCCCGTCCCTCCGAAGATGACCAGCACGAAAGGTGTGATATCGACAGAATCCCTCGGCACGGAGCAGCCTTCTATCCGCTGAATCCTCGACTGCAGAAGCTCGGCAGAACCGTCCATATTCCACCTCACAATCCAGATTATAATAAGCCAATGCCGGGGCGGGGCCTCACGAAGGCGGGGCTCCCGCGTATCTGTCCTCGATCTGCCTGATCTCATCGACGCGCTTTGCGTGACGTCCTCCAGCGAAGCTCGATGAGAGCCACGTGGTGACGATGCTTTTTATGTTGTCTCTGTCGAAGGGCCTGCCGGCCACTACGAGTATATTTGCGTTGTTGTGCTCCCTGCTTACTTTCGCCGTGAACTCATCCTTGACAAGCGCAGCCCTCGCCCCACGAACCTTGTTGGCTGCAATCGAAGCTCCTATGCCTGTTCCGCAGGCGAGCACGCCCAGTGTGTTATCGCCTTCCGTGACTCCAACGGCCACTTTTTCTGCGAAGACAGGGTAGTCGACGCTCTCAGTGCCGTGCGTGCCCACGTCGTCCACGGCATATCCCATCCCGGTGAGCAGTGACTTGATGTACTCCTTTACCTCGAAGCCTGCGTGATCAGAGCCTATGACAATCTTTTCCTTGTCCATTGATATCACCTCCTGTCATACATGGAGCTTCTTCGCCTTGCTCTCGATGCTGGCGAGAAGCGACTCGAAGGACTTCGCGAACGAAGCAACTCCGTCTTTCAGCAGCTTCTGGCATACCTGGTCGATATCTATTCCTTTTTCGGCCAGCCAGAGAATCGTATCGCCGGCTTCTTCGCAGTTTTTCTCGACATCCTCGATGCGTCCGTGCTCCATGAATGCGGCGAGCGTCCCTTCAGGCATGGTGTTGACACTGTTTTTGACGAGAAGCTCCTCGACATACTTGATATCCGAGTATGAAGGATTCTTCGTGCCTGTCGAGGCCCAGAGCGGGCGCTGGTGATGCGCGCCTTTGTCTTTCAGTCCCAGGAACTCCTGTGTTGAAAAGAGCTCTCTGTGAATGCTGTAAATGGCAAGTGAGTTCGCCACGGCGGCCTTCCCAAGCATCGGCTCCATGCTTTCCCTGATGGCTCTGCACTCTTCAGATTCCATCTTCTCTGCCAGCATCTTGTCTACTGTAGAGTCGATTCTGCTCACGAACACGCTCGCCACCGAGCGGACCTTCCGCGCGTCACCGCCGTTTTCGATCAGCTTTCCGATGCCTCTCAGGTAGGCCTCGACTGTGCTTTTGTACTGGGCTCTTGAAAAGATGAGCGTGGCGTTGACGTTCATGCCAAGCGACGTGAAGACTTCTATCGCTTCATATCCTTCATCTGTCGCAGGGACTTTCAGCATCAGGTTCGGGCGCTGCACCTTCGCGTGGAGCCTTTTCCCTTCTTCGATGGTCTCCTTCGTCTTTCTGGCCAGCAGCGGGTTTATCTCCAGGCTGACATACCCGTCCAGCCCGCTTGTGCTTTCATAGACGGGACGGAAGAGATCGGCGGCTGTCTGTATGTCTTTCACGGTCAGTTCGTCGTATATCTCGAAGGTCGATCTGCCTTCCTTTGCAAGCGCCAGTATCTCTTCATCGTAGTCATCGCTTTTTGTGATGGCGTTTTCGAAAATGGTCGGGTTTGAGGTCATGCCGAGGAGCCCCTCGGCTATAAGCTCTTTCAGCTTTCCGGTGGCAAAGAGCTTTCTGTTTATATTGTCGAGCCAGACACTCTGGCTGAACTTGGCGAGTTCCTGAAGCTTCTTCATGTCGAGTCTCCTTTTCAGAAAATGGGTGTGAATACATTAAGGTGCTGTTCATTAAATTGGCTGGTACTGTCGTCAAACCCTCCCTCTTCCGCACAGGGGAGGTATGTTAATGGATCAATAGCTGCAATCTGGAGGAAGCCGGGAGATCTCATGAAATGAAATAACAGGTCAGATGCTGTTCGGGGCCGGACTCTGACCTGCTTCCATGTCGATCTTATCATTTGTAATGTTGTTTATTCCGGGCTCACGGATGCAGTATGTTTCGCAGCTTCTTGACGTCCAGTTTTATGCCGCCTATGTTCACCGTATCGTCATCGGCGACCACTTCGTGGCTCTCTTCCTTCTGCTGGCATCTGAAGATCACCGCCCTCTTCGCGGCTTCCAGGCTGGTGCCGAGTGCAAGCTCTTCCATGAGCATCGATGTGACATCATCAGAGCTTATATTGCCGAAGCTCTGCTTTTTCTTTTCATCTTTTATCCAGATGAACGTATCCCTCGTGGCCTGCAGGAAATTCATCCCTTCCCGGTCTTTCTTCGTTCCGCCGCTTCTGACAGCCCTTAAAAGAAGGGCGAACCTGTCGAAGCCCTGCTGCAGCGATTCATCGGTGTCAATGCTTTCCGCTATGAGCTTGTAGTCTGTGAAGGCTTCTTTGACGGAGTCGCGGGACTTCCTGAATGTGACAGTGAGATGGCTGGTAAAAGCCTTCATTCTTTCTTCACAGGATTCGTTCCTTACCGGTTTCGCAAATTCATCGAAGAGCTTCAATGAATCTTCCATGTCTATGCCGTTCTCGAGAAGCGCAGTAAAGAGGGCGAACTCGTCCGGACTCTGCTGCAGTCTCGTCCTGATCAGCTCGAAGGCGCTGTGGAAGTAATCATCGATCTCCTCGGTTCTGCAGGCATCGAGAACCTTTATGTACATGGTTCCGAGCTTGGCAAACTCTGCGCCGCTCCTGCAGTTGTCGCGGAGGTACTGCATCTCTTTCTTCGCGAGCTCCCATGAGCTCATTTTGTCGCTGTCATATTTGATATGCCCCAGCAGGCCCTTGAAGATATCCGAGCGGTCTTTCAGCGGCGCGTCGAGAGGAGGCTTCATAACTTCCTCCACTCCTCCCTTTCCCCATTTTGCGTCTTTCAGAGCCGCTGACGCGCTGGCGTAATCTCCCTGCGAAACCGGCTTCGGCAGGTTGTCGAATACGGCTCTTGCCGCTTCGACATCCATGCCGCCATTCAGCAGCTCCATACAGGCCCTGTGCTCATCGGGATGCTCGCTGAGCCTGGTCTTTATGAAGTCGAAGACTTTATCGTAATCGCTCTGGTGGTAGCTTGAATTGCAGGTCTTGATGGCTTCGAGATACTGTGCCGCCGCGTTTCTGAGATCATCGGCGTTTGGATACGCCTGGATGAGCCTGTCGTAGTCTGCCGCGACATCCTTGCCATAGTAGTTGTGCTTTCTCAGCTTTTTGATGAGATCGACTCTCTCGTCGAGAGTGGTGCTGTCGTGCGGCGTGGCGGCTTTCTGCACCCATTCGCCGTTCCACCACTTGTCGCCCTGGAATGGCTTTGCGGCATTCTCATAGTCGCCCGGCTTCACAGGCTGCGTGAGCGTGTCGAATATTGCTATGGCGGCGCTCATCGATACTCCGCCTGAGAGCAGGCCTTTGAACACGGCGAACTCGTCCGGGTGGTCATTAAGCCTCCTGATTATAAAATCGAGGCCCGCCCTGTAGTATTGAGACCACTCTTCCTCCCCGTATGAATCGAGTGTCTCCACGTAGAGATTTCCGATCTTCGAGAATTCGGCTCCGTCCTTCGAGTGCTCTCTCAGATACTGCATGTCCTCCTTCTGGATTGTCCATGCGTTCTTGTTATTTTCATAATCATCTTTTCTTATATACTTTCCAAGCCCTGCCAGCAGGTCCGAGCGGTCCTTCAGAGGCGCGTCGAGCGGTGGCTTCATGACCTCCTCCACTCCTGCCTTGCTCCATTTCGCGTCTTTGAGAGCGGCTGCCGCGCTGGCGTAATCTCCCTGTGAAACCGGCTTTGGCAGGTTGTCGAAGACGGCTCTTGCAGCGTCTTCGTTCATCCCGCTCTTCAGCAGATCCACGTAGGCGCCGTGCTCATCGGGGTGCTCGTGGAGCCTGGTTTTTATGAATTCGAAGACTCTGTCGTATACGTCCTGGTGAAAGCTCGAGTTGAATGGCCTGATGGCTTCGAGATACTGAGCCGCCGCATTTTTAAAGTCATCGGCCTTCGGATATGCCTGAATGAGCCTGTCAAAGTCCTGTGCGACTTCCTTGCCATAGTAGTTGTGCTTTCTCAGCTTTTTGACGATCTCGACTCTTTCGTCAAGAGTGGTGCTGTCATGAGGCGTGGTGACTTTCTGCACCCATTCGCCGTTCCACCACTTGTCGCCCTGGAATGGCTTTGCGGCATTCTCATAGTCGCCAGGCTTCACAGGTTGCGTGAGCGTGTCGAATATTGCTATGGCGGCGCTCATCGATACTCCGCCTGAGAGCAGGCCTTTGAATACGGCGAACTCGTCAGGGTTGTCCTTGAGCCTCCTGATTATGAAGTCGAGGCCTGCCCTGTAGCTCGGCGACCATTCACTCTGCCCGTATGAATCGAGTGTCTCCACGTAGAGATTTCCGATCTTCGAGAATTCGGCTCCGTCCTTCGAGTGCTCTCTCAGATACTGCATGTCCTCCTTCTGGATTGTCCATGCGTTCTTGTTATTTTCA